>WNFT01000450.1_pt1 | contig 33600 bp, 24 predicted proteins | sample 5400191 | NCBI WGS metagenome assembly WNFT01 (sample SAMN13153359, study PRJNA577476) | soil metagenome | isolation source: 80 cm saprolite under Madrone tree | place: USA:California | collected 2016-06-14 | reverse complement strand
AGCTCTACAATTCTGTTGAGAGCCAAGCGAGGTTCAGAACAATACCAGTCAACGAATTCATCGATGGCGTGACGATAACCCCGTTGGGCGTCCAGGCTGGTGAGGCTATTCAAGACTGCGGCTTTGGCGTGCTCGAGGTCTGGCAGGCGCAAGACAGATTTTGTAGTGGTGCGTTTTCTTCGTGAGTAGGGTTTCCGCTTCATGATCGATGGCCTCCATGCCACCGATCAATGATTGGGTGAATGTTGCGGCGTTACGTCAGAGTTACCCGTCATCTGTCCAGAATCTTAGCAAACGGCGAATGGTCCACGCTCATTGGAAGGCAAAGTAAAGAAAACCAACAGCAAGTCTATCTTCTGTCCTGTCTCAATCAGGGAAAATTTAGATAGACCGACCTATCCAGAAAAGAACAGGGATCAGAAGGAGAATGGCTGCTGGAATCGCGGCGAATGCCAGCAGTACCCTTGGCCAAGTCACCCAGTGCTCACGGAAGATCCGTAGCAGCAAATACCACATCACGGGCAGGTTGACCAGCACAGCCGTTACAACACCTGGGGCATATTGGTGAAGGCCGAGGGTCGCGGCCACGTGATAAATCACGTTCAGGAGCATGGCAAACACAAAACCGGTCATCACATAGGTTCCCACGCCTTGCTTGCCGGCGCGAATGCTCCAATACGCTACACCGTAGGCTAGGATCGCCAGAAGCGCAGCTGCAACACGAAATTCGGCCGCACCGACGGGCGACTCCCAAAAACCTGCGTGTTGTGACCAGGCCGGTAGCCAGATGGATTCTTCTAAATTGTGCAGTGTAAGAGCAATCGGGAACACCCATATTACTTTTTCGAGGCGCATAGGAAGCTGACCTTACCATCGAAACTCGACGAATTGGCAAAACTAGCAATCCAAAAATGGAAGCGTTGAACAGGCACGCGCTCAGAAACGTTAGTGTTCTGGGAGGCTAACATGAGTTCTGGATGTATTGTCGGCAACTCTTCCCTAATCCGATTCCGGAAGAGTACCCTGTCATTCGTCCGAATCGGCGGCAAACGCTAATAGCGTTTTCAGTCCAAGTTCGGCCAATTCAAGGGCGAGATAAATGACGCGCTCCCTCGTAAGCGACACCAGCAGCGGCACTTAGAGTTTTGTACTGCGTATCTTCTAAGCAGAATGCCGCAGGTTCGAGTCCTGCCGGGCGCGCCATCTCATTGAATTGAAAAGAGTAAGAAGAATCGCTCTTCTCCGTTGACCGTCTGCTCAAAAACTAGAGGGTCATGGGAACGAGGCATACGGGTGCAGCCTACGCGAGCCTTACGTGTTTGCGCTCGCTGTGGCTTGACGGCTCAACGGCCGAACGCAAGTGCCTGCCTGTCACGCAGGAGGTCGCTGGTTCGAGTCCCGTCTCGTCGCTCCCGCCATTTTCTTGATCCTAATTTGCCTCGGCAGCCGACGCCTCCGACAACTCGTCAGCAAGTGCGAAGATCACGCCGATCAACGTTAGAAACTAAGGGGATTTCCCCTTCGGCGCTCTGGCAATATCCAATTTCTCGAACGTGAGATTCAAAATGGGATACTGCCGCCAATCTTTGTAATCGAAATGCCACCACTCGAATTCGTAGACATCGAAACCCTCGGCTTCCATTGCGTGGCGAAGCAAATCGCGGTGCCAACGTTGGAGGGAGGTGCCGCCGGGGTAGAAGGGATACGAGCGCTCGGACATTTCGTCGTAGACGCCGGTCATTTCGATAGGCTTGCCCGTTTTCAGATCGTAGAGGGTGAGATCGACGGCGCATCCGCGGTTATGTCGCGAGCCGTCTGCCGGGTTAGCGACGAAGATACGCTTGTCCTGGGGAGTGGCGTCCCAAAAGATTTTGGTGACGTACCAGGGACGGTAGGAGTCGTGGATGAGCAGGCCATAGCCGAGGGCATTCAGCTTATGGCTTGCGCGAAGCAGAGCTTCGGCTGCGGGGCGCTGCATGTATGCCTTCGGCTGGGAGTAGACAGGTGCACTGAGGAAATTGCTTTTGGTGGCATAGCGAATATCGAAATGAATCGTGGGATCGAGGGTAGCAAGGTCAATCAAGTCAGGGTTGAGAAACGCGCCCGATTCATGAGGAGGCTGGGCCGCAAGAGCCTGTTGCGTCAATTTGCTGAGAGGCCGCTGGGGGCTAACGTGAAAGATGCCACCTTCGATCGAGCCGAGGGGACGGCGTTTGAAGACGACTCCGCTGACTTTGACCTGAGTGGCCTGGCCGGAGGTGTCGCGTGTAAAAACGGCTTGCTCTCCATCGTAGAGGCCGGAGTGGGGGAAGTCGAAGACGTCGGAAGTAGCTTCGGCAAGCGGATCGAAGTCGAACCACTCAATGAGCGCGGAGAGCTTGCCGTTTTCTTCAAAAATGTACAACTTGTCGTAATCCCAGCCATATTCGCCGATCAGTCCCTTCCACCGAGAAGGCATGGGCGCAGGTTGGTCCATGGAAACGCGTTCGAGGAGCTGATCGCGGACGCGGATACCGTTGGTAACGGGCGTGACCTGAAGACCAAAGCCCAAACGGCCGTCAGCGATAAGGGAATCTCCGGATTGGCGGAGCCGCACCTGCTCGCCGCCCACGAGTCGGCGAAGATACAACTCACCATTCGCGGCGATGAGATTCACGGCTGAGTCGTCTGTCCCATAGCGCCCTTCCAGTTGGCGAACGCGTTCTGCGGGGATCGCGGATGTTTCGAGAATTTCCGGAAGGGGCCGACTCTCCTTCGCGGCGAGCATGAGGCGGAGAGCCATTTCCGCGACGTGGCTGGTCACGGCGTTGGAGCTATCCATCGTGGTCACCGCGACCACGCCGAGTTTGTCATCCGGCAGGGCCGCAGCTTGGGTGGCGAATCCATAGATGGCGCCGCCGTGCTCGACAACGCGATGGCCGTCGAGCTGAGAAACGTAGAAACCGATGCCGAAGCCCGACTTCTCGCCCGGCTTAGCGAATTGCGGGGCCCACATCTTTTCGAGAGTCGCGGCCTGCAGAACGCGACCGTTCAGACCCTGGCCCTGGTTGAAAAGGATACTCAGGAAGCGGCCAAGATCAAGGACGGTGGAATACATGCATCCGGCCGGGGCCATTCCGAGTTCAAACTTGGGCGCAGGGAACTGAAGCCCGTCGTACGACCACATGTAGGCTTTCGCCAGACGGGCAATCAGCTGCGGTTCGGGCCGGAACGCGCTGTTGCGAAGCCCCATGGGCTCAAGGACGGCATGCTGCAGATAGCCGGCGAAGGGCTGACCGCTGTGCTTTTCAAGGACATATCCGACGGTGGCAACTCCGGCGTTGGAATATTTGGTGTGAGATTCGGGCGCATAGACGAGCGTGGTGTCGTTCAGGCTGTGAACCATTGCCGATAGGGAAAGCTCCGTCGGATCGAAATAGTTCCCAACAGGAGGCTCCCGTAGCTGACCAGCGCGATGCGACATTAGCTGGCGGAGTGTAATTTTCTTGTGAAACGGATTGTGAGGTTGAAAATCGGGCAAATACTTCTGGATAGGAGCATCCAAGTCGAGTTCACCTCGCTCAACAAGCTGCATGACGCCGATGTCCGTGAAGAGCTTGGAAACGGAACCGATGCGGTAGACGGTTTCGGGGCTGGCGGGGATTTTTTTGTCAGGGTCGGCATAGCCGAACCCTTGTGCCCAAACGACCTGCTGATCATCGACCAGGGCGATCGAAAATGCGGGAAGCTTCTCGCCCTCCATTTCATGCTGAACGAATTTCGATAAGGCCTCAGCAACAGGAGCGTAGTTTCGGGACGGGCCGACGGTTTGTGGGAATGCAAGAGTGGGGCGACCGTAAGGAATCCAGTGGAAACCGCATGTGGCAGCGGTCGCCAATAGCAGCACAGTGGTGATTCGAGCTAGCCTTCGTGCCATCTGAACCCCTTCCAAAAGAAGTCAAATCGCTGTGGCTACTTTCTCGTCGCAGTAAAGACTCCGTTGGGCTGATGGAAAACGGCCTCCGCGACTTTGCCAGTGTCACCTTTCTTGAATTCCACACTGAAGTCTGCCATTCCCTTGACGTCAAACGTGAGGCCGTGGGCGGGCACGAGCTCATACGGCGGCTGTCCCGGGACCGTTAAGCGCAAGGAATCACCAGCGAGCGTCACCGTGACGGTCATTCCATTCAGGACGTATTCGCCGGTAAGAGTGCGAAGTATTTCCAAGGAGATTTTTTCGGCGGCCCGGGTGAAGACGATATCCTCTGACAGCGCGGGTTCGAGAGCGGCAGAGATGCTATGGACGTCGCCCTGCTTGTTCATGTGGAACTGAAAGCGTTCGCCGGCCGCGGGGGTGTCCGAGTCCTCCGGAATCTGGAAAACATCGTAGTGATAGCGGGCGAGCAGGTAAGGCCCGAGTTTGTTGATGGTCAATTCGAGGGCATCACCCTTCTGGCCGACCTTAATAAGGCCGTAACCCGGGTTCTCGTAATTCCCGACGTAATCTTTTAAGTCGTGAGAAGGATGCGTTCCGGTCTTTTTGTCGGAGGTCTTGGTCTTCTTTGACTCTTCCTCCTCCTTTTTCCTTTTGGACTGGAGTTCCTTGAATCGCGCGAGCCAGGGCAACTGATCGAGTCCGAGCAGGCGATCGTAGACGTTGTAGGCGAGGATTTCGGGAGAAGGCTGGCCGGGCATGTTGGTCAGAATGACGACGCCCATGTGATCGTCCGGAAGTAAAGAGAGCAGGGCGTAGAATCCGTCGATGCCTCCATTGTGCCAGACGAGATTGTGCCCTCGATACGCAGTAACGACCCAAGTTAGCCCGTAACTGAAGTGTCCAAGCTCCGAGAAGCTGAAGGCCGGGGGCAGATCGGGCATGGAAGTCTGGGGACTATGCATGAGGCGGAGGTTGCTTTCGGAGACGAGCTGTTTTCCTTCGTACTTGCCATCACCAAGCTGGAAGGTCAGATAATGTGACATGTCGGCGACGCTGGAATTGATGGAACCGGCTGGGCCAACCGCGTCGATATTGTGGAAAGGGACCTGAGTCACGACCTCTTTCTTTAGCTCGTACGGCAAGGCGTGGTTGTCCGTCTTCTCGATATCTTCGACGGATAGATCGGAATGCGTCATGCCGAGCGGAGAGAAAATCTTCTCGCGAATCACGCCTTCCCAGCCGAGGCCAGTCATCTTACCTTCGAGGTAGCCCATGGTCATGATGGTGAGGTTGTTGTATTGATAGACGCTGCGAAAGTCCTTGTTCGGCTTTAGATAGCTCAATCGACTGACGAGGTCGGCGCGGCTGAAATCGGAGGAGTACCAGACGATGTCGTGCCGCGGCAGGCCCGTACGGTGGGAGAAGAGGTCGCGAGGAGTGGCGCGCTCGGTGGCCACGGCGTCTTTAAGCTGAAATTCAGGCAAGTAGGTCCGGACGGGCTTGTCCCAATCCACTTTCCCTTCATCGTTGAGCATGGCGAAAGCAAGTGTCGTAAAAGATTTGGAGATCGAGCCAATGGGAAAGAGCGTATCGGTACTCACGGGGAGCTTGTGCTCGAAGTCGCGGAATCCGTAACCCTTGGCGTAAATCACTTTTCCATCTTTGACGATTCCGAAGGCCAGGCCGGGCACCTTCCATTCCTGCATGGCTTGCGCCGCCAGATCATCTAGGCCTTGCAGCTTGCTCGCAGGGTCGACCTGCGGTGCTGGGGCGGCCGTTTTCTTCTGCCCCACCGAGGCAGTCGCGCAAAGCAGGACGACCGAGACTCCCAGCAGCATCTTGCGGAATGGCATTCACCCCTCCAGTCTTTGCTCTATATCAAAGATTCCCTGCAAGCCCCGCTTAACCCGCAACAGGAACGCCGGAGTTGACGGCGCGGAGCGTTTCTAGCCGCGTTGTAAGTTGCTCGACTCGCTTGGTACGGACTGTATAACCAATGCCTGGCGCCGTTGGCACGCGAATCGTCCCACTGGGAGTCACCTGCACTTCCGGCTCGATCAAGTCTTCATCCCAATAGCGCTGGCTGGCGGAGACGTCTCCCGGCAACACAAATCCGGACAAAGTGGACATCGCAATGTTGTGTGCACGCCCGATGCCGGTTTCCAGCATCCCGCCACACCAAACGGGAACTCCTCGGGACCGGCAGAGCTCTTCAATCTGCCTTGCGTGTGAGTGCCCGCCGACGCGGCCCAGTTTGATGTTGATGATGCGGCAAGCTCCCATATTTAGGGCTGCTTCGGCGTGGTCCGGATTATGAATGCATTCGTCCAGGCAAATCGGAGTCTTCAGGAGGGTTTGCAACTTGGAATGATGGTACATGTCGTCCCACTCGAGCGGCTGTTCGATCATCATCAATTCAAACGCGTCAAATTTCCGCAGAAATTCCGCGTCGGCGAGACGATAGGCGGAATTGGCGTCGGCCATCAGCCTAGTCTTGGGAAACTGCTTTCGCACTGCGCTGACAAAATCGAGGTCCTTGCCCGGTTTAATCTTGATCTTGATGCGCTGGTAACCGTCTTTCAGTTCTTTCTCAACGGCACCAATCAGCTCCTGAGGGTCGTGCCGGATTCCCAGGGAAACACCGCAGGCGATCTCCGGCCTAGTGCCGCCGAGTAATCTCCAAAGCGGAAGCCCTTTTTGCCGCGCTTCGACATCCCAGAGAGCAGTTTCGAGGGCTGCCTTGGCCATTTCGTGGCCTCGGATGGGTTCAAGGAGCTGCATCACTTCCGAGGCCGTCTTGATATTTTTGCCGAGAAGCAAGGGAGCAACGAAATTGCATAGGACAATCCACGCGATGTCGGTTGTTTCTGAGTTGTAAAATGGCCCTTCCGCGGCGGTCACTTCTCCCCAGCCGCTAATGCCGTCGCAGCGCACCTCAACTAGCGCAATCCGGCGCCCACAAATTGTGCCAAAGCTGGTTTCGAACGGGCCTTTGAGCCGCATCCCTACTTCGCGAAGAATGATTTCATCGATTTTCATATCGTCTCGTGCCTAACACTTTTCGTTTGCAATGCCGAAATGCGTGATCTGTGCTGCCGTCTACCGGCGCGAATCCTCAAAATAGTTGTAGGCGACGCGAGCAATGCGCCCGATGAGTTCTTCGGCCTGCTCGGTGGTCACGTTCGAGTTTGCTTTGAGCGTGTAGACCGACACCACTAAGTGGTGCTTATTGGCATAAATAATGCCGACATCATTCGTCACATAGCCGATGGTGCCGTTCTTGCTTGCAACCGTGGCATTTTCCAGGTAGCGATGGATCCTGGTTCGCAATTGCTGCTGTTGCATGATCTCCAGCATGTCGTGACAGGATTTTTCGCTTGCCGCCTGCGCGCGAAAGATCTTGGTCAGGAGATCCACCATTGCTTTTGGCGAGGTATGATCTCGAGGGTCATCGACAAATGCGCGGTCAGCATGCTCAGTTTGTTCGCGAGTAAGCCCTGCATGTTTTTCGGGGTGTGCGAAGAACTCCGCCCCGGGCACGCCCCGCAGGCTGGGGTCAGCTGCCGCCAGCCAGTCGCCGATAAGTTCCTCGGTGGAGCGGTCAACGCGGATGTCCTGAATTCCAAGTTGCCGCAACATGGCCGTCACATTTTTTGCGCCAACGCGTTTCAACAGCAGATCCGTGGCTTCGTTGTCGCTCAGGGTGATCATCAACAGGACAAGATCGTGAATCGTAGGGTTCAGGCCCGCTGACATGTAAGGAAGAAGTCCGCTGCCCAGCCGGCGATCCGCTTCCGAGAGCGGAACGCGCTCTGCAAGGGAGAGGCGACCGGCTTCGGCTTCACGAAACACTTGCACCATGACGGCAACCTTGTAGGTGCTGGCCATGGGGAACTGGTCGTCGGAGTTGACGCCGGTTTCTTCGCCTGTTTCGATGCTGCGGACAAAGATGCCGACCTTGCCCGGGAAGCTGGCGGCGTTCTTGGCCAATCTCTCCTGCAGAACTGCGCTGCCTTTGGGCGCGGACTCCTGGCTTCTCGCCACAGGCAAGAGAATGAAGCTGACCAGCAGGAACAATGCAGAACTACGCACCTGGTTGCCGCCCATGGATTTAGAACTCCACACGAATTCCGACTTGCCCTTCGCGGCCCGGGAGAACTTGCAGGACTTGGGCGAAGTTCGGAGCACCGGATGTGGATCCGGGAACGGGGGGCAATCCATTGACCGCCGCGGGGTTATCACGATTGAACACGTTGAAGAATTCGAGATAGGCGTGGAGCTTGACCCGGTCGCCAAAGTCGAAGCGCTTGGCAATGCGCAAGTCGAGATTGACAAAGGGTGCTGCAACGAAGTGATTCCGGCAACCGCCAAACCAGGGGTGATCACCGCAGCGCGAATAGAAATCCACTCCGTTGAAGAGGTTGTCGCCGTCCACGTCCGGGTTAACGACGTTACCGGCGAAAGAAGCGCTGTAATGAAACCCGCTCTGCGCCCGGAAAATGCTGCTGAAATCAAATTTCCAGGGAAGCTGCACGAGTCCGTGCGTGAGAAACGTGTGGTTCAGGGCCAAGTCTGATGGCCCCTTATCCAAGTTGGGGCCGTTGTAGAAGATGCCGGCTTTCGGCACCGGATTGCCATTGCTGGCCAGGAACGGGCCATTCGCATTGGTTTGTCCGGTAGCGGAATCCGTGACCAGAGTGGTCATTCCGATGAAACTGTCCGTAGGACCGTTGATATCAGTAAATCCCGCGCCAAAGTTTGTTTGGACGTCGCTAACAAAACTCGAGTTCAAAGCATTGTCGATCTCATGGGTCCAGGTGTAGTTCGCGTCCAGCGTGAATCGCTTGCTCATGCGCTTCCGGAAGCCGAACGTCAACGCATCATAACTTCCGTGATACCAGGGCCCATAGCCGAAAACAAGAGGTGATCCTGCCGGTACGGTTTCGCCGGTATGGCCCGGCGTGCGTGCTTCGAACGCTAGATTGGTGTCCCGTACTCCTAAAATGTGGTCAATATTCTTATGGTAGTAGTCGATCTCGATCACCATGTCTGACCTGATCTCGCGCTGTACACCAACATGGAAGGAATTTGTATGCGGCGTCTTGAATCCTGGATCCACGCTGATGGGAATGCCGCTCGTGGGAAATGCTGAAGCGCCGATGGAAAGATCGCCAAAAGGATCGTAGATAAACGAGCCTGCCGACAGCCCAGCGGCCGCACTCGCGGCGTCGGCAAACTGCTGGGGAGTAAAACCAGTCAGTGATTGAACGTTATTGATGTTGACCACGGCATTTGCGGGAATCGGCGCATGGCCAGGAGCCACCACGCTGTTCAAATGGTCGATCCCGTAGAACGGCGTTGCAACAGGGGTTCCCCCGAACTTGCATGTAGCGCCGGATGCGGCGATTTGCGCGTCGGTCATGTCGGATGAAGCACACGGAACTTTGCCGGTGAGAAGGGCGAATAGGGGAGTGATCGTGCTCGGATCACCGTAGAATAGCCTTGGGAACGAAAGGAACGTTTGCGTTACGAGATTCGCGCCGCCAAACCCAGGAATATCTCTCGCCAAGCCCAAACGGAAGTGATCGTAAAATAGACCCCAACTCGCTCGAACAACTGTTTTGGGGGTGATGGACCAGGCGAAACCGAGCCGAGGTGAAAAATTGGTCTTATTCGGGAATTCGTTGTCGTAATCCCATCGCAATCCCAAGTTCAGGGTGAGGCTCTTCATTGCTTTCCAGTCATCTTGAAGGAAGGCGCCGTTGTAATTGTTGCGCAAGCGTATCGTGTTGTCGCCCGCCGTCAGCCCTCCCTGCGCATTCAGAAAATAGACGCCCGAGTTGATCGGACCGAATGTACCCAGGTCAGCAATCGTGGCAAACAGTTGGTTGAATTCGTTATTTGCTTCCGTGCCATCTACGTGAGTGCGCTGATAGTCCCAGCCAAACTTTACATCATGACGCCGAATCTGCTTGGCAAGATTGGCCCCAACGGACACGTATTTCTGATCGATCAGCAAATTTGTGTGTCCCGGACCGAACTGAACCTGGCCCTGGTCACCGAAGAGTTGCCCGGTGCTAAGGCCACTGAATAAATTGTCGAGGGTCGAAGCAGTTCCGGCTTCCGGATGCGCCGGCCGGGTTACCGCGGGCTCGGCTCGATACTGGACAAAAACGCTGAGCAGGTACGGGCGCGCCTGGTCTCCCAACGTAGACGTGTCGTTGAATCCCAGCATCAAACGGCGGGTATCAAGGTCATTTCGCGTAGAAGGGAGGTTAATGGCGGCCAACAAGGGCAGGAAATCCGTCACGTGCGCGTTGGTCAAATTGAACTGCTGGCTAAGCCGATGGTGGCCGAGTTGCTCGTCGAGTTTTCCGCGAGCGCGCGTGTCGTACGTTTTCGTATGGAGGTCGAAGGGAGTTTCCAGCTGAATCAAGATAGGTGGCGTTGTAGGAAGAAATTGAAAGTTGAGTTGGCGGCTCTCCAGGATGCGCTCCGCAGAGCCAAAAAAGAATATCTTGTCCTTGAGAATCGGGCCCCCGAACTGCGCGCTGGGGTCCCAGCGAAGTAAGAACGGCACTTCCCCATTAAACACTTTGGAGGAATCGGAGGAATCTAACTTGTAGTTGCGGTGAAAGAAAGAGAGACCGCCATGCCAGTCATTTGTACCGCTCTTGCTGACGACGTTTATGACTCCGCCGGAGCCGTGTCCAAACTCAGCCTTGTAACTGCCGGTGAGAACCTGAAACTCCAGGATCGAATCCTGGTTGAATTGCGCGGCTGCGCCTCCATTCACTTCATCTCGATTCGGCATTCCATCAATAAGGAAAATAGCGTTGCCTCCGCGCTCACCTAGAATCGGCGTAGCGCTGTCGAGTGAGGGGTCCTGCTGGCGATTGATTGCCACGCCGGGAACAAGCTGCAAGAGGTCCAAATAATTCCGGCCGTTAATTGGCATCTGTTCAATTTGCTGGGGCAGAATCGTGACGCCTGAGGATGAAGTCACACTTTCCAGCAGCGGGGCCACACCCGAGACTTCTACCTTTTCCGTCTGCCCGCCGAGCTTGAGGGAGAGATTCAGAGTGACTGTCTGATTTACCGTGACTTCCAGGTTTCGAATGGTCGTGGGCACAAAACCGGTCATGGAGACCGTAAGCGTATATGTGCCGGCGGGCAGCCCTAAGACTCTGTAGGTACCATCAATTTCGCTTCTGGCAGTCCGGTCAATCCCCCTGCCGCTGTTAAGGACGTGTATCTCGGCCGCGGCCACGGGTAGTCCTTGCTGGTCAGCAACGATTCCTTCAATGGTGGATGTCGTTTGCGCCCGAACCAAAGACGCCAAAGTTGCTATCCCGAGAAGCAACCGCCCCACGAAGAGCAAGCAAAACCGACTGGAAGGGAGATGGCACATTGAAACACAATCAATATACAACAAGAGTGAGCGACGCATGTTAAACCTCCCACTTTGGACGGCAACTCTCGCCCATAGGTCCATGCATTATGTGTTGCATATCTGTGTGAAAGCTTAGCCCAGCCGATGCAACAAATGATGCAACGCATAGACAGTCATGAATGCGTCGCACTTTAACGAAATATGAAAACCGATGTCAAGCTGTTTTTATAGAGGAAACAGTTTCTAACATAAACTGCAACAAACATTGCAGAGACTCAGACAAGCCAGCATTCCCAGTGCAGCAATCGTTGCAGGCATTTGACAGCACGGGAGCAATGAGATAGAAGGAGCACGCAATGCCACGGCACTACAATCGTGCGTCCTTGAAGCAAGGGGCCGTCCCGGACCTGTCGAAAACATTTCCAATGCTCAGCCCCAGGCGGCAGGAACTCCTTCGCCCAGTCTTGGAGAATCCCCGTGCCTACGTGCTTCTAAGCGCCCGCCAACTCGCCCACCGGCTGAAGGTGGACCCGGCTACGGCCGTGCGGGTCACAATGAAATTGGGATTTGGAACCTATCGCGAATTTCAGCACTACTTGCATGAGCTCTCCGTTTCCCAGGCCACCTCCCTCGACGTCATGCAAACGAGCAAAGCCAAAGGATCGAGTCTTTCCGCCCATGTGCGGGAAGGGATTGACCGCGACGTCGGCAATTTGCAGAGATTTCGAAACGCCACGGACGCCGACCGCATCGCTTTGCTGGCGAAGAAAATCCATGCCGCGAAGAAGATCATAATTCTGGGCGGAGACTTGGCCACGAATCTGGTGGGTTTTCTTCACTATCATTTGATCTTGCTCGGGCTTCCTTCCGTCACAGCGACGTCCTCTGGGGAAGCGGCGCACCTCACGCGTTCCGTTGGCAAAGGCGACATGGTTATCGCGGTCAGCTTTCGCCGCGGGTTGCGGCTTACGGTTGAAGGCCTCCGGCAGGCACGCGCTAATGGGGCCTATTGCGTGGGGATAGCCGATACGCTGATTTCGCCAATCGCGCGGTTTGCCCATGAATGCTTCATAGCTTCGGTGGAAACGCCTTCCTTTGGGGCTTCGTATACGGCGCCCATGTGCCTCCTCAATGCGATTCTCACTGCTTGCGCGCATTACGATAGTCGGCGCAGCTTGAACCTGCTCAAGAAGGCAGCCGAGGAGCAACGCACGGGATTCCGTTGGTACAGGGAATAGAGCGCAGTGAACTGAGAACCATCAGCATACTCGTTCAAAGAATCTGCGTATCGAGGAGAGTCATGAATCGAATCCTGAAGATCTTTCCGACCTGGGTGGCAGTTGCAATTGCGTGCATGCTTCCGGCCATTGGCTCGGCGCAGGAAGCCAGGGCGGAGCCAGAGTACGACATCGTGATTCGCAGCGGGCGCGTGCTGGACGGAGCGGGAAACCCTTGCATATTTGCGGACGTGGCGATCAAAGATGGACGCTTTGCGAAGATTGGGAAGATTGGCGGAAGCGGTAAGACAGAAATCGACGCGCGCGGCCGTTACGTCTCGCCCGGCTGGATCGATATGATGGATCAATCCGGCGCGGTGCTCCCGAAGAATGGCCTGGCGGAAAACAAACTGATGGAAGGAGTGACCACCGCGATCGGGGGCGAGGGCGGTACGCCCGTGCCTCCAGACAAGCTGCGCGAGTATTGGGCCGCGCTTGAGAAGAACGGCATCAGTCTGAATTTCGGAACGTATTTTTCGGAAACCCAGGCGCGGGAAGCCGTGCTGAATTACGACGCGCGCAAACCGAATGAGGAAGAACTCGCAAAGATGAAAGCCATCCTCGAAACGGCGATGCAAAATGGCGCGATGGGCATGACCACGGCCCTGATCTACCCGCCCAGCAGTTACGCCACTACCGACGAACTGGTCGAAATGGCCAAGGTCGCCGCCAAGTATGGTGGAATTTATGCCAGTCACATGCGCGGCGAAGGGAAAGAGCTTGTGCAGTCCGTCGACGAGTTGATCCAGATTGCTGAGAAAGGCGGGCTGCCCGGCGAAGTGTTTCATTTCAAAGCAGCCTACAGCCCGGGCTGGGGAAAGCTCATGAAGGAAGCCGGGCGTCATATCGAAGCGGCGCGCGCGCGCGGAGTCGATGTGGCCGCGAATTTGTATGTTTACACGGCGGGAGGGACCGGTCTGGAAGCGACCATTCCTTCCTGGGCGCATGAGGGGGGCAAGGAGCAACTTCTCAAGAGGCTGGCCGATCCGGCGATCCGGGCCCGGCTGAAAAAAGAGATTCGCAAGGGTTCACCAGGATGGTGGAACATCGTCGAGGCCTCGGGCGGGTGGAAGAACATCATTCTTGTGAACGTGCAAAACCCGGAAAATGCGAAATACCAAGGACGCAGCATTGCTGCTATTGCCAAAGAACTCAAAAAAGATCCTGCCGATATCGCATTTGACCTTGTGGCTCAGGGCACGCAAGGCCGCGTACTGGCGATCTACCACATGATGAGTGAACAGGACATTGAAACCGCTTTGAGATTTCCCTGGACGAGCATAGGAAGTGATGCAGGAACCGCCCTTTTGCCTGGCGGCGACGATGCGCTGGGGCTTCCTCACCCGCGCAGCTACGGCAATTTTCCTCGCGTGATTGCGCGCTACGTGCGCGAACAGCACGTGCTGACGCTGGAGGATGCGATACGAAAACTGACCTCATGGCCGGCGACGCGCATGCGAATTGCCGATCGCGGAGTCATTCGGGAGGGCTTGTGGGCCGATGCGGTCATTTTCGACTACGACAAGATCCAGGATCGTTCGACGTATGACAAGCCCGACCTCACACCGGACGGCATTGACTATGTGTTGGTGAATGGCGTCATTGTGGTGGATCACGGCACACACACTCGTGCCCGGCCGGGCAAGGTGCTCTACGGTCCCGGCTATCGCCGGTAGTCCCATATTTCCCGTGAAATGCTGGCGGAGGGGGGACTCGAACCACTATGGCTCCTTCGAGTCAAGCGGTTTAGCGAACCGCTGCATTTCCGCCTCGGCAACCTTGTCGCAAGCGTGTTCAGGCCCGTGCTGGCCAAGCACACCAAGCATCTGAGCCTTGTGGACATCCTCCCGATTGGAGCGGACCGGATGCAGCGGAGCTTCGAGCCGATGAGGAAACAAGTGGAGGCGTGGACAGGAACGCGCCTCTCGGACGAGTCAGCCAAACTGGCCAGTTTTTCAGTCCACCTTCGGTCCAATTCAAGGGCGAGATAAATGACGCGCTTCCTCGTAAGCGACACCAGAAGCGGCACTTAGAGTTTTGTACTGCGTATCTTCTAAGCAGGGGGTCGCGAGTTCGAGTCTCGCCGGGCGCGCCATTGTCTTCGATCTAATTGAATCTGAATGAATTAGAAAAATTGGCGGTCACCCCAGATCCATTGCGAAGAGAGCAGACGGTCGGGATCTCTAAAAAGACAAGGACAGGTCGTTTTGTCGGTTTTCTCGAGCACTTCGCAAAGTTCTGTCGCGTATTTCACCGCGGGAGTGCGAACTGTCACGAAAATGTAACGCCCATTCTTGCTTTTGTCTTGCAAAATCCGCCGCGGACTTTTTCCGCTAGATTCTTCATTCCGCTAATCCCCATTTGCGAACCGGGAAGAAGACACGTCCGATAATCTGCTTGCGGGTTCGTTCAAGCCCAGGCGAATTGGAGGATTCGTCGACGGCCACGCGCGTTCGCATCTGGTCGAACGTTTCTGGGGACCTTCCGAGTTGACCATTCGGCAGCGAATCGCCTGCGAGAAGGACTACCTTAATCTCCTAGAGGATTTGATACTCGCATCTCTCAACCCGCGAGCCATAAGCGGGCTGCCCCACCCGCTGACAAGGTTTGCGGCCAATGGCAAGGTCAAGGAAGGTCCATACGCAGGCGCAATCATAGAATTCATAAAGGACTGGACGTGCGAAGCACCGGAGAGCGTGAGGCACAGGGCGGCAATGTGGTTTTTATTCGGGAAACAGAGCCGAGGCGCTCAGGTTAGTCGAGGAACTGAAGCGGCTGCCAAAGGATAAATATGTCCCGCCGGACGAAATAGCGGCTGTTTACGTAGCTCTGGAGCAAAAAGAAACTGCTTTCGAGTGGTTAGAACAAGCCTACCAGGTTCGCTTCGCTTCGCTTATCAACCTGAAAGTAGATCCGCGCTTCGACAGTCTGCGTTCGGACCAGCGTTTCTCGGATTTGGTACGGCGCATCGGCTTACCGGAATAGTTAAGGCGCGATGGCGGCTAAAAATTGAACTTCAGCGCGAATTGAAGGATTCGAGGATTGTTGCTTGTCGAGATGATGCGTCCAAAGTTACCAGGATTGAGGACCCGCCCTGTTGTTGGGTCAATGCTGCCGCCAGAGGCAATGAGGGCATTCAAGTTGCTGATCGGATTGGCGAAGTTCGGGTGATTGAACAGATTGAAGAACTCAACGCGAAATTCGAAATTGCGAGATTCAGCCAAAGGAAAGAGCTTTCCAAGCGCAAAATCCACATTCACTTGTCGCGGCCCGCGCAAGCAGTTCCGGCCGACGTTTCCGATATCTGTGCCCATTGCACCGGCTGTCGCTGTGCCACCGGAGCTGGGAATTGGCTGGCCGCTCTGCACGGTTGGCCTGGCAAAGACCGTCGCGTTGAAGAAAGAACCTGTGGGCACGTTTTGATTTGCGGTGCTGCAACTCATTCCGGCCACCAAGCTGGGACGAGCGAGCGGGCTTGCTCCGTTCGACAGTCCATAGAATGAACCCGAACCGGTGTCCACGATGTCGATGGGAAGGCCGGACATCGCTGTAAGGATGGCCGACGACCGCCAGTTCCAGGTTGCCGACCGAACAAAGCCAGAGAGCGCGGCGAACTGAGGCTTGGGCAAATCCCATAAATAGCTCAGCACAAATCGATGCGCGCGGTCGAAGTCCGAAACACCGCGATTGGCATTCGGGTTGTTCTGATTCCCAAGGATGGAGCTGCTATCGTTCACCGCCCCCGTGTTGACCACGCCCGTAATCCCGGCGCCGCCCCCCGTGCCCGAGGCATTGTCGATAGATTTGGCAAACGTGTAAGCAGCAAGTATTTGCGTGCGCTCGGAAATCCTGCCTGTCAAGCTGAGCTGAAGGGAATCATAGGATGATTCCGCAGTGGACTCATTCATGCTGAATCCGTTGATCGAAACACCCTGAAGTGGCGCACGCAGGAGGGCGTTACCCGGCGTATTCGTTGTAATCACCGCTCCTGTTACCGCATTTGTGATTGGCTTTTGCGAACTCGCCAACAGGGCCTGGTTGATCGCGACCTGGCGAAAAAGCCTCCGTCCTTTCGCCCCAACGTATGCGGCTTCGAGCAGTAGGGCTTTCCGAAATTCAGATTGCACACTGAGGCTGTATTGGTGAACGTACGGCGTGCGCAACCCTCGATCGAATGCAGGACCTGCTAGGGGCACACCCACCACAAAGGTTGGAAACTGACTCTGTGCGGGAACCGGGAAAAATGGATTATCGAACTGCGCATTGTCGTTTCGAATTCCCAGGGCGAACATGGGGGGCAACTGAGCACTCATCGACGCATAGGCGAACGTTGCGCGCGAGTAGTAGATACCATAGCCGCCCCGCACTGCCAGTCGTTTCGAACGCAGAGGAGAGTAGGCGAATCCGGTGCGCGGCCCAAAATTCCTTGGATCGACGCTGCGCACTATATACTTGCTGACATTCGGGACATCGGGCAGGTCGAAACTCGGTATCACATTGCCAGCCTGCACAAATCCGCCGATGGGTGGTCCAACCGGGATGCCCGTCTGGTCCACTTGTTGGCGCGGCACGTACAGAGCCGGATCAAACGTCGTGAGCCGTCCGCGGGTGTCGTAGGCGGGCAGATCGAGTTCGTATCGCAAGCCTAAGTTCACTGTGAATCGTGGTGACACTCTCCAGTCGTCCTGAACAAAAAAGTTGTAATCCCAAGCGCGCTGGCTGCGCTCGCCGAGGCCATTGCCAAACGTTGTGACCTGAGTAGTCCCCCTCAAGAAGCTGCGGAAGTCCACGAAATCAATCTGGCCTCGCGTGAAAGCTCCCTGCGTGAAGTTGACTTCGTTGTATCGAATCTCAAATCCTGTGCGGAGCGTATGATTTCTTCGCAAAAACGATAGTGAATCGGCGAAAGTGGTCACCGATGGCTTCGCCGGGTTCATGTTCGTCGCGGTCCCGACAATCACTCCGCCAGCTGCCGGAGCAATTCGGATCAAGGGCAACCCGGGCAATTCGCTCGCATTTGGTCTTGTGACTCCGATTTCCGCATCTGTGACAGGTTCTTGGGGAATCGTATCATTGCTGTTCAACGTGTAACCGAGCCGCAGTTCGTTCGTAAGGGACGGATTGAAGAAATGAATGTCCTGAATGGCAGCCACGCGATTGTTGAGGGTAAAGCCGCTTCCGTACCCAGGAACGTTTGGCCCTGTGTTCCGAAAGCTGGGCAACGCCAAGAACTGGGGTGTATTGGCGAAGAAGAATTTAACCACGAGTGAATTACCGTTGGAGAGCCGAAAATCGGCGTTCGTATTGAATTGGTCTTCTTGGAAGGTGGAAGGCGAAGAGCCCGAGAACAGCCCATTTGCCTGCGGCGTTGGAATCACGAACTGGCCATTGGGAAGCTTCGCATTAAGCAATGCCAGTGAAGCGGGATCAATCGTAGGCACGCCGAAGGTGGACTCGAGGGTCGAAGCGGACCGATCGTCGGTGAGCCCCGGAGCGACAAGAACATTGGAGGAGATGCTGTTGATAATGGAGGCCGCGTTCCGCTCGCGAGAGCCTTGGTAAGAAACGAAGAAGAACGCCTTGTCCTTCCGGATCGGACCACCTAAAACTCCCCCGAAAACATTTCGCCTCAGCAACGGCCGCGCAACTCCTGCGGCCTTGAGAAAAGGATTGTTTGCGTTGAGTGCTTCATTGCGGAAGTATTCGTAAGCACTGCCGTTGAACGCATTGCCGCCGCTTTTGGTCACGAGCTGGATGTTAGCACCGCCGCTTCGGCCGTAACTGGCGTCATAGAGCGAGGTCTGAACTTTGAATTCCTCAATTGTTTCCGGAGCTGGAACCGCAACCAGAATCGCTCCATTGGCGCCCATCGTGGTTGCGTCAATTCCATTTATCTGGAACGAGTTTTGCGTGACGCGCGCGCCGTTGACGGAAATGGCTTGAGTATTGCGGCCGACAGCCGTGCTGTCTGGCAGATGGCTGGCTGTCCCCGGTGAGAGAGTCAGAATCTGGGTGAAATTTCGTGATGCTAGGGGGAGATCCGCTGCGGCCCGAGAGCCCACCGCGCGTCCAAGCTGTGGCCCATCCGTTTGTAGGAGAGGCGGCGAATCGTTAACAATAATCTTCTCAGCTCGGCTCCCTACGGCGAGCGATACGCTAATAGCGGTCGTCTCCGTAATTCGGACTGGTACATCCTTCGAGACGGCGGTCTTAAAACCGCCCGCAGCTACTTCGATTTCGTATAACCCTGGAGGCAGCAAAAGAAAAGAGTAGTTCCCCGCCTCATCCGCAACGGCTTTCCATTTTTCCCTGGTAGCTTCGTTGACGGCCTGGACTTCCGCTCGCGCAATCACGCCGCCTGAAGAGTCTTTCGCTACTCCGGTGAGCCGCCCCGTCGTCTGGCCTGTTGTGCTTTCCGATGCACAAACAAATAGTACGCTAGCAGTGATGACGCGGAGGAGATGTTGCGTGAGCATCGTGCACCTCGCCGCCACCGGTGTCTGTACCGAACCCAACCAGGCAAATTGGAGGGACTTACAGATGCACCCGGAAGTACTCCCATTGCTTCTTTTGTTCTTCCATGAAGCTCAGGAATCGCGCATCCATCCGCAGCTTGTTGAGGTTTGAATCATTCTCGAACAGAGGGTAGCAAGGAAAACCATCCTCTGCTGCCATTCGGAGGTAGCGGAGCGCTTGTTCATGTTTGTCCAGCAACGCATAGGCTGAGGCGACAGCATAAGCAACGTGATGGAAGTGCTGGTAGCCCTTACCTTTTGCGATGGCCTCCTGAATCTTGCGCTCCGCCAAAGGAATATCACCGGCATCCGCAGCAAGCAACGCCTGCATGGCAGTGAGCGAGCCGCCCCGGTCTAGTGGGCGGGCTTCAAGTAATTTATCAACTCTTTCCTGGGCTTCTTGTCGCCTTCCGATGTGCTGAAGCGCAAAGGAGGTTTGAAAAGCCCACAGAGTCGGATTGAACTTCTCTGAATCCCGGATGGTCGCCAGAGAATCCTCATACTTACCCCGATAGAGAAGATTGATGCCGACGCGGTACCGTATCCCAGTGTTCAGCGGATCAAGTTGCACTGCCTGTTCAACCTCGCTTTGCGCTTTGTCAAGAAGGCCCACATGGTTATACACATTACCGAGCTGATGATGGGCCTCTGCGAGGTTTGGATTAAGTTCGAGGGCGTGCCGGTAATCAGACACGGCTCGCTCATACGCCCAATCATTCGCGCGCGACCACAACAAGAACCCGCGCGATACGTAGGCCTCCGCAAGGTTGGCATCGAGAGACAGGGACTTCTGTACGGTGGCTGTCGTTTTTTGCACCCACTTTTCTGGCTGTTCCGGCTCAATGCTGAATGCTCTGACTCGATATGCGGTTGCCAGGGCAGCGTAACCGCCTGCGAACTGCGGATCAATTTCCACAGACTTTTCAAGAAGCCCGATGGCCTGGTCGTTGGCCTCCCGCGTCTCCAGACCGTAATACGGCTCAGAGCGTAGATAGAGGTCGTATGCTTCCGGGTTTACTGCGGCTGCTTTCGCAAGATGGCTTGACCCCGACAGCGTTTCCACGCCGATCTTACGAGCGATGTCATTTGCGATCTCACTCTCCATCGCCGATAGATTGGAGGTTGCCCCTTCGTAAGAGCGCGCCCAAATGTGGCTATCGCCGGGCGCATAAATCAATTGCGCGTTGACGTGAACGACTCCGTTTGAACGTGAGGCAGAACCTTCGACCACTGCGTCAACGCCCAATTCCTTGGCGATCTCCGGCAGAGCTTTTTTTGTGCCTCTGTAATGCATCGCAGATGTACGCGAGATGACGCGAATCCCGCGCATTTGTGCCAAATAGGTTGTCAATGCGTCCGTCATTCCATCGGCGAAGTACTCCTGGGAGGGGTCACCAGAGAGATTGTCGAGCGGCAATACAGCGACGGACTGAATCCTCATCGCTGCACTGCTGCCAAAGCGCCACTCGCGGCCAAAGTACGGCCCGAGAATTACAGCGGCTGCAATGACTGCGCCGACAGCAGCGAGCCAGAACTTTCCGACACGGCTGAGCAAAGGAGCGGGAAAAGGTTTCGCGGCCGCAGCCCCCTGTGACCCCACCGCACTGGCTATTTCTGCGGCTTCAATAGAATCCTTGAGCGCACGGGCCTCCTGAACCGCGCTTGCGCCGCCGTCGACTTCTGCGATGAAGCGATAACCCCGCCGCGGGAGCGTCTCGATAAAGCGCGGGGCTTCCGCGGAATCATTCAAAGCGTCGCGCAGCCGATTGATGGCGTTGTTTAAACCGTGATCGAAATCAACGAATGTGTCGTTCGGCCAGAGCTTTTGGCGGAATTCATCGCGTGTGACCACGTTATCTGGACGTTCCAGCAGCATGGCCAGAACCTGCAGAGGCTGGTCCTGTAGCCGGATTCTTCGGCCGTTCTTGAGTAGTTCTCCTGCGCGGAAATCGACTTCAAACGGCCCGAAGCGGGCGGGCGGGACGGACGTAGAGGGAATGGGCATGGCGGGCCCTCGGTGTGGCAGCGAGTCTATCACCCCAGATAGTGACTGAAAAGCGATAAGCGTTTCTCCTTTCACCACCACGAAAGACTGCCTTCTCAGAGAGATAGCTCGGGAGATTCAAAGGTGAAATGGGAGATTCCTGCGGGATTGCTTTGTCGTGTGGGTCGCGCGAAGGTCGACTCACTTGCGCAGATTGCAAGAAATGAACAGAGGACGGGAGACTCAGATGAAAACAACGGGAGACAACATGAAAAACCACTCCTTGAAAAACAGTGCGCTGGCCGCCACACTGGCCTCCTTTGCGGCACTCATGATGGTGCCACCAGCCCGCGCACAAAATTACGGCCCGTGGTCGGCGCCAGTAAATCTCGCGACCATAAACTCTGCGTGCGATGACCAGCACCCCACGCTATCCAAGGATGGGCTGAGCCTCATCTTCGGCTCTACGCGCCCGCAGGACCCCACCCTTACCTCCTGCGACGTCGCCCTTCATTTGTGGGCCTCTCAACGCGACAGCCTCGACAGCCCTTGGCAGACACCTCAACCCCTGACCATGCTCAACTCCCCCGACAGCTCATCTTTTTATGAATATGCTCCTAATCTAACCACCGACGGACACTGGCTGTTCTTCCACAGCACTCGGGCGGATGGGTCATGCAACGGGGGCGGACTGGCGGAGCTATGGGCCGCTCATCGCCAGGATAAGCGCAATGACTTCGGCTGGGAGACACCCATCAATTTGGGCTGCACTCTGAATATTAGCGGCGCTGCCGATGCAGGGCCGAACTTTTGGGAAGACGACACGACCGGCACGCTGTACCTCTATTTCACTCGCAACCTGACCCCTGCAAACCCCGACGGCTTCAGTATTTACCTCAGCACCTGCAACACTGACCTCGACAGCTGCAATCGTCAGCAATTGTGGGGAGCTGCGGAGCAGCCGGTCGCGGAACTGAGTAGTTCAGTGCGCGACACGCGTACAGCCATCCGCCGTCGCGACGCTTTGGAAATGATCGTAACGAGCCGCCGCTGCAATTCTCCAATCCCGCCGATTGACACCCCACTCTGCTCCACACTCTCGGCTGGCGGCCTTGACTTATGGGTTTCCACTCGGGATTCCGTGCAGCTATCGCAAGATAACTGGAGCATTCCGGTCAACCTCAACCAAGACAATCTTGACAAGTGCAGCCAATTGGGCATCGCCGCATGCCCAGTTGTGAACACGAGTGCGAATGATGGTGCACCTGCACTCTCGTGGGATGGTCTGACGATGATCTTTTATTCGAACCGTCCCGGTGGATTCGGCCACAACGATCTGTACATGAGCACGCGGACGAAGCTACCCGACTAGGACAGTGTCGACCAAGAGATCGCTGTATCTGCAGAATGGTTGAAATTCTGAGATGTACAGCAATGGAGAAGCCATGAGAAAGCATCAGAGTTCTGCGTCGTTCGCAAGGGTTGCCTTCCGCCTGAGTTTTCTAGTAGCAGCCGCGTTCGCGCCGGCAGCAAGGGCACAGCAACCTGCTGGCTACACGATGACGGACCTGGGTCCCGCTTCGCCGCATAGTAGTCCCGCGTGGCTTTATGGTGACGCGGTCAGCACGGTCAGCATCAATGGTGCCGGGGACGTAGTTGCTGCGACACCTACCGCTTCGGGGTACGCGCACGCCGCCCTCTTTCACAATGGCCAAGTAATCGACCTTGGAACCTTAGGCGGTCTGAACAGCGAGGCCAACGGCATTAACAATTTCGGGCAAATCGTTGGGGACTCCCAAACTGCAAACGGGTCGACCCACGCCTTCCTCTACAGCAACAACGTTATGACCGACCTTGGAACGCTAGGTGGACCGAATAGTTCTGCTATCGCGATTAACGATGCCGGTCAGATTGTGGGCAATTCCGATCGAGCCGATGGCACGACGCATGCCTTTCTTTACGCGGCCGGCGTCATGACCGACCTGGGAGCTGTGAGCGCTGTCACCATCAATGCGTCCGGGCAGATACTCGTCAGCGATTCGAGTTTCGCCTCTGTTTACAGCAATGGCGCGATGCAGCCTCTCCCCCTTCCGCAGTGCAATGGCTCCCCATTTCAGTACGGCGCAGCCTACTCTATGAACGATAGCGGTGAGGTCGTCGGCGAGGCCTGGGCCTGGTGGGGTAGTCACCTCGTCTGCGATGACGCTATCCTGATCTCAGGCGGCCAAGCGAAAGACATTGGTTTCTGGCCCTGGGGTTTTAGTACCGCGATCGCCATCAATCGATCGGGCCACATCCTCGGTAAGGGTTGGACAAATTGCGACGGCGTTGTTTGCGACCAAGAATACACGTTTCTTGACGGAGCCTTCCTCTTCTATGCGCTTTCGACACCGGACAGCTCTGGTTGGTCCTCGCTCCTCGGTTCAGCGATCAACGATGCCGGGCAAATCGCAGGAATCGGCAACAACGCGAACGGACAGCGGGCTTTTCTGATGACGCCCATTCCCTCGCCAACGGTCTCCATCACGTCACCCACCGCTGGTGCGTTCGTTGCCGGTACAGTTCCCGTGTATGCCAGCGCCACCGATGCCACGGGGGTGGCCGGCGTCCAGTTCCAAGTCGACGGCGGCAACCTCGGCGCCGAAGTCGTCGCGGCTCCCTACGTCACCTTATGGAACACAACTTCCAACGCCAGCGGCACACACCTTCTGAGCGCCGTTGCGCGTGATGCTGCCGGGATCACCGGTGCCGCCGCTCCCGTGCTTGTGACCGTGGATAACATCCCCCCGAGAGTCTCGATCACAGCGCCTGCCTCTGGTGCGATGGTCTCAGGCGCCATCACCGTTTCCGCCAGCGCGACCGATGACGTGGGGGTCGTCGGGGTGCAATTCAAACTCGACGGTAGGTACCTCGGCCCCGAACTCAGCACCGGTCCCTATGCCATTAGCTGGAACACCGCAAGCGTCTCCAACGGGCTTCACACGCTGACGGCTGTCGCGCGCGACGTAGCCGGTAACACCTCTACCTCCAAAGCGGTTACGGTCCATGTGACGAATCATCGCTAGAGCCTCAGGAGCAAGCCGCCTGCCATGCGCGCCAGGAGAATCAACATGGAGCTGCCAGGGAAGACGCCATGAAAAGCAAAGCGATCATCGTTGGTTTATCAGGCTGCTTCCCGGCAGGTCCACGGAAAGTATGAGAGCGGGCAGAGCGCGAAGGGCAGAAATATGGAGGAGGATGTAAATGAAACCCCAAGGCTTTCTCGGTCTACAACGGGCAAAAAGAGCGCTTTGTGTTGCACTCGCGTTGGGATTGACAGCGGCAGTGACGGGCTGTGGAGGAGGCAGCGCCTCACAATCACCATTGCCGCCTCAATCAACAATTTCTATCAGCATAAGCCCAGACACCGTGGCCGTGCTTCAGGGCGGAACTCAGACCTTTACAGCGACGGTAAAGTGCTGGGCTCAGCAGGAGAGTGGAACTACATAGCCGACAACCCAGCGCGAAAGACGCGACCCCCTAGGCGGGAATACAAGCAGGAACGGCCCATCCTTGCACCGGCGCAAGTCTGGCGGCTAGTAATTGCTTTTCAAGAGCCTGCTCGATCCGTGGCTTTGTTGTTGGCCTTGACGGGACTTCGGATCGGAGAGCTCTTAGCGCTTCGATGGAAGAGTGTAGATTTAGGCGCTCAAACGCTGCGTGTAACGGCAACCGTCTATGAGGAGCACTTCGACACTCCAAAGACGAAGCGAAGTGTCCGCGCTATTCCACTGGGTCCAAAAACACTTTCGGTCCTCACCGTTCTTCACAAAAGCGCTCATGATCCTAACGATTTGGTTTTCTCGACTCGTTCGGGTGAGCCCTTGTGCCGAACAAATCTATTGCATCGTCACTTGCAGTCCACGTGCAATAGCTTGGTTTGCCAAGAATGCCTTGGCACGCTATGCGTCAGTGTCACGCCACGTTGCTGGACGCTGCGGGAGCGCCGCTAGGCACGGTGCAGGCGCTGCTCGGTCACGCTTCGCCTGAGGTCACGCGACAGATTTATCTGCCCGCGATTCCAGCGGAGCAACGCCGAGCGGTTAAGGAAGCGGAGAAGCCTTTAGTTGGACCCAAATTTCTGGGATCAACGCCTAGAGTAAGACAATTTATCTTTCGCACGATTCGCGTCGTGACGCGATATCAGGATGACCTGGAATCGCTCGCAAGACGGTCGAAGATTGAGTTAACGCAAACAAGAGCCACCAGCCACCCCGTCGCTACGTCCAACAGATGATGCTGGTGTATTAAAACGGTTGAGGCAGCAACCATCGCCGCCCAAAACCACAGGAGCACTTCGCCGGCTACCGGGGCGCGAGCGGAGAAAATGGCTACGCAAATGACGGCAAACGCCACGTGCAGCGAGGGCAGGAGATTGTAAGTGAGATTCAGTTTGTCGGCAAAATGAAACATGGCCGCCCAGATGCCGAGATCTTCCTCTCGTGGCGGCGCAAACGCCAGATTCGCCGGAAAAAGGAGAAATCCAATGCCGCCGCAGAAAATGGCGATGGCCAGCGTGATCACCAAGGCGCGGAATTCGCGGCGCGTCCGCAAGACGAATGGGGCCATCCAAAACAGCAGGTAGATGGACATGTAGAAAAGCGTCATCGCGGGAACGAAAGGGATGGCGAGTTCCGCCGGAAAATGAACCGGGACACGAAAGTTGCGCCGCGCGGTCAGAGCGTCCATTCCGCCATAGACAAAGACGAACCAAAGAGTGTTTGCGATCGATAGCAGCGCTGCGTAAAGAAGATGCGCCCAGCCCGGCCAAGCCAAGAACGGGACGGTTCGCTCCATCGCCTTGGGCTTGACGATTTCTACGGTTGCGGGCAAAGATGCCACTGAAGTTCCTCGTCTAAATATTGAAGGACGGACAAAACGAGTTGGTTGACATCGGTCTTGGGGCGCAAGTAATGGTCGGCGCCCCAAATGGGGTAGAGCAGATCTGGCAAGGCGCAAACATCCGACAAAACCAGGCTTCCGTCGTTTGGCCCGAGGTGAGTGAGGCGGCGATGGCAACGGCGCGCGAGAGCGCTGGAGAGATGCTCGTGAAGAGGAAATCCCGCGATGGTGACCATGAGGATGTGCTGAGGAAGTTGGAGCTCACAATTCAGCGGCCGACCAGGCCCATACCCGAGGTCACGGAGGAATCCCAGGCCCTGGCCGCGCAAAGTGTAGTAGAGGCGATTTAGCAACGCGGCCGGATTTCGAGAGAGCAGCCACTCGGCCATCGGCGTGCCATTCAGAATCCCGCACAGATTGATCCATGCTGCTACATTTTTGAACGCCTCTGCGGCATTAGGCTCGGCCAGCGCCATCTTCACGTCAGCGCCACCTTTGCTCAATGAGGCCAAAATAACGGGCTGCTGGTGATGTGCAAGAAGCCAGTCACAAATGATCCGCGCGTTCTGTTTCAATGCTCCCCGGCTGGCGATGGGGATGATCCCCGTCGGGCATCCAAGTCGCTCAGCTTGTTCGCGCAGGAGGCGGCCGTCCGCTCCGGAACCCGGATTCTCGCGGTAGAAGGCACCGGGAACGATGATGAGGGGGGCTTCTGCCTGCCACTTTCGCGGCGCGGTTCGCTTGCAGATCTCGTCGACGCGACGGATAAATGGCCCGTGTTGCGGTGAATCCAAGACGCTCTGGTAAAGCTGGGTCGTCGCCGCGTCAATCCCTTCGCGTGTGGCGATTTCCTGAATCTTCCCTGCGGTCGGAAGAACCCAGTGCTCCAGCAGCGCCGGCGTCACCTGTGTGTTCATCATGCCCCCTTGCGGCGTCTACCGATGGCAAACCCGACAATCAGCCCAACGACAAGAGAAATGCCGCCCGCCCAGTACGCGTTTCGCTTGGCCATGGTCAGAAGAGGGTTGTCGAAAAGATTGGCCGATGCATGGAGGCTGGCGACCAGCCAATGGTCGTGTTCCCTCACGAGCGTTGCAGTCCATCGCGTCTTTGCATCCAGTTTCAAGCCATCGGTCAATTTGTAGCTCTGCACCGCGCTACCGAAGGCGATGCCGGTGTCAGCACCGTACAGGATGGTAAGTTCATCCACCGTCACCTCGCAGTGAAAACTCTCGACGATACGGTTGGGACCCGTGGTCATCTTGAGAAAGTACGCGCGCACGCCGTCACGGCCACGGCTGACTTCACCGTTGAGCGCGGTCACAACGATATTCGGGTGCAGATAGGTGAGCTGGCGTTCGATGTCGCCCTTGTTCATGGCGTCAATCAGGCCGTCCCGCAGGGCGCGCAGTTCGTTGTGAACCGCTTCATCCTTTGGCGGCGGCGCTTGCGATGACACTGGTAGAGCCGCAAGAGACAGGAACATCAAAGCTGCGATCAGTTTCTTCATCGTAATCCTCTTTCGCTTCTGGATTTATTGTCGTAGGGGCCGTTTGCGGCAGTGACGCCACCCATTGGAAGTACTCGATCATGTCCTTGTCGTTCGGGCCGAGACTCGCGGGGTTGTAGCGAGTACCGCGCAGACGGCGAGCTTCGTCCGCGAGGTAACCGAAAGTGAAGAGCCGTCGTATCGAAAGATTAAGAGGAGTAAAGGCCCTCAGGAGATTGCGAGTGCGGCGGGCGTAGATGATTCCCTGGCACAGTGTTTGGCCGTTTTCCAGCGGTTGCATGTCCATGAGAAAACCGCTCCGGACACGATCGAAAGCGGCCGTAATCAGGGCCATATTCCCTCCCCAAATGGTAAGGGTGATATTCACGGTGCGTCCGGCGACCACGCGCAAAATGCGGTCAAAAACTGTATGGCCAATGACTTCGGCGTGGTAGCTGTTCCGGCGCGCGTAAGGGGCGGGGCAGTCCATCGAAGGGGGAGCGAGCAACCTGCGATCGTGCACGGCCGCGAAATGCTGCGTGTCAAAGGCGTGCGCCGAATTCATGTACCAATTGCAATCGGCTACGTAGCGGAACGTCTTTCCCGCAACAAAATCCGCGGGATCGGCGTCGAGAATGAACGGCAACGGAAACAACGGCTCGGGCCCATTGAAGAAAAAGACTGAGCCGTGACGCTCGGCGACCGGATACGTTCGCAACCGGGCAAAAGAAGGAATCTCTGCAGCATGCGGTATGGATGCACAGACGCCGTCCGCCCCATAGCGCCAGTTGTGGAACGGGCATTGAAGCGTCTCGCCCACGACGGTCCCGCAGCCGAGGTCCGCCCCCAAGTGGGCGCAGCGCGCATCCATGACGGCGACTTGGCCGCTCGCTTTTCGATAAGCCACCAGTTGCCGCCCTAAAATGCGCTGGGAGAATGGCTTGTCCTTCAGCTGCCTGCTCTCGCAGAACAAATACCAAGATGCCGGATAGCTGGCGAAATCTTCCGCCGCTGGAGGCCGGGTTGGGCTACTTGGGAATTCTGAGTACATAGCGCTTCTCCCTACGTTTAGCCAAAATTTGCGGCCCGAGCCATTGGCGCAGGCAGGCTCACTTCCTGTTGTAGAGCATCTTGTTTGTGCGCTGGCAACTGGACAAGCCAGCTGAAAAAATCTGCCATTGTGACATCATCTCTAACGAGAGTTGCTGGGTTGTATCGAATTCCCAGCAAGCTCCGCGATTCGTCCGCCACGAAACCGTGTGTAAGCCCACGGCGAATCATGAGATTCAGTGGCTGCCAAAGCCAGCGCTTCAGAGGATTGTGGCTGCGGCGCGTGAATACAATTCCTTCGCAAAGAGTTTTCCCGCCTTCCAACGGCCGAATGGCAATCAGGAAACAGCTATGGGCCCGTTTGAAATCTGCGGTCATCAACATGTAGGTTCCGCCCCAGCAAGTGATGGAGACATCCACGGTGGGGCCGACGACAGACCGGAGAAAACCGTCCGTTCTTGAACGGCCCACGATTGCTGCCCGATAGCGATTGCGTCGTGCGAACGGGCCTGGGCAATCTACATGGCAGCGATCAATCAGGTCGCGGCCGTGCACGCACAGGAAGTGCTGCATGTCGAACGCATTGGCCGTCGTCATGTACCAAGTGCAGTCAGCCACATAGCGAAACACCTTTCCCGCGACAAAGTCTTCAGGAACGACGCCAAAGAAAAACGGCAAGGGGAACAGCGCCTCGCTCCCGTTGAAGAAGAACACATAACCATGCCTCTCTTCGGCGGGATATGTGCGAAGCCGGGCGAAGGCAGGAATTTGTGCAGCATGGGGGATCGATGTGCAAACCCCGTCTGCTCCGTACCGCCAGTGATGGAAGGGACATTGAATCGTTTCTCCCACGACGGTCCCACAGCCGAGGTCGGCCCCCAAGTGAGCGCACTGGGCATCCATGACGGCGACTTGCCCGCTGCCTTTTCGATAAGCCACCAGTTGGCGGCCCAGAATGCGCTGGGAGAACGGCTTATTCTTCAGCTGGCTGCTCTCGCAGAACAGATACCAGGAGGCCGGATAGGCGGGAAACGCATCCGCCGATGGAGGCCGAACATCCTTACTTAATGACTTTACCGGCATAGCGATTCTCCACGTGTTCATCGGAAAACTGCGGCCCGCGCCATTCGCGCAGATAGGCTTTGACCAAACTGCCTCGCGATTCGTTCGGCTCGGAAAGTGTTGGCAGGTACACCCACGGCACGGTTGGACTCATGTGGTGATTCAAGTGCCAGTTGTGGTTCAACCACACGCGATCCAAAACACCAAAGGTCTTCAGATTCATTGCACCTTTCTGCACTTCGCGGACGGTCCCGTAGTGATGAGCGTATTGCATGGCCGACCAGATAAATCCGAAACCGAACATCACGGCGAGATAATTAACGATGGGGATTTTCCAGAAATAAATCATCGCGGCGTGCATCAAGATCACGGCCAGCGCTTCGAGCTGAATAATTCTGCGGTACTTGGGGTTTAGCGACTCGAGGAAGGCCTCCGTTGGGCGGTTGAACCGCGTGTAGCGCGGCGTGATGATGGCGGGCCTAAAGAGCACGACAACATTCGTGAAGTAAATGAGCACCCAGAACATGCCGGTCAGCGTCCCGTACAATTGCACGTATTTCCAGAAACGGTTTTCGTCTTCAAAATAAAGATCGAAGGCTTCGTCGTCCGAACGGTTTCGAACGTGATGGCCGATGTGACCCTGCCGGATCAGGTGGAACGGCGCAGGAAAGAACAGCGCCAGCAGCGCTCCCACGGATTGATTGACGATGGGATTCGCATGAAGCAAGTTGTGCTCTGCTTCGTGCAACATCGCGTAGCCGGAATTCATGACGATGCCGTAAGCGAGAGCAAGCAGAAAAACGAAGCTCCACTGGTGGACATGTCCGGCCGCCCAGAGGATCGAACACAACGCGACGAGCTGAACGGCAGCGATGGCCAGGTTCAACCGCCCGGGGATTGCGAGATTGAGGCGATTCATCGTGTCTCCGCGCGGCGGTAACCGACGAGTTGGAGCGATCGAAACTCGGGCGATGAATCAAAACGCGCGAAAGACTTGGGCGCAATTTCACGCGAATATAGAGACTTCTGATAACAGCCATCTTCTGACAAGGCCAGCAACTGGCGTTGCATTTCTGGCTCCATTGCGGACAATGCCGGAAACTCGCGAGTCAGTTCATGGACAACGCACAGTTGTGCGCGTTTTGGAGCATTAAAAAACTCGCGGAGCATCCAGCCAAACAACCGCGCGTTCACTCTTCGAAGCACGGGGTTGGCGCGTTGCCACAGCGCTTCAATCAATTCTTCATCCCAGCGCACGTGACCCACTTCGTCGGCCAGGTGCGTCCGATGCATCTTGACGAAATAGGGTTCGAGCTCTTCGCGTTGAGCGATAACTTTCCGCGAATAAAACAGTGAGCGCTCCTCCTGGAGGAGCATGAGCCAGAGAAACATGGGGAAGAGGCGAGGATGCTGCGTGGCCCAGTTCAGGGCCGTCATCCATGCGCGCGGAGGCTGAATAAAATAGAAATGGCCCGCTCCGTAGAATTGCGGCGCGCACTGCTGATTCAATTGCCGGAACATTTCCGTGTGCTGCTGCTCCTCTTCCAAAAACTGGCGCAGACCTATTGAAAATTGCAGTGGCAACGAAGCGCGCAGCAAGGATTCCAGTACAGGTCGTCCGATGGCCGTTTCGAAGAAGATGATCTGCTCGTTAAAGTAGATCGCCTGGAGTTGGTTGTAGCGAAGGCGCTGCTCTTCCGTGAGCACTCGATAGGATGGCGTGTGATACAGCGGCGTAAATTCCTCGGGAATGAAACGCTTTCGGTGATCCACGGCCGCACTTTCAATGAGGCATGTTACAGCGACGGCGCTCATAGGGTCGCCGCCTCGACGTAGGGAACGCGGCCATCTAGGGTTTGATACGCAGGTTCGCCGTCAGCAAAGCAGACGCAGAAAAGCCGCCCCGCGAAGGGCGTCAGCGAATAATCATTCATCGCAGCCAGCAGCGGGTCGCGTTCGTGGAGACCGACCATGGCGTAGCGGAACGAGCTTCCCACGGAGTCGTTGTAAACTTGGCGGAGCAGCGCTCGAAAAACACTGGCATCGTCCTGGTCCACAGCGATGAAACTTACGTAGAAAAAAGGCACGTATTGCCCAGGCTCGGGAAAGGAGGGAGCCCCAAGCAGGGCTTGGACGGCGTTGGCCGCGGGCACCAACCAACGCAAGCGTTTTCCGTAGGAAATCACCCGAGTTTGCTTGAAGGCGCTCTGATCCCAGCGGCCCGCGACGCCAATGACATGGTCGTTGCGGAGGGCAACGAAAAAGTCGGGGGGCTGAAAATCTTTCCAGCGACTGCCGTGAATAAAGCTCTCAACATCGTGAACCGGGGCAAATTGCTTGCGCGCGTTGTTGCGGTTCAGACAATCGACAATCTCCGGCAGTAGCTCGCGCCGTCCGCGAACGATGTCACAATCCGCGGCCAGCGGTGGCTTGCGGCGGCGCAGGTTGATACCCGGACAGTGAATGAGTCCAAGGTCGTGGTAGGCCGGCAGGCCCGCACGCGTGGCAGCGATCGTTTGCAAGGCCGTTTGATTGTCCTGGAAAATGACCGTGCCGTAGAGTTCGACTCTGCCATCGCCGTGCAGTTGACGTAAGAATCGATAGCCTCGCGCCACTAGCATGCCGCCTCGGTAGGCGGGGTGAAGCCGCAAATCACTAAGCCAACCGAAGTGCACCGACCGGCCGTTGACGAACGCGTCCGCAATCGAGCGAGTTCCGAGCCCCACGATGCGCCCGGAGTTCAAGTCTCGGCCAACACCGACCTGGTGGAAGCTGCCACGAATGGCGCTCGCGGCAAAAAAATCGGGTTCGCGCTCGAAGGTAACTTGCATCGAGCCGTTCATGGGATTATCGCGCAGCAAAGCGCGGAGTTCCGCGTCGTCGCCGCGCTCCGCCAAAGTGATGTCAAAGCGAGTGCGCGCAGGAGCGATAACGGTTGCTGCGCTCACGCTTCCACCTCCTGTTGGGCGCGGTGTTCAGTCCAGTCGCCGCGGAAAAAATCCTCCCAGCCTGTAAGGCGATGCAACGCTACGGCCTTAACGGCGCCCGCGCGCTGGCCCATGGCGACGCAACGCCGCAGGTAGGATTCGCCTGCATCGCTTGTGATCTGGAAAATGCGTGGCGCCGCCAGCTGGCCAAGCCGCCGGCAGTACGCGTAGTGGAGATTCTGCGCGAGTTTCTTGTCTAATCTAATCGCCAAATCTGCCTGAGAGGCCGCGCCTTGAAGGAAGAGAACGTAGCACAGGCTTTCTTGCTGGGAGGGGGCGAGCATCGCGAAATCCGAAAAGTACGCACGTTCGCCAGATAGTTCTGCCAGGACGGACCCGACGAACGCAGCGCTCAACTTTTCGCCACAGAGGTCGCTGACGCCATCTTCCTTGCCGAGAAATTCCAGCAACGGAGTGCTCCCGGCAAAACCCACCACGCGCACGCGGTCGCCCAGACGATAGCGATAGAACCCGCCTCCGGTAGTAAGTAGGACAGAGTATTCCTGATTTGCTTCCAGTTCATGAAGCAACCTAGGCGCTGCTCCGGGTTGCTCGATGAATTCGTAGAAATGCGACGTCGCCGCGGCTATGCAGGCCCCGTGCTCTACGAGGGGGAGAGAGACCACACCTTCCGTGGCCAAAAGGCCTTTACCTTGAATGTGAACGCCTGGAAACAACTCTCGTAGCGCCGGGACAACAGGACGGGAGGAAGCATCCGTCCAGCAACTGATGACGCGCAGGTTGGGCCACAGGTCTTGCGCCCCCAGCAAGCCGCTCTCTCGCCACGCGCGTTCCAGGCGGCGCGCGCGGGCGGCATCGGCGCGCAAGGAGCGGTGCAACGCCGGAGCGATGGCATCCGGCAAGTGCCCCGGAGGCCGCAGCGCACCGTCACGCAGATCGGCCAGCAGCCGCTCCGCGTTATTGTGTAAGTGTTCGAGCAGAATCGTGAGAAAGCTCGGAGCCCAGACGGAAATAAAACTGAGCGATGGCGATTGCAACAGAAACCGCAAGGTCACATAGAGAGCGGTGTCCAGCTCGGGAACGTG
>WNFT01000449.1_pt1 | contig 33606 bp, 37 predicted proteins | sample 5400191 | NCBI WGS metagenome assembly WNFT01 (sample SAMN13153359, study PRJNA577476) | soil metagenome | isolation source: 80 cm saprolite under Madrone tree | place: USA:California | collected 2016-06-14 | reverse complement strand
TCGACGATGCCGAGCAGAATTGAGAGGAGAAAATCGGGCATTCGCTAAGGCGTCAAATTGTTACTTCCTGAATCGTTAAACGTCGCTCAAAACGCCGGAGGCAAACGTCGAACGCCCAACGTTTTCTTCATGGATAAAATGAGTGCTTCGTCGCAGTAACGCTTCAACGTTTCAACGATCTAACGGTTTAACGGTTTCAAACTTCACGAAAGCGCCTCTGCCCCGCGCTCGTCCGTCCGGATGCGGACAGCTTGTTCCACTTCCGCCACGAAAACTTTTCCATCGCCGATCTTGCCCGTCCTGGCGGAGCGCAGAATCGCTTCGACCACGCGTTGGGCGCGATCGTCCGGCACGACGATCTCAAGTTTGACCTTGGGCAGGAAATCCACCGTGTATTCGCTACCGCGATAAATTTCGCTGTGGCCTTTTTGCCGGCCGAAACCTTTCACTTCGCTGAGCGTCATTCCTTCCACGCCCACCTCAGCGAGCGCTTCTTTCACCGCCTCGGTTTTAAACGGCTTGATGATCGCCTCGATCTTTTTCACCGGGCCAAACTAGCTGCGCGCGCGAAAACGTAAATCGTTAATTCGTTGAATCGCCTGATTCAATTCTGGGGATTACAGGTCGCTGGCCGGTCGCGCGGCGCTTTAACGCTTTAGCGCTTCAACGCTTCAACCTGGTTCAGCTCCGCTTCGACCATTTCGCGCACCAGTTGCGGAAAAGTTCCGGTCGGCTTCCAACCAAGTGTTTTGCCAATCTTGTCCGCGCAACCGATGGGACGCGCCGGCTCAGCCGGCCGGTCGAAAGACGGATCGTGCTTCACATGTTTTTCCCACGGAAGATCCACAACTGCGAATGCGACTTCGACAAATTCGCGCACCGAATGGGCCTGACCAGTCGCCACCACGTAATCATCCGGTGTCTCATGTTGCAGCATCAGCCACATCGCCTGCACGTAATCCTGGGCGCGGCCCCAGTCTCTTCGGCTTTCCAGACTGCCCAGGACAAGATCGACATCGAGACCGTGCGCAATCCGCGCGACGGCGCGCGCGATCTTGCGGGTGACGAAATTTTCTCCGCGCCGCGGCGATTCATGATTGTAGAGAATCCCGTTGCAAACAAAGAGTCCGTAAGATTGCCGGTAAACGCGCGCCAACTGTGTGGCGAAGGCTTTGGCGCAACCGTAAGGACTCGTCGGCAACATCGGCGTGGTCTCGGTTTGCGGCGTTTCTATTGCATTGCCAAAAATTTCCGAGCTTGATGCGTGATAAAACCGCACCGGCTCTGGCTGATCGCGTGCAATCTCGAGCAGACGCAGCGTCGCCATGCCCACTTCTTCGCACGTGGATTCGGGGATCTCGAAACTTAGACCGACGTGGCTTTGTCCGGCCAGATGATAAAGCTCCCTCGGGCGCACAGCGCGAAAAATCCGGCGTAAGGTTGTTCCATCCGATAGATCGCCGTAATGCAGAAACAATCGGTGCTCGTAAATCTTTTCATCCCGCCGCAGATGCTCGATGCGCGAGCGGAGCAAATTGCTCGTGCGCCGCACGATTCCGTGGACCGCATAACCTTTCTCCAGAAGCAGCTCGGTCAGATACGAACCGTCTTGTCCGGTAATTCCAGTGATCAGCGCAATCTTGTCGGCTTTATTCATTAATTGAAATGTGGGAGCGACCTCAGCGCCGCGACGCAGCCGTCATCCATGCGCGAAGCGCGCGCTTCGCACAAGCGCAGATTCGTGCTACAGCCTTCGTTCAAATACAAAATGTTCATGTGACCCGCCAGCGGGCGGCTGGTTACAGGGACTTTGGATTTTGAGCGCCATGAGGCGCGTCATGTTTATAGAGCATTGTTACGTCCGAAGAGACAAGCTCCGTCCGGAGCGACATGTTCTCGCTCATGCCGCTCCTACGGAGCTCGGCGCCTATTTTTGGCATCGTGCTATAAACATGTCGCGCCTACGGCGCTGTGCACCCTTCTCAATCTGACCCGCCGCCGGCCCACAACGCATCGCGCCTAAGTCCCAACCGGCACGTCTCTCCCCGCGTCTTGCCTTTGCTCTGCGGCCTCGGTAAATTCCTCATTAATGCATTTGGCCGAAACTCCGGAAGAACAGCGCATTTGGATGCAACAGTGGCGGAACGCCGCGATCGCACTTCGGAATGTGAAACGCCGGGAGCTGCGCGCGATGACGGACGAGGATGCAGTCGCCGCCTTCAACGCCCTGGATATGCCGCCCGAGCTCGTCTGGCGCAGTCCCGAGCGCATCGACAGCAGCGGCCTAGTCGAGCAGCAGCGTATCTTTCAGAAGGCTCGTGCCCATTAATCGCATTTTGGACGCGTCGCTCGAACTCCAGCGATTCTGTGAATCGCATCAATATCGATTTTGCTTCATTGGTGCGGTCGCGTTGCAGCGATGGGGTGGGCCGCGCGATTTTCTGGGGAGCACAGGCTGCTAGCCTGTTCATCTCGGCAGCTTCCGAGTTGCATGCGTCACTCCACAAACGTCCATTGAATGTTGGCGGCAAGCTGCCGACAACTACAGGCTGGCAGCCTGTGCTCCCCACTCTTTTGGAATTGAAGGAAGCTCCCGAAATCGAGGACCGATTGCGCCAGATGATAGAAAAGGAAAAGTTGGAGAATTGACTCGCGAAAGCATTCGGAGTTGACCCCGAAAGTCCTCCACCGGACGGACTCGCTACGGCGAGCGTTCGGGGTTGAGCAACGCTTCGACTTATTAATCTTGCCGTTTTCGAGCTTTCCGCGTTTCAGCTTTTCTCTACGTCTGCTATTCTCCCGCGCTTGAAATCCGATGAAACTCGCTGACGTCGAAGCAATCCTGCGCGCCCTCAATGACGCGGAGGTGCGGTACCTGATCGTGGGCGGCCTCGCCGTTGTCGCTCATGGCTACGTGCGCGCAACCGTCGATATGGACATTGTGTTGCATCTGGAACGTGAGAACGTCCTGCGAGCGATGGCCGCTCTCAAGGAAATCGGATACCAGCCGCTCGTTCCGGTTGAGGCGGCGGACTTCGCCGATGAGCAAAAGCGCAAGCTGTGGCGGGATGAAAAGCACATGATGGTTTTTCAAATGCGCCATGCTAGGCCTGAGAGCACACGACTCGACATTTTTGTGGAAGAACCCTTTTCGTTCGACGAAGAGTACGCGCGGGCGTTCTGGGAAGAGCTCGCAGGCGTGCGCGCACCAATTTTGCGCTATGACGCATTGATCCGGTTGAAGCGCTCTTCTGGACGCTCCCAAGATCTGGCGGATATTGCGGAACTGGAATTGATCAGGGAAAACCGAAAACCGTGAGCAAGACTTCAAGCAAATCCGAATTGTCGCTCGAGGACGAAAAGGCAGCGTGGCGACGGCATCACATCGAGAGTCTTTTGGAATCGGCGTTGCTGCCCTTCTCCAAGAAAATCCAGATGCTCGAGGAAATGGAGGAAGTCGCCCGCGCTTTTCACGGCGGCAAACTCCCTCCGTCGCCCGACGAACACCAAGAACCTGCCGGCGAATTGCGCTAGTCTTCTGGCACGCCCTAGTTTTGACAAAAGGGGTCGCGATTTCAGCCTTTCCGCTTTTCGATTCGTTATTTATGAGTTGTCTGCCTGGCTCTTGCGTTTCCGTCAACCCTCAACTATCAGCCATCAACCTTCTTTCATGTCTCATCCAACCCCTGAGCTAACATTTCGTCTTTTTCAAAACGCTTGTCTCTTTTCGCTCTCGCGCAATACTTGCCCTCGCGTGTGAAGACGATTCCTGAAACGTTGTTGCAAGAGATTGTTCGTCGTCTGGCAAGGGGATTAAAGCCCAAACGCATATTTCTTTTCGGCTCGCACGCATATGGCACGCCGGCTGAGGATAGCGATATCGATCTTCTTGTGGAGGTCCCGCACTCGAGTGAACCGCGTCACCGCCGGGCCAGTGTGGCCTACGGGTTGCTTGCCGGGTTGGGCGCCGCCACGGAAGTAATCGTTCTCACCTCGGCCGAGATCGAAAAAGCAAAAGAGGTGCGGGTTTCGCTGGAGAACATGGTCTTGCGCAAAGGCCGTTTACTTTATGGCTGAGGCCAAACTTTCCGCCTCATCTCAGTGGTTCGACAAAGCGCAACGGGATTTGGCGGCGGCCGAAAAATTGATGTCTGGAGATGGGCGCCCTTTATTAGACATTGGCGTCTATCATTGCCAGCAGGCCGTGGAAAAGCATTGAAGGCTTTCTTGACCTACCACGAAATGCCCTTCGAGAAAACGCACAACCTCGTCGCTCTGCTGGATCTCTCGACGAAGTTTGACCCGGAGTTTTCCCGCTGGCTTGATACCGCGAAAATGCTGACACCCTACGCGACCGAGTTCCGGTATCCGGGCGACCTGGTGGTGCCTGAGCCACAAGAGGCAGCGAATGCATTGCGCGACGCAAGAGCGTTTCTCATTGCGCTCCGTTCCAAGATACCGCTGGACCCAGAGCAGCATCCCCGGTAAGGCGCTATCTCGGCCGCCTGCTCGAGGAAATGGAGGAAGTCGCGCGCGCCTTTCGCGGCGGCAAACTCCCTCCGTCGCCCGACGAGCACGAAGAGCGCACGACGCTTAAGCGGGCGCAGCCTTTACGCTTCTTCGGGACGGGAGGACGAGCTTTTTTACTTTCTCCGACCGTTCAAGATCGGCCCGCTCGCCCTACAGCCCTGATACAGACGTCCCGTCCGGATGGCGATTGTTGATCAGTGTGATACCGGTTCCCGAGACGGTGTTAATTGATGGCCCAACTGTATTGTTGGAGATGGTTGCGTTGGTTAACAGTGACACCGTAATGCCCCAGAATTGTGATAACCCGCCACCAGAGTTATCGAAGGTAATCGTGTTGTTACTTATCGTGAGATTGGTGGTTGCTCCGTAGCCTGCGACGATTCCGTAGCTTCCGCCGCCTACGATGCGGTTTTGGATCGAGAAGTTGTTCCCGCTTATTGTGATGTTCTGTTTGGGCAGCGTCGTGGAAGCGAGTCCGACACCCTGCCAACCTCGAACGACTGTATTGTTTGTCACTGACAGCCCGTCGACTGATCCGGTGTCGATGTAGGCCGCGCCGTAACAGTCAGTAAAGGTATTGCCATCGATCTGGCAGTCTTTAACGTTGGCAAGGTTCACTCCGCCGCTTGTAAACCCACGAGCCAGGCCATCATTTACTCCGACGGCAGTACATGAGGCGACTTTGGAATTAGTAATAAGATGCTGGTTACCCCACACCCATCCAGCTAGGGCGAATGGATTTCCATAATTTCCCTGCGGCAGTTCTGCGCGACAGAATTGAATAACGTTGTTGGTTCCGTCTGCCGATCGCGGGCCGCACAGAAAGATAGCGAACTGTTCCTGCAGGTTGGCTGACGATCCGTAAGTATTAATGGAACGTAATCGCTCGATTAGGTTGTTACTTCCCCAAATCGCGGTAGCTCCCGTCTTGATATTTTTTTCGCCTTCGGCGCCCGTGTCTGCCGTCACGGAGAGTTCGGCCCAGTTCCCATCACAAGTTAAGTCACGGATGACTACGTTGTCAGTGGCAAGATTCGGATCGGAAGTTAGACAGCTAATTCCGTAGTGCATCCCTGAGACATTTCCCGCTAGTTGCACGGTCGTGTCATATATTCCCGCGCCGGCGATTACCCAGCCTGATCTGATCGACCACGGCTTTGTAACAGACGTGCGAAACGTCCCTGGTCCGAGGTGAATAACCGTGTACGGTGGAGTTTGGGAATTATTTCCCATGATCGCATCGAACTTGGCCATCGTGCTGCCATCGTAGGGATCGCTCTCTGTACCCGAGCCTGCCTGGCCGTCGGTGCGGACGGCGACCCAAGCTTCTCGCGTCGAAATAGGGTCGAGATCGTAAGCTTCCACCAGTCCAATGCCCGTCGTGTTGTTTACTCCACGGACGATCGCCGTATAATTCCCCGGACTTAGCGTGGTCAGGATCGCAGATTCAAGCGGATTGAGTGGCGCCAGCCCGCTGGCAGCGATGTCGGAATGCTGAGGGCTGTTCACCCAATTATCGTTGCTCGAGAGCAAGTTACCGGACCCATCGTGAAGTTCCAAAACGGGATTGGCCAGGGCGCCGGCAAGCGGTAGGGAAGGACCAAGCGCGCGCACAATCAGCGTTTTCGGCTCGCTTCCCGTCACGATAACTCCTCCGATCAGCACTTCGTCTCCTATGCCCACCCGACCGCGCGTCGAAACATTCACCAAACGGGTCACCGCAGAATCGAGCTCATAGCATTCGACTAATGCGATTCCAGTGGTGTTGTTCACGCCGCGCACAATCGCCGTATAATTTCCAGGCTGAAGCGTCGCCACGATTGCAGATTCCAATGGATTTGTTGGCGCCAGCCCGCTGGCGCGGATTTCGCTCACCTGTGCGCTTGTCTGCCAGTTGTCGTTCGTGGCAATGGTGGCGCCGGTAGCGTCGTGCAACTCCAGCGTGGGATCGGCCATCGCCCCAATGACTCCGGCCCCAGCTAACGACGGTCCGATGGCTCGCAAAATCATTCTCTTCGGCTCAGGTCCGCGCACGATAAATCCGCCGATCAGAACATCGTCGTCCACGCCTACATTCACGCGGGTCGAAATATTTGCCAGATGACTTGAGCCGGGAGTTGGAGTAGGCGTTGGAGACGCTGGCGCGTAAATGGTCGTGGATAGCGAGGCTAGAAAAAGAGCGCCGCGCGCCAGAGCGATGAAGCAATTGGATCGAGATGGACCTGGCGGAACTGCCATAGATACTATAAAGCACGCTATAAAGCACGCCGCGCGCCAGAGTTATGGCCTTATTTGGATTTCTTTTGTCCAAATTATTGATCCCGATTTTGTGCTGCTCCTGGCGTTCAGGTCCGTCGCAACCAGAAACACTTGCCGAGGGCGGGCGGCGGAAACACTGAAAGGTTGGCCCGCTCAAATCGATGAATACTACTGCTATCGTTCAACAACTTGGCGTATCGATCAATTCGATTTGAACCGGAAGTCTCGGAGAAACACGTCAGTTTCGTCGGCCGGCTCACCACCTGCCGCGATTGCTACAATACCGGAATGGCGCTTGCTCAATTTGAACGCCTCCAGATTGCAACCGGCTGAGCCCTAACAATCACCCGAAACCAGACATGCCAATACACTCAGGTCCTCGACGTTCTCCGCTTCGTTTTCTTTTGCTCTGGTTGATCTTGGCATTGACGTTTCTTTCGCAGCCGACACAAGCGAGGGAATTCGTTGTAAACCAGCGTGATCCGGCGGCCTCTGACAAAAATCCCGCAAGCCGAACGAAACCGCTGAAGACGATCTCGGCGGCAGTTTCAAAAGTTCACGCCGGAGACAAAGTGACCATTCACGCTGGAGAATACCGGGAGACGGTAATCATCACAGCCTCCGGGACCAATGAAGCGCCGATCGTGATTGAAGCCGCGCCCGGAGAAACTGTCGTCATCAAAGGTTCCGACGTTATCAGCCGGTGGACGTTAGATCACGATGCAGTATGGAAAGCCAGGCTTCCAAAACTGCTTACGCGCTCTCCGGATAGCAATGACGCGTCATTCTGGATCGCAAATGAAATTCATCGCGTGTTTATCCGCGACGGGACTCTGCTCGACGCAATTCATCTGCGCCCGGTGAGCGCAAAAGACAGGCTTCAGCCCGGGAACTTTTTCCACGACACCGCAGATTCCACGCTTTATGTCTGGTTGTCGGATTCGGACGATCCCAATAAACACAAAGTAGAAGCTGCGGTGCGTGCAGCTTGGATGAAGCTAATGGGCAGCCACATTATCGTCCGCGGGCTCCAGATGCGCCATGCCAGCACGCTTGCAATAGCAAACTGGGCTGCTTGCAACATCTACGGTGAAGGCTCGCGGCTGGAGAACTGCGTGATTACATGGGGCGATTTTGTTGGAGTCAGCCTTAACGGTAAGCAGCACAGCCTGATCCGTTGCTTGGTGGCGTGTCACGGCAACTCCGGCATCGGCGGGAACGGCGAAGGCCATCTCATCGATGGATGCCGGGTCATTTACAACAACATTGATAGATATGACCCCAGCTGGCATTGCGGCGGGGCAAAGCTGATCCCCAAATTCAATAAGGGGCGCATCGTTGGAAACGAGTTCGCCTACAACGTCGGGCCGGGCCTCTGGTTGGATGAGAGCTGCAACGACAATCGGATAGAGCGAAATTTCTGTCACGATAACGAGGGATCCGGGATCATGGTTGAAGTATCCGCCGGCAATCTGGTGCTGAACAATATTTCCACAGCCAACCGCAACTCACTCGCGGCCGATTACCTGATACCCGATCCAGAAGCGGAGAAGCAAGGGCAGCATAACCTTTTCCTCGGGCGGAAGCTCAATGACAGAACGCAATCGACGCTGATTTATCAAGGCGGAGGAGGTCTCGGAATTTTTATTTCGTCAGCGCCGCGCTCACGCGTGTACAACAACACCTGTTACCTCAACGAAGGAGGCGGCATCACGGTCGAAGGACCTTTGCGAGAGGCGGCCGGTGGCCCCATGTCCACTCATGATTGCCGCGTGCTGAACAATATCAGCGTTTATAATAAAGGCCCTCAATTGATTCTGCGGAAGAATGGCATCGACCCAGACACAGCCGGAAATTTATCCGACCATAACCTGCTCCTCGCGGTCGGAGCAATTTTTGCTAAAAACGGTTGGGCCGGAGAGACAGCCTTCTCCGTCGCGGAATGGCAACGCGTGAGCAATCAGGATACGCACTCGCGCGAAGGCGACCCGCGCTTCGCCATGCCAACAATGGGCGATTTCCGCCTTCTGGAAGGCAGCCCGGCGTTGGGCACAGGGCAAGCACTACCCGACGTCAAAGACGATTTCTTTGGGCGAGCCCGTCCCAAAGGACACATAAGCATCGGAGCCGCCGAGAAAAGCTCATTAGATTATCCCCGGCCACCGCTCCGGTGAGATACCGGATCGCGACGAGGCTGATGATCAAACGAACGCAATGAGCCTAAAGAAACAAACTCTCCGGAGCATGGTGCGATTGCTCGTTGTCATCCCCCTATTCTCACCCCCGCAATTCGGCGGTAGCGTTGAGTCTGCTATGTTGCGGGCCGAACGTCACTGGTTTCGTGGAAAATTTTGACTTCTTAATCGTGGGCGCGGGCTTTGCGGGCACAGTGTTGGCAGAGCGGATTGCGAACCAACTTGGCAAGACGTGTCTCGTTGTCGAACGACGTAATCATATCGGCGGCAATGCTTACGATCACTGCGATGCGGCGGGCGTCCTCGTCCACGATTACGGGCCACATTATTTCCGCACCAATTCTCAGCGCATTGTCGATTATTTGAGCCAATTCACCGAGTGGCGCGAAGTGGAGTACAAGATTTTATCCTGGACCCACGGGCGCTACTGGCATTTCCCGATCAATCTGAACACGTTCGAACAACTGATCGGCCGGCCATCGAGCAGCGAAGAAATGGAAGCGCAGCTCGCCGAGTGGCACGTCAAGATCGACAGCCCAAAGAATTCTGAGGAAGTGATCGTCTCGCAGGTGGGTTGGAAGTTGTACGAGATGTTTTTCAAAAATTACACGCGCAAACAATGGCACCGCGATGCGAAAGATCTCAACCCGAGTGTTTGCGGCCGCATTCCGATCCGCACCAACCGCGACGACCGTTACCTGTCGGAAAGGTTTCAGGCGCTACCGAAGGATGGCTACACGCCGATGTTCCAAGAAATGCTGGCGCATCCAAAAATCGAAGTGCGGCTCAACACCGACTTTCGCGACGCGCGCGAACAGGTTCAACATAAGCACCTGATTTACACGGGACCCATCGACGAGTACTACGACCACTGTTTCGGCCAACTGCCGTATCGGTCAATTCGATTTGAACCGGAAACTTTATCGCAGGAATATTTTCAGCCGGCCATGCAAGTGAACTACCCGAACGATCACGATTTTACACGCATCGTTGAAATCAAGCACGCCACCGGCCAGAAACTTCCAGTAACAACGATCGTTCGCGAGTACCCACAAGATTTCGGGCCGGGGCGCGAGCCGTATTATCCAATTCCCGCACCCGATGCAAAAGCGCTCTATTCAAAGTACGCCGAGCGCGCAGCGCTGGAGAAAAACGTCACCTTTGTCGGTCGCCTTGCTACTTACCGTTATTACAACATGGATCAAGTGATCGGTATGGCTCTTGCAGAATTCGATCGCATCTTCAAACTCCCCTGACGCGGCATGTATTTTTATCGTCAGATCCTCAACTGGAGCCAATCACATCCCGCCCGTGCTGCCGTCCTGGCCGGGTGGTATCTGCAAGGGTGCAGCATCTTTGGCGCAGTTGTCGCAATTCCGTTCATTTTAAGACTGCTCGGGCGCTCTGATGCTGGGCTGTGGTTTTCGCTTCAAGGATTTCTGACGATGTTAGGGCTAGCCGACTTCGGTTTCAGCTTGGCGATCAGTCGGCAGGCCGCATACTCACTGAAGCTCACTGAGACAAACCGCGCCGCTCCCGCGCCAGATTTGATTGAAACGCGGCCAGGCTGGCCCGGCGTCAGCGAACTCTATGCGTCAAGTCGGGTAATTTTCTGGCGCGTTACCGCCATAGCGGGCATTGCCTTAATCCTGCTTTACCACGCGGTACTGCCACATACGAAATTGATCGAAACCCATACGCTCCAAACTGCGTTGATCTGGTACGCGCTTGGCGCTTCGATCCTGCTGAATCTACAGACCCGACTTAGCCAATCGTTTTTAGATGGAATAGGCTTCATGTTTTTGGAGCGCCTCATCTCGGGCAGCTACGCGTTGCTTTGGAATATTGCATCGGTAATCGCTCTGTTGATAGCGCCTGGCATACTCGGCATGTCGCTTGCGGTACTTGGAGCTTCGTTGCTCCAGTTCGTTGCCATGCATCTGGCCCTATCGCGCTTCGCGGCCCGGCAAATGGATTTTAAGATGCCAGCATCGAAGCCCTTGATTAGCCGTCTTTGGAAGGTGGCGTTGCCGTTTGGCTTCGTAAACTCCGGGGTGTATTTAATCGGCACTATCCAAATACCTTTGCTAGGATCAATTCTCGGGCCCGCAGCAGTGGCGCCGTACTATCTAGCCGCGCGGATCAGCCAAACTCTCGGTGCTGCCGTCCAGCAGGTAACAGTGACTCAAAGCCCTCTCTTTACACAACAGATCGCCGCCACCGACATAAACGGAGCGAAATTTCGCATGAGTCGAACCATTTGCATTGGGATGCTACTCTATCTGATGGCTAGCCTTTTCTTGTATTTTGGATCGCCGCCTTTGGTTAAAATGTGGGTTGGTTCCGGCCAATATGTTGGAAGAGATGTTCTCCTACTCGTCACGGTAAACTTCTTAGTCGCGGGGCTATCAGTTGTTCCAGGCCATTTCGTTCTCGCTTCGGGTTCAAACCCTTTTGCTCTAATGACCTTAGTTCAAGGTATATTAACCGTTCTCGGAGTGATCTTTCTTTGTCCGATAATCGGCATCGCGGGTGTACCTTTTTCATCGCTGATTGCTGGCCTCTTTACGAACTACTGGTACTACCCATTCCGAGCATGGCATGTTTGGCATGACCTCGGACATGCCACTCCCGGCTGTGCGCCGAGTCACTCTCGAGCTAGTTCAGAACAACAATTTTCAAGTCTGCGTTAGAACCCTGTTTATGGACAACCCCAGGACTTTAATCATCGTTTTGCACTACGGATCGATTGAAGACACCCTGGCGTGTCTAGATTCATTACGACGATCTGTCGTCTCACCCTTCGACCTTTTTGTCGTGAACAACGGGCCGGACAAAGAAGTGGAATCTATTCTCAAAGCCAAACACCCTGACGTCGTCTATCATAACGCAGGTCTGGAGACGGGCTTCGCCGCCGGAAACAACATAGGGCTTCGTTTCAGCTTGGAGCGTGGCTACCGTTACTCTCTGGTTCTCAATAACGACACGATTGCGGAGCAAGATTTTTTACGACCCTTAACACAGGTAATGGAAAAGGATCGGTCAATCGCGATGGCTGGTCCCGCAATGTATTTCTATAACAACAAGGAGCAATTGTGGAGCTGCGGCGGGTGGATCTGCGAGTGGAGTGGACACATCAGCGGCATAAGTGATCTCGGGCAGCTGAGCTCGGACGCGGCAGATGTCGATTACCTGCCAGGCGCGTGTATCCTTGTTCGCAACAGCGCTCTAGGCAAGATCGGTTTAATGTGTGAAGAGTATTTTCTGGCCTATGAAGAGGCAGACTGGGCTATTCAGGCTCGGAGAGCCCGGTTTAAAGTGGTTGCGTGCGCGAAGTCCGTGCTGCTCCATAAAGGTGGTGTTTCCTCCCGTTTTACTCCGGAACTCATCTACAATAGCTTTCGAAATCGGTTCCTCTTCTTTCGCAGGCAATTTCGAGTGCCGATCAGCTGGCTTTTAACGATCTGCGTTTTGTTAAACGGACTTCGAAAGAATGCCCTCTCGCGACGGCTCCGCTGGCGCGCCTTCCAGGATCACTTCAAATACCACGATATTCGGCGAAGTCATCTTGACGCCGTACGCGTCGAGATGAAAAACGAGTGCACCCTGGAAGCAGGGTAATCTCCTTTGCAAGGCACGCCCGCATCTGCAATTCAAATTGATTTTGAGCCCCTCTAGATTTTGAAGTCGGCGTGTGCTAAAATTGTCCAAGACCGAACGCGGTGCCCGGCCTCAACTAACTTGGCCCCAGCTAACTTGCGGATGATATGCGACCCGATGAAGCCGGCGCCACCTGTTACTAGAAGACCAGGCATCTTAATCAATGGATCGAGAATACAGACACGAACAATGGAAAAATCTCTCCCAGAAAGAGATTCCAGTCTGGCTCGTATCGATCGCTAAGCCGCATTAATCTGTGGACGACCCTGCCGTTACCCAGAAATTCAAAGCGCTTTTACTGTGCGCCGCCGGCTTAGTCGTGGCAATTTTCATCGGCTGGAACATCGGCTCAGCTAACTACTTGGAGCTCATCCTCGGCGCGATTGTCTTCGGAGGCATTTTTATCGCTTTCTTCTCTGGGCGTTTCTTTTGGGTGCTGACCATTGCATCGTCGTTTCTTACCGGAGCGTTTCCCATTCTTGGCGGTCAGTTTACTCCTTTTGAAATCTTGATGGCAGTTGGCGTCACTAAATTCTTTGTCGCAGACATCGTCATGAGGCGGGCGCGCTTCAAGCTAGGCAACCGGTTCGATCTATTTCTGATCGCGGTGTTCATGGGAATCATCACAGTTCACGCACTACACGACCGTTTCGGCAGCCGCTTCCTGGGGTCGACCGTCTGGGGCGGGCATAATTATGTGGCCGTGTATGTAGGTTTGGCGGCGTACTTCGTTATCCAAAGTATTCCGATGCAATCGAGAGTTTGGGCCAAGCTTCCATACGTGGTCCTGGCAATGACGACATTCGATCTGCTCATCGGTGTTATCACCACGATCTTCCCCAGCTTAATCTTCAAAATATACCCGTTCTACTCAGCTGTATCGGTGGCTGGTGTTGAAGAGGTTCTCGCCGGAGAGTCCCTGACAGGCCGCGTCGTTTCGTTCGCCAATTTCGGATTAATAGTAATTCTTCTGGTTTTGGCGTCGGTATCCTTGCGACAAATCTTCAACCCCAAGAACCTTCTTCGTTGGATTGGTCTCATTGCCGGATTTGTAGCCATCCTCTTTTCAGGGTACCGATCCGATGTGTTAAGCGCAATGGTTGGATTTCTTGCGGCTGGTATTCGGGATTTAAAATATGCAGTGGTCGCGCTACTGCCGTTGTTGGCTCTTGTCCTTTTCGCGCTTTCCGCCGTCAATTCGCAATTGTTCCACCTCCCGAAACAGATGCAGCGCGGCCTGGCGTTCTTACCGGGAAAATGGGACACCGACATGGTCAAGGACGCCGAGGCGTCCAACGACTTCCGCCGGCAGACCTGGAGCTTGTGGATGGAGGATTACTTTCCAACGCGTCCCTGGCTGGGGCGCGGATTTGGTTTTCACAAGGAATGGGCCAAGCCGTCAGCATACAATCCCAAAGGCATCGATTACCGGGCGACGGTTGAGGTGCAAAACATCCACAACGGACTTTTCGCGGCGCTGGATACTTTCGGAATCGTCGGTACCATTTTCTTCGTTATCTGGAACCTTCGCATTCTGGCGCGGGCATTCCGAGTATCGTTCCGAGGAACGGATGTCTGTGGGCTGGCGTTACGCTTTCTCGCTCTCTATCTCGTAGTATGGATAGTTTCTTACTGGTTTGGCGCGCTGCACGTCGGCATGTTCTTGCCGCAGGAATTGGCACTGGCAGCTGTTTTTCTCCGGCTGCAACATGACCTGGCTCGAGAGTCAACCCGAAGTCAACTTCTTGCATCAACTTCGCAACACGCTGAACAGGCCGGGCAGGAAATTTATCAGGTGGCCGAGAGCGCTAAAGCGACATAGCTCTGCGAGTAGCACGTTCCACTTCCTTCACTGGAACCCATTTGAATACTCGCAGGATAAACCGCTTTCCTTGCGTAGTTGGAGTCTGATTATCGATGATACAGAGAAACAAGCTACTTGCCGCTATTACCATTCTTACTTATGTATTGATCGCGCTGTTCCACCTCGTCAGCGCCAAAACTGGCTACTCACACTATCGCGACATTCACCTCGGCGCGGCAATTAACTACGCGAAAGGGAGTCTCGATATTCTTCGGCCGATGATTGTTGGTTTCAACGCCACTGGCACTCCGACGCCTCAAGAGTTTCCTATCTGGCAGGCGGCAGCCGGCGCAACGTTTAAATGCTTTGGACCATGGTTTGGCTGGGCGAACCTTCTTTCGCTGGTTCTGTTCGCAACCGGTTTGTGGCCCCTGTATTCTCTCGCAAGTAGATACCTCAGCCCACGTGGCGCTTGGTGGACCATCATTTTTCTTCTTACTCAACCAATTCTTATACTCATCAGCGGCCAGGCGTCGGCTGATGGGCTTTCCTTCACGCTTGCGCTTTGGTTTCTGTTCTTCGTGGACCAGCTTGTCCGCAGCGGTCGTACAGTTTGGATGATACCATCCACCATTTTTGGAGCTTTGTCCGCAGTGACGAAGCTGCCGCTTTTTATGTCCATCGGTTTGATGAGTTGCTGTTTGCTGCTCTGGCAGAGACCTGGTTCATTGAAGACATGGGGCTTGCTAACGGCTACTGGGGTAGCAGGCGGACTCGTATTTATGGCGTGGACGCGCTATACAGATTCGTGCCTTGCAATGGCGCAATTCCCGTTGGTCGATCTAAGGCTTTCTCACAACCCGGATATGTGGAAGTGGTACTTCGGCGACTGGCAGTATCGCCTCAATCCTTTTAACTGGAGTAAGGCCGGATGGGCAGCACTAAACTCTTTGCTGGGTAGCTTCGCATTGTTGGCGCTTCCCGGGTGGGCTTTATTTTTCTCTCGCAATCGGCTGGGACAGATTTGGCTCTTCGCTGCGCTCTGCGCGACGTTTATTTTCTGCCATCTCGTCTTAGTTCACCGGCATTATTTCATTCTCTACTCGCCCGCGGTCGCTCTCCTGTGTGCCAGCGGAATTTTGCAGATCGAGAAGTTGTTGAATCTCCAGAAGGACTGGCAAAAGAGATTTGCCACTGTGGGTTTCTACGTAGCGCTGCTTCTTTCAAGTGTGCAAGGACTCATTGGCATTAAAATCGTCCTCGACTATGATCGCTACCCTCAAGACGTAGCTCGAATTATCGACCAGAGTACCAGTCCGCAGGACAAGCTGATTATTGAGGGAGGAGGCTGGGGCGGTGAGATATTGTTCCTTTCGCATCGCAGCGGCCTATCCATCTGGAACACGCAGCTTTTGGAAGATCCACGTGTGTTCAGCCGTCTCTCGTCGCTCGGTTATACGAAGCTGGTGATGATCAGTGAGTCACCTCTCCTTCACGCGCTTCAAGTCATCGATCCCGGCAACTTGCAGCGGCAGCGCATAAGCTACCGAACGGCGCTCACCCCGATCGCTGACTCTTGGAGGATAATCTTTCAGTCGGATGACGTATTAATCAAAGAACTTCCGGCTCGCCCCGCCCAATAACCAAATCAGTGCTTGTTGTGATCGCGGCGGCTGAAGTATTTCTCCAGCCAAACGTAAAGACGCATGAGCAAACACGCTGCCCATCTCTGACCTTAAGTTCGCAACTCCGTGACGGCGGTCGCCCGCGCGACTTGATCTGCCGGGAAAAGTTGTGCGCGATTCTGCGAGTCGGTGGTCTGGCCATTAGTTCCGGCGAACATATTCGGGTTTGCCACCATTTCGACGACCGATCTCCTTTGGACATCGATGTCGCTCGCATTGCGCAATCCCGTGCTGCGCGGGCGATGCGACGGCAACCGGTTCACCTCAACCACGGCCCGGACAAAGTTGTCGAAATCCGAAGATCCTTTGGGTTGGCGGAAGTTCGCCCAAACCAAGCGCGAGCGTATTGCTGACAAATCCGCAAATTCCACTGATCAGAATGTGATTTTTCTAAAGGCTGCCGGACTTGCAAGTGCGGGCGGACTTAGGCGAATGTGATGGCAGAATGACCCAAAAAATCTCCATCATCACTCCAAGCTTTGGCCAGCTTGACTGGCTTCGGCTGGCGGCAGCTTCGGTGGCCGATCAGGAAGGAGTGGACGTTGAACATATCGTTCAAGACGCCGGCACAGGCACAGAACTGGAAGCTTGGGCGGCGAAACAACCGCGGCTGAAGCTCCATGTTGAAAAAGACAGCGGCATGTATGATGCTGTGAACCGCGGCCTGCGGCGCGCTGCTGGCAATATTCTCGCCTATTTGAACTGCGACGAGCAATATCTGCCGGGAACACTCCATGTCGTTACAGATTTCTTCGCACAGCACCCTGACGTAGACGTCGCATTCGGTAACGTCGTGATCGTTGATAGAACGGGCCAATACGTTTGCAGCCGTGAAGTTTTGAAACCGCGGCTGTATCACACGTGGATTTGCACAAATCCGGTTTTCACTGCCGCCACTTTCTTCCGGCGCCGCCTCATTGACGCGCACAGGCTCTACTTTAACGATCACTGGCGCGACGTTGGAGACGCCGCCTGGCTGCTTGAGTTGCTAAAACGTGGAATTCGCATGGCTCCTCTTGACCAGTTCACGACCGCGTTCGCCGATACAGGCGAGAATATGAATTTGAAGCCGAATGCAGTTCTAGAGCAAAGGCAGCTCGTCCAGTCGGCCCCTCTATGGGCGCGATCGCTCAAACCAGTTTGGATTTTGCAACATCGTCTGAGACGGCTGGTAGCGGGATACTATTTCCCCCGACCGTTTGACTATTCGATCTACACGCTGGAACACGATAAAGAGCGTCAGAGCTTTCACGTGGAAAGGCCCACTGGCATTTGGCGCAATCGTTTGTGAGTCGCGCCAGCGAATCATCCATGGCCCCCCGTCCTCTACGGATTTTGTACGTCAATAACAGCGCCGACACGTACGGTGCCAGCCGCTGCCTTGTGCGCCTTTGCGAAAAACTCGACCGCGCGCGTTTTGAGCCGTTGGCTTTGCTGCCCGCGAGGGGACCACTTGTGCCGCTGCTTGAAAAGGCCGGCGCGAGGATCCTGATCCAACGAAGTCTGAGCGTGATTACGCGCGGGGTCTTCAAGTCGTGGCGTCTGATACCATTTCTTTTCAATCTACCAATCGCAGCATGGCAACTGCGCGGAATCCTCCGGCATCACGGTGTCGACCTTGTGCACACGAATGTCGGGACCGTTTTGTCATCTGCCTTGGCCGCGCGTTTCGCTGGCGTGCCGCATGTTTGGCACATTCGTGATTGGTACGGAGAGTTCCGCGGACTTTGGAACTGGTACCGCAAATATATTCTCCGCTACTCGGCAAAGGTTGTCTGCGTTTCTTCCGCTATCGCAGATCAGTTTCCCAAATCCACTCGAATTACCGTGGTGCATGATGGCTTTTCACTTCGGGAATTCGACATCGATCAGGCACACGTCGAGGAGTTTCGGGCAAATTACAACATCAAACGGGAACGACTCGTCCTGGGCTGCGTCGGACGAATCAAATTTGTGCGCAAAGGTCAGGAGTTCCTTGTTCGAGCAGCGGCGATCTTGCGCGACCAAGATATCGATCTAACGCTGCTGATCGTAGGCGCTCCATCGCCGGGAAGTGAGGATGACTTGCCGCGGTTGCGCGCGCTTATTGATCAACTGAACTTGGGCGATCGCGTTATCTTTACCGGTGAGCTGGCCGATGCACGCCCGGCGTATGCGGTTTGCGATATTTTTGTGCTACCGTCGGCGCAGCCCGAGCCGTTCGGCGGCGTCGTCATCGAAGCCATGTGCATGGGCAAACCAGTCATCGCGACAGCCATCGGCGGTTCGCTTGATCAAATCGTCGATGGCAAGACTGGCTTCCTGGTTCCGCCAGCACGTCCGGATTTGCTTGCGGACAAAATTCTCATGCTCGTGAAAGATCCAGAGCTGAGGCGGCGAATGGGCCAAGCGGGGATGGAACGAGCGAGAACTCATTTTGACGTTTGCCAAATGGTCGAGAGGCTCGAATCGGTTTACTCCACAATCCCGGCCCGATGAGATTACTTATCACAGGCGGTTCGGGATTTATCGGCACAAATGCCGTCGATGCCTTTGCCGAGCAAGGATGCGCTATCCTGAACTATTCGACACAGCGACCACTGAAGTCGGCGCACGATAAGTTTTGGCTGAAGGGAGACATACTTGATGTTGTCGCACTACAAATTGCATCTAACAATTTTCAGCCTGATTGGGTGCTTCACCTCGCAGCGCGCGCCGACTGCGACGAAAATGCCACACTCGAAGTCGGTTATCGCGCAAATACCGAGGGCACGCGCAATGTTCTGGAAACGATTCGCGCCATGCCTTCCGTGCAGCGCGTGATTGTCACATCATCTCAATTTGTCTGTGCTCCCGGCCGCTTGCCGAAAAGCGACACCGATTACTTTCCCGAAACCGTTTACGGCCAAAGCAAGGTCGTCACTGAGCAACTGACTCGCGAGGCCAATCTTCCCGCTTGCTGGACCATCATCCGGCCAACAAACATCTGGGGCCCGTGGCACATGCGCTACCGTCGCGAATTCTGGCGCGTGGTGGAACGCGGTCTTTATGCGCATCCCGGTCATCAACCTGTGATTCGCTGCTACGGCTATGTGAAAAACGTTGTCCATCAGATCCGAAAAATTTTCGAGGCCAATGTCGATCTTGTTCGCGGCCAAACATTTTATTTAGGGGATCGCCCGATCAATCTTTACGATTGGACCAACGGTTTCTCGCGCGCGCTTAGTGGACGTGAAGTGAATGTTGTCCCGCGCCCATTAATGCGCGCCCTCTCGCTGTTGGGAGACATTCCCACTTTAATCACCGGCAAACCATTTCTGATCAACAGTTCTCGTTTCCGAAGCATGACGACTGATTACGAAACGCCGATGGAGCGAACGTTCAAGCTCTTCGGCGAAAGTCCCTACACGTTCCAGGTTGGAATCGAGGAAACCGTCCGGTGGTTACGATCGTACCACGGCTCCGACGGATTTGCTGGCGGTTTTTAAACAGCCCGCTTTCTCTTGAAATTCAATCGCTCTTTCTGGCCGCCGTTACACTTCCTCAACCTCGGGACGAGGATTCATTTGCCATCATCAACCGGCTCCGTGGCGCATTGGCGCATCAGCCGGAATCCATGGATTGGCTGGAGCAAAACGGATTTCACCGCGTGATGAAGCAACCCACCTTCGAAGCGTTCAAAAAAGAGTAATCGTCAGGCGGCGCCGCCAACTCGTACGCGCTGGGCTGCATTCATCGCTTCCGGTAATCACCGCGGCTGAAATATTTCTCCAACCAGACATAGAGACAGATAAAAAGATACCGGCTGCCCATTTCCTTGATTTTCAATTTGGCAGCTCCATGTCGGCGATTTCGCCAAGTCACCGGAATCACGGTCCAGGAATAACCGCGGACGATCGCCTTGAGCGGCAACTCCACCGTGAGATTGAAATGCGGTGAGATCAGCGGACGACAGCCCTCGATCACTGTTTTGCGATAGGCTTTGAAGGCGTTGGTCGTGTCGTTCAATCGGATATTGAAGAAAATCCTTAGAAAAAGATTTGCAACTCTATTCAGCAAGAGCTTGATGCGCGGATAGTCGATAACACCGCCGCCCTTGATAAAACGACTGCCAAAAACGCAATCGTAGCCTTCGTTCAATTTTTGCCAGTAACGCACGACATCTCGGCAATCATCCGATTCATCCGCCATCATGATGACCGCCGCATCCCCTTTCGCGGAATCGAGCCCGCGAATCACCGCCTTGCCAAAACCGTAATCGGAAGTGTTTTGAACGGGTCGTAATTCGGGAAGCCTGGCAGCGAGCTCGGTCAACATATTCCATGTGCGATCGCTGCTCCCGTCGTCCACCACGATAATCTCGTGGGGCACATTGCGCAGACGTAGCTCGATGTGCAGATGCTCAACCGTTGACGCAATGCATTCCTCCTCGTCGCGCGCTGGAATTACAACTGAAAGAAGTGAAAGCGGTGGCGAGGACGACGTCATGAAGCCGAGAGCTCAAGCCAGTTCGGATGATTTTCGGCATGATCGGCAATCTCACTCAGAATGCTTTGCAAGGGCGTTATAAGCTGCCAATTCAAATCGTCCGCCACACGCGCGCAGTCGAGCACCATCCAGGGAATATCGAAAGGCCGCGGGCTTGGATCGGCGGCAACTTCGCGCGAACCGAAACGATCCGAGCACCAAGCGCTAAGTTGAGCCAGGGAGATGCTGTTCCCGATCCCGCCGCCAACATTAAAAATGCGGTGCGCCGATGATATGTTCGACACCTGCTTTTTCAGCAGCGGCACGAGATCGCGCGGGTGAAGGCAATCGCGCACTTGGAAGCCACGGCCATTAAATCCGATGTATTTGAGTGGGCGATTTCGAAGCCATGCATTAATCCAGTAACTGAAGATTCCTTGATCGGGGCGGCCAAACTGCCCCGCGCCGGCAAGGACCCCGCAACGATTAATCCAAACCGCAAAATCGAACGCAGCGCCATACTCGAGCGCCAGTGATTCGGAAGCGAGCTTCGTGCTGCCGTAAAGGGACACCGGCGCAGCCGTCAAGTAATCCTCGGACACTCCATCGCTCGTGACTCCATCCGGGAATCGCTGGCCTGCGACCGGCCGATATGCCCAGTCGAATTCCTCGACCTCGAGTTTGCTTAAAGGCGGAATGGAATAAACCCGGCTGGTGCTCAATAGAATCAATCCGGTACGATGCCGCTTACAGTATTCGAGGATGTTAATCGTTCCACCCAGGTTGTGTTCGACCACTTGCCGACTGCTGATCCCCTCGTCCACCCCTGCCAGCACGCTAGGATTGGCCGCCGCATCAATGACCCAGTCCGCGCCCGGAAACCCCTCGAGATCGCTCGCGCAACGAAGATCGAGATGGCGGACCTTGATCCCTCGACGCTGTAAAACCATCCGATTCAGTTCGCTCCCCGGTCTAACGAAATTGTCAAAGCCGAAAACCTCCATTTCCTTCCATTCTTCGCGAATGGCCAAAGCGAGCGCGCTCCCCGCAAACCCGCAGATGCCCGTGATTAGGATGCGCACAGTAAGTGTAAAGAAATAGTGAACATTCGAGAACGATTTTGCTTACGTACCGGGAAACATGGGCTCGTGCTGTCAGGAAGCGCGAGACAATGATAAAATAACAACGAGTTGAAGAACAAATGAAATCCTCTTGCTCACTCCGCTCCAAATGACCTCTATCCTAAATTTGATCCTTTCTCATCAGCCAGCCGCCGCCGTTTCAAACATGCTTACCCATTGGAATCAATGCGTGTCTAAGGATAGCGTCTTGATCGCATATGGCGGCACGAAAAGGGAATTCGATGCGATTCAGCACAAGCAAAAATTCTTCGTCGATGATCCACAGCTGAGGACGCGCGATCATCAACGTGAGTTTCAAAGTTATACTGGCTTATTTCGGGACACAGCCGAATTCTTGCGCACTCACGACGAGAATTTCAGTTTTGTTCATTTCGCTGAGTACGATCACATCCCACTGGTCGCGGATTTGAATGATCGCCAGATTAAAAGGGCGAAAGCCGAAAGCGGAGATGTCTTAGCGTACCATGTCCATCGCGTGGACGGGACAAGCAACCCACATTTTCTTTATCATGCCGCCAATCCCGCCTTTGTCTCCCACTGGTCGAGGATCACCGTGCGCTCCGATCCACGTGTCGTCTTGTCAATGTTTGGGAGCGGAAGCTTTTGGACAACCGAAGCGTTCCGCGCTGTTGCGGCCATGGAAGAGCCGTTTCCGATGTACATGGAAATCTATTTGCCGACCCTGGCGCATCATCTCGGATTTCGGGTTCGCGACCTGAGGGAGCAGAATCGCTTCGTTAGGGCTCTCGCAAGTGAGATCGACCCAATCGACGAGGCCCGCAAGCAGGGCGCATGGACTTTGCATCCTGTAAAGCGATTGTGGAGAAACTAATGCGCAAGCTAATCCGATCCGCCGTACTCATGATCGCGCATAGATTCGGAGCACGCGTAATCGACTTTGAGTCTGGACGAAATCTGGGTAAAGCGCTAATCATCCCCTGGCGCGGGAAAATTCATGTAATTGGACTGGAGGCCGCTGTTCGACCGATGTTTCAGCCGCAGAAACGGCTGACCTATTGGAAACAAGAGATTGTTTTCACCGAGCATCCGCCTCCCGATTTTCCCCGCGAAGCCGAGCAGGAGAATCGCGGCTGAAAAATTCCACATCAGGTAACTGGCAAAGCTTTTTAAGCCTCCTCACCCATGCTCTTTCTGCGCTCGGAACTTCATTAATTAGAGGCGAGAGGCGGGTCCGCTTCCCTTTTGGAGTTGGTTTATTGGCGGTGCTTCGGAGAATTTCAGGCTCGATCTCAGTGACTCCGGTTCCGAATTAGGAACTGCAATCTAGAGCAACTTCTCTCCAGTCGGCTTGGTGAGACGCGGCACTAACTCGCGAATGAAACTCTCAATCATTGCGCCAGTTTCCGCTTCGGTGCGCTCCGGTCTGGCGATACCTTGAGTGACCATGGCTGCCACGGTCACATACGCCCAGCGCTGATTGTAGCCGCGAAAAATGCGGTCGCGCAGGTCGAGCATCGTCCGCGTGAAATGCGATGGCGTCGTCTGATCGTACCCAACGAACCAATAGTAGGTAAGATTCGGGAGTAGAAACCGCTGCTTGTCTTTCGCTGTCATCTCACGCACATTGGAGAGCCGCGTCGTTTTCAACACAGTGGAATTTGGCAATGTGATGGCGCGCTGCGACGTATTTTGCAAACTCCAGCCTTGCGCCGGTAGGCAGCGCTCCGGGCGGTGAATGCTTGTGGTCATGTCGTCCCCCGAAAGGACGATAGAGACAGAAATCACGTCGCCTTCTGGACTCGTATAAACCTTGCGAGCGAATTGCGTATCCTTCGCCAGCACTTCGATTTCTCTTTGAGTTACAGCGGCGTCATCTCCGATCCAGTTGCCTACCCATATCGGCAACTTCAACGAAATTCCGGCCGGCTTGGTCTTCGGCGCTTGCGGTAACAAAAAGACCGTGCCTAGCCCAGCAGCAAGGAGCAACTCGACGGCAAAGAGTCGTTTAGTAATCATGCGAAATCGGTTCCTTCGCCGTGATCGCACCCTTTTTTCCCTTGGGCCCGTTGGGATTGATGTTGAGCAGTTTTCCGAAGAGCAACATGGCCCCGATTGCAAAGGGGAACGACAGATAACCGGAAATCACATGATAAGGGCCACCGGCCAAATCCTGCCCGAAAACTCTCGCCATCACGATAATGGAAACGAGCCGGCCGGTATTGCCAATGATCGCAAAGAGGAGGGCAGCGGCGAAAATCGCGAGCTTCTTCCATAGCCGATTCTGTGAAAGGTGCCCGTACACCGCGGAGAGCATAGCAATCGCCATGAGCGAGCGAATTCCGCTGCAACCTTCGTCGATCTGAAAATGAAACGAGTCGTTCACGGCATTAATGGTTGTGCCGATGGTGTAAACGGCTAGCCCGAAAAAATTGCAAATCGCGCTCGCTGCGCCGGTCTCGATAAACTGGAGGTTGAAGGTCGCTTGAGTCAGAAAATTCAGCGGCACCATGAAAAGTAAGAAGGCGATCGGAAAAAGAAGGATGCGCGCAACATTTCTTCCCCACCCGTATAGCACGACGCCGAAAAGCAGGAACGGCAGCGAGGTAAGGGCGAGTCGCGCTTGCAAGGTGCGGGCGCCGGCGACGAAGAAGAAAAGCCCTACGCCAATGAACAACCATCCCCACTGCGATGAGCTCACCGGCGCGACCTTCAGTTTGTTCCGAGCGAGCCAAATCAGAAAGAGTGTGATGAACGGGATAATTTTGGCGTGCTCATAGTTGGTCTCCGGGTTCCACGCCTGCCATGCCCACGTCAAGGTGGAAAGGCTTCCGTTCGTGAAAAGTTTCACGAAACCGAAAAAATAAACGAGCGTCGCAATGATCGTTAGAAGAAGTGCAGGCGCCAGCGGATCGCGCTTGGCCCAAGCCCGCGTGGTTTGGAACCAATTCGCGAGGCCTTCTGAATTAATCACCGGATCAGCCACGACGTCCTTGGCCATTTGAGCACCCTAGCACAAAGCCCGCCCGAAAAGCTAGCGCGGCGCGGTCACAAACCGCGGCGATTGGGTCCGTGACGCCGGCGCCATTTGGTCGTAGATCCAGCGATACGTTTGCTCGAGCCCATCGCGCAATCGCGTCGAAGGCTCCCAGTTAAAAAGTTTCTTGATGAGTGTGTTGTCGCTGTTACGCCCATTCACGCCTTTGGGCGCAGAAAGATTGTAGCGCCACTTTAATTTTAGGCCAGCGATTTCCTCCACAATGTCCACGAGCTGATTGATCGTGACCAGCTCGCTGCTCCCCAAATTAAGTGGATCGACGTAATCGCCCTGCATAATCATCTGCGTGCCTTTGACGCAATCGTCAATCCACATAAAACTGCGCGTCTGTTTTCCATCGCCCCAGATTTCGATCTCGTCGCTTCGTGAAAGTTTTGCCGCAATCACTTTGCGGCAGATGGCCGCGGGCGCTTTTTCGCGTCCGCCATCGTAGGTTCCATTGGGTCCGTAAACATTGTGATAGCGAGCTACCCGGGTGGTTAGGCCAAAGTCTTCCCGGAAATGGCGGCACATCCGCTCGCTGAACAGTTTCTCCCAGCCGTATCCATCTTCGGGCATCGCCGGGTAAGCATCTTCTTCTTTGAGCGCGGTCACGTTGGGGTCGGTTTGTTTGTCCGTCGCGTAGGCACAAGCCGAAGAGGCGTAGAAAAACCGATCTATGCCTGTCTCTTTCGCCGCCATGACAAGGTGCGTATTGATCAACACGCTCAGCATGCAGAGCGCTTTATTGTTTTGGATGAATCCCATACCTCCCATATTCGCGGCTAGGTTGTAAATGAGAGTGCAATCCACCATCGCGCGTCCGCAATTTTCCTTTTCCTGCAAATCGAGCTGAAGATTTTCTGCTTCCGAAAAGCGCTGATACCAATCTTCCAGTGGCTTCTGATCCACCGCACGAACGTGGTGACCCTGGCGAAGTAACTCCGCCACGAGATGCCCGCCGATAAAACCGCCCGCGCCGCAAACTAAGGTTTTCTCCGAAGCCATCTCGATCTTTCTGAAGAGCTTTACCGTGGTCGACGTGCGTCAATCTCGCAAGCGCTTTCGCAGACCAAGCAGCTGTCCTGCCGCTCTCACAATGAACAGCGGATTGTTTACAAGATAACGCTTGGCCAGCCGGCGCGGCTCCTGCGTGAGACGAAAGAGCCATTCCAGTCCAACACGTTGCATCCAGCACGGCGCCTGGCGCACGCGCCCCGTCAACAGATCGAACGCGGCACCTACCCCGATGAAGATTTTCGCTTCCGGCAAGACCGACAAGTACTGCGCCATGAAACGCTCTTGTTTTGGCGTGCTCAATCCCACCCAAAAAAAATCCGGACGCACCTCACGCACGCGTTCCTGAAGATCGTCCAGTTCAGCATCGTTTAGCGGCCGAAAGGGCGGCGTGCGCGTGCCCACAATCTTTAGTCCAGGAAAACGCGCTTCCAGCTTCCCCTTTAGTTCTTCGGCCACCCCGGGTACGCCGCCATACAAAAAGTGTGAAAGTCCTTCTGCGACGGAGTGTTCACACAAATTCAGCATCAGATCAGGTCCATAAACTCGTTGAATCGAGTGATGGCCTTGGAGTTTTCCCATCCAGACCATCGGCATGCCGTCAGGTGTTACAAGCAGCGCACGATTGAAAATGTCCCGCAGGGTGAGATCCCGTTGTGCCTCAGTCACACCGTGCACGCCCGTGACTGTAACGTAACCGCGGCGACCTTTGCGCACAGCCTCAAACAGAAACTGCCGCGCGCGATCCTGATCGAGCACGCTGATGCCGATGCCAAGGACGTTTACCTTTTCGATTTCCATCGCAGTAACCACGAATAAACACCAATAGACACGAATTCATCAAATGATGAGCACCCTCATTGATGTACATTCGTGTCGATTCGTGGTTAGCCTTTTCCAAAAGATCCGCGATATCCGCGGGTCAAACTTTGCGACCGAATCTTTTTTTCCGCGAGCAGCAGCAACCACGAATAAACACCAATAGACACGAATTCATCAAATGATGAGCACCCTCATTCGTGTACATTCGTGTCGATTCGTGGTTAGCCTTTTCCAACAGACCCGCGATATCCGCGTAATCCGCGGGTCAAACTTTGCGACCGAATCTTTTTTTGAGCGAGCAGCAGTAACCACGAATAAACACCAATAGACACGAATTCATCAAATGATCGGCACTCTCATTCGTGTACATTCGTGTCCATTCGTGGTTAGCCTTTTCCAACAGATCCGCGATATCCGCGTAATCCGCGGTTCTCCGCCGAACATCTCAACCGCTCAATACCTGGCATTGATTCCATATCGCAAGTGACGGATGCTGATGGCAATGAAAATCTCAAGTCCGCAAACCGCATGCCGCCCCGAAAGCTTTCGGGGCTGGCATCGGGCGCACGCGATAAACCGCGAAAAGCAATTGGCCGCCGCGGCAGAAGCGGCGCGCCTGCTTTACCACGCAGGGGCGAAGCGCGTTTGGCTGTTTGGCTCGGTTGCCAAAGGCCGGCGCCTGGGTGTTCACAGCGATTTTGACTTCGCCATCGAAGGACTGCCGCCGGATCGCTACTTCGGCTGCCTCGGGGAACTCTTACAACGTTTGCCGCTGCCGGTCGATCTGGTCGAATTGGAATTGGCTTCGGAGCTATTCCGGCAACGAATTTTCTCCGAGGGAATGATTTTGCCCAATGCGGATTGAGCCTTCTGATGCCGCCGGCCTTGGAGCTGTGATTCGAAAAGATTTGGCCGCGATCACTCAAATTGAGGGACACGTGAGCAGACTGCCGGAGCGCGCGCTGAGCCGTGAACAACTCGATTCCCTGGGATTCGCGCTGCACAACCTTTACAACGCCATCGAGAATGCATTCCTGCAGATTTCGCTCACGTTTGAAAATCAGCTGAAAGATCAGATCAGGTGGCATCGCGAATTGCTCGAAAAAATGTTTTTGGAAATGCCGCCAGTGCGACCCGCGATTCTTCCGGCCTCTACAAAATCCCTGCTCAATGACCTTCTCGGGTTCCGGCATTTCTTCCGTCACAGCTACGAGTTTTCTCTCGACGAGACAAAGACGGTCGAGCTTGCCAAACACTGGCGGAAAAATGGTAGCGCAATTAAGCAAGCGCTGAAGAACTTTTGCAAGAAGCTCGATTCCGCCGCAAGTAAGAGTTGAGTCGAACTAGTCCAGCCCTGTTGAAGAGGCTGTGTGGCACACCACAGGCGTGTCGCTCGAAAAGGTCGGACAAAACTCTGTTCTCTTCGTTATCTTCTGTTCATGTTCTGTTGGGGCAGATCTCAATCTGCAATTCACGCGGCCATCTTAGTGCCTTATGGCGGATCCCCTTCGGCCGCACTACGTAATCCGCGGTTCAAACTTTGCGTCCAAATTTTTTTTCCGCGAGCAGCATTAACCACGAATAAACACCAATAGACACGAATTCATCAAATGATGAGCACTCTCATTCGTGTTCGTTCGTGTCCATTCGTGGTTCGTCTTTCGCCTACCGTTACATCGTTGAATTGTTAATCTGTGAAATCCCCGTAATCCGCGGTTCAAACTTTGCGTCCGAATTTTTTCTCAAGCTCGGCGAGTGAAATCTGGATCATGGTTGGTCGTCCGTGCGGGCAGCAATAGGGCAAATCGCATTCCAGCAAATCCTGAATGAGCTTTTCAATTTCGAGATAGCGCAGCGGATCGTTTGCTTTCACGGCATGCCGGCAGACCGTCATGGCGATCATTTCTTCGCGCAGCGCCGAGCTGCTGTTGCTCGCGCTCTTGAGATCGTCAATCACTCGCTGCATGAAGCTGATCGGATCGGACGCCTGCAAGAACGCCGGCAAACTGTCGATCTTGAACGTGTTTGGTCCGAACCCTTCAACGCCGATTCCCATTTTCTGCAAGATCGGCAGGTTGCGCTCGACCCATTCGGCGTCGCGCGGGGGCAAATCGAAAGTCTGCGGAATCAATAGTTTTTGCGAGAGGACGCCCTGCTCTTCCATGCGCCGCCGCAGTTCTTCAAAAAGAATGCGTTCGTGCGCGGCGTGCTGATCGACTAATACGAGGCCGTCGGCGTTCTCCATCAAAATGTAAAGCTTGTTCAGCACACCAATGATTTGGAATTGCTGAGTAGTACTCGGTGGCTTGCGCATTTCCTGGCGCGACGACTCGCCAGATAATTTGTGAGGTCCCTCGCCGTCTGCGCGGCTCGGGATGACACGCTGGGGAGTTGCCGCCGGCGAAAGTGATTCGGGACGCGACGCAACATCGACAATTGCCTCTTCGGGAATTGTTGCGGCCGGCGCGCGGAATTTTTCCTGCCAATCGCCGCGGCCACCTTCCAGCGTGCGCCGGATGGAATTGACCACCGCTTCGCGCACCGCAGTGGGATCGCGAAACCGGACTTCGCGTTTCGTGGGATGAACGTTCACATCCACCGATGCTGGATCGAGATGCAGAAAAAGGAAGGTGACGGGAAATTGCCCTTTCATGAGCGCGGTGTGATAACCCTCGCGCAACGCGGCGGTGACCACCGGGCTTTCCACGGCGCGGCCATTCACGAAGACAAGTTGTTGCGTGCGCGTTTGCCGGCTCAGACCCGCCTGCCCGATCAAGCCGCTAACGTCGATCTTGTTCAGCCCGGCGCCGTTCACAGGAAGCAAACGCTCGAGCAATTCGTTTCCATGCAAATCACGGATGCGGTCGTGGAGACTTGCCGCGGGCGGAAGTTGAAACACGAGCCGAGCGTCCCGTACAAAAGCGAAAGCAATCTGGGGATGTCCGATGGCCTGGAGCTGGAGTTGATGCTCGATGTTCCGGGTTTCCGTATTTTCCGAGCGAAGAAATTTCCGGCGCGCGGGCAGGTTGTAAAAAAGAGAGCGCACCTCGACTTGTGTTCCCGGCGCTTCACCGCCATCGCGGACGATGTCAATCTTGCCGCCATTCACGATGATTTCGGTGCCAGCGACTGCACTTAGTTCGCGAGTCGTTAGGCGAAAACGCGAGACACTCGCGATGCTGGGCAGCGCTTCTCCGCGAAATCCAAGTGTGGCAATCGCCGCCAGATCAGCGGCCGACCGAATTTTGCTCGTGGCATGACGCTCGAGCGAGAGAAGCGCGTCATCGCGATCCATTCCGCAGCCGTCGTCGATTACACGGACGAGCGAGATTCCACCGCGCCGGATCAAGATCTCGATCTTACGCGCACCGGCGTCGATGCTGTTTTCGATGAGTTCTTTCACCACGGAAGCGGGACGCTCCACCACTTCGCCGGCCGCAACCTGGCTGGCGACGATATCTGGCAGCAAGCGAATGCGGCTCATCTCATTGTTGATTTTAGATTTCGGATTGCGGATTGCGAGCAATTGTAGGGCAGGCGCATCGCCTGCCAATGTTTATGAGGTGGCAAGCGGAGCGCTTGTCCTACATCAACGGCGATTCGAGCGCTTCAACGCTTCATCTCTTTCAACGCTTCGGTCGCAGGCGGCACGCCTGCCTCTACAGAGAAGAAAGTCCCTGGCCTACAACCTGGCCCCCTACGTGCTGCACGGTTGACTTGAGGGAGGCAAATCGTAGGTTAAAGTGCGAGATGATCAACGTCACCCAGAACGCGGCGCGACAGCTTCGCACCCTGCTCGAAGAACAGCCGAAAGCTGTGGGCAAAGGTCTGCGCGTGCAGATCGCCAAGGGCGGTTGCTCGGGACTGCATTATGAGATGGCGCTCGATGAGAAAAAGGCCGGCGACGAAGTGGTGGAGCAAGACGGCGTTGAGTTTTTCATCGACAATGAGAGCGCAGAGCATTTGCGCGGCGCAACTTTAGATTTTCGCGATGGTTTGACCGGCGTGGGCTTTCACATTGTGAATCCGAACGCGTCGCGCACCTGCGGATGCGGTTCATCGTTTGAAGCGGCGCGCCCCGCCTGAAACCGAGGAATTTTCCCGTTTTCGGTTAAATGGACCACCGTCTTTTTCAGCAGGAAGAGCTGTACGCCCGTCCCCGGAGTCGCATCAATTATTTTGCGTGGACGGTGGCGATTCTGCTCCTGACCGGATTCACTCTCGCGGCCTGGCTCGGCAGTTTTTACATTTTCGATCAACCGGAGCGCCCGGACAGTTACCGCATTCTGCAAAGGCTGCACAAGATTGAGCTGCCGAAGCGCTTCGAGTTAACCGCTGCACCAGCCGGTGAATTCCTGAGCGCGAAGCAGCTCTACGACCGATATGTCGAGATGGGCTCCGCCGAGCTAGCCAAAACCAACGCCGAATTGGTGCGCAATTATATTCGAAACTATCTCCAGGTGCCCGGCCTGGTTCCGTACGTGATCGGCCAATACGCGATCATGGAAGCACGTGAACTGGAGCCGAACGATGTTTTCACCTCTGGGATGGTCGCGCTCACCAATGCGGTCGATCGTGGCGAATTGCTCATGGAGCACGTCTATCCGGCTGGGACCGCCACCGTGCCACTGATGAAGCAAACACTGAGCGTGGGTTTGGAAATCAAACTCGAACGCACCCATGATCTTTCCGCCGTCATTCACGCGGAGCGGCTGGCTGACGGGCGCATCATGATCACCGCCATCCCGTTGCTCTATGGAACTTACACCGTCACCCGCGGGCCGGGCACTTTCCGTCTCGAGCCACCGCTTAATCTCAATCTCGCGGCGGGCTGGCCCTTGTTTAAGGAAGAGCCCCGTCACAAAGCTGAACTGCATTACGCGATGTATCGCCGATCAGCGGGCGCGGTGGGCCAGGTGCCGGTCGCGGCGGGTCTGGCGCCGAGCGGCACGCCCCAACCTGCGCAGAATGAATTGGTGCGCATTGAACAAGCCAAGCCGGTCGAAACACCGGCTCAAGCTCCGCTAACAACAGCAAAGGATGTCACAAAGACAACTCCGCGACCGAAAGGAGTGAAACTCGCTAAAAATCAAAAACCAACTCCGGCGTCGAAGCCTTCTCCTGCTCCTACGCAACCGCTCATCGTGGAAAAACCTGCCGCGCCGGAAGTCGCCGCGGCGACGGCGGGCAGACCAACTCCGGCGCCAACGCCGACCCCGAACGCTTTCGGGGCTCAGCCGCTCGCGACGCGCCCGCCGATCGTCGCGGCGACGCCTACGGCGCCCAAAGTAGCCTTGGCTTCGCCGCCGCCAACCACAACACCGGTCCCGGTTTTACCTGCCCAACCGGTTCCATCCGATGCTTCCGGAAACGCTCTCGCCTCCACCGCAGGCGGCGGAAACTGGAAAACCTTTCCGCCGGGCAGAATGCCGCTGGGAAGACTCATCGGCACTGGCGATCTGAACGACCTGGCTGATCGCGGGACCGCTGGGGAGCGTGTTTACTTGAGGGGACAATTCGTGGTCAACTTTTCTGATGCCAATCGCGCTGTCCTTCGCCCGCGAACGAAACTCGCCGACACGGTGCTGCATTTTGGCGCCGGCTCATCCACACGCATCATCGTCGAGTTTCCCGCCGGATACAGGCCGCCCGCGCAAGGGGCGGTCGTGAGTCGCGATGAAGCGCGCCCCTACGAAATCACCGAGGTGCGCAAACGGGAAGATGGACAGCTTAACGTCTTCGTGCGCGAAATCATGCAGCCTTGATTACTCGCCCCGCGATCGCAAGATCACTTTGCCATCACGAATTTGAATCGTCCCGACGTCGGGGATGGGGCTGTATTCCGCGAGATAATCTCGTAATGGTCGCGAACGGTATTTCCAATCCAGGAGATCGTGCGGCACTGCCTGGCTATTCACGGCAACGCTCTCCAATTGCGGCTTCGCCAGAGATGCAGCTGCATCGGATTGAATGGTGATGTCGCCACTTAGATAATACCTGGATTGCCCAAGGTATTTGTTAAGAGGCAGGCTGGTTTGCAAAGATAAGCGATTTCCCTCGATAGAAACAAAAGCTTTGCCACGCGCGTGCCGATTCGCTGCGATCAACCCGTTAATGTCGTCGGCTGTCAATTCGATTTCGGCCGGCTGACGTTCCCGAACTGCATGCTCGAAATCTTGCCAGCGTCCTTTGACCGCTTGAATTTCTTGTGCCGGAGCGTTGTATTGCGGAACGGGTCTCGGCGAATCGGTAATCACGTGCGTTTTCGCCAGGAAATAAGCTCCGCGCACGACTGCCGAGTGCTGCCGATAACCCCAATAGAGACCCGCGCAACAAGCCAGTATCAAGACAAGCGCGAAAACGAGCAGAATGAGGCAGCCTCGAGCAAAACAGCCCATCCCTTTTCGCTGGGGCGGAGGCGGCTCTATCCAAGTATTCATTTGCCTCCGCGTTTTTCCATCTCGATCTTCGCCTGCGCGTCGATCAACTTGTCATAAAGAGTGCGCAATCCTTCCGAAAGCATGCGAGCGCCGGTAAGGATCGGCATAAAATTCGTGTCGCTATTCCAGCGCGGCACAATGTGCAGATGCAAATGATCCACGATGCCCGCCCCGGCGCATTCGCCCAGGTTCAGCCCGACGTTGAATCCTTGCGCCTTGATCGCCGCGCGCAGCAGCGCCTGCGCATGCGTCACTAAATTCCAAAGCTCGACAATTTCGTTCTCACCGAGCGAAGATAGATCGGCCGTTTTCCGATACGGCACCGCCATCAAATGGCCAACCGCGTACGGATAGCGGTTCATCATCAGGAAGGCGTTCTTGCGCCGCGTCACCACCAGGTGCGCGGCGTCATCGCTCGTCCGCGCGGCCTCGGAAAGAAAGTTTGCATCCGGTTTTTCGCGCTCGAAATATTCCACGCGCCACGGGCACCAAAGTGCTTCGATTTCTCGTTTTGGAAATTCGCTCGACATCCAAGATCCGTTTTTCTGCAGGGGAAGCTGTCAGCTTCCCGACTGCGAGCCTAAGATTGCCCGCCGGAAAGTCGAGTCAGC
>WNFT01000446.1_pt1 | contig 33686 bp, 30 predicted proteins | sample 5400191 | NCBI WGS metagenome assembly WNFT01 (sample SAMN13153359, study PRJNA577476) | soil metagenome | isolation source: 80 cm saprolite under Madrone tree | place: USA:California | collected 2016-06-14 | reverse complement strand
CTTATCAGTCAGCTTTGGGCCGAACAAGGCAGGCGATGGGAGATAAGCTAGAGGGGAACGCGCTCCTCGCGCGTTGTCTAGTGACTGAAACGGCCGTGGTAAAACGCGAGCCCGCGAATCCTGAGGCTGCCTATCGTCTTGCGGCTGTCGAATCCTCGCTCAACATGACTGAATCGGCGCTTGAGCATTTGCACACGGCGGTAAGTCTAGGTTGGATCGATTATCGATCGCTCGCCATGGATCCACGGTTCGACGCGCTTTGGGAAAATCTCGAGTTTCAGCTAATGCTCAAAAATCTTTCTAGTAAGGTTGCGGATATGAGAGTAAGATCGCAACTATTAAACGCAGAAGAATGGAGGAGTAACCAATGACAAAGAAGAGTTGGAATGAATTGAATAACGACGAGAAACTGGATCGTTTGACGTCCGTGCTAACACTCGCTGGAGCGGACATCAAGTTTCGCGATCGCTGTCTTGTATCGCCGGAATCGGCCAAGAAAGCGATTGGCGAGGTCGGTGGAATAGAGTTCCCACCAGACTTTCGAGTTCAGTTTCTTACCCCGGAGGAGCAACTCAAAACCCTGATCCTTACGGTGCCCGACTTTACACCTACAGACAACGGATCGCCAGAAGTACGCAATGCTGAAGATTATCAGAAGTGTACATATTCTCTTTGGAGAAGTTAGGTTTTAAGGCGGGCTCGAGAGCTTAAAAGTGTACAGCGCGCCGGAGACCTTTAATCGCATCCGGTAGCAGGTTACGTTCATCATAAAACGGCCCCTGCTCGATTTTTCGAGTAAAATAAGGGATGTCGAGTCGCTTAAGCGCATCGATTTCTGCGCGAATCAATGCTGGAGAGACCGCGCTTCGGGCACATGAACCGGCGATAAGAATGTCTCGCTCGATTCCAGATCGTAGAGCCGTTGGTTGGATGGAAGCTCGTCGGATACGGTCGTAATTCGCAGTCGGCCAATAGATCCGGCGTCGCGCTACGGCGCGCAGGCGCCGCACCCATCGAACGAACGCGGCGCGCGTCTCGGGCGTCTCGAGAACGCAGTCCCACGCGCTCCTAAACCCGTTAACGATCTCGCCCTTATATCGGGCCGCACTTAGCGGCTTAGCGCCGATTCGCGGAATATGTTGCCCCGTAGTCGTCTTGCCCAAGACACTGCTCCGATACTGCCAACTCGACCTCCGGTTGTAGCTTGGAAAGAAGCCAGTCTCGTATAATGCATCGAGTGGTGTTTTGGGTTTCGTCCTGCGTGTCACGTGCCACAACGTCTCTGCATCGATTAAGACGGGATACTCGCCACAAGCAATTAAGTTATCGCGATGACAATCCACAGCCCTGAGAAGACACGCCGCGGCGACCATACCGCCGACACGTTCGTAAAATCGGCGCGCGGCTGCGTGATCTTTGCACGGCGCGAACCTAATTTCCTCCATCCAGCAATAACCATCGCGGCGTAGAACCCGAGCTGCTCTCAATTTGGGTCGAAGAGATCTTGCATTCAGATAACGAATAAAACTGAACCATTCTCGTTCTCCATGTCCGCTTCGAGGCTTATAGATTATTGAGCCAGCCTTACATCGAAGGAGCATTACGGTGCGACCTCCGTTGTGCGGATCTGATAGCCCAGGGCGTATATCAACGATTTTATCGACCGGGCGCGTGGCAAAAAAAGTGCGAGATAACGCGACTCGATCTGCGCTAAACCGCAGAAGAAGTTCGGCAATCTGATCACACCACTGCGATATCAATAGAGACCACAGCTTGGCTAAGACCGGGAAATTCCTGAACAGCGCAATGAGTCGATGATATGGTCGTTTTTCGAGAAATTTCCGTTCCATCAGTTCTGTAGTGGCAGCGCCCTTTTCAAAGTAAATTGCTGCAAATGCGCAGCGAAATGCATTTAGCTCAAGCGCAAAGCAGGGGCGGGTTGCGCGCACAAGGACCCGCTGAAGGTTGTCCTTCAAGCGCCTCTTCGCTGGTGGGCACAGTAGAGACAGAAGCTCGGATGAGACCGTTCTTTCCAACCTTCTAAGTCCGTACTGCGATCCGACTTCACACACTTTCTGTAGCGACGAACTCCGTCTGGAACTGAACTTTAGTTCGCCTAGAGCGTTCAACATGTCTCGAAGTTCATTCGCCCATCCTGGAAGGTGTATGCGCGGATGTCCTGATAAGGGTTCGCGAGCGTCCTGCGAGGTTCGGACATTGCGAGCCACTGACGATGCGCTCCGCCCCTTCCGGCGCGAAAAATCATCGGGACCAGCTGCCGCGTCAACAATCGCAATAAATTCTTCGTCGGAGATGGTCATCAAGAACGCTCTCGGTACTCCGAAACGCCGACAGACGAAAAGTCCGGGTCTAGGCAGGCAGCAAGCTCCGCCATTTCGCTTCGCATTCCGGCAGGAGCTGGTTGTCGCCGACTAATCGAATAATTCTGATCACCGAACTAACCTGTTCGTCCAGACCGTTGGGAAAACGCCACAACGGTAGCTTCCAACCAGGACCGGCAACAGACACATAACCTTCAGGGTCGGTCTCCAACGCTCGCTGTACCACCTCGCCTACGATGTAGCTTCCCATAGGACCCAGAGTCCGTCCCAGGCCACGTATCTCGGCTTCCTTGAGAAGATAGTAAAAGAGAGGCGTATTCTGCTCCAAGCCGATGTCGCGCAAAACGCTTCCCGAATGATTGCACGTGTCTCGCGTCAACTGCGAGCTTGTCAGGCGATCTTCCGCTTTAATTACTCCTTGTTTGAACAGCGTGTTCGCTACTTGCTGGCCGGAGAGCAAACCTGCCCGAGCTCCACGCAAAACTGTTCGCACGGGAAGGCTCGCCACATCTGCTGAAGACTCCATCCTATTGCATAAGCGAAGCGTTGGACGAATCAATCCGTGTAATGGCGCGGCGATTGAACTGTCTATATACGAACTCGATGCAACCGGACCGGAAGCGGGTAACCCGTCAAAGAACCGACCCCACTCGATGGTAAAGTCGTCTTGGAGCGGTGACGGATTTTCCCCGAGCGCCATCAGTTCCGCTAGTTCGACACGTTTTTGGCGACAGTTTAAGCCGTAGGCATTGCGCACCATACTGTGTCCGAATCGGAAAGCGGCCAGAGAAAACTCAATGGGAATGGAAAAGCCGCCTTTGGGCTTGGAACGTTGACGAGCCGTCCGCCAACGATCGTTCCAAACGCTTGTGTGCAAAATTCGCGGCAGAAAATCGTGCCGAACTATCCATTGATAATGCCAGCGAACGAGCCGCTGTGCGCGTTCGAAAATCGTTCCTGAACCGAGGTCGTCGATCCCAATTATCGTTGGATGTGGAGCGCTGAGTTGTTTGACCGCCTCATTGTGGAACTTCAAAAACACAACGTGCAGCTGTCTTAAGATGAGATTAATGAGGTTGCGTGTATCTCCGATCAAGATAGTCCCGTTCTCGATGGGAAGATCGCGTAGATACTCACCAGGCGTCGTCGCCCCTAGCTTGAATACTTCTGCTCCGGGCACGCTGTGATAAAGATTTGGCGAGCGCTCCGGACCCCCTCCATAGACGTGATCAAGATCAAGATATGGCGTCCGATAATTCGGAGTCAGTTCAGGATTTAAATAAGGTCCATCCAACGGTGTGGTGTCATGCGTCAGGTCGTGGCCGGCGAACTGACCAAAGTATGTGTATCCGACGCGGGGCGTGAGAGTGCCTTCTCGCTCAATGTCATAGCGCATCGCGCTACCCAACTTAATTAGCTTTTCCTCTTGGCCATTCGGAACCCGCTCGACGTGAGGCCGAAAAAGTCGGGAGTAGTATCCTTTAGGCTGCGAACCGTTGGTTCGCAGACAAATGTCACTCACACCTCTATCAAAGCGATGTGGAGACGCGGCGGCAACAGTTTTCAACTGTTCACAAGCTGTTTCTCTTCCATCCTTGAAATCGCAGCGGTTATTTTGGGTTACACAGGCGAGGAAAATCGCGACGGCACGTGAGGGAAGGATTTTAGCCACCCGTGATCCGCGAATGATATGCCCAAATATTGGCTCATCAGTGACCGAAACAACAGCGGAACCGGCACCGGCCGCAACGTCGCCGGCCTCGCTTATTTCGTGAGCGACAAGGGGCCGCTCAATAACATCGACAACTGGCAGAGAGTTACGCCCACCCAGTTCCGCACGCTCCTCGCCGCAGCCGCCGACGCCTTTCCTGCGCTGCCGCAAGGCGAAAACGAAAACCAAAGCCACGTCGCCATCCTCGTCCACGGATTCAACGTCAGCTTCGACCACTCCACCACCTTCTACGAACAATTCTGCGGCAAACTCTTCGATGGCCCCGATAGCCTCGGTCTTTGCATTCTTTACGATTGGCCATCACTCGGCACCGTCGTCGGCTACGAACCCGACCGCGCTCACGCTCGCGAGTGTGCCGGGGATTTAACGGACATTCTCTCGGAGCTCTTCGACTGGCTCATTAAGAAACAACAGGCCGCCATCGATTCCGCCGGCGACCCGGAAAAAGCCTGCAAAGCCAAAGTCTCCCTCATTGCCCACAGCATGGGCAATTACGTCGTGCAAAAAGCCATGGCCGCCGCCTGGACTCGCAAAAACCAACCGCTTCTCGTCAGCCTCATTAACCAGCTCCTCATGGTTGCCGCCGACGTGGACAACGATCTCTTCGACGCCGGCGCGCCCGACAACGACGATGGGGCCGCCATCGCCAACCTCACCTATCGTGCGACCGCTTTGTATAGTGGACGCGACGCAGTGCTGGGCGCTTCGGCTGGCTTAAAACACTTCGGCACCCGCCGCCTCGGTCGCAGCGGCCTTGCTCATGATCCGCCGCTGGTCAATTCGCCGCCTGCCACCGACAACGTCTGGGACGTCGACTGCTCCAGCTTTTTTCCACCGACGATCGCAGGCATGGCCATCCATGGCGCTTACTTCGTCACCGACGGCACCATCGAACTAATGCGCCAAATCCTCCGCGGCATTGATCGCGCCGTTCTCCAAGCCTCCCCTGTTATCAGGGGCAATGCTTGGCAATGAACATGCCATTACCCTTGATACTAACTTGTACTGCGAAGAAGGCGAAATGCCGATTGTGAATGGCGACCGGCGCATCAGTCACATCTCTCCTCGTCATTCCAGCTTCAAAGCCAGAAATCATCATGAGAAACCTCTCCATTGCGCCGTTTTTGGGCTGCGTTTTGCTGGGCGGATATTGGTGCTGCGCAAGGTGTGATGCGCAGATCAGTGAGCCTCGTCCAGCTGCGCGTGAGGATCCGCGGGTGAAAGCGGGCGCGGAAATTCTCGTTGAGCAGTTAAGCGCCCAAAGAATTGAGGTGCGAGAGAACGCGGCGACAGCTCTCCAAGCAATGGGAATAAAAGCGGCGAAAGCTCTCGCAACCTACATCCGCGGCAATCTCTCGGATTCGCACAATGGGGGGGTTATCAGGGCAGTCACTGTTTTGGGGAAAATCGGAAACGATATTGCCGAAGACGATGACGTAAGGAAAGCCCTTCTTTCCGCCGCCAGGCTGAAAGAGAAAACCAGTTGGCCTGAACTTCAACTCGCGGCGATCGACTCGTTAAGCGAGATCAACAAATACAGGGGTGGTATCCTTACTGTTGAGGACGATAATCCGCTGCACACATTCGATCCCGCTGCAGCCATAGTAGCGTCGGACAAGTTGGCGCAGATTGCGGAGCAGGTATTCGAGAAATCAAAGATTAGAAGCGTTCCTACACCAACGCCGACACCACCCTCGGATAATGAGTTCTATGCCGAGCTCAAGACCCTGCGTGATTCACAAACAAAGCTTGTCAAGGCTGCAGCGCAGGTGAGCGCCGCCTCCTCTCCCTCAAAGCCGGAAGAGTCCACGTTCTCGAGGCTCACTGACGTAAAAACGCTTGCCGCGTCGTTAATGAAAATTCAGGTCGGCTACTTGGATGCGACGAAAACAATTTTTGCTGACAAGCCAGCCGACCAGCCAGACGACAAATCGCGTTGGCAGCTCAAAACTGAAGCAGCTTACGACCTGCTGACTGAGACACAAGAGCTAAGAGATCAGCTTCACAAGGCGATCGGCACTTTCAAAAAAAACCAAGATGATTTAGCAGCACTCGTCTCGGACTTGGCGACACTTTCCGAGACCTCGAACTCCTACCTAATCAAGGCTGCGGTCGCGAGCACGTTGAACGGAATCTTTTTCAAACCGCCGGAGAAAAAGTCAGCAGCCGAGGTCGCCAAGAAGGATGCGGAGAAGAAAGAGGGGGTCAAGAAGGATGCGGAGAAGAAAGAGGGGGTCAAGAAGGACGCAGCCAAGGAGGAGACGTCGAAGAGTGAATAGGAAACGCCTGAGAACGTTGCCAGTGTGGATCTTCGCCAAAAGAAAATGCGCAACAGCACCAAACCCATGAAGCTCTCACCGATCCAAAGGTTGACCCGGGCCTCCGCCAAACCGGTAAGGCGAGCCGTGCTCATCAGTCTGTTCTTGTCGCCGGTTCTTGCGGATAGCGGCTGTCAGCACATCGGCCCCAAGACCGTTGTGGATGATCGCCTCGCGTACAACAAGGCCGTCTTAACTTCGTGGGAACAGCAAACGTTGCTCAACATCGTTCGCGTTCGCTATGATGACCTCGTTAGCTTCGTCGATGTCAGTCAAGTAGCGCAAACGCACTCATTGGTGGGGACGACACAGGCGAGTTTCGGTTCCTCGATTTTCCCGTGGAACACGATAATGAACACGCTTATGCCCGGTCTGTCGGGATCGCGAGCGACAACCGATTCACCGGTGATCACCTACACACCGTTAACCGGTGCTGAGTTCACTCGTAATCTGAATGCGCCGCTCAAGCCGAGCGAGATCTGCAACTTAATCGAAAGCGGTTATAGGGCTGACGTATTCCTGAACCTGACACTCTATTCGATGAATGACATTCCGAACGCCAAGCCCGATGTTAATTTGAATAGTCCTGATCCTAGTAGTAGATACCGCCCTTTTACAAATCTGACGAAGGCTATCGAGTGCGCCCACGGGCATAGCGGCGACCTGAGTTTTTACGTCAAGCCGGGTACCGACGGCGACGAAGCCAAAGCCTTCATGATCATAGCAGACAAAGACTCCGAGACGCGTTGCGCCGAGGGTTATCCCGAGCCAGTCGCCAACATTCGGCGATTACTTCACCTGAAGGCGGCGGCGAAACAGTTCGAGATTGTAGCCAGATCCCGTCCCACGACTGACACGGAAATCGCGGTCCGAACTCGTTCCGCGATTGCGGCGATTAGATGGCTCTCCAATTACGTGCACGTTCCGGAAGCGCACAAAATGGCTCCTCGCCTTGCACCCCCGAGGAAACTGCTCGATGAGCAACATAATCCACCGCTCGACGTTCAAGCGACGCTCGAGAAACCGAAACCTGATGATGTTTTCGCCGCAGTTCAGTATAAGGGCTACTGGTTTTGGATTCGCCAAACGGACTCAAACTCGAAATTTTCCTTGATCTACCTCAGAACTTTGTTGGCGCTAGCTGACACGGCCGCGAAGCCATCACCGCCGGTGTTAACGATTCCGACAAGGTAGCGCTGAACGGGGCGACAGATCTTGGCCTTCTCCGGAAATATATGTGAGCAGCCAATAGCTAGCGGTGTGCCAACTATCCTTTAACGGATTGTTCCAAGCACGGCTTCTCGCTACCCACGGTCCGCTAAAACGCGGATCGACTTTCATTTATCGTCAGAACGCTTCAACACACGGGCCTCCCACATCCAGTGCTGTCCTCGCCAGCCTCGCTGGATTCTTTTCTTTCTGAAATCGCCTGCGAAACGAGTGAGAAACGCGACCAGCTTGGCGGTGGAAAGTTCACTATTATTGCAAGACAGTTGCAACGGGGTTGCTCGATCGTCTCCCGTGACGATACGCAGCGTTTCGGCGTGGCCTGTTACGCAAAGGCCGATTAATAAAAATGTTAGAAGATTCAGCGTTCGTCGCCGCACCCGTATCGTCCGCTTGTAAGCTGGTAACGACTTGAATCCCGCTGGTCTTGTCAGCGACAAGAGTGGTTTAAGCGAGCATGGACACATACCGGAGTAGTTTTTACCCGGTGCTGACCCTATCTAGCTAGAGAAACAGTTGCGGAACAGTTCCCGACCCATCGCAGCATGAACAGACTAAACGCCAGATGATGTGCTGTCACGGAGGCGCGCTGCCAGCAACGACCACTGTCACACCAATCAAGTCCTTTGGCTCGTGCCTAGAACCTCGAGCACCGGTGTTCTAGCGTTTTCGAACTGTTCACCAACTGTTTCAGTAGGATCTACAAGATCTAAAAGCCTACGCTGTCTGATTGCAGGAGTCATCGGTGTCAGCTCTAGGATAACTTACTAATTCGAATTCATATGGCGCAAGGACCCTCTAAATCTGCGAGCAGGAAGCCATTTCGACTCAAGAAATCGGCGGCCAGTCCCCTACGCTTCGCCCATCCTTATTTTGATAGAACGGCGTTTCCTCAGAGTGGGCGAAAGATTGTTTCCCGAATCTGTCCTGGAACTAAAAACTAAAACCCGAAAAATATATGAATGGTTCAAAACGTAATTGGAACGATATCGGCTGGATCGTTTTCGCTGGCGCAGCCGGTGGTTTGCTGTCGTGGCTTTACAGCTTGGTGCTAAAGCAACCACTGTGCGACAGCGTCTTACTGGCGTTCACTTGTTCTGTATTCTTTGGCATCGTTGCCGGTGGAACCGGCGTTTATGTCTTCAAGCTGGTTGACCAAAGCGTGTTTGCCCGGACCTTTTTTATCGCTGTACTCTTCGGCTTTGTGTGGAAGCCGGTCATCGAGGCAATTCCAGCTTATGTAAAGAAAACCACGCTGGCATTTGTGGAGAGCGATGCCAAGGAGATCGCTGCGAAAACCGAAGAAACTTCACAGCAACTAAAACCGCAAGGAAATCCGGAAACTCTCAAGTCCCAAATCAAGACTACTAGTGATGCGGCGGTCAAAGCAGTGGCCGCTCTCCCGGAAGTAAAAAGCAGCAGCGACACGCATCGGGTTGTCAGCGACAGCGCGGTGACTGCTATCGCAGCGCTCGGAGAAGTCGCGATTAAGAATAATGATCCTACGGTCGCGAAACAAGCTACAGAAGCCTTGAGCAGGGTGGGCTCGGCCGCACTGAGCACACAGAGTTATGGAGTTGCCAATGCCGTGAGTAAGTCATTGGATAATGTAGTCAATTCGAGCAAGGACACCGAAATCAAAGGAAGGGCTTGGGACATAAAACAGAAGATCGATGCGTTAAACGCGCCCGCGAATTCGACTAGCGTTCCACCTTGAGCTCTATCGCACCCTGCCGCTACAGCTTTGCCTAGTACTGCGCCTCGGTTCGCGTGGGGGCAGGCGCCGCTACATCTGTACTATCGCGCGCATGCCACTCCTATATCTGAGTTTCCTTTGAAACTGTTCCTCAACTGTTTCTCTGGCGAGCTGTGATCACCAGAGGGTAAAACACACACGAAAAGGCCGATAATTGCCGGCTGGAAATTCGAGGAACCAAGCCATGAAACTCCAATCAAGAACAATACTGCGCGGCGCTGCCCTAATTCTGTCTTTTTGGGCGAGCGCCCAAATCACTCTCGCCAACATCGAGATCACACTGACCAATGCGTTTATCGATAAGTTTAAAGATCGAGCCACGATCGATGCTTCGTTTATCGTCGATAAAGCTCATCCGCACCCGAATGCTCCAAAAAATGATGGCGATCTGCACGCAGCCGGGCGGGCCGCTGAAGTCCAACTGCCGATAGTAGCGGAGATTATGAATGCCGGTTCAGAAACGGAAGCTGTCGATGCCGTGCATGCTGTAGAAGGTTCGGGTCAGACCATTCCGTTAACTGGAGTATGGCGCTTGTGGTGTGAACACGGCGGCGAAAGTCAACAAATACAAGGTCATGCTCTTGAGCCCTTCAAAACCACCAATCCGCAGCATGTCTTCCAGATCCACCCATTAACCAAGGTTAAGACGACGTCTATTCTGGAGTCGCTGCACAAGATTGATGGGTATCAACCCAAGGATGCAGAGGCTGCTTTTTTGAAATATGAGGGGCTGCGTTGCCATATGGATGTGAGTTCGAAGAAAGCGACAGAGCTGACCACGACGATGGCAGGTTACAACTATGTAGAGTTCATTTTAAAACCGATCGAAAAACCTCAACCTTTACCAGACGGGACCGCTGTGATGGCGGAAGTTGACACTTTGAACGGCGACTTGCTCGTTCATAAGCGCCGGATGATTTTTGTCAAGGACTCGCCTCCTGAGCAGGCATTAAAGGCATTGCGAGAGAACGAAGAGATGCACGTGCTCGGCGTCCCTCGTATCAGCCTGAACTTGATTTCTTGGCGGCGCGACCACAGCAAAGAGAACAAAAAGGTACTCGATTGGGCGCTGCCCTACGAGATAGTTATCGTCGGGTACTATGAGACGGTGCCAGTACCTGAGTAACGCCAAGCCGCTCAACAATGTTTCCACTCTAAAAAACCCCACTTTTCCATTGCCTTTAGTCATTAAATTCCCCGAATATCCAGAGCGAGAAAAGATGGACATACCGTGAGTAATCAAGAAAAGGTAACGGGCGTCGAACGGTGCAACCTTTGGTTACGAGAGATTGCTCGTGTGGCAGCGAAGTGTGGCCACGTTGTTTCGTTACAGTCAACTGCGCGAGGGGTTCAAACGACAGCCATCGTGCTAGCTGGCGTGTGGGCACTGTACACGTTTGTCTATAAGGAAATCCTCGTACCGAAATCCGCCCCCGTTAATGTCAGCATTGATTTACAACTAAAAAAAATCGAATCGGCAGATCAACAGTCAAATCAGCTCGTTTGCATTGAAATGGCAGTTAAAGCAGTAAATCCAAGCTCTCGCGTGGCTTATCTCCTCCCAAGCGTGTGGTTTGCCCGCGGCTGCAAGATCGGCAAGCTTGATTCCGACGACAGCCGATTCATAGATGGCCTCTCTAAGGCGTTAGAGCGTTCTTCAACAAATTCAAGTCTCTACTTTCAAGAAAAGCATTTCTCGCGCAGCGACTGGACCTTCGTGGGTGGAGGAGGGCTTTTCGAGAAGAGGATGCTCAAACCGGGTGAGGCAATATCGTTCACACTAATCTTGAGTCTGCCGTTACTCTATTATGACGTTATTCGTGTTGAGGCATACATGCCCACGTTGGGAGATACCGATGGAAGGGAAGGCGTGTGGAGCGTGGACACGAGAGGACCGCGTCTAGATATTTATCGCCTAGGCAAGGATAGCAGCCGAATCCTTATCGAAACAGCTGCCAACGGCCTATATCCCTTGCGCCTCAATTTTGATGAAGCTCATACCTATTCGGAGATTTCGCTCTTTGCTCGTGCTTTGCCGACCACCGTAACGCAACCAAGTAGATCAACCAATTGAAAGGAAAATCAATGAAAACAACAAAGCTGATTGCGGCATTCACCGCCGTTGTGCTCATAGCAACCGGAGCTTATTCTCAATTCCGGCCAATCGAACCAATCCGGCCAATCCAACCGATCAGGATTGATCCGATACGGATTGACCCGATAAAAATCGATCCGATTAGGATGGATCCGATAAGGACGGAAACGCCGATTCAGCCGTCGGAACCTGCCAGGATTGAGGAAGCAAAGCTACGGAAGGCAGCGTCAGACAGAATTTTTGAGTTCCAAAGAGTGACTCTGAATCAGAGCACGAGAGTCCAACCCACTAGCAGCGGAGACTATTCTGCCAAAGCTTTCTTTTCCGTTCAGGGCCAGAGTGTCGTAATCGAATGCATTTCCGCAGTACAAACGGCCGTGGCCGCATTTATCCAATACATAAACGGGATTTTTCAGGGTGACGGGTCGACAGCCAACTGGAGTCTGGACAAGATTGTTGAAGGTGCGCGTCGAGATCTGCGCAATCACGGCTTCTCCGACCATGACATAACGTTGAATTACATTGACCAGTTCAATGACACTCATATTGTTCAGATTTCGCGCCAGCGGTTTGAACTGATGCTTGCATCCAAGTAAAACCCAGGTCCGACGAACCCGTTGAATGTCCGTCTAAACGACTGCGTTATCGGCTTCGGCGTTCCGCTTACCGAAGCGGGATTCCGCAGACAAGAACAAAGCGCTACCGGGGGGGACTTCATCCGAAGCCAGCAACTGACATGGGAAAAGTATCGTTATTTTTTCGCCGATTCGTCTGCAAAGGTTTTGGCCCAGTTTCGACTCTGGGGTGTGAGACTAATCGAAGAATTAACGCTTCACGCTCTGACGGACGTATTTTCGCGACCGCCCGCGGCAATGATCCTGTTCGCTCATTGGTCGGATACCGATAGGGTCGAATTAGCGGACGGATTGATTTCTTCCGAAGAAATCGTCGGTGTTGTGCCGAGCGATTTCACAGGGATCGTGGACCTCTGCGTTTGTCATCCAAGAGCTCTTGTAGTCGGCATCAAACAAAAGTGTCCTCGGTCCTTGGTCAAATACACCGATACCAACGCGGCGCCTCTTTGGTGGCTTTATATGTACCAAGCAATGTTCAAAATCTTGGCCACACGTCCTGACTATTTTCAGGCGTTGGCTGACGCATTCACAAGCCTTAGCGAACCTCGACCGATATGAAACGATTAAATGACGTTATAGGACAATTCCTTAAGAGTGACGAGTCGCTCCGTGCGGGGCCCCACCTCGGCCCGCAAGCTCGCAAAGCAACCTCTCAACAAGTAGCGTTTCTGATTGAGCAATTGAAACTCGCATCTCGCCAGAACGGTAGAATTGTCGCAGTGCTGGTTGGGCTTTACGTCGCGATGCTAATCGGTGGTTTCATTATCGTGTTTACGCTGTTCCACGAGCCCAAGACAATGCGTGCCGCTTTGGGAGGTTCATTCCTGTCGCTGCTTGTGATTGTGAAAGGCCTGCATTCGGTCTGGCGCGAAAATAGCGGAATGCAGATCATGATAGCGCTGCTGCCTTCGCTCTCGCCGGAAGAAGCGATAAAGGTCGTGGAAACCTACTACTATAAGAAAAAGAACGTCGCGCAGGGCCGGAGCAATTCGGGTTGAAACGCGTGCTTCTTTTCAGCTGTGGCGGGAGCCGCGTCCACTGCGAATTGGGCGAGAGTGGCTTGGAGGTCTTCGACGATTTCGGCGGCGATGATGTCGGGTTCGGGAAGATTGGCGCGCTGTCTTCGAGGCTTTCGTCTTTGAGCCAGAAAATGTCGAGGTTGAGTTTATCCCGCTTGATTAGCTCTTCGGAGGTAAAACTCTCGAAGCGTTCGGATTCTTTTCGCTCGTGGCGGTTCTTTGGATTGTAGCAGGCGACGAAGTCGTCGGGGTCGCTTTGCTTCAGCGGGTTTTCTTTGAGGGTGAAATGTTTGTTCGTGCGCAGATCATAGATCCAAAGCTTCTCTGTCCAATGTTTCTCGGCGGCGGATTTGCGATCGAAGAACAGGACGTTGCCTTGACACGTTGCGCGTAGAAGATGCCGGTTGGCAGCTACCGCGGCGATGCGCCAGGCCGTGGCGGCGGAAACTGTTCGTCTGTGTTTGTCTCTTGGTTCGTCGATGTGTGCCCTTTTTTTGCGGGTTGCTTCATCCGTGAGTAACTCGGCCAAGGGAGGTTTTTCTTATCGATAGGGACGTCCGACCTTTTTGTCTTGCGATAGATCGTCTTGATCTCATCTGCAGAAACACCAAGGGCGAGAGCATCTTACCCTGCCGTTCTCGAAATATTTGAGCACTTTTTGGCCACAGGATGTCCAAACGCGACCGGCTTCCCTCGTAAGAACCGCGGTTGGGGGTGTGAAGCCTTTTGGACACGGAAAAAGCTCAGATAGGGTTGTCTACGGCCGCATGCACGGATAGGAGTAGGAGCCGCTGGAATAAAACTGACGCGCAAAAGGAAGAGGAGCGTCTCCAAAGTTTAATCCTTAATCAACAAACCTTATGACCTAACAAACCACCTACCAGACTCGCTCGCCACACCTTGACAACCACATAGGAGTTAACCTGCGTGTCTTTTCTAGCTTCCGAGAGTTCCCAGATAACGTAACCCGTTGATACTGGGCAGGAAGAAGTAAGCCCCACCTTTCACCGTAACGAAGCATCGCAGGTTAGAAATGCGCGTGCGTACCGGATCGCCTGGCACAGTCATCATTCCATCACATGTGCCGGCGTCTTGATTGCCGACGATAGGATCGGTCTCGTCCCTGAGTCCGCCGAAGACTGTGTTGTTGATCCAGGTTTGTTGGACAAATTCGAACTGACGCTCGATGTCGGCATTAATGCAGATAAAGTGAAGTCCTCTTTCTACATTGTCCTCCACCAGGTTGTCGCTTATGCGATGCCCATAGGAACGACCGCGCCGCATCAGGCGATGGCGTCTGACTGATTGTAAGGACTTCTGAGGATCATCGTCGCGCGCGTCGCGCGGATTGCAGCGACGGATATGCGAGCCAATGGGGCAGGCAAAGCCGTGGCGATCCGTCGCTGTATATCCAAAATTATTTTCATCTTTGTAGGCCACATTATCTCGATCCGGCGAGAGCACGAGCGGCGCTCCGCTGGGCCAACGTCCGACAAACTTAGCGCCAAGGCGTTCGCGAGCGACAGGATCACTCTGGCCAGGAGCGCCGCGCGCGGCCGCGTCGAGGAATCGCCAGAAGCCAGCTACGTTCTGTGCCAACTGACGGAAGACGAGATAACTACCGTTGAAGCCCAAATCACGCAAATCCTTCGCCATACTTTGATCAGCAAACCGTAAATCGAGGGGCACTTCGTACCGAGGGAGCAATCGACGGGGATCATAGGCAACATCAACGGTGGGGCTGGTGGTAGGTATCCCATATTCGTTAACGTGGCCAAGAATGAACTCACCTGCCTTTACGACAGTCGCATGCCCGGTGCGTGCTCTTTGCTTCTTCTCATGTCGTTCGTTGCCTTCGATCACGGGTTGGCCGATGCCGTCGGCGAAGCCAAAGTGCTCTTTGCTATCCGGCTGTCGCCCTGCTGAAAGTTCTTTTACCAGAACCGTTCCACTGGATTCGGCTAACTCTGCTTTTCTCTGTCCGAGCTGCTCATTGAGGGCTTTCTCGTCTTTGCCATAAACTAGCAGCAGGATGTGGATTGAGTCCGGATCGCCACCCCAATCCCACGCTAATGGAGCACTGTTATTGGTATCACCCAGGATGCGAGAGCGGTTCTGGGATGCCACACCTTCTCGAAAAGCAATAGGAAAGGTGTTTAGCGTTGCCTCGTTCAGCCCCAGTTTTCTGAGACCGCAGTAGGTCAAGGCCAAGTTAATGGAGAAAACCTCCTCTCTGCCATTAGCTGTGGTGATTTTGTCCGCAATACCTGCCAGCCAGCGGCGTGTTGCCGCCGCATCCTCGATGCGCAGAAGCAAGTAGGAGGCGCATGTCAGATGACTATATGCGCTGAATATGATGCCTTGAATATCGCCTCGGTGTAGCTTCACCATGTGTTGTTCTCCTTCATCTAGAAGCGCCGGAGCCAATTCATCGTAGCTGTTTCGCACAGCGATCTGAAAAGGTCTTCACGGATAGTGCTATTGTTATCGACACCTTGGACGGTCAATTTAGGGTATGCGCTGAACCAGACATTCGTATATGCCTGAGTTCGACGAGCGATAGCCTTGAATCGCGCCGCATCACGTGCTCCCCCGAAGACCAGAAAAGACGTGCGCGGAAAATCCATCGTGTTGCTCCAAATGCCTGTCAGTCCAAGGGCGGCCTTATCTATAAAATCATCAAGATAGTTCTCCCAGCTACCATCATAATTGGTAAGAAAGAGCAGCCGGCGTCCATTATCAATCAATACCCAGTGGGCAAAGTGAAGACTGTCAAGTCCGCTCAGTTTGCCTTTGTAAGAGACGCGAGCGACCAGATTAGCGAGCCAGAGCACTCCCCTCAGGGTTGCCCGCCTGAACCGACCCGGCTTAACGTAGCAGAGGCTGGCCATATGATTCTGAACAATGTGATCTTCCCGCCTGGCCAATTGTTGTATTTGGCCTTGGTCGGGCGAGGGGATTTCTGAACGGTCAGTTATTTCGCGCCCGCGCAATGCGATCACATAAATGATAAGGAAGGGAAGCAGGAGCGGTAATAATATAAGCACGAGGAGACCTACCCCTATCACCTTGGCCCACGGTATGAGCCGTTCGGCAAACGTCATGCGCCTCTGAGCCTGACGCGCCCAGGCCCACTCGGGCTTACTCTCCATGAATTGTTGGATGGAATTTCGTACTGAGCTAGGTGACACATCCTCGAGGCCTTCGCGCGCCAATCCGTCAAGAAATGCTTCAATTCCGTCCATCATTTCCTCCTCTTGTTTAATGCGCGCCACGCTGCGCCCGACGTTGCCAATATGGTAAGCGTTGGGCCGAACAATATGTGCGTGCAAAAAGGCCAGTATTTCTCCGCGATCTTGCGATCCGGTCGCTCGATAATCGAAGCAGTGAGAATAGATTTGATGAAGGCCAGCGGCAGCCCGTTCTAGCAAATCTTCGAGATAGTCGTCGAGCTCCCCATCGAAGTTGTTTTCGAAGACAAGAGTTGGATCGTAGTTGCCGTCAGGATCCTTGAAGATCACCATGCTCCCGAAGTGGAGTCTCTTCAAGTCGGCAAGGGGAAGCGCGGGATGGTGTCCGGTGGGATTAGAATCCTGAATCTCTTGGAGTAGCCCTTCGAGGCTTGCCAACTTCGCCGGATCCACTCGGGTAATAAATGTTAGGATAGTTTGCAATGAAATTTATCCTTTCCCCGCAGTCGCGCCCCCTGAGTCAAACTTTAATATCAGTCGATCGGGAAATGGTCCCTCGTAGAGAATGCGTCCGTCGCCTCCCGAAGCACGTCGCAAATTGGGCAACCGCAACAGAGCGGCCATCAGTTCGGGTATTTGGACGCTGTTAATGTAGTAACCAAAACAGCGATGGACGCCGTAACCGAAATGGAGGTATTCGACTTCCCGATCGATGCGAAACTCGCTGGGAGAGGCGAATGCTTCCGAGTCGAACATGGCTGAGAGGGTGCCTACCAGAACAGTACTGCCGGCGCGCAGGCGTCGCTCGCGGGGTGTGTTAACGGCGAGCGCGGTCTCGGTTGCGCAATACCGGAGCATCAAAGGAGCATGAGGATTGAAGCGAACTGCTTCGTTAGCATAGCGCCGCACCGCTTCAATGTTATTAGTTACCGCTGCTTCACGTGCGCCCGCGATTATTTCCGGCCGGCGCAGCAACTCGTCAATGGAGTGGGCAACGAACTTCGAAGTCGTTTCAATTGCGCCGACAATGAGGCCGCTAACATTACGCCGCACTGTATTCTCATCGAGCCATGGACGCGATGAACCTCTCAAGGCCAGCAGCCGTCCCAATACGTCGTCGGGCTCTGGCTGTGGTGCCGAGCGAGTATTGCGCCGACCGATCTCTTGGTCCAGATATTGCCGCAGCTGAGCGCCTGAGCGATTCGCCGCCAGGCGCACTCGCATATCATTCGTGAAATTGAGAAAGACATCGCGGAAGATGTCGCGCAACCAGCGCATAAGCGTGTGCTCATCCGGTCCAGAGATACCGAAATACGAGGCGACCAGTTGGGTAGCCGCAGGTCGGGCAAAACCGTTCACCACATCGATCCGCCCCTGCGCCCTGGCAGATCCGACAATCTCAGCAGCCGTACGCGCAACAAAGTTACGAATCCGCTGCAAGTCGTCCCTCCGCACTGCTTCGCGAAGCACCGCGGCCTCGCGATCATATTGCTCGGAACGATCCATCCCCAAAATAAATGGCCCGTCGAGACGATCGATGTTGGGCGCATTAATTTGCGAGACAGTAAAATCTGTGTCGCGCGATAACACGTCGACCACATCTGCATGGCGGCTTACCACTACCTTCTTTCCGATAACGAAGATAGGGGCGAAACGGCGTAGCACTGCAAAGACCGGTCGTAACACAACGGGTCCAGTCAACCAATTAATTAGTGCATCAGAAGAGACGTTCATGACATCCGTCCTTTCTGGCAGAGTCGTGCTCCATTCAGTCGAGCCGCCGCAGTCGCCGTCTTATTATATCTGTACCTATCGTGATACATACCACACAGGGAAGTCACCTAAGTGTCGGCAGCAAGGCCACCCAGCCGGTCCAGTTCGAGGACGATTCCAGCTAGCTGGTAATGGCCTAACGCAGCTATTTATCTAGCAAATTGTGCGACAGGTAGAAAAGAGAAACAGTTTGTGAACAGCTTGCGAGGCCTTCGGTGGGGATGAAAACAATTGGCCAGGCCCGCATCAAGGCAGTTCCTTCACGCGCAGCCGCGTGAACTGCACAAGAGAACCGCCATCGTGATTCTGTAGTCCGATGAAGCCTTTTGGTGAACGGTTGGCGTTGATGAGCCGGCTGACCTGCTGGCCATCGAGGCGCACCGTGATAGTCGTCCCATTGGCTTCAATTTCGTAGGTATGCCATTGGCCCACGGCAGGCGCGGCAGTCGAAGGCGCAAGCGTGTAAATCGCGCCGCCGCTGTTGTGCAGCGGGTCGTTGAAGGTATTCGTGTCGGGATTGAAGCCGGTGTTGTCGATCTGGATCTCGTAGCCTTGGTTGACTGGGATCGTCCAGCCATTGCCAGGATCAGGAAAGCGGATGAACACGCCGGAGTTATCGGTTGGGGTCGAGGCGCGCCAGTCCACACGAAGAATGAAGTTCTTAAATTGCTTTCCGGTGAACCAGAGCAGGCCGATCCCGCCGAAGCTCTCGATGATGTTGCCGCCGAGTTCGATGAATCCGCCGCTCCCAGCTATTTTCCATCCGGCGACGCCGCCGGTGCCGATCGGGATGAAGCCCGGTTCCACGCCGAGCTATGCGTTGACGATCGCGTCTGCGGTGCGGCGGGCGAGTGTGATGGCCGTGAGCGATGGGTTCGCGGAGCCGAGCGTCGGGAAAACGGCCGGCCCAGCGACGTAGGCGTTGCTGATGTGATGGAAACGGCCGTCGAGATTGGTCACAGATGTTTGCGGATCTGTGCCGAGCCAGAGCGTCCCTGCTTCGTGATGAGTAGTGCCGAGGCCGTCGCGTGTTTGGCTTACGAACTGAAACTTTGTCGCGTCGTTGCCGGCGACAGCGCGCGCGAGAGTGAGGGCGGCCTGATCCATCGTATTCCAGAGAGTGCTGTCGTCGTTATTTGGAACGATGTTCATCCACGCGCGCCGCATGGAGAACTCGTCGGTTTGGTCGCTCAAATCTATCCAACTCGGCGTTGCGCCAGTCTGTTTCGGTGCATTCGGGTCGCGGTCTCCGAACATTTCGCCGATGCCGCGCAGGGTAATGACAATCCAGTCTTCCTGCTGATTGGCGAGCGTCTGGTCGAGCAGGTCGAGGTCGGGAATCATCCGAAACATGGCGTCCTCGGAACCGCCCGGCACGGCGGCCGCAGTGACTTGCAGATGATAACGCCCGGTTGGCGTTGAGCCTCGTACTAGCAGCGCGGCGGCTTCGAGTCGCGTCGGCAATGTCGGATCGATAGCCGAGCGATGAATGCGCACGACGGTGTTTGAGCGGAGATGAGCCATGAGGTTCCGGCCCATCAGCGGCGTCGGGAATGATTCCAGCGCGAGGCGCGTCGCCTCGACGGTGCTGGAAGCGAGCACCACAGCGCACTTCGGTGAGACGCTTAGGAATTTCAGCTGGCCGTTCACGCGCAACTCGATTCCGGTCACGGTACCGCTGGAGACCTGGAGCCTCGTCACATGAGCCCGCGGCACAAGGAACAAGCGCCGCTGCCAGTCGGGACGCGCCGCCGCTTCGCGGATCGCGTCTGTAAAAATCGGCATGCTGCTCCATTTATCGAAGCTGAACAGGCCCGAAGCCGGCGGGGCCGCTTGGACGGCGAGCGGTGCATCCTCGATGGCATCCACTGTCGGCACGCCACCTTTCGCGGCCACAAATTTCGCTTTCAGCGCTTCAAACAACGCCCCGGAAATGTAGTCGGTCTTGTCGAAGACGCCGGTTTCCTTTTCCGTCGCTTCATACGCATCACCGGAGTGCGACGCGCTTTGCAGGTAGCTGGCGATTTCCGCTGGCCAACGCTGCAAGTCCACGTCAGTCAGGCGAGGCGACCAACCGCCCCAGTAGAGCGAGCGTCCGCCGGCGCAATAGGCGAGACCCGGGAACGCGACCTGGCTGCGCCACGGCGATCCCCAGACACGATTGCGTGTGCCAGGATCGTCGCTGTTCTTCATGACCGTCACAGCACCGCCAGGGTCGAGGCCGATGCGTGAGAGGTTCTGCACGTGCTCGGTGACCAGCAATGCACCCGCGTCGAGCACCAGCACGCGCAGGTTTGGACCGTGACGGTAGATTTTCTCGGCGCAATAAGCGCCAAACATCCCCGCACCAATGACGATCGCGTCGAAGGTGACGCCGCCATTGTTTGTGGCGTCGTCCCACGTGCTGCAAATATAGCGGCCGAGTACATCGAGCAGGAATTCCGTATCCTGCACTTGGACGCGCTGATTCGGATCCGGAATTAACCGAGGCAGATCAACAGCCACAACAACGGAGCCCTTTCTTTAGATGAGATAAGCAAGACTTGTCAGCACGGCGTTTCTTCACCGGCGTCGCCAAGGGAGGTCTGGCTCCATGAGTTCGATCAAATGGTCGGGCCGTAGTCGCGACGGCTCGCGCCGCGGTGGCAGCGGAGAGGGTTTTTCGCGCGATGGTAGTGGTGGCCGGCCGGATCACGACGATTGCGGGCGTAGCAGTCCCTCTGCTGGTTTACCGTTTGCATGCTGGGTGATGGGGAGGTTGGTTCTACGTCGGTGTTCATATTTGTCGTTTCCTCTACTGATAGGAAATCGCTTTCTTGACACTGCTCGATTTTAGCCGGAAGGAGTTGGCGCAGCCGATGGCTCAGGCGAAGCCGGAGTGGGTTCGAAGGCGCTCAGGTCCCCTTTCTGGAGAAGCATTCGCCGCCTCTGTAATTCGACCTCCAGTTCTTGAGCGTCGAGGCAAGCCTTGAGGGCTTCGGCCTTTTGCTTTTCGAGCTTTATCTTGATGGCCGCTTCTCGCTGAGGCTCGCACGCACAACAGTTCGCAAGTTCCGGGTCATAGACGGCGCCATCGGTTGGAAGCGAGATCGGCTCTGGCTTCTCGATGACATCGCCCACTTTCGGCAGCAGTTTCAACACCGCTTTGATCTCGTTTTGAATCACGGGCGGCAGCCACCCCAAATCATCGATTGTGTGCCAATCGGGTGGAACATTTGGTGCAATGATGCGATACGAAATCTCCGAGACGGTGGTGCTGAAGGCATAGAGTTCCACAACCTTTCGTACAAAGTAAGTCACCGCGCGGCATTCGTTCGCGTTGAATAGGGTGCGGGACGAAATATCCACGGAGTCCTTTTCCTGGTAAGTGCTCACCACGAGCGAGCGCTCTGCATGCGTAAGTTGCGAGGACTGCACCAGCGACTGGTTGAACTGGTCTGAGACAAAGCCTACCTGCAACATGTTGTGATCCGTGACATTGCTTTGGCTCGAGGCACTGCCGCTAGGCAGTCCCAACAAACTGCCAAGCCCTCCGCCGACGGATGCGGAGCTGCCGGTCTTCACGCTCGCTAGCGTGTCGCTCAGCATTTGGAGCGTGTCGGTTACCCTTGCCTCATGGACAACCGAGAGGAATTGCATGAACGTCGTTTGCACCGAGTAGCGCTCCTGAGCGCTCGTGATGCTGCGATAGCGATCGCTATGATAGAGAGTCACCTTTTCCCCAGGAAGTAGCGTAACCGTGTACAGCAGCGGTCCGTGCTGTTTACCGAGCAGGCACCACTTATGTAGGTAGGTAATTCTGAACTCGATGTACGGTCCTGTCGCTAGAGCGCCAGCGAACGTTCGGCTTTGGCCTTCCTTCCTCCCGAGAGGCACCCGGAAAAACTTTACCTCGTACCAGAACATGCAATTCGCATCGGGCCTCCACGGCGGGTCGCACGGACTGACGCAACACGGTTCAGGGCAAGGTAATTTCACAGCACAAGGACCCGCGTCCTCGCCTGTCCAGCCAGACTCACAGGCTACGAGCAAGGCCCTCTCAGCGTTGATGCGGCCATAACCGACCTCGTTATTCCAAGTGCCAAACGGCTTTCCGGCCGCGGCCAAATACGTGTAAGTGCCGACGCCGATCTTGTCGCACGTTTCAGAGATGATCTTGCGCACGTCCGTGTTACTCAGCGCGGGGTTGAGGCTGATGATTAATCCCGCCAGCGCGGCCACATGCGGTGTCGCTGACGAGGTGCCGTTGAACCGCGGGTCGTAGTCCGTCGGCGTGTATCCCGCTGGCCCCAATCGATCGGTGGTGTAGATTTCCAGGCAAGGCACCACTACGTCCAAGTTAGGGCCGTAGCAGGCGCCCCACCAATTTTCGATTGAAGTGTCGCCGATGCTCTTCCGGACATCGTCGCGGTTCGAACCGCCGATGCAGATGGTTCGCGGGTCAGATCCCGGAAATCGTGCCACCGATTGGTTTTCGTTGCCCGAAGCCGCCACCAACACGAGGTTCTTGTCCTGGCAATATTGGAGGGCGGTTTCGATGATCGTGAAGTCCCAAACCATCCAAGAGGCGTAAACGCCGAAGCTCATGCTGACTACGCGCGCCCCGTTGTCCGCCGCATAGTTCAAACCCTCGACGACCTCCGTGTCGGCAAAGTTGGTGGCGATAGCCATCACACGGCATTTTCCGGCGAGGCCCGTGACACCAAGCGCATTATCGATTTTGGCGCCGATGATCCCGGCGCAAGCGGTGCCGTGGTTTCCCACTGGGCTGCCATCGTTGGTGTGGGTGATGGTGCTATAGGATACAGGCCACATATTGAGGTCCGGATGGAGGAGCTCGACACCCTGATCCAGAACGGCTACGACCACGTTCGGGTCGCCTTCCGTCAAAGGCCACGCAGCTGGAGCATTGATCCGCTGCAAACCCCACTGCTTTGGGAAAAAGGTATCGTTGGGGATCACCGGCGTGGTCGACGGAGCACATTTTCCAAGGGCAAGGGCTGGCGGCTGAATGGTCGTCCCCGAATAGCCGCATCCGCTGCCGCAAGTGGGTGACAGATAGGGGGTATTCTCAAATCTTACGCCATCGGCCACGGCCTTCGTCGCCGGGTTTTTCCTGATTTGATTGGCAACTTCAATGGCGTTGCCGTTCGGAAATTTGAGAACAACAAACGCTTTGATCAGCTTGGTTCGGTTCTGGTCAATCGAAGCCGATGGGTCAAGCGACGTGAGGTCTCCAATCGCTGCGGCGGCCTCTTGGCTTAAGAGCAGAATGGTAGGGTTGACGGCAAAATAGGATTGAGGACCAGGGTCCGCCGCGGTCGCTCTATAAACGGGCCCCACCCATTCCACGTTTGCGTCGGCTCCGACTTTGCTTAGCGAGCTATCGGTGAGTTTTGTCCCGGCGGCCCAGGAAAGGCTTTCGGTGTGATTGATGCTGACGGGTCGCGGGTCGCGTGCGCCGCTTCTCGCCGGCGAGGCTTTCGGCGTCTCCGTTGCGAGCTTTAGCGAGTAAGCGGAGAGCGCCGAAGTGGCGGCTTCAGGAGCGAGCGCCTTTTTCCATTTGATCGCAACGAGTGTGGGAACCAATTCGCAAGGTCCAAATGCGGGATGATTAAGCTTTTTAGTTGCCATTTTATGCCTCCACACTCGCACCATGGAACCTGAACCGGGGAGATTCTAACCGTTAGAATCACCGGCGAGTGCCACGGAGCGAGATAATGTTTAAAACTGGTAGGGAAGAATACCTGACATCTCTCGCTCCACGAAAGAGAAACAGTTGCGGAACAGTTTCCGTTTTTTTTGCAGCACGAAACGATTGGGCCCCTTTACTTCCGATCACGTGCCTGCCATTCTTGTGGCTGAGTTCCTATTTGTGTTCTGAAGTTTTCGAACTGTTCACCAGCTGTTTCAGTAGGATCTACAAGATTATCTAAAAGCCTACGATGACTCCGCGACCGCCGCGAGCCCCAGTTTTACTTGTTGAACTGTCGAAACCCCTCTGCCGGTAATCTTCGCGGCATTGCGCACCGACTGTCCGACCTTTAACTGCCGCTGACTACCTTTGCCGAGAGCAGAAGATTGTCGCAGTGCTCACGTGCTTGAGGGAAGACAGGGCCGGAGACACGTCAACATGATCACGTCTTCGCCGCCTATGGATTCGCTGGCGACAGAAGGGGATCGTAAAAGGAGCTGTCCCGCCGCGAATCGATACGAAAGAGCTTCCCGCACTATGTCAGACGGAGATGTATCGGGAATTGGGAAAGCCAATTAAGCGGCGCATCCAAAACGCGAACAAACAGATCAGGGAAACTAAGTTGGCGCTTGGAACTAGCCGACCATCGCGGCGTCCTTTTTATTGCGAATGATGGCAATTTCCTCTTTGGGGCGCGCGCGTGCGTGGGTCCATTCCTCAAAAACGGGCTGTGTTCTACTTTTTGTTCTACTTTCGGCTGTTCTCTGGCCGTCCCTCGATGCCGGACGAAAAACGCGAGAAACGCTCGATTTACCTATGAAAAATGCGAGCGGCATTTGATCAGAAGCGATCAGATAAAATCGATGATTTCTGAATTTTGAGTCCAGCGCGTCTGCCAGTTCCGCCACGCCGGCGGCGATCAAAGCGGTTGAGAAACTACAAACACCAGCCGAAAGCTCAAGCGCTTCCGATCAGGTCCGAATCGATAGCTCGCAAGCTGAGCGGCGGTGCGAAAATCTCGCGCAGAACGATGGCCTCGCGCAAGCCGGATGGCGATTTGAGTAATGCGCCGATCCCCTTCTCCCTTCCTTCCGGCGTGACTTTTTGCTGCGTCGCGGCCGCGTAGGCAGCCGCTGCCGTAGTGATGAGCCGTGGTGGTTCTGTCGTGGCCGCAGCTTCTTGAACTTCGAAGACGGCCGGTTCAGCCACAGTGGGCTCAAAACTTTTCGTCTCGTAAGGCGGATGTGTGATTTGTCGCGGTAACGTTACCCTGCGTAGCGCCTCCGCCGGTGGGCGCGTTGTCAGCGGCGGGAGTGGCGACGCGAACGGCGGCGCATGTGGCAGGACAACTGGCTTTTGATATGTCGGCCGCGGAATAATTGGCGACGGCGGTTTTGATGTGGTCGGTTGGCCGAGCGCCTCCAGAAATTTGCGAATGCGCTCTTCGTCCGATTCCGCCGGGGCGCGCGGAATTGGCGGAGGCGCTTGCGGCCTGGATCTCGATCTTCGCTGCGACTCGTCCGCATTTTTGCTCGTTTTACTCGCCGCTCGCGCTAGCAGCTGAAACAAAAACGCGCCCGCGACGAACAAGAGGAAAAGCAGATTCTCGAAATGCATGTTGCAGTTGTTACATCGTTACATCGTTACATCGTTACATCGAATCACGAATCACGAATCACGAATCACGAATCACGAATCACGAATCACGAATCACGAATCACGAATCACGAATCACGAATCACGAATCACGATTCACGAATCACGATTCACGATTCACCATTCACTTCTCACCAATCAGTTTCCCTCCGTCCGCGGCTTGTCCGTTCCCGCGATCGATTCCCGCATCGACGTGTCGGCCTGCACGTTTTTCATCCGGTAATAATCCATGATGCCGAGATGCCCCGAGCGAAACGCTTCGGCCATTGCCTGCGGCACGAGTGCTTCGGCCTCGACAACTTTTGCGCGCATCTCCTGCGTCCTCGCCCGCATCTCTTGTTCGACCGCGACCGCAGCCGCGCGGCGCACTTCCGCTTTCGCTTGCGCGACGCGCTTGTCCGCGTCGGCCTGTTCGCTTTGCAACTTCGCGCCGATGTTGTCGCCCACATCGACGTCTGCGATGTCGATCGAGAGAATTTCAAACGCCGTATTGCTATCGAGCCCCTTGGCCAGCACCGCCTTCGAGATCCGGTCAGGATTTTCCAGGACGTCTTTGTAAGAATCGGCTGACCCGATCGCGCTCACGATGCCTTCGCCCACTCGCGCGATGATCGTCTCCTCGGTCGCGCCACCCACAAATCGATCAAGATGGGAGCGCACCGTCACGCGCGCTTTCACTTTGGCGCCGATGCCGTCCTTGGCCACGCCGTCGATCGTGGCGCGCCCCATCGCGGGATTTGGCGCATCGATCACCTTCGGGTTGATGCTCGTGCGCACCGCTTCGAGTACAGTCTTGCCAGTCCCTTTCGTCGCCAAGTCGATCGCGCAAGCGCGATTAAAGTCGAGCGAGATGCCGGCCTTGTCCGCCGCGATCAACGCGAGGATTACCTGACTGACATCTCCCCCTGCGAGAAAATGCGCTTCGAGAGGATCGGTAGGAATCTCGATCCCTGCTTTTACCGCGGTGATCCGGCTGTCCACAATCAATCCGACCGGTACGCGCCGCAGCCGCATGCCGACCATTTTTCCCATCCCGACGGGCGCGTTGGCAATGCGCGCGCGAAGCCAAACACCGAAAAAGTTGAAAAGAATAACCGCAAAAACAAACCCGAAGACCGCGAGAACTGCGATACCAACAAGATAAAGAGCATCCATATGTTATGAAGGTAAATCAAACCCGCGGGACGCGGAAAGTCTAATTGCGCGTTGTAGCGGCGCTCGCCGCGGCGAGCGCCGAAAGGTGGATCGGCCGCTCTGCCGGACGATGCCAATTAGTGTGCGGCTTCGCCGCCTAACTCTAGCATCGAGCAGGGACTGCTCGATCCACCCTCGCACAACGTCAATTCTGGACTGAAGGATCGACAACAAATTGTTCGTTGCAATTGAACTGAGACGGAATACGCATTGCGCGTTGTGAGCGAAAAATCTGTAGAGGCCGCCGTCCTCGGCGGCAAAACCAAAGTCGCAATTGTGGGCGCTTCCGGTTACGCCGGCGAAGAGCTTGTGCGCCTCTTGCTCGCGCATCCACATGTCGATCTTGTTACAGCAACTTCGCGGCAATTCGCCGGCAAAACACTTGCCGAGATCTTTCCGCGTTTTGCCCATGTTGAAAAAGCCAACGCGCTCAGGTTCAGTGAAGCCGATCCGAAAGAGCTGGCCCGTAACGCGGAAATAATTTTTCTGGCTTTGCCGCACGGACTCGCCGCCGAATTTGCCAAACCGCTTTTGTCGGCCAGTGCGCGCGTGATCGATCTCAGCGCCGACTTCCGACTTCGTGATGCGCAAATTTACAAAGAATTCTACGGGCACGATCATCCCGCGCCTGATTTGCTAGGCCAGGCGGTTTACGGTTTGCCGGAAATTTATCGCGACCAAATTCGAGATGCGAAACTCGTGGCTTGCCCGGGTTGTTATCCGACAAGCATTCTCATTCCGCTCCGGCCACTCATTCGCCGGAAAGCGATCGAGCGTAAAACAATTTTGGTAACAAGCTTGAGCGGCGTAACTGGCGCCGGCCGCAAAGTGGAGACCGCCTATCTTTTTTCGGAATGCAACGAAAGCGTGCGCCCGTACGGCGTGCCGAAACATCGACATCTCTCCGAGATCGAGCAGGAATTGTCGATCCTGGCCGGCGAAAAAATCATGATTCAATTCACGCCTCATCTGGTGCCGGTTAATCGAGGAATCGCGACCACGATTTACGCCGGTATTGCCGGAGGTGTTGTTGCCGTGGAGCCGGCAGTGCTTTTCAGCGGCGCATACGGCCAGGAACCGTTCGTTCGTTTGCTTGGCGACGAACGTCTGCCCGACACGAAAAACGTCGTCGGCACAAATTTCATCGACATCGCTTGGAGGATCGACAAACGCACCGGACGTCTCATCGTCATGAGCGCGATCGACAACATCGTCAAGGGCGCGAGCGGACAGGCAATCCAATGTTTCAATTTGATGCGCGGCTTTCCGGAAACCGCGGGGCTGCTTTGAACGCGTGGCAAGATTTTCTGGGGAGCGCAGGCAGCTTGCCTGCGGTGCTCGGCAGCCTGCCGAGCACGATTTTCGTCGGCAAGCTGCCGACGAATGCAGGCTGGCAGCCTGCGCTCCCCAAACCCGAACTCCCGCGCCTAAGAACGCAAGATGTCGGACGAAAATAATTTCAAAACAATCTCCGGCTCGATTTGCGCGCCGCGCGGTTTCAAAGCCGCGGCGTTTTTTTGCGACATCAAAAAACTCGGGACCGGGAAAGGTTCTGAAAAAGATCAAAAGCGCGATCTCGCGCTGATTGTTTCGGATGTTCCCGCCGCCGTCGCGGGAATGTTCACGACCAATCAGGTTTGTGCCGCACCGGTGAAGGTGAGCGCAAAACGGGCAGCGAAAAAACTTGCGCGGGCCATCGTGGTTAATTCCGGGAACGCGAACGCCTGTACCGGCCGCCAGGGGATCGCGGATGCGCAACAGATGGCGCGGTTGACTGCTGCTTCTGTAGCGGCGCTCTATGAGCGCCGCAAAAGTTCGAGCGACCCCGAATGCTTTCGGGGCCGCGACAAAAGAATCACTGGCGACGACGTGCTTGTTTGTTCGACGGGTCGGATCGGCGTGCCGATGCCGATGAAAAATGTCGAGCGCGGGATCCGCGAATGCGCGCTGCTCATCTCAAGATCGACAACAAGCGCTCAGCGGGTCGCAGAGGCGATCATGACGACCGACACGCGCCGCAAAGAAATCGCGGTCGAATTTAAGATCGACGATCGAGCGGTGCGCATCGGCGGAATCTGCAAAGGCGCGGGCATGATTCAGCCGGGAATGGCTGTAGCCACCGGCCTACGGCCGGTTGGAACAAAGCATGCGACGATGCTCGCATTCATCACCAGCGATGCCGCAATCGAACCAAACGCTCTCAAGCGCGCACTCGAAGCGGCGGTCGCGCAAAGCTTCAATCGCATCACCGTGGATGGCGACATGAGCACGAACGATTCGGTGATCATGCTCGCGAATGGGCTCGCGGGAAATTCGAGAATCGAGAATCGAGAATCGAGACTCGAAATCTTCCAGCGCGCGCTCGCCTTTGTCACGCTCGAACTGGCCAAGATGATTGTGCGCGACGGCGAAGGCGCGACGAGATTCATCACATTGCATGTGCACGGCGGACGCAACGCGCGCGAAGCGGAATCAGCCGCGCGCGCAATCGCGAATAGCACGCTCGTAAAAACGAGCTGGTGCGGCGGCGATCCCAATTGGGGACGAATTCTTTGCGCGCTCGGCTATTCGACGGCGAAGGTGGAAGAGTCGATTGTCGATGTTGGCTACAGCCGCGCTGGTGAACGCGAGATTGCTTTTGCATTCCGGTGTGGTCGTCCGACAAATGTCCCTTTGAACACGCTCGCGAAAATCACCTCGACGCCTCAGTTTGATCTCCACGTTGATCTTCACGCCGGGACACAGGACTTCGTCATGTATGCGAGCGACCTAACGGAGGATTATGTCGCGCTGAATAAAGGTGACGTGAACGATCTGAGGTCGCTCGGTGGATAAAGCTGCAATGCAGAATTTTCGCACAGAGGCCACAGCGAACCGTGACGTTGTCCTTCTATGCCATTGTGCCTTTTGTGGCCGTTGTGCGATGAATTTTTTGCGATGAGATGGAGAAAATAATTTCCAAAGCGGCGACATTGCTCGAAGCGCTGCCGTACATCCAGCGTTTTCGCTCCCAAATCTTCGTCGTGAAATATGGTGGCAGTTTTATGGATTCGCCGGACGCAGAAGTGCGGCATTGCGTCGCACGCGACGTTGTTTTTCTCGAAGCGGTCGGGATCAATCCGGTCGTCGTCCACGGCGGCGGCAAAGCGATCACGCGCGCGCTTGAGACTGCGGGAGTTCAATCGGCCTTTGTCCAAGGCCATCGCGTGACCGACGCGGCAACGGCAAAAATTGTCGATCAAGTGCTTTCGCACGAGATCAATCCGGAAATCGTGAAGGCGATCCAGGATTTTGGCGGAAAAGCACGCGGCTTTCCCGGCTCAGACATTTTTCGCTGCCGAAAATTGTCTCAGAAAGATGAAAACGGTGAGGACGTCGATCTTGGATTCGTCGGCGAAGTTGTCGATCTCGATATTGAGCCGCTGCGAGAATGCATTCGGAGGAGCGTGACGCCCGTCATCAGTCCCACCGCACGCGGGGAGGACGGAGAGCTTTACAATTGCAACGCCGACATCGCCGCGGCCAGGACGGCCGTTGCCCTCAAAGCGCGCCGGCTCGTCTTTATGAGTGATGTTCCCGGTTTACTGCGCGATCCAAAAGATGATGGCACCTTAATGAGTCACTTATCAGTCGCCGAAGTCCCGGAGCTGAAAAATTCCGCTGTCATCGCTCACGGAATGATTCCAAAAGTGGACAGCGCGGTAGCGGCGATCGAGAGCGGTGTAGAAAAAGTGCAATTCGTCGATGGAAGAATTCCGCACTCGGTCTTGCTCGAAATTTTCACGGATGCGGGAGTTGGCACGGAGGTGGTGCTGTGATCAAAACAGAAAACGTCCAACCCCGAAAAACTCTCGGGGCAGGCTGCTCAACATCCAACGTCCAACGCCGAATTCAGAAGCAGGTTCGCGAAATGTTCGACAAGAACGTGGTGCCGTCGTATGCGCGGTTCGATCTCGTGCTGGAGCGAGGCGAGGGGAGCTACGTTTGGGATATCGATGGAAACCGCTATCTCGATCTTGCCGGCGGCATCGCGGTTTGTTCGTTAGGCCACGCCCATCCCGAGATCACAAAAGCTTTAACCGAGCAATCGCGGAAGCTCGTGCATGTTTCCAATCTCTATTATAATGAGTTGCAGGGTCGGCTGGCGAAACGCATCGTCGAGCTTATCGCGCCGGGCGGCGTCTTTTTTTGTAACAGCGGCGCGGAAGCGAACGAAGGCTTGTTCAAGCTTGCGAGAAAATTCGGTCACGACGAGGGCCGCCACGAAATCATTACGGCGTTCGAATCGTTTCATGGGCGGACGCTGGCCGGAATTGCAGCGACGGGTCAGGAAAAAGTGAAGAAGGGCTTTGAGCCGCCGGTCGCGGGATTCAAACATGTTGCGTTCAACGATCTGGAAGCGACGCGGCGCGCAACCACGCCGCAGACCGCGGCGATTTTGATCGAACCGATCCAAGGCGAGAGCGGAATCACAATTGCAACGGCGGAATATTTGCTCGGACTCCGCAAACTTTGCGACGAGCGCAATTTGCTTTTGCTGTTCGATGAAGTGCAGGCCGGGCATTTTCGGACGGGAAAGTTTCAAAGCTGGCAGCGCATTTTGGAAAATCGACATGTCGATTTCCTGCCGGATGGCGTCTCGATGGCGAAATCGTTAGGCGGCGGGTTTCCGATTGGCGCGTTCTGGGCGCGCGAGAAATACGCCAAGCTTCTCTCGCCCGGAAGCCACGCCTCAACGTTTGGCGGGACGCCGCTCGCTTGCGCGGTCGCCCTAAAAATTCTGGAGGTAATTGAGCGCGACGATCTCGCGACAAATGCGGGGCGCATCGGCGTTTTCTTAATGAGTGAGTTGCAAAATCTGCAGCAAAAGTTTCCGAGAGTTTTGCGCGCGGTGCGCGGATTGGGCTTGATGATCGGCCTTGAATTCGAACCGGAGTTCCCCGCGTTTGCGCACGAGGAAAAATCTCCCGCGATTCAAGTAGTGAATCGGTTGCACGACGCGGGTGTTCTCACTGTTCCTGCCGCCAATTCGGTCGTTCGCTTGCTGCCGGCGCTGAATCTTTCGCAACGCCAAGCGGAAGAGGGATTGCGCGCGATCGAGGAAGTCGTTGAAGAGTTGAACGGTTGAAACGTTGAAGTGAGGGACTTGGTGAGGCACGTGATGCGAGATTCGAAATTCGTGAATCGAGAGTCGATTTAACGATCGCAATGAAACATCTGCTGAGTATCGAACAGCTCACGCGCAGCGAAATCGAGACGGTTTTGCAGCGCACAGCCGAGTTCAAGACGAATCGGGGAAAGATTTCGACCAGGCCGCTGGCCGGACAAACCTGGGCATTGATTTTTTCAAAGCCATCCACGCGGACACGAGTTTCATTCGAAGTGGGAATCCGCGAGCTAGGCGGCGAGTCGATTTACATGAACGCAGCGGACGCGCAGCTCGGGCGGGGTGAGTTAATCAAGGACACGGCGCGGGTGCTGGCCCGGATGATTCACGGCGCCATCATTCGGACGTATGCGCAACGCGACATCGAGGAGTTCGCCGAATTTTCCGGCGTGCCGACGGTGAACGCCCTGACGGACGACGAGCACCCGTGTCAAATCCTCGGTGATATTTTTACGGTCATGGAAAAGCGCGGCAAGATCGACAATCGCGTTGTCACGTTTGTCGGCGACGGAATTTCAAACACGGCGCGGTCGTGGCTATTCGCGGCGGGGAAACTTGATTTTGAATTGCGGATCGCGTCGCCGAAGAGGTATCAGCCGAAGCCGAAGCTGCTGAAGCGTGCGTGCGGTCGAGTCGTTTGCACGGAAGATTTACAATCGGCCGCGCGCGATGCCGATGTTCTTTACACTGACATCTGGGTTTCGATGGGGAAGGAAGCGGAGGAGGCGCGGCGCGAAGCGGAACTCGGGCCGTACTGGATCACTCAGTCAGTCGTGAAGCTCGCAAAACCCGACGCGCTCGTCATGCATTGCTTGCCCGCGCATCGCGGGCAGGAGATTGACGAGCAAACTTTCGAAGCGCACGCCCAAACCATTTTCGATCAAGCGGAAAACCGGCTGCATGTGCAGAAGGCGATTCTGGCTGAGTTGGCGCAATGAACCTCCCGTCGATTAGATCGACATCTCGAAGTAGATCGACGTAAGCGCGGGCAGATGGACAATCGGAACTCCGGCGCCTGTCGCTTCGGACGCGGTTGTCTCGACAGAAATTGGTTGGTCAATCGCGAGCCGGTCTGTCAGGTGAATTCTGCTTTCCGGCGCGACTCTATTTAGACCAATCGATTGAGCGGCCGAGCCAGGAAGAACGATTCGCACGTTCTTTAATGATTCCCAGGGATTGAGATTCACGGCAATGAGAAATGTCTGGCTTGATTCCAAATCGTGACGCAGAAAGCTGTATAGCCAGTGACCACTTGGCTGCTCGTTAGGCAAGCGGCCATAATGCGGATTGTCGCGGTTAGCGGGGTTCAACGGGATACATATACCGCGACGGAACACTGGTTGATCGACGAGATTGATCAATCGCTCGTACGATGCACGCAGCGCTTTCTGCTCGGGTGACAATCTGCCGCAGTCGTAGCGATGGCCGTTGACCCACTTCACGAATTCTGGCATCGACCAGTAATCGAAAATGGAAGTGCGCGCGTCATTGTGGCCGAAGCCCTCCTGGCCTTCACCTGGTTCACCAACCTCCTGACCATTGTGAAGCATGATCGCGCCGCGCGACAAACCGTAAAGAATGGCGCAGATGGCCGGGCCCGCTTGCATACCAACCCCGGCCCAGTGCGATCTGGCAGCGAGGCGGACTTCGTCATGGTTCTCGGCGTAGCGAATTGAGTTTTCGAAAATCAAATCGTCGGCGCGCGCGTCATCGATGTCGTTTGCCCAGCCGGGTCCTTCGTAAATCTTTTTGATCGCGCGATAAGTCTGGTCGTCGTAAACGGCGTTAAATCCGGCGTTCAACAGATCGAACATGACGTTGGATCTGCCGCCATGAAGCTTTGAGATAACTGGATCGACTCCCGGCACTTTCGCCGGATCGTTGTC
>WNFT01000604.1_pt1 | contig 33692 bp, 20 predicted proteins | sample 5400191 | NCBI WGS metagenome assembly WNFT01 (sample SAMN13153359, study PRJNA577476) | soil metagenome | isolation source: 80 cm saprolite under Madrone tree | place: USA:California | collected 2016-06-14 | reverse complement strand
GTCTGCCGTCGCATGCGATGGGTGGCCATTTGCATGAAGCAAGGGGTGGCTGTGGCGTAGTATGCTGCTGCGTCGACAAGAAGGACCGGTGCGGTGAAAAACTACATTGGAGCAATCGATCAAGGCACCACGAGCACGCGATTCATGGTGTTTGACCAGTCGGCGCGTGTCGTTGCCGTTGCGCAAAAAGAGCACGAGCAAATTTTCCCGAAACCGGGCTGGGTGGAGCACGATCCACTGGAAATCCAGCGCCGGACGGAAGAAGTGATGGCAGAGGCGCTGGAGCAGCGCGCGTTGCAGGCTTCCGATCTGGCCGCGATCGGCATCACCAATCAGCGGGAAACCACAGTCCTTTGGGAGCGCAAGACCGGCAAGCCGATTGCCAATGCGATTGTTTGGCAGGACACGCGGGTTGCAAAAGACGTCGCTCGTTTCGCCGTCAAAGGCGGGCAAGACCGGTTCCGGCCCGAGACCGGATTGCCGCTGAGCACCTACTTCAGCAGCCTGAAGCTGCGCTGGCTGCTTGAAAATGTTCCCGGCGCGCGGGAAAGAGCGGCCGGGGGCGAGCTGCTGTTCGGAAATATCGATACGTTTCTCCTCTGGAACTTAACCGGAGGCGCTCAAGGCGGCGTGCACGTGACAGACGTGACCAACGCGAGCCGAACGCAACTCCTAAATTTGTTAACACTGGATTGGGATGAAAAGTTGCTGGCGGCGTTTGACATTCCCCGCGCGGTGCTGCCAAAGGTGGGTTCAAGCAGTGAAGTCTATGGCGAAGCGAAGCTAAGGGCAGTCGCGGGCGTTCCGATCACGGGAATCCTCGGCGATCAGCAGGCGGCATTGGTTGGCCAGGCGTGCTTTCGGCCGGGCGAGGTGAAAAACACGTACGGCACTGGGTGCTTCTTGCTGATGAACACGGGTGAACGGCCGGTGTCTTCGAACTTCGGCTTGCTTACTACGATCGCCTACAAGTTTGGTGGCGGGGCTGCACACTACGCCTTGGAAGGGAGCGTCGCCATTACCGGCGCACTGGTGCAGTGGCTGCGCGACAACCTTGGAATCATTGAAAAGAGTGCGGATGTGGAGACGCTGGCGCGAACAGTCGACGACAATGGCGGAGTCTACTTCGTTCCGGCATTTTCCGGGCTGTACGCTCCGTATTGGAAGGAGAATGCGCGAGGTGTCATTGCTGGCCTGACGCGCTACGCAAACAAAGGACACATCGCGCGTGCGGTTCTGGAAGCGACGGCGTTTCAGACGCGGGACGTGGTCGAGGCCATGGAAAAAGATTCCCATATCGACCTCGCAAGTCTCCGGGTTGATGGCGGTATGGTAGGCAATGAGTTGTTGATGCAGTTTCAGGCCGATATCTTGGACCGCGAAGTGGTACGCCCCGTAATTCAAGAAACGACGGCGCTGGGCGCAGCGTGCGCTGCGGGCCTGGCGGTGAAATTCTTTTCGAGCCTCGAAGAGTTGCGCGCCAACTGGGCGGTCGATCGCACCTGGAAGCCGCATCTCGCTGAAACGGAGCGCCAGCGGATGTACCAGCAGTGGAAGAAAGCGGTCACGCGATCTTTTGACTGGATGGAATCCTGACGGAGGCACTCCCTTATGCACTCACCGGTTCTCGGTGAATTTCTCGGCACGATGATTCTCGTACTGCTAGGCGATGGAGTTGTCGCCGCAGTGTTGCTCAAGCGTTCTAAGGCGGAGGGCAGCGGATGGATGGTGATTACCGCGGGGTGGGCGTTCGCAGTGATGGCTGGCGTTTTCACGGCCATTGCCTGTGGAAGCAGCGACGCCCATTTGAATCCCGCAGTAACGATCGGGTTCGCCATGCGCGATGGTAATTTTGCCAAGTTTGCGCCCTACCTCGCTGCGCAAATGCTGGGGGCAGTGGTGGGCGCGGCGCTCGTCTGGCTGCACTACTTTCCGCATTGGAAGGAGACGCCGGACACTGCCGCGAAGCTGGGATGCTTTTGTACTGCGCCGGCGATCCGCGATACCGTTGCCAATTTATTGAGCGAGGTTGTTGCAACCTTCGTGCTCGTTTTTGTGGTTGGCGCGATTTTTTCCAAGAACGTTTCGGCAACCGGACCCGCCGCAGGACTCGGTCCATATCTCGTAGGCAGCCTGGTTTGGGGGATCGGTCTTTCTCTGGGTGGGCCGACTGGATACGCCATCAATCCTGCGCGAGACCTCGGTCCGCGCATCGCACACGCGATTCTTCCGATTGCCGGGAAGGGCGGCTCGGACTGGGGCTATGCACCTATTCCCGTGATTGGTCCGCTCATCGGCGGTGTGCTGGCTGGTGTACTTCTTCGCGTGCTCGCCATTTCCTGAGTAGCGGAGCGCGGAACTTTTTCGTAAAAAGGGAGCCGAAAAGAGAATGAGTTTGATGCGATCGCTGTTGCTGGCTGCTTCGCAGAATCGATGGCTTCGCGAGCACGCCACGCATTATTCGTTTGTGCGTGGCACAGTGTCCCGGTTCATGCCTGGCGAAACGCTGGACGATGCGCTTGGCGCGGCAGAAGGACTGCGGAGCAAGAGAATTGGAACGGTCTTCACCCATCTTGGAGAAAATATCAAGGACCGAGCGGAGGCGCGGCAGGTTGCGGAACACTATCTCGAAGTACTGAACCGCATCAAAGAGAAAGGACTGCGAGCGGAGATTTCGGTCAAATTGACGCAATTGGGCTTGGATCTCTCGGCGGATCTATGCTTCGAGCATTTGAACACTATTATCGAACGCGCCGAAAAAGACTCCATCGTGTGGGTGGACATGGAGGCGAGCAACTATGTGGATGCGACGCTGGAACTCTATCGCCGCGCGCTGACGGCGCATCCTAATGTGGGCATATGCCTGCAGGCTTACCTTCATCGAACGAAGGAGGACCTCGCAAAACTTCTGCCTCTGCGACCATCGATCCGATTGGTCAAGGGGGCATACAACGAACCGCCGGAAATCGCGTTTGCCCGCAAGCAGGATGTCGACGAAAACTATTTCGAGCTTGGGAAGCAGATGCTGCGGACCAAGAAAGAGAATCGCTGCGTGCGCGTCGCCTTTGGCACGCATGATGTGGCGCTGATACGGCGTCTGGCAGATTGTGCATCCACGGAGAGCTTTACGAAAAAAGATTTTGAAGTGCAGATGCTGTACGGCATACAACGCACGGAGCAGGAACGTCTCGCCAGTGAAGGCTGCACTTCCATCGTGCTCGTCGCCTACGGCAGCTATTGGTACCCGTGGTTCGTGCGCCGGCTGGCGGAGCGGCCGGCAAATTTATGGTTCATGTTGCGCAACGTTTTCGCGCGGTAGCTGGCTTCCCAAATATCTGAAGTCGTCGGATTCATCAAAGCAAAACAGATGGCCAAGCAATCCTTGATTGTCGTGGTGGGCAGCGCCAATGTGGACCTGACCACCTTCAATGATGTGTTTCCGCGGCCGGGCGAAACCATCTTTGGCACGAAGTTCGATCTCGGCTTTGGCGGCAAAGGCGCGAATCAGGCGGTTGCGGCGCGTCTGTGTGGGGCGAACGTGGGAATGGTGGCGAAAGTCGGGAACGATCTTTTCGGCCCTGCCACAATCAAAAACTTTGAATCGCTGGGAATTGACGCGACATACGTGCGCATCGCCGACGGCGTCTCCACCGGGGTCGCCCCGATCTTTGTGGATCCAAGCGGACAGAATCGCATCATCGTCGTGAAAGGCGCTAACGTCGTCGTGAAAGGCGCTAACGATACGCTCTCGCCCGAGGATGTAGATGCCGCGGCGCCGCTGCTGCGGCAGGCAGACGCCATCATTCTGCAATTCGAAATTCCGTTGCGTACTGTCTACCACACCGTGAAGTTTGCCAAAGCCAGTGGCATTCGCTGCATTGTCAATCCTGCTCCGGCACAGCCGCTTGACCTTCAGAAACTCCGCGATGCGGATTATTTTATTCCCAACGAGAGTGAAACCGAAGTGATCACGGGAATGCCGGTTCACTCGATCGATGATGCGAAAAAGTGTGCGGCGTTTCTGCTACATCGGGGAATGCGAAACGTGGTCATCACCCTCGGCGAAGGCGGGTCCTTGGTGGCAGATCCGGGTGGGATGGAGCTTATTCCCGCTTTCAAAGTCCAAGCGGTAGACACGACCGGCGCAGGTGATGCTTTCATCGGAAGTTTCGCGGTTTTTCTAGGCGAAGGCTTGCCGGAGAAGGAGGCGCTCCAGCGCGCCAGCCTCTACGCGGCTCTTTCCACAACCAAGGTGGGCACGCAAAAATCCTTTTGTAACCGAGATGAATTCGAGAAGGAGCGGCAGAATCGCGTTGGCCGCCTGTAATCAGGCTTTGTCAAAGTGTTAAGATAAGACTTTCCCGGTTGCTCCACCGTACGCGGTGAAAAATCCCATGTCTCAGCGCGACAGCACGCGGATCGATAGTTCCTCCAGCCTGGATCGCCAGGCTCTTCGAGGCCTGATTTCGCCTTCCGATACTGCCATCGCCAACTACGCAGGGCGCGAGCTCCAGCCCAACCGCGGCGTTCCGTTAAATTTGGATTGGGTGAACGCGGTACGCGTAAACACCAGCGCCGTGGAGCGCCGCACACAAACCATCGGCACGCGGCGAACCGTAAAGAAGGAATGGCAGGCCGCTTGGCTTCTGCGCGCCATCACCTGCATGGATCTGACGACGCTCTCCGGCGACGATACTGACGAGCGTGTTCGCCGCTTGTGCGCCAAGGCGCGGCAACCCATTCAGCACGATCTCATTCAGAAACTTGGCATAGAAAACCTGGGCATCAAGGTTGCCGCCGTCTGCGTTTATCACACGTTCGTGGAAACCGCGCGGCGCGCTATCGAGGGCAGCGGCATTCATGTTGCAGCGGTCTCAACGGGATTCCCTGCGGGTCTTTCCCCCTTCGAGGAACGCGTCGCGGAAATTCGGCGCTCCGTGGAAGCTGGCGCCGATGAAATCGATGTGGTCATCACCCGCGCACACGTCTTTGGCGCGAAATGGCAAGCGCTTTACGACGAAATCACCACGTTCAAGAACGCTTGCGGGCCCGCGCATTTGAAAGTAATTCTTGGCGCCGGTGATTTGTTGACGCTGCGCAACGTCGCACGCGCCAGCATGGTGGCCATGATGGCCGGAGCGGACTTCATCAAGACATCCACGGGCAAGGAAGCAACGAACGCGACCCTGCCAATCAGCCTGGTCATGACGCGCGCTATTCGCGAGTATGCGCAGGAAACTGGAATGGCCGTGGGCTTCAAGCCAGCCGGAGGCATTCGCACGGCGAAGCAATCGCTCGAGTGGCTCGCGCTGATGAAGGAAGAACTCGGCGACTCCTGGCTGAAAGCAGAATTGTTCCGGTTTGGCGTCAGCGGCATGCTGGCGGATATCGAACGGCAGTTGCAGCATAATGCCACGGGACGTTATTCGGCGGATTACCGTCATCCGATTGCTTGAGCGGAAAATTCATGGCCCGTTGACTGGAGTGGGAAGAAACGAATGAGCATCGTCGAAAAATTTATGACCATGGAGTACGGCCCCGCACCGGAAGATCCGCGCGAGGCTCTCGCGTGGCTGGACCGTCACAGCCGGCGTTTCGGACATTTCATAAACGGCACTTGGCAAGCGCCCGCGGCAGGAACGTATTTCGACACGGCAGATCCTTCCACGGGTGAAAAACTCGCAACGGTCGCACAAGGATCGGCAGCGGATGTAGACAGCGCGGTGAAAGCCGCGCGGGGTGCTTTGCCAGCGTGGCAGTCCCTCACTCCGCATGCGCGTGCGCGCTATCTCTATGCACTGGCACGGCAGGTGCAGAAGCATTCGCGCTGGCTCGCGGTTCTCGAAACACTGGACAATGGCAAGCCGATTCGTGAGAGCCGTGACATCGATATTCCGCTGGTGGCGCGCCATTTCTATCACCATGCGGGCTGGGCGCAACTGCTCGAACAGGAATTTCCGGGATACACCGCGTGCGGAGTTGTAGGTCAAATCATTCCGTGGAATTTCCCTTTGCTCATGCTGGCGTGGAAGATTGCCCCCGCGCTCGCCACCGGGAATACCGTCGTGCTGAAGCCCGCCGAGTTTACGCCGCTAACGGCGCTCGCTTTTGCGCACATCTGTCAGGAAGCGGGCCTCCCAGCCGGCGTCGTGAACATCGTCACCGGAGATGGTTCGACAGGCGAAGCGCTCGTGAAGCACTCCGACGTCGACAAGATTGCCTTCACGGGTTCGACGGAAGTGGGCCGCGCCATTCGCAAAGCTACAGCGCAGAGCCACAAAAAGCTTTCCCTCGAACTTGGTGGAAAATCTCCTTTCATTATTTTTGAAGACGCCGATTTGGATAGCGCCGTGGAGGGGCTGGTCGACGGCATCTGGTTCAACCAAGGGCAGGTTTGTTGCGCTGGTTCGCGTTTACTGATGCAGGAGAGCATCGCAGAAAAACTTATCGGCAAGATTCAGGACCGCATGAACACTTTGCGAATCGGTCCGCCACTCGACAAAGCCATCGACATTGGCGCCATCGTTGCCCGCGTACAGCTCGAACGCATCCAGCGGCTGGTCGATCAAGGTATCGCGGAAGGCGCGACTTGCTGGCAGCCTTCTATACCCTTGCCGACGCGCGGTCTGTATTTTCCGCCGACATTGCTGAGCAACGTTCATCCCACTTCAGTCGTGGCACAGCAGGAGATTTTCGGCCCAGTGCTCGCAGCCATGACCTTCCGCACGCCACGAGAAGCTGTGGAGCTAGCCAACAATACGGTGTATGGCTTGGCTGCCTGCGTGTGGAGCGAGAGCATCAATGTGTCACTCCACGTGGCCGCGCAGCTCAAAGCCGGCGTAGTTTGGGTGAACTGCACGAATCTCTTCGACGCCGCTTGCGGTTTCGGGGGTTATCGCGAGAGTGGTTTTGGCCGCGAAGGCGGGCGCGAAGGTCTGCTCGAATATCTCGAGCCCGTGTGGTTCAAGCAGGCGCCGCCTCTTCACACAAAGCCGCTGGCCATCGATCAGCCGCCGGAGCAATCCGCCGATTTCGCGGCTCCCCCGATCGATCGCACCGTGAAGCTCTACATCGGCGGCAAGCAAGCGCGGCCGGATTCTGGCTACAGCATGGCAGTGCACGGAGCGGACGGTCGCCTGCTCGGAGAAGCCCCGCTTGGCAACCGCAAGGACATTCGCAACGCAGTCGAAGCGGCGCGCAAAGCCGAAGGCTGGGGCAGAGCCACCGCACATAATCGCGCGCAAGTCCTCTACTACGTCGCGGAGAATCTTTCCCAGCGTCGCGTAGAAATCGCCGCCCGGTTGTCCGCCGTCGTCGGCAAGAAGCAAGCGGAAACCGAAGTCAGCCTCGGCATCGAACGCATTTTTTCCTACGCCGCCTGGGCTGATAAGTACGACGGCGCTGTGCATAATCCGCCGTTTCGCAGTGTGGCCCTGGCAATGAAGGAACCGATCGGCACCGTGGGAGTGGTATGCCCCCCTGATGCGCCGCTGCTCGGATTCCTTTCCCTGGTGATGCCGGCCATTGCAACGGGCAACACGGTCATCGCCATTCCGTCGGAGAAATATCCTCTCATTACCGGCGATCTCTACCAAGTATTCGAAACCAGCGATCTTCCGGATGGCGTCGTCAACATCGTCACCGGCCGCGCCGCGGAACTGATGAAGACGCTCGCCGAGCACGATGACGTCGACGCCATCTGGTGCTTCACGGATGAAACCAGCGCTGCGGCCGTGAAGACCCTATCGGTCGGCAACCTGAAGCAGGTGTTCACCAATGAAGGCCGCGCCATCGATTGGTTCGACGTGAAACAAGGCGAAGGCCGCTGGTTTCTCGACCACACCGTTCAAGTGAAAAACATCTGGGTGCCCTACGGCGAGTAGATGGACCGCGCAGAATCCTGCAGCTTGGGCCTTCTTCTCTGACAAGAACTGAAAACTTGCACTAAAAACCACACAGGAATAGTGCCAAAGCCAGGGCCGGATTACGCAAAGTTAAAACGAAGAAGTGGTCGGGGCGAATGGATTTGAACCATCGACCTCCTGGTCCCGAACCAGAGAGTCGGAAAATCTAAAGCCTTGTGGGTGTCGCACTTACAAACCGCACCACCCCAAAAATCCTGCCTCAATTGGTCCACAGAGTCCACAGAGCAAATGGGGCTCTCACAACGGAGGGAATCTGGCTTCGTAATTTAGCTGGATTTGCCGCGACTTGTCCTACATTCTTACTACGCTGAGGGGCATCTACTCTTCGGACCAACTCGGAGTTTGGGGACCAGGTAACGGGCACGATCATTCAAAAACTTTATATTTCTTATTTCTCGTTACAAAACGAGCATCAGCTGCTGAAGACGTTCGAGCTCAGGAATTCGTTGCGGAATTTGCCCTGCGGATCATACTTCTTGCTCAATTGAATAAAGTCGGGCAACTTCTTATAAACAGATTTCAGCTCCGCCGGTGACATGATAAACAGCTTTCCCCAGTGCGGCCGGGCCTTAAATGGAGCTAATTCTTTTTCAATCACCGACAAGAGCATTCTCACCGCCGGCCAGTCCTGTTTCCAAGTAAAGTGGATGGTAATGCAGGGCTGTTCGTAACAAGGACTCAGCCATAAATGGTCCGCGGCAATCGTACGGATTTCCGAAATCATCAAGTGCGGGCTGACCTGGTCACGCAGTCGTTCAACCGCCAGAATTGCTTCGACCGCATGGTGACGGGGCACGAAGTATTCCGATTGCAACTCTTTACCAGCGCTGGGCGTGAAGCCCATGCGAAAGTGCGGCAGCCGTTCATACCAAGGACCAGACACGCCCATCTGTTCCGTACAGTTCTCGGCGGAAAGTTCAACAATGGGGTGCAGATTCCTGGTAGCCCGTTTGGCCCCGAAGAATTCCGGGGTTGCGTTAAACGCTTGCCCCTCTTGGACGCGGCTTTTGATCCAAACTTCGTTGACACGCTGGTTCCGCCAGTCGGTAAAGAGACTGACGCTGTAACCGCTGGATTGGATAGCATCAAAGTGGTCTTTCATTGCAGCGAGCGGCAGGTTTTCGTAGACGTATTGCCGCATCATGAAGGTTGGCTGAATATCGAGGGTAATCTTTGTGATTACGCCTAACGCGCCAAGACCAACAACGGCTCCGAGAAACGCTTGGCCGTCTTGTTGCCGGGAGAGCTTAACGACCTCGCCAGCCGCCGTGACGATTTCAAGCGCTGACACCGCCGTCGAGAGATTGCCATTCTTTTCGCCTGAACCATGCGTTGCGGTGCTGCAGGCTCCCGCTATGGAAATATGGGGCAAGGAGGCCAGATTGTGCAACGCAAAGCCCTTGCTATGGAGGTGCGGGCACAGTTGACCGTAAGTCACACCTGCATCGACCGTCACGGTGCGCGCATCCGGCTCCAACGCAACCACCTCGTCCATGGACTTGAGGGACAGAAAGTTATCCGTGCTATCTGCTATGTTGTTGAAGCAGTGGCGCGTTCCCAATACCTTTAGTTTTCTTTGTTTCTTAACGTAACTCCGCACCTGTTCAACCGAGGTGGCGGAGTACAAGCGGTCAGTACTGTATTCGAGATTGCCCGCCCAGTTCTTCAGCTTGTCTTTTGACGCCCATGCAAGCAGAGGCGAGATAACCGGGCTTGCGGACACCGCAGCGAAGAGCCTGACAAAAGTCCTCTTGTTCATGGCTACACCCCGAGCAGAATCGATATCGGCCACCGCAATTTTCTCTTCCCTGGCTTCGAAAACGCGGCGATTGTACACCTATTCGAAAGAAATGATGGCCATAGCTATATTCGACAGTTGACGGAACAGTGCGCTGAAACGATCAGCTCAAGCGATCCCCAGCCGCTTTTGCATTTCCTCGAGAGACACGCCTTTGGTTTCAGGGTACACAAATAAGACCACGAAAAACTGGAGCCCCATCATGAGCGAGAAAAAAACGAAAGGGTATCCGCCGGAGGAGGCGGCCAGGAGCGGAAAGATCCCGGAAATGAGCGCATTCATGAACCAATGAGAAAAGCTGCCCAAGCTTTGGCCTTTAGCTCTCACGCGATTGGGGAAGACCTCACTGATAAATACCCAAATGACGGCGCCCTGGGAAAATGCAAAGAATGCGATGTACCCGATCAGCAGCCATACGAGAAGATTCTGGTGGCTGCGAGTAAAAAAGATGGCGGCAACGCCTCCGAGACACCCCGCTGTTCCTACCGAACCGATTAGCAACAGTGTCTTGCGGCCGATACGATCGATCACGGACATAGCCAGCATAGTAAAGACTAAGTTCGTCGCGCCAATGGCCACGGCCTGCAAGTCGGAAGACACTTTATTGAAGCCGGCAAAAGCGAAAATATCGTTCAAGTAGTAGAGGATCGCGTTGATTCCGGACAGCTGGTTGAACATGCCGATGGAGACGGCTAGAAAAATCGGCAGACGGTACTTCCACGAGAACAGCGAATCATTAGCAACGTGGTCCGCATCGATCGACACGATAATTTCCTGGAGCTCCTGTTCGTAATTCTGCTCTCCCGTGAGCCGGAGCACATCTCTTGCTTCCGCGATCCTTTGTTTCTTGACCAGCCACCGGGGACTGCGCGGAATTCCAAAAAGCAAGAGGAGGAAGAATATGGCGGGAATCGCGGGGATGCCGAACTTCCAGCGCCATTCGGCGGGACCAAACCCCATCGTTCCCACGATGTAGTTTGAGAGATAGGCGAGCAGAATGCCGAAGACGATGTTGAACTGAAACAACCCCACGAGCCGGCCTCGCCATTTAGCGTGCGCAACCTCAGCGATGTACATGGGGCCGAGCACCGATGAGCCGCCAATGCCGAGGCCTCCGATGAAGCGGAAAAGAACGAGCGCGGTCCAGTTCCAAGCAAAGGCACAGCCAAGAGCAGAGACGAGGTATAGCACGGCCATGGCGCGCAAACTGTCACGGCGGCCAAATTTATCGCCGGGAATTCCAGCCAGCATGGACCCCAGGATGGTTCCCCAGAGGGCCGCGGAAACCGTCATTCCCAACGCCGCTGGTGATAGACGAAATGTTTCCGTCAGTGCATGGGTGGTACCAGCGATCACGGCGGTGTCGAACCCGAAAAGCAGTCCCCCAAGCGACGCGACAACGGTACTTTTCAAAAGATAAGAGTTCAGTTTCATAGGCCCTTTCGATATCTCAGCGCGAATGCACGTCACCCGCTTCGCAGGTGAAAATTACATTGTACGACTCACAGTAATTCACAGAGTGCGGCAGCACCGGCTATTCCGGCGTCTTCACCGTAGTGCGCAAGTACCAGAGGGATGTCCTGGGGCCAGGGATTGAGGCATGCGCCTTGCCAGCGTTGACGAATTTCGTCTAAGAAAGGCCCGAGCAGCGAAGAAACGCCCCCGCCAATCACAAGTATGTCAGGTTCCAGAAGATCGATAATGTTTCCGAGCCAGTACGCCAACAAGTCCAGCGTCTCCCGCATCACTTCTTTGGCGACCGGATCACCGGCAGCATGAGCCTTTCCAACCATTTCGCTGTTTACAGCCTGAATATTTCCACCGGCCATTTCCACCAGTAGCGACTTGGGATTCCGCGCAAGCTTCTGCTGGGCACGTCTGGCGATCGCCGGCCCTGCGGCCAGTGTTTCGATGCAGCCGCGTTTCCCGCAATTGCAAAGAGGACCGTTTCTATCGATTCCGAGATGCCCTCCTTCCGCGGCGGCACCCGTTCTTCCATGATAAATGCGTCCGTCAAAAACGATTCCTGTACCGATGCCGGTGCCCACGCTGGCATAAAAGATGTTTCGGTAGCCACGTCCCGCACCCCATTTGGCTTCCGCCAGAGCAGCGGCATTGGCGTCGTTATCGACTTTGATAGGAACGCTATAAAGACGGCGCATCTCCTCGGCCAGCGGGTAGTTATGCCAGATCGCGAGATTCGGAGGATTTATGATGACGCCGGTATCAGGATTCAACGGCCCGGGCGCGCATATGCCGATGGCGCCAAAACGAGTTGGCGGAGACGCGTCGGAGAAAAGACCGCGAATCGCCGTGGAAACGGCGTCCAGACCGTTCGATGGCGTACCGGTGGTCAGCATTGGCGTTCTATTTCGCACCCGGATTTCGCCGTTGGCGTCCACCAGACCGGCGGCGACCTTTGATCCGCCAATATCGACTCCAACGACGACACTGGATTCAGCGTTCATGTGTTGTAGTGCCCTGAACCTCGGTAGACAGTCTCAATGCCCTCAAAGTACGGGTGCGGCCGCAACGCCAACATGCTTGTCCGCACCTCCGTAGTAAAACAGCCAGCGATTGCCGTCGCGAACTAAGCCTTCCACAAATACGACATTCGGAACTTGCCCCACCTTTTCCCATACCTTTTCCGGCGCGAATACCGGCTCTTGAGAGCGCGCAAGAACTTTTGTCGGATCTTTCTTATCGAAGAGAACCCACCCGGTTGAATAAACCAGTTTGTCGTCGGCGCCGTTGTAGATTAGGAAGATGCCTTCAGGAGTCATGACAGGTGGAGGTCCCGGCTCCACAACTTGCGAATCAAATGATCCGGAGCGGCTCAAGAGGACCGGGTGGTCAAGGGCCTCCGTCCAGTGGAGCAAATCTTCGGAGTAAGCTACGCCCATTTGACTGTCTTTGCCCTGCGCGTCAGCCAGATAGTACATCCAATATTTGCCATTGATTTTTTCTGGAACGATTGCACCGGACTTCGTCCATTTCACATTCCATTTCCCCTTGTAACCGGGAATGATGATGCCTTGACGCTTCCAATGAATCAGGTCCGCGGACGTAGCCAGGCACAATTGAGCATCTTTCTTGTCCGCAGCGACTCCATCAACGTTGTTGTATCCCGTATAAGTCAGGTAGTACGTATTGCCGATTTTTTGCAGTCTGGGGTCTTCAACACCGCCACCTTTTTCATAGGGCGCCTCTGAAACCATCACCGGCTCGGGCCGGCGATCGAAATGAATACCGTCGTCGCTCGTGGCATAACCCAGCGACGAAGTACCATTACGGTCTTGCGCGCGGTAAAGCATCACGTACTTTCCATCCTTCATTACCACGGAAGGATTGAATGTTCCTGCGGATTCGAATTTCTCACCCTGGGGAGAAACGATGGGGTCGGGGGAAAGCCGCGCCCACTTTCCAAAAGGAGGAGTAAATGGAACGGCCGCAACGGCGGCGAGAGCGATGAGAATCAACACGGCGACGGCGGATGCCCGAACTGCCCGAGTTGCAAAGGCGGATACTTTGACCATAGCAGGAATTCCTTTCCTTACGACCGAACTGAGCACGATAGAAAACTTCCAGAAAAGTTCTTCTTTGCGGTTACAGGCAAACACTTTACCGGTCAGAATTCAGCCAACAATCGGATGAAAGAGCCTCTCGGAACTTGCACCGTCTCGCTGGTGGTGATGCCATTTACGCTCATTCGAACGGTTCGCTGTCCCGCTGCGGGAATCGCGATCGTTGCAGATCGGGTAACGACCGTCGGGTTGTACAAGATGAAATTTAGCTCTCGTGACGGAAACTCTTTTGCATGGGCCGCGTCGAGGAGGTCAAGATTCACCAGCATCAACTCCCGTTCACTGACCTGCCCAAGCGCTTCAAACATCAGATACATCCAAAGCGATTCACCGGCGCCGTAAATTTCCTTGCCCACATTTCCGGTCATGCCACCGAGTTCCAAGGTGCCCAGATTTTCGAAGGGAATGAAAGCGGATGGCCCGCGCTTGCGGTTTCCCGAGCACTCCTGGAAGAAATAGAAGTTGTTACGCCGCTGCTGGTCCATGAAACGCAGTAGACCCTCAAAAACGATCCCTCGTTTCATAATTCCCGTCCAAGGGAGAATGGCTTCCACGTTCTCCTTGAACGCTGGATACAGAATGGAGGCTGCGGCCTGAACCATGCCGCGAATGTCGTGGGACTTCTGACTGGGATCGGAGTACCAATAAAACATTCGGAGCTGTTCGTAGAGCAGGTACTTCGCCTCTTCCTGCATACCGAGTTCAGCTGCCGCGAGTGCACCGTAGGCAAGTTCCTGGGGTTCGTGGAAGAGGCGTTCTGCGGGAACGGTATACAAAACCCGGATGGCGCGCCGGGCTTCTTCGAGATGGTGCTGTTCTCCGGTCAATTTGTTCGCCAAGATCGCCGCCCAGGCATATAGGCCACCGACGGCGTAATTTGTGCCGGCACCTTCAGCGCGAAGAGTGGCGACCCGGTAATAAATCGGGAAAAGATAATCGTACTGCTGAGCCATTTTCTGGGCGGTCTGGAAGGCGTCGAGGAAATGATCCGTGACTTCCCTTGATCCCGCCAGAGAACCGATCATTGGATACTTGATGAGGGCGTTTTCAAACGGGTACCACGAATCGGCTCTCTCATCCTGTGAACGCTTGAAATCGTTGCCAATGCTGTGCGTGTCCGAGTGGTAAAAAGCAGGAAGATCCGTGAGAAGATCGTTGCATTCCTGTTCGAAACTCGACGAAGGGTGTAGCCGAAGGTAAAGAAGCGAGGGCCACAGGACATCGGCGACGGTCATCAGCTCGAAGTTGTCGGGGGAGTCGTTCCAGAGCTGGGAACTGGCCTTAACGTAGGCGCGCAACCCGGTGTACCCTTTGGTCTCGATTTGCGCCGCGCTCTTGTCTTGCAAGTCTTCCACCGTGCCTGCGGCGAACTCTTTCCAGGAAGCAGCGCAAGCCGGCCAAGTAAGTTTTTCTTCGAACAGGGGAAGCAGAGCTTGCATCCATCGCGCTACGGACTCCTGTTCCGTCAGCAAGCGATTCATGGGCCGTTGTAGTAGGAAGTAAGTGAAGTTGACGTCGCCCGCCGGCAGCACATTGCCCGTAGCCTGATCTGCCAGCAACCCCACGCCGAGGCGCTGGGTGCCTTCGCGTTCGATGCGTGAAATGCTGGAGCAGCGATAAACCAGAAAACGCGGAAGATTTTCAGTAGACATCCAAGCCATATCGCCCACGTCGAAGTACATCATGGTCTCGGCGCCGATGCTCTGGTCCAGAAGATAAACTGCGGGAAGATCGTTGCCGTGGGTGCCCAGGGAGTTTCGCGTGGGCTGTTCCAGCAACACGCGTCTCCAGCTTCCCGACTGGCCTTCCATCAGAGTGGAAGAGGAACTCAACCAGGTGATGATCTGTGGCTCAATGCGGCTGTCCTGGCGCAGCTTGACCGGCGCGGAGAGGTGGAGTGTTGTTCGGAATCGGAACCAGGGCGCATCCGCATCGTGGCTCAGAGCGGTGATTTCTGAGTCCCAGCCGTAGGACAAACCCTTGCCGTCCAAACCTTCCGCGTTACCCCTCCCATCGCAGAAAACACTCGATCCCTCACGCCGAACACGCGAGGTAAGCAGCGGGAAGGAAGCGCCTGTTACGATTGCGTTGTTCGCTAGGGTGGCTGGCTTCCACTCGTCCCCGACACGCAGGAAATTCTGAAAGGCGAGCGGCGAGCCGGTTGGGGATATGCGGAGTTGCTGAGATCCGTTTTCAAGAATTGTAGAGGGCGGTGGAGGATCCGATTCGAAAGATGGCAGGGTGATTCCAGTGGAAATACCCGCATAAGCCGGGCCAGCACCGACAGCGGTGACCAGCAGCGTTCTCATGAAGCCACGCCGATTGAAGTGACTCATATGGCTACCCCGGCATTAGAGGAGTGGACAGAACTCTGCCCAGTATGGATCCTGAGCAGAGCTCTCCGCTGTTAATACGCGATCTTTAGGCCAAATTGAATTTTTCGTGGTTCGGACGTGTTGGAGACAGAACCGAATCCGCAGGCAAAGTGTTGGCGAGGTTGATTGCATCCAGGAGCGCCCAGAGGAACAAATGGGCTGTTCAGGCCAGCGTCGAATCCGCCAGGTGCCTGGAAGATGTGTCGGTTGAAGATATGGAAAAAATCTGCTTTGAAGTCGATCGTGGCCCGCTCTCCAAAAACCCTGGTTTTCTTGCCAAGCGTGAAGTCCTCATCCCGTACCCCCCATGTGCGGGCATGAGCGAGGGATCGTGGTTCGTTCCCGAAAGTCAAAGGAGCTACCGTCGAGAACGCCGCCGCGTTATAGAACGACGTAGTGGCAGGATTAAAATTCGAGCTCTTGTTGGTCTCACTCACTCCCGGGACAACATTGACCCGGGCAATCCCAGTGAAGTGACACCCGGCAAACAAAACATCGCCCGCGGTGCCACCGCAAGACCCATATACCGTCGTTGGAAGTCCGGACTTGTAGGAACCCACACCTGAGACATACCAACCGCCTGCGACACGGTCTACAAATCCACCCTCATGTAAGTAGCGCTTGCCATGCCCGACCGGCAACTCATAGAAGAAGCTGACCACAAGACTCTGCGGTGTATCGAGCTGGCTTACCGCTTTTTCGGCTCCACGATTATAAGAATTTTGGCCGATCCAGCTGTTGGTGCCGGTGAAACCGGAAACGCCGGGTCCCGCGGAGTCGGCATCGGTAAGGTTCTTCGAGATGGTATAAGACACGAGCAAGCTCAACCCCTGCGCAAAGCGCTTGTCCACTGCCAGTTGCATCGCGTGGTACGTTGAGTTGCCAGTGCGATCCGGGGAGAACGAGTTATCTTCCTGGTTAAAGTCGCCGTATTGAGGAAACGGACGAAAGATCTGGTTGATGTTCCCGTTGAAGCCCGGGTAAGGCAACTTGACACCGGCAGCAACGGCATTCGGACAGCCTCCGTTCGAAAGGCAGCTAGCATTCTTCGTCAAGTCGCCGCTAAATGTGCTGAAGAATGATAGCAACGAGGAATTCGTTTGATTTGGAATAATGTCCAATGCTGGCAAGTGCGTGCCCTTGGAGCCGACATACGCTAGGCTAACGACCAGGTTGGACGTGATCTGGCGTTGGATATCCAGATTCCAGGTCTGGATGTCGGCGGGCCGCCCGCTGCTTCTCGGCACTAGGATTACTCCGTTATTGTTATTCTGCCCTTCCGGCGTGAAGGGTCCAGAAGTAGGAAAAATATGCGTCACACCATTATCAATTTGGAAGCCGTTCGTCGAGGTCTGATCCTGCTTATTGAAAAATCCCAGGCCATCCTGGTCGGCGAAAGAGCCTTCTCTTAACGGCTCATAAAAGATTCCATAACCGCCGCGGAATACGGTCTTTTCATTAATCTTGTAGGCGAAACCTACTCTAGGGCCAAACGCCTTCTTGTAGGCGTCCTGTGGACGCTTCCGTCCGTTGCGCCCTGTACCCGTTCCGAAATAGGTGTAAGCCCCGAGGATGTTTCCCGCCCCCGGGTTAGCAAGCGTTGGGTCAACCGCCGAAAACCGATTAAATGCTTCGGTAGCCGGTAGGTCGATATCGTAGCGCAGGCCGTAATTCAGAGTTAGACGGGGCCTTAACTTGTAGGAGTCCTGCGCGTAGAAGGAGAAATCCTTGTATCGCACTCCGCTGAATCCGCCATAGTTCAGAATCGTCTCGTTCACAAGGCCGAAGAGAGAGCTAGCCACGGCATTGCCGCCAGCTCCGTTCAGACTGGTCTGCGCGGGGTCAAAATGGAATTCTCCGGAGCTCTGGGTTAGCCGCCGGACGTTAAATTGCAGTAATCGCACCCCGCCACCAAACTTCAAATTGTGCTTGCCCTTGATCCAGCTCACGGAATCATTCGCCTGGTAGACGTTGTCTGCAAATTGCGAGTCGCCGCAGGCGTTAAGCACCTCACGGTAAGGGCCCCCAAAAAATTTAATGCATGGGAAAGTAGTGTTATTTACCCCCGTTAATCCGATCTTTGCCGGGTATCCTTGGCCGAGGCTGTTGCCGACTTCGCCCCGGAAACGCCGGCTAAATCCGACCAGGAATTGGTTGACCACCGTCGGTCTGAAATCGTAGTTGTGGCTAAAGCGCACATAACGGGTACTCTGCGGCGTGCTTTGCCCGAAGATCGGTCCGAAGCTAAAGACATCGCCCTTGAAGGTTTGGCCATGGTCAAAGCCGCCAGAAATCCGCTGCCTGTTCGAGACAATGTGATCAATCCTGAGATCCCAGATATCTGCGGTCGTTTTTGCGGTGCTGGTACCAGTCACATTGTTTGAGGGTGCGCCAGTGGTCGGCGGAAGCAGTGCAAAGACCTTCGCCATCACCGCACTCGGTTTGAAGTTGGGGTCGTTTGTCAGGATGTTACCAGGAATCGCGTTGTGGGTCGTGGGATCGTAAAGCTGCGTGCCAGGCAGCAGAGAGGAAAAGTCGCCCTTCCGAAAGCTTTCTGGTGGCAGACTAAGTACTGATGTGCCTCCGGTCTGTAACCGAAAGCCTTCATAAGCAAAGAAAAAGAAGGTCTTATCTTTTCCGTTATAAAGGTGTGGAACCCACACGGGACCGCCGAGGGTGAAGCCGAAGTCATTCTGCGTATCGAGACCCTTGGGTGTAAGCGATGTGTTGTTTCGCCAACTGTTGGCGTCCAGCACGCGGTTGCGCAGATTGTCATAAACAGAACCGTGGAACTCGTTGGTCCCAGACTTCAGCGTGAGACTCACAATGCCGTCGCCGGATTCACCATACTCGGGTGAGAAATTGCTCTGCAGCACCTTGAATTCTTGCACTGCTTCCGATGAAACCCCTTTATTCCACTGAATGTTGGGCGACACCAGGGAGATCGAGACTCCGTCCACAAGCACATCCGTTCCGCCTTCTTGGCCTCCATTCACCTTAAAATCGTCCTTCGTATTGTCAGCTGGGTCGTTCCCCACACTCCCAACGAATCCCGGTACCAGCTTAATGAACTCCACCGGGTTGCGAATGGCACCGGGCACTGCCAGCGGCAGATTCGCCACCAGGCTTCTCTGTACGGTTGAACCGATATCTGAGGTTGCGGTTTCCAGTTGGCTGGCGTCGGCAATCACCGTCACGTTATCCGAGACAGCGCCAAGCTCCATCTGGACGTCCAAGGCAACAGTAGCGTCTGTCTGCACCGTGACGCCTTCCCGCGAGTACTTCTTCAGGCCCGGCCCCTGGATCGTAACGGAGTACCGGCCGGGCGGAAGGTTCGCCAATGAATAAAGCCCTGCATCGGTGGTCACTGTTGTAATCGTGAGGCCAGTATCCAGATTTCGACCAGTGACGCTGGCTCCGCCGATAGCTGCACCGCTCGGATCGGTTACAGTGCCCTGAATGCTGCCATTCGTTGTCTGGGCGCGAAGAGAGACCGTAGATGCCAGCAAGATAAACGCAAGAGTATAAATGAACCTTTTCACTAGTTTTCTCCCCCCTACCACTCTGATCAGACTCTAGTTAAGGTTCAAACCAAGATCTCGCGAAGCTGAACACTTACACATAGAGCTGAAGGTCCAAAGCGAGTTGCGATTAAGACCTGCCTGCAACCTAGTCCTTTTGTACTATACGGGCGGTGAAAACGAATAGTTGATCTGCTTGACGTTTGAAGGAAAGGGTCTTACACGTGAATTCATTGTGATTCACGTGCACGCGCATCCGCGCGCACTCCGGTGATTAACGCGAAGCCATTGGAAAGAAGCAGGTTACGTACTTGACTTGGAAAGTCTCTGTGATAAAATCGCGTCGCTCAATCTAAATTGTTGATAGAGGATGGCCTCACCGCAAACGTCGGTTTCACAACCACCAGTCACTGACGACCTCCTTGGTGATGAGCGTTGGCGGCTCGTACAGCGAATTGTGTCCAGTACACCCTTCCAGAAAAGCACCCGGCTCAGGGATTTGTTGCAGTACGTCAGCGAGCAAACCATCCACGGGAATGCGCACGAATTAACCGAGCAACACATCGGCAACGCGCTGTTCCACAAACCTTCCGATTACAGCCCTCTGGAGGACAGCTCCGTACGGGTACACGCTCGGCAGCTGCGCCTGAAACTTCACGAGTATTTCGATGAAGAAGGTCGTAATGAACCAGTCGTACTGAACATACCCAAAGGCTCCTACGCCCCGGTATTCAGAACGGTTCTGAAAACGGCCGAACTCCCGGCGGCGATTGCATCTGCGGTAATTCCAGTCGTGGCATGGCGCCGCCGAGCGATGGTTCCTTGGGCCATATGCGGCATTCTGACCATGCTGTGCGTAGTGTTGTCGTACCGCGTCATCACCCGCCGGACCGCCGGCACGGTGCCAGGCACGCCTTCTCTTTCTTGGCCGTCTTCTCAGATTTTCGATGCGCGACACCAGACGATTATTGTGGTAGCCGACAGCAACTATGGGATGTCCCGTATCCTCACTAGTCAGCCAGGTTCCCTCGACCAGTATCTCCGCCGGGATTTTCTGCGGAGCCCGACGGTCAGCAAGACTGGTGAAGCTGATCTTCGACTGAGTGAGTATATTTCGAACTCGACGCTCACTTCCTTCGCGGATGTAGCGGACGTCGTGTCCCTCTTCAAAATGGCGGGGGCACTGCAATCGCAGGTGTCCGTGCGCTATCCGCGGGACCTGCGGATGCGCGACCTGGACCACAACAATTACATTTTTATAGGAAGCCCTGGCTCTAATCCCTGGGTGACGCTTCTACAGGACAAGCTAAACTTCCGTGAGAGTGAGACCGTCGTTGGTAAGAGCGCCAAAGTATTCCTGAACAAAAACCCTCTACCCGGTGAACAGCCACAGTATGAAGGCTTGCGGTGGACAGGAACGATGGGAGAAGATTACGCTACTATTTCTCTTCTTCCAAATGCGACCCACGACGGAAGCGTGCTCGCATTCCAGGGTCTTCAGCAGGAAGGAACGGAAGCAGCGGGACGGTTCCTTGCAGATGAGGAAAATCGGCGTCAACTCATGAGCGCGCTCGGTATTTCTGCCTCGGATAGCATGTCTCAAAATATCTGGTTTGAGGCTCTGATTCGATCCCGCACAGTTTCCGGGGCACCAAATTCCACGACCCTTGTCGCCGTACGTCGAATACGCTAGCAGATTCGAACACCAGGCCTGATTCACGCCCACTCCCTACTTTCTACGGAAGGCGGCGCTCGGGAGGACGCTCTGCCGGCAAGTCCATCCATCTAAAACGTGTCGCCCTAAAGCGTACGTTGTGAAGCTACTCATACGGGCAAGTCGCAGGCAGAAATGAGTGGCTGAGTCCGAAGCGTTCTGTCTTTTCTAAACCTTGTTTGGTGCTGCTTGCTATACTTTTGCAGAAGATTCGTTATTTTTAAGATTTGGCACAAAGTGAAAGACAAAAACTTGTCCGGCCAGCTTTCAGCAGTATCGACGAACTCAGTACGGGGCCCTGCCTTCGGTAGGCATCGCGCATTGCGCAGGGTTGCGTATTACCTGTTGTTCGCTGCTTTCGGCGCGATCACCACGACAACGGCCTGGGCAGGACAAACGCAAAGCAACGTGGAGACCCTGCTCGAAAAAGCACGCGGAGAAGAAAAGGCCGGGGACTACGCCGCTGCGGAGCGGATCTACAAACAAGCCCTGGCGCTTGCTCCTGAAAGCCTTGAGACCCTGAAGCGCTTGGGAATTCTGGAGCAGACGGAACTTAGATTTGACGATTCCATTCAACTGTTCAAGCATGTACTGGTCAACGACCCGCGATATCCGGAGGTCAATTTCTTCCTTGGGGTTTCTTATTGGGGGAAAAACGACTTTAACGAGTCGATCGATAGTTTTGAGCGTGAGCTTAAAACACCCAACCCGCATCCGCGTTCTCATTATTATTTAGGACTGGCATTCCAATCTTCCGGCCGAATCGAAGAAGCTACGTCGCAGTTGAACCAGTCGCTTGCTCAGAACCCCAAAGACGCTGACGCACTCTACGAGCTCGCGCGTATTTACAAGAATGCATCTCTCCGTTCTATCGAGTTGCTCAAAGCGCTGGACCAGGATTCCTTCCAACTACATGCCTTGATGGGTGAGGTCTACGCGGATGAGGAACGCTATCCCGAAGCCATCGCGGAATACCAGGCAGCTCTTGCCAAACGTCCTGACGTTCAGGGGATGCACTATGCGATCGCAGTCGCGTACTGGGCCCAACAGCGAATGGACCTTGCAGAGAAGGCATTTAAGGACGCCTGGAATGAAAACCCAAACGATGCACTCACGAATTTGTACCTGGGTGACATCGCTGTGCGGGATCAACGCTTCTCGGAGGCTTTGCACTTCTTGCTTGTAGCGCAGCGAGGTCAACCGAATATGTCTCAAGTGCACGTTCTGCTTGGGAAGTGCTATCAGGGCCAGAAGGAACCCGAAAAAGCAAAAGCTGAATTCCTGGCGGCAATCAACGCCGACCCTGCGGCTGCCCAACCCCACTATCTACTGGCGAAGGTTTATCGTGAATTGCACGATCAACAGGCAAGTGCCGCCGAACTCGCTCAGTTTGAACGTCTTTCAAAACTGGAAAAAGATAAAACTCTGCAGCGCAGTCCTCAGGACTAGAATGAACCATCCAACAATTTTCGGACGCGGACGCCAACCATGAGCGCTCAATCAATCACCGCGAGCATGATTACCTTTCGATTCCGGATTTTGTTACTCCTGCTCGCTATGCTGACAACCCCCACCTTGCAATTGACTGGACAGACCGTCCCATCACGCGCCGCTCGGGATTCGGCGATCGAGTCCCACTTTGCCGCGGCCCAACAAGCCCAACGCGATAAGGAGTACGCTACGGCGGAGCGGGAATACCGGACCGTGCTTGCCCTCGCGCCTGATTTCGCGGAAGTTCATATGAACCTCGGTCTGGTCTATCAGCTTCTGGATCGCTCTGCCGAAGCGATGACAGAATTCCTCCGCGCGCTCAAATTCAAACCGGGGCTTGCCGGCGCCAATTTTTTCCTTGGGGTTGACTATTGCAAGTTGGGCGAAGGAGCGAAGGCCATTCCCTACTTGAAAGCAGCGCTCCAAACAGAACCGAATCGGCCGGACATCTGGCTGTGGTTGGCCACCGCGCAAGAGATCTCCGGCGAGCTTCAGCCCGAAGTCGTAACGGTCCGCCGGGCGCTGGAGTCGCAACCTAAGGACGTTGATCTTCTCTACCTTCTGGGGCACGCTTACGAGCGGTTGGGGAAACAAGAGGTCGCTCACCTGGAGAAAGTTGCTCCGGGCTCTTCCCGCAGCGAACAGCTACTAGCGGAGAGTTATGCGACGAGCAACGAGTGGCCTTCGGCGGTGATTCATTTTCAAAGTGCCCTGGCTGCTTCGCCGAACCGTGCCGGATTGCATGTCGAGCTCGGTGAAGTTCTTCTACGCGCGGGAAAAGTGAACCAGGCGATTCGGGAATTTGATGAGGAGTTGCGGCGCGATCCTGGCAACCCGCATGCCCTGGTGCGTCGCGGAGAAGCAAGGTTGATCCAGGAAAATGTGGAGGCCGCGCTTCAGGATTGGGAGAAAGCGATTGCCATCGACGTGGAGCAAACGGAGAGACTCCTGGGCCTTCGCGAAGCAGGATTCGGCGATTCCGCTCTCGAACAACTTACCGACGCCACCCGCGAAAAAATCCAGAAACTCGCGGGAGACCTGCAAGATCGGAATTCCCCAGCAGCGCACTTGGCTCTTGCGTTTCTCGCCGAACAGAACGTGAACTTTTCGCGAGCGGCGACAGAGGCTACTCTTGCAGCTTCCACCGCCAGGAAGGACGTTGCCGACAAGACCTGCACCGAAGCAGACGTCGACCTCGCGCTCCAGCACGGGCAATTTTCTGAGGTCGCACCCTGCGTGGAGTTGGCCCTCACTTCGCGGACCTCGGCTAAACTTCGCATTCGAGTGGCGAGCGCATTGCTGGAAGCGGGAGAGTATGAAACTGCTCTCAGGACTCTGGAGGGATTGCCAGCAGCGGATCGGAATTCGGCTGAGGTGTCCTACTGGCGCGCACGTGGCTACGAAAAACTGGCAACCGCAGCTTATCTTCGACTCTACCAGGCAGACCCAAACTCGTATCGCTTGCATCAGCTGATGGGCGACCTCGAGGCAGCAAAAGGGGATGATGGAAAAGCGATAGAGGAGTACCGCGCCGCCATCGCATTGAGGCCATCCGTATCGAATTTGCATTACAGCCTTGGCCATCTGCTATGGAAAGATCTCAAAGTTCCCGAAGCCCGCGTCGAGTTCGAAGCCGAACTCGCGTTGAATCCGCGTCATCCGGGTGCGCTGAACGACCTGGGGGACACATACCTGCTTGAACATCAACCCAATAAAGCTTTGCCTTACTTGGTTAGAGCGCTGGCGGCGGATTCCGAAAATCTCGATATACACCGTGATTTAGGCACCGCATACTCCGAGCTCGGCGACTACCGGAAAGCGGAAGAGCATTTCAAGATCGCGATGTCCAACGATCACGATGGTTCGGTCCACTACAAGCTCGCGAGGGTTTACCAAGCCTTGGGCGAGAAGGGGAACGCTGCCCGTGAATTCGCTCTCTCAACTGCCCTGAACCGCGAATCGCACAACAAGCTCGAAAAGCAGACGGAGCGCCTGGGAGAAGTAACAAAATCCGCCGAAGATCCTTAGCATGAAACACTTCCTGATTCTCTTTTTCCTTTTATCTCCCCATGCCGACCGCCTGCTCGCCAGTTCTCCCAGCAGGTCCGCGGATCAAGTATCTGTGCAAGCAGACGCCTTTCAGAGGGGCCTCACGGCACTCAAGGATGATCGGGTCGCGGATGCCCTCGAAGAGTTCACTACCGCGGAACGCGAGCATCCTGACGATGCACGGGTTCGCAACTTTCGCGGGATCGTGCTTGCCAACCTCGGCCAGAATGCCGAGGCTGCCGCCGAGTATCGCGAATCGATTCGCCTGGACCCGCGCATGGAAGATGCGTACCGAAATCTAGGATTCCTTAAATGGACCGAACACCAGCTCGAGCCAGCTCGCGAAGCGCTGGAGCGCGCCGTTCAATTGTCTCCCGGCGACTCTTTTGCCCACTACTATCTCGGGCGGGTTCTGCTGGAGGCACAGCGCTACTTACAGGCCATCCAGGAATTGGAGATATCTCGCGTGCCCTTGCCAGCGGACGCAAGATTCTCTATCCAAGTCACGGCTGGGTACATTGCATTAGGCCGTCGTGAAGATGCGCGTAAATCGCTTGATCATCTGGTAACAATACCCTTAAACGACGCGCAATCAATTCAGGTAGCTTCCCTGCTCCTGGCCATCCACCAGAACGACGCGGCCATCAATCTAATTCAGCAACTGAACAAGCGTCCATCCCATCCCGAGGCTGCGTGGCTGCAATTTGATCAGGCTCTGGTTTATCTGCTTGCCGGGAGCTATGAAAAAGCGGTCGAAATGGCTCACGCCTACCCGGAGTTTCTGCCCCAAGGGGCCTTAGAGTCCCCTGAATCCGCGCAGACTTGGTCTTTGATCGGCATCGCCTGTGCCCACCTGAGCCAGGGCGACCGGTCAGTCAATGCTCTGCGCCAGGCTGCCACCCTTGCTCCCGGCGAAGAAGAGCACTGGCTTAACTTGACACGCGAGTTGATGGAACTGAACCGCTATTCCGAGGCAATCTCCGCGGTTCAAAATGGGCTGGCCGCCAACCCGAAGTCCTACGCTTTGCATTTGCGGCTGGGAGCAGCGCACCTCGCCGCGGGCCACTACGCTGAGGCGGAGAGTGTCTTTCGCGCTCTTGTTGCCGCAGGCGATCCCCTCCCCACCGGCTACATCGGATTGGCGCAGGTGTTGCTTCGGACGGGCCGCGCCGAGGAAGCGGCGTCCGAGCTTGCCAATGCGGGGCAGAAGTTAGGACCCAACTTTCTCATCAGCTATTTTCTCGGGCTGGCGTTTGATCGCGCTGGCAAGTCGCTAGAAGCGATGATGGCTTTTCAAGAAGCCGTACGGTTGAATTCGAATAATGCCGAAGTTCATCTCAGTTTGGGAAAACCCGAACTTGCGCTAGGCCGCGTGAACGATGCAATCGCCGAACTTCAGCAAGCGCTTCGCCTGAGTCCTGGCAACCCCCAGGCAAAGCGACTCTTGAGTCAAGCCTATCGCCGGGCAGGCGACTCAAAAAATGCGGCAAAGTTCGCAGAAGCATCAGCAAACGCGCGTCCTGACCCCGAAGGCGATCTTCTAGATGACTTCTTCGTTCCGCAATGGCAACAGCCCCCCGTAAGAGCGGGACAATAGCCACCCACGAACTACGGAGAAGTCTAGACATCCTTTCCTGGAAGGTCTCTTGAGAATCGCAGAAGAGTTCTGCCATCGCGCGCCGCGGCTTCCTTGACCCAGTCGAAACCAGGCCCTACGCTGTTACACGGAACAACAGATTTCGACGTGCAATTCATCCATCGGGTCTGTCTCTTTCGGGGGTTGCGTCCGTGAATCATCTGAGATCGTGCTCTGCAAAATCCACGCATCGATTCACCGCGACTGAGGTCAGGGCGTGAATAGTTGTAGATCGGCGGTCAAGAGAGCGCCCATACAAAAAATACTGCTTTGGCCGGCAGTACTGTTCCTCCTGTTCGGCGGCCTCTCGCGTTCTCAGACACCGACAGAGAAAGTTAACGACAATCCGGGCATCGCAAATTTCATGGACATCGCGGAAAAAGCGGGGCTGACGGCGGTAAATGTATTTGGCGGAGTAGAAACCAAGAAATACATCATCGAGACGACCGGAACGGGCGTGGCTATCTTTGATTATGACAACGATGGATGGCCGGATATTTTCATTGTGAACGGCACCACGCTGGAAGGATTCCCATCCGATCAGGCCCCCACCAACCACTTGTATCACAACAATCATGATGGGACTTTCACGGATGTCACCGTGAAGGCCGGTCTTGTTGCCACGGGATGGGGTCAGGGCGTCTGCGTCGGAGATTACGATAATGATGGTTGGGAAGACCTCTACGTCACGTACTACGGGAAGAATCGTCTCTATCATAATGACCATGGCGTCTTCACCGAAGTTGCCGAAAAGGCTGGCGTAGCGGGGTCAGGAAAGGCCTGGGGTACGGGCTGTGCTTTCGTTGACTACAACCGTGACGGGCGCCTCGACCTGATGGTGGCAAATTATGTGGATTTCAATCCGTCCACTACTCCAACACCGGGCGAGGGAAGTTCTTGCGTGTGGAAGGGCGTGCCGGTGATGTGCGGACCACGTGGTCTGCCGGGCGCGAAAAATATTTTGTATCAGAATCGCGGTGACGGGACTTTCGCGGATGTCACCACCAAGGCCCACATCGACCAGACCAATGGACGCTATGCCTTCAGCGTTTCCACATTCGACTTTGACGATGATGGCTGGCCGGACATCTACGTGGCCTGCGACAGCGCACCAAGTATTCTTTATCATAACAATCGCGATGGCACTTTCACCGATCTCGCGGTCATGGCTGGAGTGGCGTTCAACGAAGATGGGCGCGAGCAGGCGGGCATGGGAGCTACCGTCGCGGATTACAACGGCGACGGACGGCTGGATATTTTTAAGACTAACTTCTCAGATGACACGCCGACCCTGTACCGCAATGACGGTGAAGGAGTTTTTTCTGATGTGACTTACGCCGCGGGACTCGGTCTGCACACGCAATATCTGGGCTGGGGCACCATGTTTTTTGACTTTGACAATGATGGCTGGCCCGATCTCATCCTCGCCAACGGACATGTCTATCCTGAGGTGGACATATTCCACCTGGGCAGCGGGTACATGGAGCCACGCCTCCTTTATCATAACAACGGCAACGGAACTTTCACGGACGTGTCAGTGACCGCTGGACCAGGGATCAATGCGGTTTCTTCGGCGCGCGGCTTGGCTGTAGGAGATCTCTGGAACGACGGGCAAGTTTCCGTAGTCATCAACAACGTGTACGCAAGGCCCAGCCTCTTGGTGAACACGGCGCATTCCGGCAACCACTGGGTCGCTTTTAAGACCGTCGGAACCCGCTCCAATCGCGACGGGATCTGTGCAAAGATCACAGTCAAAGCAGGCAAGAGAACTCTGGTGGATGAAGTGCGTAGCGGTTCCAGTTATGTTTCCCAAAACGATCTGCGAGTGCACTTCGGTCTGGGCTCAGCAGTGAGAATTGATGCCGTACAAGTGCGCTGGCCGAGTGGACTGGTGGAGCATTTCGATAACTTGTCCGTCGATGCGATCCACACCCTGAAGGAAGGTTCTGGCGTGGCAGTCGTGGTGACTCGGAAGAAATCTTGAGCAGGCGAAGAGAATCATTCTCACGGTTTACGCGAGGTCACTTGGATGGGCCCCTTCCGACGGGTCCCGCGGAGGGTTCATCCACCTTAAGGATTTGATCTGCAGAAACATTCTTGATCGTTTGACGAATCCCACTAGGCCAGTGAATTTCGATCGTCCCAGCAACTGTCTCCGGTCCCAGACCGAAATGCACCCGTTTGTCACTGGAAGAAAGATAGCTGCCGGCTGTCGTCACTGTTGCCATCTGAGAACCCTTCGCGGTTAGCAACTTTACTTCCGCCCCGATCCCATCCCGGTTGCTCTTGTGCCCGACCAGCAGCAAAGTTAACCAATGGTTCTGGGTTTGCGTCGAGTTGTGAAGAACGTAGAGCGCCCCGTCATTACTGGTCACCACGGCGTCCAACCGGCCGTCGTTATCAATATCGCCGATCGCCAGGCCGCGCCCCACCCACGCTTGCTGAAAAATACTCCCGGCCTCCGCCGAAACATCCACAAAGCCCCTGCTGGTGTTTCTTGCCAGCAACAGAGCTTCGCGGTAACGAAGGTTAGGAAAAGTCAGTTGAATCGTATCTAAATCGTGTCCCTGATTGATCAGAAGATCCTTCCATCCGTCGTTATCATAATCAATGAAACGAACGCCCCAACCCGAGTGCGTCATGGTAATGCGGCCGATTCCGGAAGGATAGCTATCGTAGGTAAAGGTGCCATCGCCATTGTTCCGATAGAGCGCGTACATTTGGCTGGCGAGGTCGGTAACTACCAGGTCCGGCAGACCATCATTGTTGTAGTCCGCGAAGTCGACTCCCATGCCTGCGTAAGTATGGCCCTCGCCATCCACGGCGACGCCGGAACTCAGCGCAACTTCCTCGAACGTGCCATCGCCTTTGTTGTGGTAAAGGAATTCGGGCATAGAGTCGTTGGCAACAAAGATGTCGAGATGGCCGTCCCGATCGTAATCGGCGAGAGCGATGCCCAATCCCTTGCCCGGCTCCGCAAGGCCTGCTTTGTGAGAGATTTCAGTGAAGTGGCCATTGCCATCGTTGTGATACACCAATGGCGAAATCGCGCGATATGCATCCGGATGGCAGTACGCGCGGTAGCCTTCTCTACGCTCGCCGCACCAGGTATCGTCAAAGTCCCACTGAAGGTATCGAAGTACAACTAAATCAAGCAATCCGTTGCCATCCAGGTCTACCCATGCCGCGCTGGTGGACCACCCGCTGCCACCAACACCCGCTTTCTCCGTCACATCTGAAAATGTGCCGTCTCCGTTGTTGTGGTAGAGCCTGTTTCCGCCATAAGCGGTGACATATAAGTCTTCAAAGCCGTCATTGTCGTAATCCCCTATGGCAACTCCCATGCCGTAGCCCGCGCCCTGCAGCCCGGCTTTTTCCGTTACATCTTCAAATGTGCCGTCGCTCTTTTGGTGGTAGAGTCGATTCCAATACTTGGCTCCCGTCTTTTGCGGGATCGTCCCCTTGGGAGTGGGATCGCTGAGCGGGGCGCCATTCACTACAAAAATATCCAGCCGTCCATCGTTGTCATAGTCGAACAAGGCCACACCTGATCCCATTGTCTCAATCAGATATTTTCTAGACGTGTGCGAGGCGACGTATTCAAAATTCATCCCGAGCGTCGAAGCTACTTCGGCGAACTTTGCCGTTCCCTTTGATGAAGCTGCAGGCTGATCTGGAGATACCTGACCAGCAACCGATGTCGGTCTCTTCTGGGCTATGACACAGGAAACCAGCATACCGAACAGAGCGACGAAGAGTGCCAGTTGTCTGCGTGAACAATTCTTCATATCATGTGCCTTCGTGATCCATATAATTCTGCTAGTGAAAACTTGATTGACAGGAACTCTTGTTTTGCACTAACCAGCGGAAATTGCAGATGGCTAACAGCCTGGAACTCACTTGTACTGGTTTGCTCACCACTATCAAATCTTATCGACGCATTCAGCTAGTGAGAACTGACGTGACCAAGTTTGTGTACCAGTTTGACTGAGAGAGTCTACATCACAGCCGTGGGCTGTGAAATTCGATTGGGCGGCACCAGGAAGGACTGTTATCGCAAAAAGCGGATTCTGCCGGAACTCCGCGACGAGTTCTGCAAGTTTCCAGCGCCCTAGTTCTGGCTGCTTCTCGCACAGTGCCCGCAAGAAGAATAATTGTGCCAACGGGGCAGTCCACCATTTTGGGTGAAGCCGCTAAGAACTCGTACTCCTGCAGCACTCGCAACAGGACGAGCTGAGTCTCGGCAGGCAGCTAACCGATCTCGTCCAGGAAGATCGTACCCCCGTTCGGCCGGGTCGCACGAGTTCTCTCCTTCCTGGGCAGAGGTCCGGCCCCCGAGATTTCCGGCGAACTGGCGCAGTTGGTCTACATTGGTACACAAACGGTTGTCGCCGTCGAAATAACAAAGGCAGCGTAAACCGATGAAAGGTAGGAATTTGGGAGTGGTCGGAGCGAAAGCCCTTGAACGATCAACCTCCTGGTCCAGCATCAGGCGATCAACTACAATTCGTGTCTAAAAGAAGTGGTCGGGGCGAATGGATTTGAACCATCGACCTCCTGGTCCCGAACCAGGCATTTGAATCCCATAAACGCTTTAGTTGGCGTCGCTTACGGGACAAGAAGCGTTATTTCCCCCCTTTCAGTTGTACCTAACTTGTATCTAGTTGGTGAAGTGACCCCCTGTGGCGAGAGGGGATTCTTGTGCTCACTTGCATCATTACTTCCGTGTTGCCCGTAATCCTGGAATTGGGCTTCCCACATCGGTCGTAACTCAGAATATACGAGCAAGAAGGATTCCCTGTGTAGCGGGTGAAGAGGGGAGTAATTTCATTTTAAGGGAGGGTGAGCTAGTTCTCAGCCAACCTATTCTGGGCGCCTCAAAAACAACTGTGGAGATGCAATGAGACGATTCCTGCTGACCATCGTGGCCGTGACCACGCCGGCTGTGGCGTTGTGCGCTCAAACGCCGAAATCTTCGGATGCAGTACTTGTCCAACAAATTGTGCGTGAGATCGGGGAGGTGAAAGGTGGGATTACACCAGCGGAGTGGGTGCAAACGCATGGTGAGGAAAGGCTGCAGATGTTCAACGGGCCGCAGTACGCGAACGACACGCAGCAGTGGTGCGTGCGAACCGTCGTGGCGCATCCAGCCAGCACTGGCCGCGCGTGGACGCGCTCGGTGTATTTTTACGATCCACAGCCCCCTGCTGCCGATGCGCTGCCCTCGCCTGGAGCGTCCGCGAGACAGGTACTGGAAACGAGCTGCCAGCTTGGATTGATGTGGATTGACATTCCGGAGGATAATCCGGCAGTCGGAACAAAACTCTCGGAGGACATTCAGGCGGCGCTAGCGTCGCAGTACGGCTCCGCTTTGACCACACCGCGGTTCGGCCCCGGTGGGTTCGGGTCAGCAAGATGGACCGCCACGAGGCAGTGGACCGTGAATAGCGCGATACTCACCGTGGCGTACGACCAATTCGAAGGCAAGCCTCATCGCACGCTCGTACGCCTGGCCTTTGCGAACTCCGACGCGGTCCACGACCTTATCAAAGAGACCCGGCACACACATGCCGACCTAGTGGCCGAAATCGACGAGTTGGTTCGCAAAGCGAAGGAAGCTGGGATGCCAGCCGCAGCGACCGTCGAGATGACCGATTTACTGGAGAAGCCCGACTACTTCAGCGGGCGGAACCGTCCAAGCGATACCGAAGTGGTTGCAGCCATTCGCGACTGGCTCACAGTCGCAAAAGCGCGATCGGCGGACCAGCGGGCCGTGGCACTGCTTGCTGCTGATCGCGTGCTCGGTTTTCTTGGCCCCGGCGTGCCCGCAGGAGAAGCCGCACGCGCGGAAATGAAGAGTCTGGGGGTTGATTATGTCCACGACGAGCTGGCCGGCGCCGACGTGTACACCCACGGGCTGTTGAAGAAGGCAAAGGCAGTGGCTCCCCCTGGGCCCTCCGCGGACGAGGTCCTGCTGTTCCAGATGGAACGCGGCTTCGACGAGACTGGCATGTGTAGCGCCGGGGCGGAGGAATTCTCGCAAGTGATTCAGCAAGGCGAGTCGCTGCTTGCGGGCGGGAGAACGTTGCCGAGCTCGACCCTGTCGTCGCTGCATTTCATGGTCGGCGATGCGTACGGGACGATCGTGTGGCTGGCGAAGACGAATGCTAGCGAATATCACGATCCGAAGAAGTACCAGCAGATGGCAGAATCGGCGCGGGCAAAGGCGCTGGAGCACTACCGTGCCGCCTTCAACCTGGAGCACGGGACCGCCCGAGCGCAGAAGGCGTGGAAAGAAGCTTGGCGATTAGCCGCCGGCCTGCCACCGACACACGGAAGATACTTTTGCGTGTACGACTGAAATGTGCAAGATGACGCGAGGCCGCCCGACGTAATCCCGGAAACGTCGTAGGGTCGACTGCGACCTCTCAAGTCCCAGATAGTCGGCTTAACCGGACTTGTACGGTAAGCGCGTTATCAGGAGTTGACGGTTTACTGAATTGCTCACCGTCTTTTCCTGCCTCCGGCATTGAATGTGATTCTAAATTAGACTTATCAGCATGCCGCAGAAAACAACCCACGGAAAAGCGGGTCCGCTACGCTTGAAGCCTAGCGACATGGTTACGATTGATGAGTTTAAACCATGGTGGATTCGCTGCTTAAAGTGCTCACAACTGGCATACATGATGCCGATGTGGCGCGAGATGAAAGGCGAATGTAAATGCCCTTCGTGTGGTGGAGTTTATAAGATTTCGTTTGACCGTGAATATGACAGGAGATTTCCTAGCTTGCCTCTGTGGCTAAAGGCCGATTTCAGGGGAACTGTTTTCTGGGCGTTGAACGCTGAACACCTCCAATTGCTAGAGCGGGTGATTCGCTCCCAATTGCGAGAAAGGCCGATTTACAAGGGAAAGCGTTTGTCTTTGACAATTCGAATGCCGTTCAATCTCCCATCGTGGATTTTATCAGCCAAGAACCGGCCCGATTTGCTCAAACTAATTGCGCGCCTCCGAAGCACAATTCCAACGGAACTGGCGGCTCGCCTTGACCAAGCTCCTGATTAACGCTTACCGGACATCAAGTGGATTGACTTCTCCGGTTGCGCTACAAATCGAGAGTTAGCCCTCCTCCCCTGCCCAAAACGAAGCCTTCACGACGAGAACCGTTGACGCCACCGAGGCGCTGTTCTTGGGCAAGGGACAGCAACTCACAGGAACCCTCCGGTGTCTAAGTTTGCAAGGTGTAGGACTTCAAGCGTTCTAATACCTGCTGTGCGAGAATAGCTCGCACTGGAGGACGCCGTGTTACACAAATCCTTCCTCTTTTTCTGGGTCGCCGTAGTTCTTTGTGGGGGCTGCGCTCACAAAGCTGTGACTTACCAGAACACGACTGGCTTGTCAGAGGGCGAAAGTGGCCAGGCTTCCCCTGACTATTATGCCCCTGTAGCGCACCTCCGAATGAGCGGGGCTGGTGGAGGCGGAGGCGCAGTTCTTGCCGCGCCGCGATTCGTGGCCGTGCGGCACAAGCTGGAAATCGTCGAGGCAGGCTCCGGGCTAGCAAAATCGATCGAAGCCGTGGTTGCGTTTTGCGGGACCATTC
>WNFT01000445.1_pt1 | contig 33697 bp, 34 predicted proteins | sample 5400191 | NCBI WGS metagenome assembly WNFT01 (sample SAMN13153359, study PRJNA577476) | soil metagenome | isolation source: 80 cm saprolite under Madrone tree | place: USA:California | collected 2016-06-14 | reverse complement strand
CGCCGTTGGAGCTTATAGCCCTTTGACTGGCTTCATGACACGATCTGATTATGTGAGTGTCGTTGGGGATATGCATCTGAGCAATGGTCTTCCGTGGTCGGTGCCGATTACGCTTTCGGCAACATCGGAGCGAGCTTCCAATCTCAGAGAAGGCTCGCAAGTTGCTCTCGTTGATGCCGAAGGGGCGTTGCAGGCGGTCATGCTGCTTCTGGAAAAGTACCGCTATGATAAGCAGCTTGAGGCGAGCAAGGTCTACCGCACGCTGGATGATGCCCATCCAGGTGTGAAGGTGGTGTATGAACAGGGTGATGTGCTCCTGGGCGGGCCAGTCCATGTGATCACATTGCAGAAGCAGAGCTTTGCCCAGTACCGCTATACACCAGCGCAGTCACGCAAGCTCTTTGCAGAGCGTGGCTGGAAGCGCGTCGTGGCCTTCCAGACGCGCAATCCGGTGCACCGGGCGCACGAGTACATTCAGAAGTGTGCCTTGGAGACGGTGGATGGCCTCTATCTGCATCCATTAGTAGGTGATACCAAAGGCGACGATATCCCGGCTGACGTTCGCATGCGTTGTTATGAAGTGCTCCTGGAGCACTATTACCCGGCTAATCGTGTGGTCCTCGGTGTTCTCCCCGCCGCGATGCGCTATGCCGGGCCGCGTGAGGCCATTTTCCACGCCCTGGTGCGCAAGAACTATGGCTGTTCGCACTTCATAGTTGGGCGCGACCATGCTGGCGTGGGTAACTATTATGGTACCTACGATGCCCATGCTATCTTTGCAGAGTTTGACCCCCTCGAACTTGGCATTACACCAATGTTTTTTGACCATACCTTCTACTGTCGTGCCTGTGATGCAATGGCATCATCAAAAACCTGCCCTCATGGAAGTGAGCAGCATGTGACCCTCAGCGGGACGAAAGTGCGTCATATGCTCCAGGCTGGCGAGATTCCTCCCCGTGAGTTTTCACGGCCAGAAGTGGCGCAAGTGCTGATCGAGGCTATGCGTCAACCTGTGTCGTGAAAAGTTGTCATGTGTGAGCAACACATGAAAGGAGTTTTCTGATGAGGACCACTGTCACCCATCACCGGCGTATCATCTCACTTTTCGTACTCCTGGCTTGTATCCTCGCGGGGTGTGGCGCTCAAAGTCCCAATAACAACCCAGCCGGCCCGGTTCCTGTGCGCCTGGGCTACTTCCCAAATCTGACACACGCGGTCGCGTTAGTCGGGGTAGCGCGTGGCACCTTTAAGCAGGCTCTTGGTCCGAATACCCAGCTGGAGACCAAGACCTTTAATGCTGGTCCGGCACTTATAGAGGCACTTTTTGCCAACGATATCGATATCGGCTACGTCGGTCCGAACCCGGCGATTAACGGTTATATCAAAAGTAATGGGCAGGCACTGCGCATTATTGCTGGTGCTTCAAGTGGCGGTGTCCTGTTTGTCGTGCGACCGGGTGCACATATTCGCAGTCCCCAGGACCTGGCAAACAAGAAGCTTGCGACGCCCCAGGTTGGTGGCACCCAGGATGTAGCGTTGCGCTACTACCTCCAGCAGCATGGTCTTCAGACGGCTGACAAAGGGGGGAATGTGCAGATTGTTCCCACTGATAACCCCACCATTCTGACGTTGTTCCAACAAGGGCAAATCGATGGAGCCTGGGTACCAGAGCCGTGGGCGACGCGTCTTGTCATCGATGGCCATGGCGTCGTCTTTCTCGACGAACGTTCACTCTGGCCCAACGGGGAATTCACCACGACGAACGTGGTGGTACGTACTGCGTTCCTACAAGCGCATCCAGACCTGGTGAAAAAGTTCTTGCAGGCGCATGTAGATACAGTGCAATACATTCTGAAAAACCCGGAGCGCGCGAAAGAGCTTGTGAACAGCGAGATTCAACGTATCACCGGCAAAGCATTGACGAAACAGGTGCTCGACCGGGCGTATACCGATCTTAATATCACCTATGATCCACTTGCAAGTACACTGCTACAATCAGCTAACCGGGCGTACGCACTTGGTTTCCTTGGACAGAGCAAGCCTAATCTGAATGGCATTTACCATCTTAGTGAACTGAATGCAGTCCTCGCTTCCAGAGGATTGGCTTCCGTCACTGGGCCATAGGGGCCCTCAGCGGAGCTTGCGGAGCGCGTTTCAATCCTTCGCGCCCGTCAGTCTCCTGCCAGAAGAGAGGATAACGCAGATGTTTCACCTGTCACTATTGAGCGATACCCTGCAGGCAACAGACAAGCCAACACAGGGTGGAATTCCCCTCGAGATCGAGGGTGTAAGCAAGGTCTACGCGACGCGTTCAGGGCTCGTTGAGGCCCTCCAGCCTGTAGATATAGACGTGGCTGCAGGCGAGTTCGTATGCCTTCTTGGGCCGAGCGGTTGTGGGAAGTCAACATTGCTCAGTATTATTGCAGGGCTAGAAACTGCAAGTAGCGGGGCTGTCTGGGCTGATGGACGGGAAGTACACGGCCCTGGCACTGACCGGGTGCTGCTATTTCAGGAAGCAGCGCTCTTTCCCTGGCTGGATGTCCAGCACAATGTGGAGTTTGGCTTGCGCCAGGCTGCTATACCGGCCAGGGAGCGGGCTGCAATTGCGCGGCATTTCATCGAGGTAGTGCACCTGAACGGCTTTGAAAAAAGCTACGTTCATCAGCTCTCTGGCGGGATGCGCCAGCGCGTAGCCATTGCACGGGCCCTGGCGATTGACCCGGAAGTCCTGCTCATGGATGAGCCATTCGGAGCGTTAGATGCCTTGACACGCGATCGACTGCACGCGGAACTGGAGTCCATCTGGGCGTCGACCTCCAAGACGATCCTGTTTGTGACTCATAATGTCCGCGAGGCTGTCGCATTAGGTGACCGCGTGCTTGTTTTTTCTCCTCGGCCAGGTCGTATTGTGCGCGAGTTCCGTATCAATTTGCCCCGCCCACGCTCGTTAGAGAATCACATGCTCGTGGATCAGGCGGCGGAGATTTTGTCTGTACTGAAGCTTGCAATGGGAGAGGATGAGTAGGAACATGTCGATAGGAAAAGCAACGAAGGTGCAGCTTGCAGAGCGTTCAGCTCTGGGCAAATGGCTGCGGCGCATCGTCTTCTACCTCATCATACTGCTGATATGGCAAGCAATTGCCTTGAGTGGGAGATGGCCTTCCTATGCACTCCCTGGGCCGCTAGCTGTGCTGAACGCATTGATCTACGGGTTCCAAAGTGGTCAGTTCCTCCAGGCTGCGCTGGTGAGCCTGCAACGGCTCGCGATGGGCTACGGCATTTCCCTCGTCATCGGTGTTGTGTTGGGTGTGCTTATCGGGCGCGTGCGCATTCTGGAAGAGACGCTGGGCTCGCTGATCCTGGGATTACAGGCATTGCCCAGTGTCTGCTGGCTCCCGCTGGCAATTCTGTGGTTTGGTCTGAGCGAGCAGGCAATCATCTTTGTCGTCATAATGGGAGCGCTCTTCTCGATTACGTTGGGGGTAGATACGGGCGTCAAGAATACGCCGCCGATTTACCTGAAAGCAGCCCGCAATCTGGGTACTCGTGGCGTGGCATTGACCACGCAGGTCATTCTGCCATCGGCGATGCCTGCGATCCTCAGCGGGCTGAAACAAGGTTGGACCTTCGCCTGGCGCTCATTGATGGCGGGTGAGTTGCTGTATTTCACGTTAAGCCTGGGCAACCTCCTACAAACTGGCCGCGACCTGAACGATGCGGCGCAAGTGATGGCGGTCATGGTGGTGATCGTCGCGATCGGGGTGAGCATCGATACCTTGATCTTCGCTCCAATTGAGCGAAGTGTGCGTGAGCGCTGGGGGCTCACGCAGTAGTGTATCAAGCACATGCGCCAGCAGGCATCGTCGCAATTCATCGCATCGTTCTGGAACCCGCGCTTTCCAGGCCAGATTTCCGACCATCTTGTAAGGACCGCTCTTCGCGCATGCTATTCTGACCACCGAGGAGCTGCTGGCCCGACTGCCTGCAACCCAGGAGAGGAAACATGACGATTAGAAAGGTCGAGATCGCTCGGAAGCGCGGACGCTCGCAAAGAACAGCGAAAAAAAGACAACTAAGGAGAAATACATGGGTAAGCTTGAAGGAAAAATTGCACTCATTACTGGTGGCAATAGCGGCATTGGCCTTGCGACGGCGAAGCAGTTTGTGAACGAAGGCGCGTACGTCTTCATAACGGGGCGCCGTGATCCGGAGTTGGCTGCGGCGGTAAAGGAGATCGGAAGAAATGTAACCGGCGTACAAGGAGACGTGTCGAACCTTGACGATCTTGATCGCCTCTTCGCACAAATCAAGCGGGAGAAGGGCAAGCTCGATATTGTGTTCGCCAATGCCGGTGCTGCGAAGTATGCCCCCTTGGGCAAGATAACTGAGGAGCTCTATGACTCGATCTTCAACATCAATGTGAAAGACCTCCTTTTCACGGTGCAGAAGGCACTTCCGCTGATGCCGGATGGCGCCTCTATCATCCTGAATGCATCCATCGTCGCCAGCAAAGGGTTGTCGTCGAATAGTGTTTATAGCGCCACAAAAGCCGCTGTGCGTTCGTTCGCGCGGACATGGACAACGGACTTAAAGGATCGCCGCATTCGCGTGAACGCGGTGAGCCCAGGCTCCATCGAGACGCCCGGACTCAATGACCTGCTGGCTTCCGCAGAAGTGGGCCAGCAACGCTTGAAGATGATTTCCAACAGTGTTCCGCTCGGCAGGCTCGGTACACCCGATGAGGTCGCGAAGGCCGTGGTGTTTCTCGCATCCGACGACAGCAGCTACATCACGGGAACGGAATTGTTTGTGGATGGCGGTATAGCACAAGTGTAGGCCGTTAATAGCGGAGGGACACGGCATCGACAATTGTTCCTCCGCGGTCAAAGGAACTCATCGAAAGCGATGTTGCCAGTGGGCTCATCTACTTGAACTCCAATGCCGTGGATTTCAAAACACCGGAGGTTCGCCCCTACCTGGAGAAGTACGTGCGTGGCTCCAACGGCTACACAGCAGTTGATCGGGTCAAGCTGCTCAAGTTGCTCTGGGAGGCGATCGCGACCGAATTTGGCAGCAGGCATGAACTCTACGAACGCAACTACGCGGGCAACCACGAAGCTATTCGTTTCGAGACTCTCGCGGCAGCTACGGCAATGGGCCAGGTCGATCAGTACAAGGGCTTTGCTGAACAATGTATGGCCGAGTACGACCTGGATGGCTGGACAGTGCCAGACCTCATCAACCCAGATGACGTGAATCTCTTCATGAAGAAGTTCAGGTAGGCTCTACCGATCATCGACGCCTCGTGGAAGCATACGAGAGTGGGGATACGCAGTACGCCAAGACGGTGATTGTCGGGCACAACGAGCGTGCGAAACGCGCTTATCTGCGAGCCATTGAGTTGTCCAGGGGGCAGGTCTAGGCAGGGAAGAGTGGAGAATGTAAGAAAAGCATACATGCACACGCAGAGACGTCACCCGTGTGCCTTGCTCACCAGCATTTCTTACTCCGTCCTGTATATCAGTACAAAGGCATTGACAACGATGATGCTGCTCAGTACTCTTAGCTTCAGAGGAGCAGGGATATTCTCTTCGCCACTGCTGTTTACAAGATGTTTTCACCCGAAAGGAGTACCCTATCAATGAAACACCTGATTTCTCAACTTGCGCACGTGGAAATCCTCACGCCGAAACCGGACGGAACGCTGTGGTATTTTAAGGACCTCCTGGGTATGGAGGAGACAGAGCGGCAAGGCCAATCCGTCTATCTACGCGGCTGGGGCGACTGGTTTCACCATACCATCAAGGTCACTGAAGCCCCTCAACCGGGCCTGGGGCATGTCAGTTGGCGCGCAGACAGCCCGGAAGCCCTAGAAGTCGTGACTAAGGAAGTCGGTGCCCTTGGGTTGGGCCAAGGCTGGATTGATGGTGATCGCGGACATGGCAAGGCCTTTTGCTTTACCGATCCTGACGGTCACCCGATGGAAGTGTTCTGGGAGGTCGAACGCATTCAGGTACCGGAACACCTGCGCACCCATCACCGGGCTCGTCCACAAAAGTATGTTGGGCGCGGGGCCGCAGTGAGAAGAATAGACCATCTCAACCTGCTGGCCAGCGACACCGCACCATGCACGAAGTTCTTCACTGAGACCCTCGGCTTTAAGTATAACGAATCGCTCCGGGAGGACGGCACTGAGCGTGAGGTAGGGAGCTGGCTTGCTGCTACCAGTCAGATGCATGATATTGCCTATACTGGTGATGCCATTCCAGGCATGCGCGGACGTCTGCATCATGTTGCCTTCTGGCAAGATACGTGGGACGAAGTGATGCGCACCGCCGATATCCTGCGCGATGCTGATATCACGATCGAGGCTGGTCCGGCCCGTCATGGGATTAGCGATGCCTTCTTTATGTATACCTACGAGCCCGGTGGGAATAGGGTAGAACTCTTCTCCGGTGGGTATCTCCAACATACGCCCGACTGGAAGCCGATTGTCTGGCACCTGTCAGAATTCCGCTATGCAGGATCATGGTGGGGCGAGGCGCTGCCTGAGAGCTTCTTTACCTATGGCACGCCTCCTGTTGACGTTCCCGCTCCTCTCGCCCCGGTGGAAGCGTAAGCCACCGATGGCAGCCAACCGTTTGGGATGTATCGAGGGAGGAACCGTGCCATGATATCTGAACAGATTGTTCAGGAACTCGCTGAGCGTTTATTCACCAGTTTTGAAACTGGGAACGCCATCGATCCCCTTACGGAGTCCTATTCAGCGCTCTCTATAGAGGACGCTTACGAGATCCAGCGGGCGCTGCACACCCATCACCTTGCGAAAGGTCGCAGGGTGGTGGGCAGAAAGATAGGAGCAACGAGCAAAGAGGTCCAACGTTGGGCCGGTGTGGATCAGCCAGATTATGGCGTGCTGCTTGACGCCTTCACTTTTGAAGACGGGACCTCCATCTCACGCAGCGCTGAGCGCATGATCAGTCCGCGTATTGAGGCAGAGCTAGGCTTTGTCTTGAAGAAAGACGTGAAAGGCCCTGGAGTGACCTCGATGCAGTTGTTGGCATGCATCGAAACTGTCTTTCCTGTCTTCGAGATTGTCGATAGCCGTATTCGTGATTGGAAGATCAAGATTGCTGATACCGTTGCAGACAATTCCTCTAGTTGGGGCATTGTGCTTGGGAATCAGGCAGGCAGTCCTTCTGGGATTGATCTTTCGACGGTAGGCATGGTGCTGGAACAGGACGGCGAGATCATCCGCACAGGCGTGGGTGCCGCCGTCCTTGGTCACCCACTCAAGAGTGCGGTCTGGCTGGTGAACACATTAGGGAAGTACGATGAGACGCTGCGCGCCGGAGACCTGCTGCTCACCGGCTCTCTCTCCGCCGTCGCAGACGCAATCCCTGGACGCTATCGCGCACGCTTTAGCGACGGCCTTGGGCGTGTTGAGTTCGTGCTGACAGAATAATGGGCTGGCAGGATCAACCATTCAGCAGGGATTTTCGACTACTCCCGAGTTCGATTTGCTTGCCGAGGCACTGCGTACCGCGAAACGAGCGAAAATCGCCGTGCTCCTGGTGCCCGGAATTGGCACCACCAAAGAGTTGCTGCGGGCAGCCGACATGGGCCTGCATATTGTGCGTATCGCTGTCCATTGTACCGAGGCGGATATCTCACAACAGCATTTCGAGGCGGCGAAGAAGGCGGGGCTGGAGGCCAGTGGGTTCCTGATGATGGCGCACAGCCAGCCGCCAGCCGTCTTAGCTGAGCAGGCTAAATTGATGGAATCCTATGGGGCCGATTGTGTGTACGTTGTTGATTCAGCCGGGGCCATGTTACCGCACGACGCAGCGGCACGAGTCAAGGCCCTGCGCGAAGCAATTTCCATTCCGGTTGGCTTTCACGCGCATAACAACCTGGGCGTCGCCGTTGGCAATACGCTGGCGGCTCTTGAGGCAGGGGCGAGCCAGATAGATGGAACACTGCGCTCCCTGGGTGCCGGGGCAGGAAATGCTCCAACAGAGGTGCTGGTAGCCGCACTGAAAAAGCTAGGATTGGCGCCTGATTACGATCTCTTCCGACTTGCGGACCTGGCCGAGGAGGTGGTGGCTCCACTGAGGCCGTCCCAGATGATTATTGACCGAGATTCGCTCGTCCTCGGATACGCGGGGGTCTATTCCAGCTTCCTGCTGCATGCACGTCATGCCGCCGAAAAGTTCGGACTCGACCCACGAGAAATCCTGATTGAGATGGGGCAGCGACAGGCGATTGCCGGACAAGAGGATTGGCTACTCGATGTAGCGGTAGATTTAGCGCAGAAAAGGAGATAGGGAAAGTCAGATGAATCTGAGTCAATCTGAGCGGCGCCTGCTCATACATGTACAGGAGGCGCGGAAGAGCCGACGAAAAATATCGCCGCAGGCGGAGGCGCTGGGGGTAAAACTCGAGGGCGCCTACCGTATTCAGGTCGCGTTAGGAGAGAAGCGGGAACTGAAAGGGTATAAATTGGGTGTTACCAGCCCTGCTAAACAGGCTCAGATGGGAATCAGTACGCCCACGTACGGTCGCGTCTATTCTGAGATGCTCCTGAACAGTCCAGTGCATGTAAGCCAGTTCATCCAACCGAGGATTGAGCCGGAACTGGCTGTTGTCATGCGCGAAGATGTACCCGCGCACGTGTCACCAGAAGCAGCACGGTTGGCCGTGGGTGGCATCTTTTTGGGAGTGGACTTCCTTGACAGTATATGGGAAGGGTATCGCTTCAGCATTGCCGACGTGGTGGCTGATAATACGTCTGGGGGTGGTTTTCTCTTGGGTGAGCAACTGCTCCGAGAGCCTGTAACCGGACAGTTGAGCCTGTATATGGATGGGGAGTTGCTCACCCAGGGTTCGGTAGAATCGCTGGGAGATATGGGGGAAAGACTCAGCTGGTTGTCCGGAGAGGTTGGTGGGTTGCGAGCCGGACACGTGATCTTTCTGGGCTCACCAGCCGCGGCTGTACTGGCCAGGCCAGGTCAACTCGAACTTCGTGGTCCTCAGGAGAGTGTATTGACTGCACTAGTCAAGGAGTAAGTAAGTAATTAGGAAGGATATTTTTATGAGGATCGTCAAATCCTGACAACGAGCGTTGTATCAGGAACCAGAATGAGTGAAAAGAAGAGAGGTACCGTACGTGGCAGCTTATTTTATTAGTGATATCGTCGTAACTGATCCGGAGGGCATAAAAGAATACCAGCAGCGTGTAGGCGCAACTCTTGAGCTTTATGGAGGAAAATTCCTGGTGCGAGGTGGAGCCTTTGAGGTCCTGGAAGGGAATTGGCACCCACATCGACTGGTGCTCCTGGAATTTGAAAGCGTAGAACAGGCGAAGTGCTGGTACAATTCAGCCGAGTACGCATCCGTAAAAGGAATCCGCCACAGGACGGCAAACACTGATTTCGTACTGGTACAGGGCCTTTAGTTCTATAGGAGTTTCTAAGGAGAGAGCGCGATGAAGCATGTGCGTATTCTACACAATGGGAAGCCTGCCAGTGGTCGACTGGAAGGTTCGACGATCTTGCTTGACGATGGAACTTCCATCGCCGAAGCAGAGGCACGCTATCTGCCCCCGGTCGAGCCTTCCAAGATCATCGCGGTTCACCTGAACTATCGCAGTCGTGCCGTGGAGTTTGGGCGTAAACCACCGGAGACACCAACGTATTTTCTCAAACCTCTTAGCGCGTTATCGTACCACCGGGCTCCGGTCGCCCGACCGCGTGGCTGCCGTTTTCTCAACTACGAAGGTGAGATAGCACTGGTCATTGGCAAACGCTGTTCTAATGTGCTTATTGACGAAGCTCTGAACTATGTTGCTGGCTATACCATAGCAAACGATTGGGGAGTTCATGACTTCCGTCACACTGATGGTGGCTCCATGCTGCGCGTGAAAGGGCAGGACGGCTTCTGCCCGCTTGGTCCTGTGCTCGTCGATGCAAAGGATGTTGACCCGAACGACCTGGTCCTGCGCACCTATGTGAATGGGAAGGTTGTACAGGAGGGGCATACAAAGGACGGGCTTATGGCCTCCTTCGCCTATCTGATCGCCGATCTTGCCCGGCTCATCACGCTGGAGCCTGGAGACGTTCTCCTGACAGGAACTCCAGCTAATTCGCGCCCCGTTGAGATCGGAGATGTCGTCGCGGTGGAAGTAGAAGGTATTGGCCGGTTGGAGAACATGGTCGTAGAACTTGATCGTGATCTCGTGGAGGTAGGGGCTCAACCAACGGTCTCAGTGGAGACCCTATCCGTCGCGCTGGCGCTCTCTGTGGGGCAGGCGAAGCAAGAGGTACAATCCAGGGAACAAGGGAGATAACCTTTCGGCATAGACGAACACCCTCATTGTAATGAGGAACGGCATCGCTTATACTTGTCACAGGAATGAGTTGATCAACCTCCTTATCCCAATGAAGGGAGACAGACGTATGCTGCAGACGGTTCATAAGGCTGGTGAGGTCCTCAACCTCTTCTCAGTGAAACATCCCGAATGGGGGATCAGTGAGCTCGCGAAAGCATTAACCCTTCCTAAATCCAGTACCTCTGCCCTCGTCTCCACGCTGGTCGAACAGGGGTTGCTGCGTCGTACCAGTAGCAGCAGATATAAGTTGGGCTGGCGGGTGATGGCTCTGAGCCAGGTGCTCTTATCGACGACTGACTTTCGCATGGAGGCACGCCCACTGATGGAGTCTCTGATCGCCAGATTTGGGGAAACCGTTCACCTGGCTGCCCTGGAGAGTGGCCAGGTGATCTATGTCGATAAATTGCAGGGAACCCGAGCCGTCCAGGTTTCTGTCACGGGTGTTGGGTACAGGCTGCCAGCGCACTGTAGTGGCGTCGGTAAGGTCATTCTGGCCAATCTCCCCTGGGAGGAGGTCCAGCAGATCCTCGCCCACAAAGGTATGCCAGCGCTTACTTCCAAGACGATTACCTCGCTGGAGGTGCTCCAGGAGGAACTTCAGCGGGTACGTGTGCAGGGATACGCCTACGACCTGGAGGAAGGGGTCGAGGAATTATGCTGTGTCGCCGCGCCGATCTGCGACCATAGCGGAGAAGTCGTGGCCGCGATGAGCCTGTCTGTGCCGGCCTATCGATTCCAACAGCATAAAGATCAATATCGCCTGGCCATCGTCGGGGCGGCCAGGCAGGTTTCCGAAAATCTCGGCTATATTGCGGCTAAATGTGCTCGTAAGAAAATTTTGTAATTGGACAAACTCGGCAGACGAGAGTAGCTTGACTTGATACAAGGAAGAAAGGAGCCATACCTATGGCAATGACCCAGGATAGCTCTCCTGTTGGAGAGCAGACCGCCACCCGCCCTTTCACAGGAGCTGAGTATTTAGAGAGCCTGCGCGACGGTCGCGAAGTCTGGATTTACGGCGAGCGGGTGAAAGACATCACCACCCATCCGGCTTTTCGCAATAGCGCGCGCATGGTTGCCCGGCTGTATGACGCTCTGTACGATCCTGCAAAGAAGGATGTACTCACCACCGAGACTGATACCGGCAACGAGGGCTTCACCCACAAGTTCTTTCGTACTCCAAGAAGTGCTGAGGATCTGGTCGGTGCTCGTGATGCCATTGCGGAATGGGCGCGCATGACCTACGGCTGGATGGGACGCGCCCCCGATTACAAGGGCAGCTTTCTCGCGACCCTGGACGCCAACGCCGAGTTTTATGCCCCTTACCAGGAGTACGCCCGTCGCTGGTACAAGAAAGCCCAGGAGAGAGTCCTCTACTTCAATCATGCCATCGTCAACCCGCCGGTGGATCGCAGTCTCCCACCAGATCAGGTGAGTGACGTGTACATGCATGCCGAGAAAGAAACCGACGCGGGCATTGTGGTGAGTGGAGCAAAAGTTGTGGCAACCGGGTCGGCGCTCACCCACTACAATTTCATTGCTCACTATGGAGTACCGATCAAGAAGAAGGAATTTGCCATTATCTGTGCCGTCCCCATGGATGCTCCCGGCGTGAAGCTCATCTCCCGCACCTCCTATGAGATGACCTCAGCGGTCATGGGCAGTCCCTTTGACTACCCACTCTCCAGCCGCCTGGACGAGAACGATGCCATCTTCGTCTTTGACAAGGTGCTCATTCCGTGGGAGAACATCTTCGTCTACGGGAACATAGAGAAGGTCAATGGCTTCTTCCCGATGTCTGGTTTCATCCCCCGCTTTACGCTTCATGGCTGTGTGCGCCTCGCGGTGAAATTGGACTTCATCGCCGGACTTCTCCTCAAAGCGGTGGAGGCAACAGGCGCCAAAGACTTCCGTGGCGTGCAGGTGCGCGTTGGTGAGGTGTTGGCATGGCGCAACCTGTTTTGGGCCATTACCGATGCCATGGCACGCACGCCTATTCCCTGGAACAACGGGGCGGTACTCCCAAATCTCGAGTACGGCATGGCCTACCGCGTGTTCGCTACCGTTGCCTACCCACGCATCAAAGAGATCATCGAAAACGATCTTGCCAGCGGATTGATCTACTTAAACTCCAACGCCGTGGATTTCAAAACGCCAGAGATTCGCCCTTACCTGGAGAAGTACGTGCGCGGGTCCAATGGCTACACGGCAGTGGATCGGGTCAAGCTCCTGAAGCTGCTCTGGGATGCGATGGGGACAGAATTTGGCAGCAGACACGAACTGTACGAACGCAACTACGCGGGCAACCATGAGGGTATTCGCCTCGAGGTCCTCGACGTGGCCACAGCCCTCGGCCAGGTCGATAAGTATAAGGGCTTTGCCGAGCAGTGCATGGCTGAGTACGACCTGGACGGCTGGACGGTGCCGGATCTTATCAACCCGGATGACGTTAATGTACACATGAAGAAGTTCAAGTAGGCTCTACGCGCAAGTTTGTAGAGCAGTAGTAACAACAGGAGGAATTCTCACCATGCCAGAAATGAAGGAACCCTTATTCGAGGTAGCGCAGCTCGCTCATGTGGAGCTACTCACCCCCAAACCAGATGACACCCTGTGGTTCTTCAAAGAGCTGCTTGGGCTGGAGGAATCGGGCCGGCAGGGGCAATCGGTCTACTTGCGGGCGTATGAAGATTTCTATCACCACACCTTGAAAGTGACCGAGGCTCCTCAGGCCGGGTCGGGACACGTGGCCTGGCGGACTACCTCGCCTCAGGCACTAGAGCGGCGGGTCAAGGCCATTGAGGCCACGGGACTGGGCAAGGGCTGGATTGAGGGCGATCAGGGCCATGGCCGGGCCTACCAGTTCACTACTCCTGATGGACACAAGATGGAGCTCTTGTGGGACGTGGACTACTACCAGGCGCCTCCGGAAAAGCGGACCGCCCTCTTGAATCGACCCCAGAAGCGGCCCTTGCGAGGTATCCCTGTGCGCCGTCTAGATCATGTGAACTTTCTTGCATCAACAGTCACGCCCAATCGAGAATTCATGGCGGAGCAGCTAGGGTTCCGATTGAGCGAGCACGTCGTGCTGGATGATGGGACAGAGTTGGCCGCCTGGATGAGCGTGAGTGCCCTCGTGCATGAAGTCGCGTTCATGGGTGACCAGACCGGCTCAAAGGGACGACTTCATCATGTCTGCTACTGGTATGGCTATCCCCAGCACCTGTCAGATCTCTCGGACATTCTGACAGAAAACGGCGTCCAGATTGAGGCAGGACCTGGTAAGCATGGCATCAGCCAGGCAAACTTCCTGTATGTTATCGAGCCGGGTGGCAACAGGGTCGAGCTCTTTGGCGATGCGGGCTACTTGATCTTTGATCCGGCGTGGAAGCCGGTGACCTGGCAGGCGAAAGACATGGAAAAGGGGATTATCTGGTTTGGCTCCCCGCTGCCCGCTGAGTTCTTCCTCTACGGCACGCCGCATGTGGGAGTAGCGGCTGAAGCACAAGCCGTCGCCGGAAGTTAGTGAGAAGAAACGCTGAAGCGGCGGTGACCGCCGCTTCAGCGGGTATAGAGGAGAGAGCATGCAGACTACGCCTGAGATCGGAAAAAGCCTTCGAGCGGGTGGAGTGCTCACCAATTATCATGAGGCGGGTAAGGGGACACCTGTGATTTTGATCCACGGGTCAGGACCGGGCGTTTCGGCGTGGGCCAACTGGAGTCGTGCCATCCCTTCCCTCGCCGAACACTTCCATGTGTTCGCGTATGATCAGCTTGGCTTTGGTTATACAGAATTGCCCAGGGAGAATCGCTACGGACTAGAGCAATGGACGGAGCACCTGCTCGACTTCATGCGTGCTGTAGGGGTATCGCGAGCGCACTTGATCGGCAACTCGATGGGGGCAGCGGTAGCGCTCGCTGCTGCGGTGAAGCACCCCGAAGTCGTCGATCGTCTTGTGCTGATGGGCGCGGTGGGGGTACGTTTCCCACTGACTGAGGGCCTAGATGCAGTCTGGGGCTACACGCCCAGCATTCCCAACATGCGCCGATTACTGGACATCTTCGCCTACAACCGCGAGCTGGTCACCGACGAGCTGGCCGAGCTGCGCTACAAGGCGAGCATTCGACCAGGGATGCAGGAAGCATTCTCCAGCATGTTCCCGGCGCCCCGGCAGCGAGGAGTGGACGCCTTGGCGGCTTATGAAGATCGCCTTGGTGAAATACGTGCACCTGCGCTCGTCATACACGGGCGAGATGACCGCGTGATCCCGCTTTCCACCAGCGAGAAGTTGCTGCACGTTCTGGATACCGTCCAACTCCACGTCTTTGGGCGCTGCGGCCACTGGACACAGATCGAACGTGCTGCGGCATTCAATCGCCTGGTGCAGAATTTCTTGATGGAAGGGGTGTGATGTGTGGAGCCACAAGTTTTTCGCCAGGTCATTAGCCACTTCGCCAGTGGTGTGACAGTGATCACGACGCGTGAGAGAGGCACCAACTACGGCATGACCGCCAGCGCGGTGACCTCACTCACGTTAGAGCCGCCGATGCTGCTGGTCTGTATCAATAAGAATACCGGGACACAAGCAGCCATTAGCCGGACCCGTGTCTTTGCTGTGAATATCCTGGATGAAGGTCAGGCCGATCTGGCCTATAAGTTTGCCAAACCGCAGGCCGACAAGTTTCAAGACGTCGAATTCACCTATGGTGAATTTGGTGAGCCGCTGTTAGCTGGCGCATTAGCGCACATTGAATGCCGGGTTGCCGCCGATGTCGAGGCGGGAACCCATCGTGTCTTTCTCGCCGAGGTTGAGCGGGCTAAGGCGTATGTTGGCTCACCACTGACCTACTTCCGAGGCAAGTTTGGGCGCTTTGGGCAGACTCAGGACGAGGCCATCTACCGGGAGATGCGCCAGCACATTTTGAGTCGTGAACTCACCCTCGGCGAAGCGCTGGACCCATATGAACTTGCCAGCACGTTTGAAACTGCGCAATCGAGCACCTACTATGCGCTGACCAAACTCACCGTCGAGGGTCTTGTCTCTCGTGATCTGACCAAAGGGTATGTCGTCACGCCGGTTGACGCGAACACATTACAGGAAACCTTTGATGCACGTTGCGACATCGAGGTGGGTGTTGCCGAGCGCACCGTCGGGCGTATATCGAGCGATGACCTCGCGGAGCTACGCAAACGCATGGAGGTGACACTCCCACTGGTGGTGAAAGATCGTTTTGTGGACTTCGAGCGCTATATGGAGACGAACAGGGCCTTCCACGAATACATGGTCGGCCTTGCAAAGAACAATACGTTGCTTGAAGCCTATCGCCGGCTCAGCGTGGAGGGGATTATCTGGCGTGTTATGTGGCGCATGTTGGACAAGTTCGAGTATGCCAGCGAGACAGTGGTGACCGATCATCAACGGCTCGTGGAAGCATACGAGAGTGGGGATGCGCCGTATGCAAAGAGCGTGATCGTCGGGCATACGGAGCGTGCGAAGCGCATCTACCAGCGTGCCATTGAGTTGTCCGGGGGGCAGGTCTGAGGCGGGGAAGAAAAGGAAGGAGAGCGTGAAATGGAAGCGCAGCATGCTGCGAATGGTAAAGTGAAGGTCGCGATCATTGGATCAGGCAATATCGGCAGCGACCTGATGTACAAGCTCCTCAAGCAGCCTGGGCATATGGAGTTGGTGCTGTTGACAGGCATCGATCCCGCCTCTGAGGGACTCGCGCGGGCGCGTTCGCTGGGCATCGGAGCGAGCCACGAGGGGATCAAGGCCGTCCTTGAAGACCCTGATATCAAGATCGTCTTTGATGCGACCAGCGCCAAGGCCCATGTTCGCCATGCCAAAGCGTTGCGCGAAGCAGGCCGGATCGCTGTAGACCTGACCCCAGCGGCTCGCGGTCCCTATGTCGTGCCGCCGGCCAATCTGAAGGCGCATCTAGATGAGATCAATGTCAACATGGTCACCTGTGGCGGGCAAGCGGCCACCCCCCTGGTCTATGCGGTCAGCCGAGTGGCGCCAGTGCTGTATGCCGAGATGGTCAGTACGGTCGCTAGTCTCTCCGCCGGACCTGGGACCCGTCAGAATATTGATGAATTTACCGAGACCACCGCCAAAGCCCTGGAAGTCGTCGGAGGGGCGAAGCAAGGCAAGGCCATCATCATCCTCAACCCGGCTGATCCTCCCATCATGATGCGTAACACCGTCTACGTCATCCCTGAAGGGGAGTTCGACGAAGCCGCTGTGACAGCCTCGGTCGAGCAGATAGAGGCTGAGGTGCAAGCATACGTGCCGGGGTATCATCTCAAGAACCCACCGGTGGTTGAGATGCGAGACACTCCCTGGGGCAAACGATCAGTGATAACCATGCTCCTCGAAGTCGAAGGAGCTGGCGATTACTTACCCCGGCACGCGGGGAACCTGGACATTATGACCGCTTCCGCCCGCCGCGTTGGCGAGCTGTTCGCCCAGCGGCTGCTCGGAGTACAGCAGGAGGTTGTGGTATGAAAGCACCACGTATTACTGACACCAGTTTGCGCGACGGGTCGCATCCGATGCGCCATCAGTTCACTGTCGAGCAAGTCCGCGCCGTCGCACAGGCTCTGGATGAGGCAGGGGTTCCTGTGATTGAGGTAACGCATGGAGATGGTTTGGCTGGCTCCTCGCTTCAGTATGGGTTCTCACGGACACCAGAAATGGAACTCATCTCTGTGGCCCGCCGCGTATGCCAACGGGCCAAAATCGCCGTCCTCCTCCTGCCTGGAATTGGTACAGTGAAAGAACTCAAGGAGGCAAGAGAGCATGGCGCTCAGGTAGTGCGCATCGCCACGCAATGCACCGAGGCTGATGTCTCCGAGGAACATTTCGAGATCGCCAAGAAGCTCGGGATGGAGACAGTGGGCTTCCTGATGATGGCACATATGCGTCCACCTGAGGCGCTTGTCCAGCAGGCGAAGCTCATGGAATCCTATGGTGCCGATTGCGTCTATATCGTGGACTCGGCAGGAGCCATGCTGCCCAGGGATGCCTACGCTCGCGTCAAAGCGCTCAAGGAGACGCTCTCGATCCAGGTAGGCTTTCATGCTCACAATAACCTGGGGGTGGCAGTCGGGAACAGCATTGCTGCTTTAGAGGCCGGGGCCGATCAGTTGGATGGGTGTTTGCGTGGGCTGGGAGCAGGCGCCGGGAACGCACCAACCGAACTCTTAGCGACGGTGCTGGAGAAAATGGGCCTCAACCCAGGATTGGATGTGTATAAACTGATGGATGCCGCCGAGTATGTGATTGCGCCAATGATGCCCTACCAGCCGATTCCGAGCCGTGATGCGATCACGATTGGCTATGCTGGGGTCTACTCTACCTTTTTGCTCCACGCGCAACGAGCAGGAGAGCGCTACGGCATCGATCCACGCACGATCCTGACGGAGTTGGGGCGACGCCAGGCAGTGGCGGGGCAGGAGGACTGGATCCTGGATGTAGCATTAGAGTTGGCACGAGACAGCCAGATCCATCCTCCCATTCGTCACGAAGCGGTGGAAGAAACATAGGATAGAATTTTGTCCTAAAACCTCTTTGCTGATCAAGGGTGGAGAGAGGATTGAAAAAAGTCGAGAGAGAAAAAGTCTTTACTGCACCGTCAGTCCACCATCGAGCACCAGCACCGCGCCGGTCGTGAAAGAGGACTCATCGCTGGCGAGGAACAGGGCGGCGTTGGCAATCTCCTCTGCTGTACCGAGTCGTCCAAGTGGAATAATCTGGCCTAGTTTTTGCTGGGCACCTTGCGGGTCGCGGTGGGTCGAAACCATGGCGTCCAACATTGGCGTAGCGGTAAAAGCAGGAGCGATGGCGTTCACGCGGATGTTAGCACGGGCCAGTTCGAGAGCTGCTGTCCTGGTCACCTGGATGCAGGCGGCTTTCGAGGCGGAATAGGCAGCAGCGCCAGGATTACCGACGATGCCGGCGACGCTGGCCGTGTTGATGATCGAGCCGCCCTTTCCGGCCCGAAGCATGGCAGCCGCACCATATTTGATACCCAGGAATACCCCTTTGGCATTGACTGCAAAAACACGCTCCCACTCGCTCTCGGCCAGGTCTACAATCGAGGCGTGTCTTTCGCCCGTCCCGGCATTGTTGAACAGGATGTCGAGCGCAGCGAAGCGGTCGAGTGTGGCCTGCACCGCCGCTGCCACTTGCTGGGCTACGGTGACATCTAGCGGCACCGGAAAGGCCGTTCCGCCCTGCGCCTCAATCATACCGACAGTTTCAGCATTGCCGTCGGAGTTAAAGTCACCCACTACGACGCTGGCTCCCTCGCGGGCAAAAAGCAAAGCGCTTGTGCGCCCAATGCCGCTCCCCGCGCCGGTAATCAGGGCTACCTTCCCTTTGAGTCTCTCTACCATGGAGAACCTCCTTTCTTTTCTCTGGCCTCACGGCACTTCTGCGAAAGGTCCCGCCATTTATGGCAGGACCCCGGCTTGTCGGGGCCCACCTTGTCAATTTGCTTGCAGCTGCGTCAGTTTGCTTGCAGCCGCCGTGTCCAGCATCCACGTGACCTCGCCGTTGGTGGGACGCACGATTTGTGCAGGATACTCGTCGGGTTGGTAATCGCCTTCAAGGATAGCGTGGAGCGCATCGGCTTTTTCTGCGCCCGTCACCATGAATAGCACGTGCCGTGCTGCATTCAAGAGTGGTGGCGTGAAAGTCAAACGGTCTGGTGGTGGCTTGGGTGTGGTCACGGGTATGACCAGGCGCTGCTGCTCGTGCAGGGAAGCCTGGTGGGGGAAGAGTGAGGCGGTATGACCTTCGGGGCCCATGCCAAGTTGAATCAGGTCAAAGTGGGGTATGCCACTGGTGCCGAAGACGCGCTGCATCTCGGCAGCGTATGCCCGAGCGGCCGCATCATGGTCGGGCTGTTCCGCAGGCATGCGGTGTATCTGGCTTGCAGGGATGGGAACCTTGCTCAGCAGTTCCTCCTGCGCCATGCGAAAGTTGCTGTCTGGATGATCTGGCGGGACGCAACGCTCATCGCCCCAGAAGACCTCCACCAGCCCCCAATCGACCTGGCTGCGGTATGGCTCCCTGGCGAGCAGGGCATACAGCTTCTTCGGTGTTGATCCCCCTGCCAGTGCTATCGTGAAGCGACCGTGGGTGACAATGGACTGATTCGCCAAGCGCACAGTATACCTGGCTGCCTCCTGGCTCAGGATATCGATATCGGGATATATTGTAATAGACATAGTTAGCTCCATTCCAATAGCTCAGCAACCCCTTGTAACGTTTGTTCATAGGCCACATCGCGCTTCATCAGTTCTAGTTCGTCATGGAGTAACTGGGCTTCATCGTAGACGGTGGCAAGACCCACGGTTCGATGTGAACGTGCCTCCTGTGAGATCTCCACGGAGGTGAGTACATGGTCAGGGTCGCCCTCGCGACTGATGGTGAATGTCGCCTGCTTGCCTTCAATCTGGCTGGCCAGGCGCAACAGGCAGATGGAACCTGGATGCATGTCAGAATGTACCTGGGGCACGATACGAATACTGCCTTGTAGGGCTTTAGCCCGGGGGGAGTCGAGTCGCCGGGTTAAACGGGGATTTGCGCGTTCCATCTGCCAGTAGTAGGTACCAGTGGTAGTATCAAGTTCGTTGTTGGTTGTATCCGCAGCCAATACCCAACCGAGGCGTGCTGAAAGCCAGCCTGCGAGGAGCAGAGCACTGGTAGGATTGGGGGAAACTTCGCCTCTCACATCGCGCATGGGCGTGGCAAGAGGTGCGACAGCATGTGCGATTTCGATGGTGTTGACGCCTGCCAGATAGGGACGGTATTCCGCGATATCGAAGAATTGTGCGACCAGTTGCCGCAACGGGGTAAGTCGGCCCCAGTTCAGGTCGCTCAATGCAGAGTCAGGTGAGCCTTGCACGAGTGATGCCAGGGTGTAGATGTCCTGCTCAGGATTAAAAAAGCTGGTTGAGTCAACGATCACCCGATTGCTGAGAGCTACCAGGCTGGTGAAGATCGTCTCGTCGCTGGGTGGATCACCAATCCACCACAGGTAGACCGGCAATTCAGGTTTGAGCAATGGCTGGATAATGTTTGCTATGGAGCGGACAGCACTGCCACTTGCCAGGACAGTGGTCTGCTCAAAGCAGTGACGCATGAGGTCTGAAAGCACGGAGAAGCAGCGCAGCGTGACCCATGTAGAGACGTTAGAAGGGGCGTCTTCGCTGTTGTCGAGGATCAAAATAGTGACGCGCGCCAGGTGCATACTGGATAAATCGCGCAGTAGTTTGCTGGCGTGTTGTGCGGACTCAATGTCAGGCGCACTGATAATAAGATTAAGCACGCTTGTGCGTACATTGGTATTCTGACCGGTACGCATATTGTCGGCAGATAGTTTCCACAGGAGAGCAAGTTCTTCTTCAGTCTGCTCCATGCGTATAAGCTTTCCTGCCCACGGCAAGCGTATCACCGGGCTGTTAGCGGTATGCTCAGTCATTGCTTCGGTTCCCCTATCATTGTGAACAGCATTGTTCTCTGTGGTTGCGTCAAAGAACGCCCTTGTTCTTTGGCTTCAGGACCCTTCGATATTCTGTAAGGAGTACGGTCCGGCATGATTATCAAAAACAAGGTGGGCCGCATCCGACAGAGGTGATGGGTTATGGACGACGCCATCTGCGTCCGTCGCGCCAGATAAATTCGTCTGCGGCTTGTGGTCCCCAGGTGCCTGCCTCGTAGGTCAGGAGGTTCTCACCGCCTTCACGGGCCCATTCATCCAGGATGGGCTGTATAAAAGTCCATGCTGCCTCTACCTCGTCGCGGCGGGTAAAGAGCGTCGAGTCGCCTACCATACAGTCGAGGAGCAGACGCTCGTATGCCTCGGGCTGTGCGCGAAACGAGGAGCCATAGAGGAAGTCCATATTGACGGCACGAATCTGCATCTCTGTGCCTGGTACTTTGGTGCCGAACTTGAGCGCAATGCCCTCGTCGGGTTGAATGCGCAGGGTGAGCACGTTGGGTTCAACCTGTCCATGCGCCTCACTCCGTTTGAAGAGCATGAGGGGTGCCTGTTTGAACTGAATAGCGACCTCGGTGACCCGTTTGGGGAGACGCTTGCCGACACGGATGTAAAACGGTACGCCTGCCCAGCGCCAGTTGTCGATGAACATTTTGATGGCTACGTAGGTTTCCGTGGTCGATGTCGGCGGGATGCCCGGCTCCTGCAGGTAGCCAGGGACTTCTTGCCCACTGACCCAGCCAGGGCCGTAGCGTGCGCGGATGATGTTGTTGGTGATTTCACGCCCGGTAAGTGGCTGCAAGCCATGTAACACCTTGACTTTTTCATCGCGCACCGCGCTGGCATCGAAGGTAATCGGTGGTTCCATCGCTACAAGGGTGAGCAATTGCAGGACATGGTTCTGAACCATATCGCGGATAGCGCCTGATTCCTCATAGTAGGTCCCGCGACCTTCGAGTCCAATATTCTCGGCTACCGTGATCTGTACGTGGTCAACGTAGCGCCGGTTCCACACAGGCTCAAAGATGCCGTTTGCCAGGCGAAAAACGAGAATATTCTGTACGGTTTCTTTGCCAAGGTAGTGGTCAATACGGTAGACCTGGTCCTCTCTGAAGACTTTCGCGACCTGGCGGTTCAGTTCGTGTGCTGATGCCAGGTCATGCCCAAAGGGTTTTTCGATGATGATGTGGACCCAGCCTTTGCGGTTTCTGTTCAGGCCCGCTGCTCCCAGGTGCTGGATGATTTCGGGATACTGACTGGGTGGGGTTGAAAGATAAAAGATGCGATTGCCGCCGGTTCCACGCTCATGATCGAGCGTGTTGAGCAGGGCATTGAGCTTCTCATAGCCTGCTGGATCATTGAAATCGGACTGGAGGTAGCGTATCCCGGCGGCGAAGCTCTCCCACACCTGGGGGTTGACCGGCTTTTGGCGGGAGAATTCATTAATGGCATCAAGCGCCCGCTGGCGAAAGATGTCATCGTCGTAGGGCCGCCGTGCGAACCCTACCACGGAAAATCCCGCCGGGAGTGGGTGTTCCAACGCCAGGTTGTACAGTGCCGGAAGCAGTTTTCTGTGTGTCAAGTCGCCGGTCGCCCCGAAAATGACCATCACACACGGTTCAGGACCATGTTTTATGCGTAATCCTTCACGCAGGGGATTGACCTCGACGGCGCTACGTTGAGGCATTGGTGCTCTCCTAATTGTCTTGTTGACGAACTTGCAAACTTGTTTTTATTTGCGGCGTGTTCTGCGAATGTGTTTCGCCACGCCGCAATAACCTGGGAGGTAAAGGCGATCAAGAGCGTGCTGGTCGCACGCTGAATCTCGACGCTCTTACCTATGCTTTAGCATATCATATTTGCTGCCATTATGCACCAGCTTGACAACCTGGATTCGCTGCTCAGCGTGCTACCTGCTTCTCCTGAATGGCTTTCCGCTTGTCTTCAATGCCCTTGAATAGTTCATGGAAGGAGTCTGCAAATTTTTGCACACCCTCATCCAGGAGTTGCTGCGTCACCGCGTCGTAGTGGATACCGACATCCTCCAGTGCGGCAAGTTCAGCTTTGGCCTGGGGGATGTTGTCCTCGATGCTGCGGCGTACTCGTCCGTGATCGCGGAAGTTCTCGATGGTCTCCAGGGGCATGGTATCCACGGTGTTGGGGCCGATCAGTTCCTCCGCATAGAGCACGTCGCGGTATGCCGGGTTCTTCGTGCTGGTGCTGGCCCACAGCGGTCGCTGCACGTGTGCCCCGGCATGCTTAAGCGACTCGAAGCGCGGTGTGCTGAAAATGCGCAGGAAGTCCTGGTAAACGAGGCGAGCATTGGCGATGGCGGCCTTGCCCTCAAGTGACTTCAGCTTCTGCTGCTCGGTCGGGTCGCTGCTGGCCTTGATCTTGTCTTCGAGCAGTTTGTCGACCAGGGTGTCGACGCGGCTGACGAAGAAGCTGGCGACAGATGCCATGTGGCTGATGTCCAGGCCTGCGGCGTTGCGCTCTTCCAGGGCGCTCAGGTAGGCGTCGGTCACGTCACGATAGGCATTGATGGAGAAAATGAGCGTGATGTTGACGTTGATGCCTTCGCTCAAAGCCTGGCGAACGGCGGGAATGCCTTCAGGCGTGGCTGGAATCTTGATCATCAGGTTAGGACGGTCGACCATTTTCCAGAAGCGGCGGACTTCTGCAAGGGTGCCTTCGGTGTCATGTGCCAGGTCAGGCGAGACTTCCAGGCTGACATAGCCGTCCTGCCCGGCGGTTGTGTCGTAGATTGGGCGCAGGATATCGGCGACGGTGCGAATGTCCTGAATGACGAGCGCTTCGTAGATGTCGTTGATGCTCTTGCCCGCGCTGATGAGCTGGTTCAGTTGCTCGTCGTAGGCGTGGCCCTGGCTGATGGATTTCTGGAAGATGGTGGGGTTGGCGGTGACGCCGACTACGCCATCTTCGTCCAGCAGGCGTTTGAAATCGCCTGAGACGAGTTGTGCTCGGTCGATGTTATCGTACCAGACGCTTTGTCCTAGTGCTTTGAGTTGAAGCAATGGGTTGGTCATGTGAAATTCTCCTTTATTAGGTACGGGCGTACTGAAGCGTAAGTGCCCTCGTACGGGGCTACGAAGGGTTGCCTTTGACCCTCCTATCAGAACTCTGGGAAATCACTCCCAGGTAAGTACGGCTAGAACGGTCGTACGAATGTGCAAGCTAGACGAGTTTCTGAGTTTTCAAACGATATTCTCAACAGTGAAACCACCGACACTTTCATCATAGCACGTAGCGATGGTGGAGTACAAATGCAAGTCGTAACTATTCAGGACTCCTCGCCGCACGTGCTCGATAAATCGGCACTCTACAGCGGCTCGCTCATTCTTGTCGTGAGTGCGGGCTGTGCCGCCGCAGGCGGCACAGCCCGCACTCACGACAAAACATTTGCGAACTGCCGTAGGCAGTGAGGAGCCTCGAAGCGAAAGGACTTGAATAATTACCCTCTCTTCGCCTTCTGCTGCAACTCATACAACTTACTAATCGCCTCGATAGGCGTCAGCTCATCAATAGCCAGATTTTTAATCTCCTCAACCAGTGGATGCTGTTCGCTAGCGAAGAGCGTCATCTGCACCGTCGTAGGCACGACCATATCCTTCATCGCCTTGTGCCGCACTTTGGCATCACCCTGGCGTTCTAGCTCCACCAGGATTTCCTCGGCGCGGTGAATGACCGGGCGCGGGATACCCGCCAGTTGTGCCACGTGCAGGCCGTAGCTTTTATCAGCGCCCCCCGGTATGATCTTGCGCAGGAAAACGACTTTGCCTCCCTCTTCTGTAACCGCCACGTTCATACAACGGATGCGTGGAAGCATCTGTGCCACCTCCACCAGTTCGTGATAGTGCGTGGCGAAGAGGGTGCGTGCGCCGCAGCGCTTATTGTTATGCAGGTATTCGACGACGGCACGGGCAATGGCGAGACCATCGTAGGTACTGGTGCCGCGTCCGATCTCGTCGAGGATCACCAGGCTGCGTGGCGTGGCGTGGTGCAGGATGTTGGCCGTCTCGACCATCTCAACCATAAAGGTACTCTGGCCCGTGGCGAGGTCATCCTGTGCGCCGATGCGCGTGAAGATGCGATCCACCAGGCCGATGGTTGCAGCTTCCGCGGGGACGTAGCTGCCGAGTTGTGCCATGAGCGTGATGAGTGCGACCTGGCGCAAATAAGTTGATTTACCCGCCATATTGGGGCCTGTGATGATGAGAATCTGCGCGTCGCGATTGGAAAGTTGGGCGTCGTTAGGGATGAAGGGTGTTTCTGACTGTGCCTGCTCGACGACGGGGTGACGACCGGCGACGATGTGGATGGTATCGCCGTCGTTGAGTTGCGGACGGCAGTAGTTGTGCTGTGCCGCGACCTCGGTCAGGCTGAGATAGACATCGATCTCGGCCAGTGCGCGTGCCGTGTTGAGGATAGGCTCGGCAGCGTGGATGGCGATGTCGGCCCGCAACTGGGCGAAGAGTTCGCCTTCCAGTTTGCTGATCCTGTCTTGCGCGTTGAGGACGAGCGTTTCGTATTCTTTGAGGTCCGGCGTGATGAAGCGTTCGCTGCCAGAGAGGGTTTGTTTGCGAATATAGTCGGCGGGGACACGGCTCAGATGGGAGTTGCTGACCTCGATGTAGTAACCGGAGACCTTGTTGTAGCCGACCTTGAGGTTGCTGATGCCGCTGCGTTTGCGTTCACGCTGCTCCATTTTGGCTATCCACTGTTGACCGCCGTGTGATGCCTCTTTGACCTGGTCGAGTTCGGAACTGAAACCAGGGCGGATCACGCCGCCTTCGGCTGTGCTGAGTGGTGGTTCATCGACAATGGCACTCTCGATCAAGGTGATGATATCAGCGTTGTCGGCTAGTTTCTGCATGCTGGATGTCAGCGCTGGCATATGCTGTTCGGCATCCGCCGCCAGGCAGCCTCTGACGGCGATGGCTGCGCGGAGTCCTGCTGCCAGCGCTACCAGGTCGCGGGGCGTGGCGATACGCTGGCGTACGCGGTTGATGAGACGTTCGATATCGCCAGTCTTCTTGAGTGCCTCTGCCAGTTTGGCCTGCAGAAGCGGCTCGCCCAGCAATTCGCCGATGACCTGCTGACGGTGTTGGAGGATGGGCAAGTCGAGGAGAGGCTGGCCGATCCAGCGTCGTAACAGGCGGCCTCCCATCGGGCTACGTGTTTTATCGAGCACCCATAACAACGATCCCTTGACGGAGCCACTGCGTCCGCTCTCGAAAAGCTCCAGGTTGCGCCGTGTGTAGGGGTCAAGCGTCATGAATGTGGAGGTGTAGTATGTCTCTAGCGACGTGAGCTGGTGTAGCAATCCCCTCTGGGTCTCCTGCAAGTAGGCCAGGACTGCGCCAGCAGCACGAATAGCTAGCGGGAGGTGGGCACAGCCAAAGCCTTCCAGTGAGGCCACTTCAAAGTGTGCAAGTAAGCGGTGGCGGGCATCATCTTCGCTGAAGTAACGCGCATCGTAGGGCGTGACGTGACCAGCAATGCCGGTCAGTAGTTTGGCGAGCGGGGCGATGTCGTCCTCATCATCCTCGTCGATGGTGGGGATCTCGGCGTTCGGGTTGCCGTTGCTGCCGAGCTTGGTGACCTGCTTTTCGTTCATCACGGTGGCCAACCACCGCCTTTTACGGCTGCCCTGGGAGGCATAGTGAGCCTCGATGATGATTTCGGCTGGCCCGACGCGAGCAATCTCCTGTTGCAGTGCGAGTTCTGGCTCTGGTGTGCTGAACTGTGTGACGGCGAATTCGCCGGTGGTGATATCGACGTATGCCAGGCCCACTGACTCGCGCCCCACGACGGCTCCTGCGAGAAAGTTGTTGCGTTTGGCCGCCAGCATCGTAGGGTCGATGACGGTGCCGGGGGTGACGATGCGCACGACTTCGCGTTCAACGAGCCCCTTGGACAGGGCCGGGTCGCTCACCTGCTCACAGACGGCAACGCGATAGCCTTTGCTCACCAGGCGTGCGATGTAGCCATCGGCGGCATGGTGTGGGATGCCGGCCATGGGGGATTTCTCGCCACGCCCGAAGTCGCGTCGTGTGAGGGCAATTTCCAGTTCGCGGGCGACAATTTCGGCGTCGTCGTCGAACATTTCATAGAAGTCGCCCATCCGGAAGAAGAGGATGGCATCAGGGTTCTGCTGCTTGACTTGCAAGTATTGTGTCCGTACGGGACTATGGATGGGATTTGCTTTCTCGTAGTCTTCGAATAACATGCTGTGCTGCTCCACATTTGGTCGTCGGCTGCGTCTCTCTGTCGATCCACTAGAGCGTAGGGTTGGTGGCCCGGTTGGTCATGTCTGTATTTTGCGGCAAGGAGCAATTTCTGTCAACAGCAATGTTGCGTGGGGCTTACCCAAAGGAGGCGCCAGTTTGCAAAGGCGGCTCTTTCTCATTTATACTTAAGAGCGTGTAGAGGGAAAAGCGGTTATTTGAAAGAGGCACTATGTTGCCGGATCGACGCGCGTCCTGACAATACCCTTCCAGGAGGCTCCTATGATTTATCTTGTGTTGATCATCTTCGTGCTGATGGGCAGTGCACTGGCTGTGCTGATGTGGCAAAACGTGTCGCATGAGGTGCAACTTACACTATTTATCTGGCAGATGCCACACGTGCCGCTCGGTCTGCTCATTGTGATCACATTCTTGCTAGGGGCAGTGTTACTTTATATCACATCGGCACTATCAGCTTTGCGGGATAGTCGTGAGATGAAAAAGCTGCGGAGGCGACTGAAGGAACTTGAGCAGGCTCCTACGAGAACGGTCAGTGGTCCATTGCAAGGGCAGGGGTCTCCAAAGATTGTGCCTATGCCAGGAATACCACCTGGGGTCCCGCCTCCTCCACAGATGTAGCCCTTGAGTTAGCGCCGGAAGAGTGCCAATAGCCATTGCCAGAAGCCACGGCGTCGTTGCGGCTTGGCCTCGAGTGCAGGCTGTTCTTTCTCCTGCGGTATACTTGCTTGCGCATCGTTTTCCCTGACAGGAAGGGGTATCTCTGGCTCTTGTGACTCAGCCTGCATGACGTGTGCTGGATCAGCCTTGATAGACGCCTCGACAGGGTGCGGTGTTTCCGCTGGGGGAGCAGGCTCGCTATGCAGGTTTATAGCAGTCAGGTATGGGTCGGTTTCGGCGTCTGCCTCATCCCAGAACAGCGCTTGCGCCGAAGAAGTCAATGCGACAGACGCAGGTTCACCGGCTTGCTGGGAGGCCACGGGGAGATCAGCTTGCTGAGTTTCCAGAGATGAATCGGTCTCAATCGCGGTCATTGTTTCGGCCTCTACGGGAAGTGATGCTTCAGCAGGCGGAGTAGATTCGAGCTCACTCACCTGGTCGCTAGCAACATGAGATGCGTAGGCCTCGGTGTCGGTCTCGACGGGAGGGAGCGCTTCGGCAGGCGGCGCGAATTCGAGATACTCTGCCTGCTCGTCGGCGACGAGGGATGTGCCGACCTCAACGTCAGTCTCGACAGACTGCACCTCTGTGAAGGACAGCTCTTGTGCTTGCCCAACTGGCTCTGCTGCACTCACCTCTGCGAGAGGAACTGGCAATGGGTCGGCTTCAGCATTAGTCGCCGTGAGAGACGGCGTTTCCGCTGTAGGGACAAATTCAATATATGCCGGTTCGCTTGCTTGCTCAGCAGGAGTTAGAGGTAGGCTGGGCTTAGTGTCGGCCTCGCTTTGTTCACCTGGGGGCGCGTCGCCAGGAGTAGCAACTGTAGCAGGAGTAGCAACTGTAGAGTGAGCGATGGGAGATGTTTCTTCAGTGGTGGACGCAAGCGACACGGCTGGTCGTTTGTCTGTATCTGCTAGCGATATCTCTTCTTCTTCACTGGTGAGTTTGCGTAGCAGCAGTTCCTCAGTGGCGTCAGCGCTAGATTCATCGGCATCTGATGTGGCGACGGGCAACGGCAACGTCTCGGCATTAGCGGTGTCGCGCATGGAGTCGATCCAGTCGTACGCTCCCTCCAGAGCGTGCTGGCACCATTGAGCATAGTTATCGTGGATGAAATGGAGTTGTTCGCAGTAGTCCAGGCGCTGCATTGTGAGGTCGAGCCACTCCTCACCACGTTCTAGCATACGGTCGAGCAGATCAATGTCGTTGACGCCTTTGGCTTGCAGCCGTGCCAGGGTGGCGAGGGCAACGGCTGGGGGATGAAACAGTTGCATACAGGCTGCATTTTCGGCGATCTGTTGTTGCAAGGTGTCAATCTGCGTTTGCAGTGTAGCAATCTGCTGCTGTGTGTACCAGCGTTGGTAGCCAATGTAGAACTGCTCGACGTCTTGCGGGTTCAGTTTCTCGTAGATGTGCTGAAGGGTGTCCGAGGATTGTTGCGGAGGATTGTCACTCATGCGGGTCGTCCTCCGGCATCGTCTGTTGTATGTCCGTTGGAGGCCGCCTCCCCCAGCGTTCTAGCCAACGTTGTACCAGGCGGTTCGTCCTTATGGTCTCCTGATCGACGGGGTTGGCAGGATCGAACGTGTTGGATGTCACCATGATGTTGTGTAGCCACCAGGGAAGTTCAAGCTGTGGATCCGTCTGAGAATACTTGTCAAAAGCTGCCAGTGCTTCCTCCGGCAGCAATACCATCTCGGCATGTGAGGTTGCTGCCGGGGTGGGGGTTGACGGCGGTGATGATTGCTCGCCGTTATGAAATGCTTCTGGGCTGAAGTCTGGTAATTCGCCCCAGTGCTGGAGAGAAGGCGAGAGCGCGTGCGCAGACTCATCTCCGGCTGTGCCTGGGGATGAGGGGGTGATAGGGGCAGCCTCTCGTTCTATGCTGATTGCCAGTGCACGTAATATCTGGTTATCTGGTAGACCGGGCAGACAGGGTAGACCGGGCAGACCGGGCAGACCGGGCTGCGAGCAAGTCTGCTCTGGAAGGCGTGCACGGTCTTGCACCTGAGCCAACTCTGTTTCAAGCGCCTCAAGTTGTGCTCGCAGACGTTGGTCGAGTTCTCGATAGAGCAGCCATTGCTGGTATTGGCCCATTTCAAGGTATTCCTATGCTAGCTAGTCCCCGCTATAGAAACCTGACGGTTACCAGGAAGTATATCACTAAAACGGGTTTTAGGAAATGTGGCAAAATGTGAGCAAATCTGGCGTTTTCTGTCACGTTTCCGAGGTTCTATCCTGGTTATGTAGGTGCTGAGAATATCTGTGCTGAGCATCGTCAGTCTTACCAACATAACGTATTGTATCATCTTTTTCGACAATTACAAAGCATGTTTCAACGATGGTATGAGCTCAACTTTCAGGTTACGAATACCAGCCCAGATGTATGCCAGATGTCCTTCAACTCACTACTCTTGCAGGAAGAGAATAGTAATCATGCTCCCTACCAAGCAGCCGGACCAGGTAGAGACAATTATGTGACGTTACAGGCAAAGCAGTCAGTCCCGACCAGTCCTTATTTTCCTCAGGCTCCTCTCAAAGGACGCTTCGATTTGCAGCAAGTGGGTCTACGTGTGACGTGTCCACGGGTAGGCACGGTCATCATGAGTTACAATAATGTGGTTGGCATTGGAAGATGAGGAGGACAAACCAAGATCAGGTGGGACGGCCCTTGGTGGACCTGGTTGCGTATAATTCTCGATTATGTCCACCTCTTCGCCTGCCAGGTTCATAGAAACGGCTGTTATAGACACCAAGCAAGATGCTATAATAGCCAAGCATGGAACGTAGAAACGAAGCCTCAATCTATTGGAACCGTCCGTATGGCTGGCGAGCAGGAACACGCTACATCGAACCAGACGCAAGCGCAGTTGATGTTATTCGCTATAAGCAAGAAGCATTAGGGAACGCGCTTGATGTGCCTGATTTTCTGCTCGCAGAACTGGCACACAAACAGGTAAGCGCGCGAGAGATCGTATGGATATGCCGAACCAAAGAGCACGCAAAATGCTACGGCGGTAGAGACATCGGCCAACCATATAAAGAGGACTTCGGCCCGCACACACTCATTCTCGCAACTGACCAAGAACCAGAAACAGGCTACCTTCTTCTTTCTGATGCATCAGCGCTTGTGTCGTTTGCCAGAGAAAATTTCGCATTTGCCATAATTCCTGTCGCTGTTTTTGAGCATAGATGGAGAGCGATGACGAACATTTCTGACGCAAATCCCGTCGCGACATCGTTCATCATCATTTTCGCGGTCATGGAGCCGTTCAAACACGCCTTTTCTCCGTTTGACGACATTTTATTTGACAGAAACGCCAAGAAATGGGCTCTTACGCAACCTCACTGCTCCAAAATGTGGTATACTAGAAAGTTGAACAAAAATTCCATTCGAGTAGAACAGCATGACCATCTTTCCCGAACTTTTCGATCAAGACGTGCTCGTTGAGCAGGTCACCGTTGCCGATGAGATCACCCTTACCCTGCGTGCAACGTCTCCAGCCGCTTCATGTTCCGATTGCGGACCATCTCCAAGAGGATACAAAGCCGATACCGCCGGACCATCCATGATCTTCCCAGGAGTGGACGTCCTGTTCATCTGGTGTTGGAGGTCCGTCGCTTTCGTTGTCAAAAGACCCAGGATGCAAAGACAGAAGCCGATCACAAGCGGCGGCGGGGACGTACCAGGAGGCTGAGAGTCAGCGAACATACTCCAAACTCTCAGCATATCACTTTTCGCGTCAGCGAGGTTGCGTAAGAGCCAAGAAATGAGGTAAAAACTCACTTGTACTAAGCAGGCATGCTCTCAGACGTGTTAATATGCCTGAGAGCATGCTATACCGTGCTTACTATGAAAGTAAGACCTTCATTGGGATACGGAACTGCGTCTTACCCTCTTTATCCTGCACCTCAATGGTGGCTTCAGGATCGATCTGGGTCAGCAGCCATTCGTATACCTTTAGGGCGTTGCGCACCACTTCCGCCTTCGTTGGCGCATCAAGTAGCTCCTGCATAGTTTCCAGGCGCTTCAAGGCCTCCGGCGAGAAGTCGAATTGCACACGCTGCTTATTAGTGGTTTTGGTTGCGTTCATAAGTTCCTTTGATTGTGCTCGCTCATCCGCTACTGAAATAGTACTTCAGCACAATATAGAGCGGCACCGAGATGAGTACAGGCGGGACAGCGAGCAAGAAGTTTCCGGTAATCAGCAGTCTGATGACACTGGCTACAATGGCAATTGCCCAAGTTGAGAGCACAACCCCTGTGATATAGGGGCGAACCTTTACCTTTTCTGCAAACTCCAATGTCTTCCAGTCTTCTACCGCCCCACCATGAACAATGTTTTCTGTTTCATCTGAAGTATCTGTGACTTCCTCTACATCGAAGCTCTCCAGGCTATCGACTTGCTTCCATGGTTCGTTAGCATTGACCATTTAGCCAATCTTTCATGGCTCACCCTGCCTGTTGCCTCTACACAAATTTGCTTCTATACAAATTATTTCGAGTCAAACCGTCAAGATTATCATCGCGATAGGGTTGCAGGGTGAGCCAGTTGCTAGCGCACTTTTCTCTATCGCCTCTTACAATGTTGCTCATGGAGTTCCTTCTTTCGTTCTTCTTTGTTCTTGTCTTGTCTTGTTCAGTTTTGTTCTTGTCTTTTCTTTGTTTTAGTTCTCCGGAGAACTGATGCATTCATCATAACATATTTTCAGACGAATTTCAAGGTTTTACGAGTGATTTTTACTCATATGTGGGCAGCCATCCTATTACAGAAGGCCCATATCCTGTCGTGTCTGCAAACACAGTCATTAAGTAGCATCCTTTCCATGAAGAGAAGGACATTGATAAGGTTTTCTTGCTCAAATGTGACAAGAATTGCGGCAGACCCGAGGATTGCATCAACAGTATTATCGAGAACAAATGTTCCTCATGAGACACGAACATATTATGCGTCAGAGACGCTGAGGTTCATATTGCTTCTCGTCTCATCTCAAGGAGCCTGACGAAATATTTTGTGGCGCATTTGCGACTCTAATTAGTTCAGACAACAACTTGACCCATCAGTGCTTGAACAGTATGCCCTCTACCGACAGAAAAGAGCGCAAGAACAACAAGAAACCAAACAACTTGAAGTGTTATTAAATCCTCATGACGCCCGCGAGCTTGAATGCGACGACATAACACGAGTACAGTGATCCATCGACTCGTCATACGTTATACAGATTGATATAATTCGACGAAAGGAGATGCTATGGCAAAGTCAATCTTCAAGAACCTCTTCAAGGGCCTCTTCAAGAGTTCAAGAAAACCTAGACGCCAGACGACGCTTTGGAAAAATTCGTCAGGAGGATCAGTCTTTGGGGTCGATAAGCGTACCAAGGGCGGCAAAATGGCCTGGCTCAACCCTGGAAGAACCGAGGGACGCAGGAGGAAGAGATGATCTTCTGCGCTAAGATGCTAAGCCACATGAAAGCGAGTACCGGTGCTATAGTATCGGGTGAAATTGAACAAACATACTCACGGTTCGCGTAAATGTAGACGCGGTCCAAAGATTCTGCTAAGCTGTGAGCATGAAAGAAGCAGTGAGCATTACCACCGAACGGGTGGATGATATCCCGTTGTTGCTGGCTCATATGCAACGCATGGGACTGGCAGCGTTGCTGGATAGCCATTTTCCGACGCACGGCAACTGGCAAGGGTTGAGTCTGGGTAGGGTAACGATGGTCTGGCTGGCCCACGTGCTCTCGCAAGGGGATCATCGGATGAACCACGTGCAGGCCTGGGCCGAGCACCGACAGGAAACGTGGTACAGTTGTCTGGGAGAGTCGGTGGTAGGACGAGACCTGGGCGATGATCGCCTGGCCGAAG
>WNFT01000461.1_pt1 | contig 33721 bp, 30 predicted proteins | sample 5400191 | NCBI WGS metagenome assembly WNFT01 (sample SAMN13153359, study PRJNA577476) | soil metagenome | isolation source: 80 cm saprolite under Madrone tree | place: USA:California | collected 2016-06-14 | reverse complement strand
TCCTTAAGTAAATCCGCGGTGACATGTCTTAGTTGTGTTCCGCTATACTTCGAACTGAAACCATGCAAGCTTCTGCTGAACAGTTCAAGGGTGCGCGTCCTGCCGCGGAGACCATTGCGCGCGCCTACGAGTTTGCCGACCTCTCTTCTTATCCAACCAAAGAGCGCTTCCTCATTCGTGCTGCCGATCTTGCATTCTTCTTTTTGATAAAACTGCTTGGTAATACCATTCGCTGGCAAATCGACGGCTGGGAAAACTGGCAAAATGTAACGAGCGATGGTCACATTCCTATTTATACGTTTTGGCACAATCGCGTTTTTCTCTCGACGTATTTCTGGCGCCAGCGCCGCATCGTGGTGATGACGTCGCAGAGTTTTGACGGCGAGTACATCGCGCGCTTTATTCAACGATTCGGTTACGGCGCGGCACGCGGTTCAAGCACGCGCGGCGCTGTTGGTGCTGTCATTGAGATGACACGCCTGATGCGCGCCGGCTGTCCCACAGCTTTCACTATTGATGGTCCAAAAGGTCCACGCTATGTGGCCAAGATGGGCGCAGTGTTGCTTGCCAAAAAGACTGGCCAACCCATTTTGCCTTTCACGATCACGGCAGATCGTTTTTGGGAAGCGAAGAAGAGCTGGGACGGTTTTCAGCTTCCCTATCCGTTCAGCCGCGCGCGGGTGACGATTGCGCCTCCAATTTTTGTTCCTGCTGATGCAGATGAAAATACATTGAATGCGAAACGCGACGAGCTTCAACAGGCGCTGGATAACATTAACGGCGCGGAGAATCGGTAGCCGGTGGGTGTTTATTGGCCGCGGATTAACGTGGATTACACGAATCTGAAAAGAATATTTTTCCGGCTCGTCACTACTGCTTAATCGTATCCACGTTTATCCGCGCAAATCCGCGGCTAATTTTCAGATGAGATAAGTGCCATCGTGCCTCGGGCCGCCAGGCAGCTCACTTTGCTTTATCCGCATCCTTGGTTATCTTAAGCATCTCTTCCAATTTCCCCCATTTTACGATTCCAGAGGAGTAAAGAAATGAAATCAGTTTGTGCCCTCATACTCGGTTTATTTGTCGTCGTTTCAGCTCATGCCCAGGGCCTCAAACCACCCAGGGAAACTGCGTTGGATCGTTTTCTTCGTTATGCAAAGATCGACACACAGTCGGCTGAAGATCAGCCAACAGTTCCCAGCACTAAAAAGCAATTCAACCTTGCCAACTTACTGGCGAAAGAGTTGAAAGAGATTGGCGCGCAGAATGTCCGCGTCAGTGAATTCGGAATCGTTTACGCGATGGCTGGAAATCTGCCAGACAACTCAAAGGTTCCGGTGGTTGGATTTATTTCGCACATGGACACGTCGCCGGCCGTTTCCGGTGAAAACGTCAATCCCACCTTTCACAAAAACTATCAGGGCGGTGATATTGTGTTGCCCAAAGATCCGACGCAAGTGATCACTGTTGCCGGGAGTCCCGTGCTGAAGGAATTGATCGGTGATGACATCATAACGGCCGATGGCACCACGCTGCTTGGGTCTGATGACAAGTCCGGCATTGCAGAAATCTTGGAATTCAATTCGCGGCGAGGTCTGGAAAAAAGTACTGAGACACTGATTAATCTGGTGCAGATCTTCGCTAGCCGATAGCAGGGCGGTAGGAGATTTATAAGCATGTGCACAAGCGCGGCGGCCTCAAAGCGAAACAAGAGTTTCTTGCCTCCGTGCTTGCTCCTCCTTGGCATCTTCTCCGCTATCACCTGTTTTGCTCAGCCAGATGCCCGCATTCAACGAGAGGCACAAGCAACGGTATCGCAACGGAGTGTGACGTTTCATCTGAAAGATCATCCGAACGCAAAATCAGTTGCACTGGCCGGAACCTTCAATAATTGGAACACTCAGAGCACACCTATGATCAGGAAAGGTGCCGATTGGTCAGCGAGTATCAATCTCGCCCCAGGCACCTACCGGTATAAGTTTGTCGTGGATAAAGACCGTTGGACCGTTGATCCGGAGAACTCACAAACTGAGGACGACGGCGAGGGCCACATCAACTCCGTGATTGTGGTCACCGCCAGCGGCCAGTCGTCAACCCTCGGAACCAAACCATCCAAACTCAAGCGGACGTCGTTTCACCGGCGCCTGGACGTCGGAGGCTATAAGCTATACATCAACTGTGAAGGGCGCACCCTCAAAGGAGTTCCTGTGGTGGTCATGGACTCCGGCCTGGGAAACTCATCGGAGAGTTGGCTCGGCATTCAACCGAGAGTTGCGGAGTTTGCGCGCGTCTGTATTTACGACCGCGCGGGCCTGGGTAACAGCGATCCGTCAGTACATACCCAGACCACCTCGCAGATTGTTCTGGACTTACATAACCTGCTGGCTGGAGCAGGCGTTTCGGGCCCGCTGGTGCTTGTCGGTCATTCGCTAGGCGGCATCAACGCTCGCCTATACGCAAGCATGTATCCAAGAGACGTGGTAGGAATGGTGCTGGTTGACTCAGCTCACGAGGAGCAATTCGCGAGAATGGACGCGTTGATTCCCGAAGAGATCAAGAAGCAATTTCCGCCCTACGCGCTTGTGCCGACGGGCAACGAGAAGATCGACTTCACGGAGAACAGCGAGCGGAGAGCCAGGATGGCTGCATGGCACGCAGACATTCCATTGGTCGTTCTAACGGCGGCGAATGCTCAGCCAGGCGGTGAAGGGCCCCTTGCATACTTAGCCCCAAAGTTTGAGCAGATTCGGCAGGAACTTCAGCAGGATCTTGTGCATCGTTCGGCAATGGGCAAACAGATTATCGCTACCAGAAGCGGCCACTTCATCCACCGCGACGAGCCGGAACTGGTTGTGAATGCTATTCGAGAAGTGGTTGATGCGACGCGCAAGCAGAAGTAGAAACCAGGATGTGGGCCCAGTAAACCAAACAATGACTGAGAGGAACAACGAAGATTACCGCAGCGGCTATGTCGCTTTCATCGGCAGACCGAACGCCGGCAAATCGACGTTGCTGAATCAGCTTGTCGGCCAGAAGATTGCGGCGGTTTCCGATAAACCACAGACAACGCGTTTCCGCATTCAAGGGGTAATCACTGAACCGGAAGGTCAAATTGTTTTAGTGGACACGCCCGGCGTTCACCGGCCCGGCTATGAAATGAACCGGCGCATGATGGCGACGGTGCAGGATGCGCTGTTGGGCGTTGACCTTGTTTGCCTGATTCGCGACGCATCCGTTTCCACCGGTAGTGGCGACAAGTTTGTTCTTGAACTGATCCAGCGCTCCAGCAAGCCTGCCCTTCTTCTGCTGAATAAGATAGACAAAATTAAAGACAAGTCCGCGCTGTTGCCGCTAATCGAGTGGTATCGAAACGAATATGACTGGGCCGAGCTGATACCGATCTCAGCATTGCGCGGAAACGCGATTGATGTCTTTCAAAAGGAGATGATCAAACATCTGCCGCCCGGTGAGCCTTTGTTTGGCGAAGATGAGTTGACCGACCAAACAGTGCGCACTATGGTGGCGGAGATCGTGCGCGAAAAAATTCTGCAAACTACTCAGGAAGAAATTCCGTACGTGGCCGCGGTTGTGACGGAGAAATGGGAGGAGGTGCGCGAGGACTTCACCCGCATTCACTGCGCGATTTTCGTCGAGCGAACTTCACAGAAAAAGATCGTGATCGGCAAAGGCGCAGCGCGCTTGAAAGAAATCGGCATCCAGGCGCGACAAGATATCGAGAGTCTGCTCGGGCATCGCGTTCACTTGGAGTTGTTTGTCAAAGTCGAAGATGAGTGGCGAAACAAGCAACACCTGCTCGATGAGATGGGAATTCATTAGACGGACGCTTTTTCGCTCTGTTTAGCCGCATGCCTGCCTCACTGGTCTAATTGAAACGCAGACGCGGCCGACTCCAATTCTGATTTTATGACCAGTCCGAGCGAAGTACACCGAATGTGGCATGTGATCGATGTCGATGTGACACCGGCGGCGCGCGAGGCAGTCGAATATGCGCTGATGGAAGCGGGCGCACTGGGCACGGAAACCAACCAGCGTGAGGATGACCTGTTAACAGTGTCAGCCTACTTCCACGATTCTCCTGAACGAGAACGCGTGAGCACCGCGTTGGCTGAAGCTTTACGGATTTACGATCTGCCAACATCTTCTGCGCGTGAGATGAATCTTCGCGAAGTTCCAGACCAGGATTGGTTGGGCGAATGGAAAAAGAGCTGGCAGCCCGTGGCAGTAGGCAAACGTTTTATTATTGCGCCGCCCTGGGCTGAGATTGCGGACGCGCGCGATCGAATCGTGATTCGCATTGAGCCAGGCATGGCGTTCGGCACTGGCACGCATGAAACAACTCGCTTGTGTCTGGCGGCAATCGAAAACTATTTTGCCGGCGGGAGCTTTCTCGACATCGGAACTGGAACCGGAATACTTGCCATTGCGGCGGCTAAGCTTTTTCCAACTGCGCGCGTAGAAGCAGTCGATAAAGATCCGCAGGCCGTCGAAATTGCCCGGGAAAACGCCCAGTTTAATGGTGTCGCGCATAATATCGAGTTTCGCGTGGGAAGGGCCGAGGACGCCATGGCTTCGGCGGATCTTGTTTGCGCCAATCTAACTGCCGACGTGATTAGTAATTTTATTCCGCAGCTTCTCGGCGCGACCTGCGGACGATTGGTCCTTTCCGGAATTCTCGATACGCAGTTGGAAGCCGTGCGCGCGCGTCTTCATGAGTGCGGCATTTCCGAACCATTAGAAATCATGAGTGACGGCGAATGGATGGCTTTGATCGTGTAGGACAGACATTCTCGTCTGTCCCTTTTTTATATGATAGACAGGCAGGAATGCCTGTCCTACTACAACAATGACTCGTCGCAGATTCTACACACCACCAACCGCTTTCGATGACGAGCAAGACTTTGTAACTCTCATTGCCGACGAAGCGCGTCATCTGCACGAAGTCTTGCGGCTTAAGCCGGGCGACGAGGTCTATGTATTCAATGGTGAAGGAAAAGAATTTCTCAGCCGCATCGACGAAAGTCGCCGCGACACTGCTCGCCTCCAAATAATTCGCGAAGTTGAACCCGCACGTCCCGAATCTCATTTGCAATTAACTCTTGCGCTGGCGCTGCTCAAAAGCGAGAAGTTTGATCTGGTCGTGCAAAAAGCAACCGAACTTGGCGTCACCCGCATAGTGCCGGTAATTACAAAGCACGCTGACATTCGGTTGCGTGACGAATCCGACGCGGCAAAGCGTGTGACGCGCTGGCAGCGAATCGCGATGGAAGCAGCGAAACAATCAGGACGCGCAGTGGTTCCCAACGTCGCAAGTGTGATCACTTTTGATTCGCTTATCGAAACAACGAGCAAAGATGAGCGAAGTAACTGCCTTATGTTCTCTGAGCGTGATGGCCAATCGCTCTTGCAACTAAAGGAAAGCCTCGCGGCGAGTGAACTACCGATCACCGCATTGGTTGGATCGGAAGGTGGTTGGAGTGACGAAGAAATCGCTGCCGCGCGCGCGGCAGGCTGGGCCGTCGTCACGCTGGGCGGGCGAACCCTGCGCGCGGAGACCGCTGCCATCGCCGTAACTGTTCTGCTGCAACATATTTTTGGCGATCTTATTTAGAAAACGATGCCTCCCCTCCGGCTGACTTGCGCGCAGCCCGCCAATGCCCGATAATCCGGTTGATGATTGAGTTGATTCATACAAAGACCGGCCCTGTTCTTTTAAGGAGAGCATAAAGAGTGAAAGCGGAATTGCAGCAATTAGTCGCTCTACAAAAACTGGATACAAGCATAAGAAGACTACAAGAAGAACTGGAAGCGATACCGAAAAGGCGCGCTGAGATCGAAGCAGAATTCGATCAGAGCGCCTTTGAAATTCGAGCGCTGGAAACAAGCCGCGAGGAAGCCCGGCATACGCGCTCCCACCTTGAAACCGAGATTGCGGAACAACGCGCGCGCGCCGAACGTGCCGAGCGAAACTTGATGTCGTCAAAAAAACAGGACGAATACACGGCCGCGATTCGCGAAGCCGACGCCGCACGAAAACAGATTTCTGCGCTTGAGACCAAGGTGCTTGAGCAGATGGAAGCATCTGACAGGGCGGAGGGCTCGCTCACCGAACGCGCTGCTGAAATTGCCTCATTGAATTCCGATCGCGACGCACGTCTGCAGGCCTTTGACGAAGAGACGCGGCTTCAAGCTGAGAAAGTGGCAGCCAGTCGCAGCGAACGCGAGCGATTGATGAGTGCGCTGCCAAAATCCATGGCTTCGCTTTACGGCCGTATCAGCGCGCGCATTCGCGATGGCGTTGCTGTCGCCGAAGCTCGCAACGGCGCGTGCATGGCTTGCTTCATGGCGCTGAGGCCGCAGGCGATGGCCCAAGTGCGCCGCGGCGAAGAAGTTGTTACCTGCGACAACTGCAACCGCATCCTTTACTACGCCCCATCCGACTCAGCCCCAACAACCGCGCCAGTTCAACCAAAAGTCGCCCACACCTAAGGGACTTCCACAAATATGCGAGTGATGGTGACAGGCGGCGCTGGATATATTGGCAGCGTCGTTACCGAGGAGTTGGTGCGAGACGGCCACGGCGTGGTCGTCTATGACAATCTGCAAAAGGGTCATCGCCAGGCTGTGGTTGCGCCTGCTCAGTTTGTGCATGCCGACCTCGCGGACAAGGCAAAACTGGAAGAGACGCTGTCGGCCCATCGTATCGAGGCCGTGATCCACATGGCCGCAGACTCGCTGGTTGGCGAATCGTGTGAACAGCCGGCGAAGTATTATCGCAATAACGTTGTCGCCGGCTTGACGTTGCTTGAGGCGATGCGCGAAACCGGCGTCGGCCAGCTTGTCTTTTCCTCTACCGCAGCCACCTACGGCGAGCCTGAAAAACAGCCCATAGAAGAAACCTATCCTAACCGCCCAACCAATCCCTACGGCGAATCGAAACTCGCGTTTGAGCGCGCACTGCGGTGGTATGACGAGGCGTATGGTCTGCGTTATGGATCGCTGCGCTATTTCAACGCCGCGGGCGCCAGTGAACAGTGTGGCGAAGATCACGAGCCGGAGAGTCACTTGATTCCGATCGCGTTGCAAGTGGCGGCCGGCACGCGTGAGACTATAGAAGTTTATGGCAATGATTACCCAACGCCGGATGGCACCTGCGTGCGCGACTACATTCATGTGATCGATCTGGCGCGCGCGCACATTCTCGCGCTGGCTGCGTTGGGCCAGGGCAGTCGCATTTATAATCTTGGTTGCGCCGGTGATGGTTACAGCGTAAACGAAGTGCTGAAAGCGGCCCGAGACGTAACGAGAAAAGACATTCGCGCAACCGTGGGCGCCAGGCGAGCCGGAGATCCTGCGGTCCTGATTGCCAGCTCAGAAAAAATCAAGCGCGAGCTTGGCTGGAAACCACAATTCCAGGATTTGCGCCTGATCATCGAATCAGCCTGGCGTTGGATGCAGGCCCATCCAAATGGGTACAACGAATGACCAGCCATCGGTGCCGGCTCAAATCCGGTGACCGATGATGTCGAATGTAAAACTCACTTTTCCCCGCACGCGAACCATTCCATGAAATGCCGAAGTGGCCTTCACATTAAAGTCGTCACGGTCGATGCTGAAGTCACCGGTCGCTCTGAGATCGTTACCGGTTACAGTTACCTTTGCGGGAATCACAATCTGACGTGTAACACCGTGCAGCGTCAGGTCGCCGCGAATCTTCAGGTCATACTGATTGCTTCCAACCGTTCGCCCTGACACGGCAGTACTTTTAAACACAATCTCCGGATACTTCGCGGGCTCGAGAACGATTTCGCGCAACTCCTTGTTAATGATCTCTTTTTGCGGCTGAGTGAATACATCGCTCGTTTCGACCATCGAATCCGTTTTTACCGTGAGCCGAAGTGACGAGGCTGTGATTTGTCTCGGATTAAGTTGGGCTTCGCCGCTAAAGTCGCGCGCCGCCACCAGATGCTCGTGACCCTTAAACCAAAGCAGACCGCCACGAAGCCCGTGGGCTATGAATTTGCTGTTGCTGGAATCAAGTTCGAAGCGCTCGGTCGCTAGCGATTGTTGAGTCGAAGCATACAAGTGCGCTGCCGAGGTTGGCGCCGTTGTCCCAAGGAATAAAGCACCGCATAAAACCACCGATAAGACATTAGAAGGTTTGGTGGCTGGTGCCCGCCCAAGCAAACGATCAATCGAATAGCGATTAAGGTCCGCGAGCCACAACAACACGAAGTTCACGAAAGCGTATTGAAGATTGTGGGCAACCGTCGGAGCATCACCCAACATCACGGTGCCAAACGTGAGTGCCAGCAAAAGCAATCCGGACAGCGTTAATGCCAGAGTTGTCAGCAGGCCCAGCAAGAGTAGTAGTCCGATTGTTACTTCTGCAAAAGGCAGAACGTATGCGAAAGGTTGTACTAGCGTTGCGGGAAGCTTGCCGGAAAAGTGTTGATTCATTCCGCCCACAAAATTTCCGAGTCCTCCCATGAACTTGCCGATGCCAAGAAACAGAAAGATTACGCCGAGCGTTGTGCGTAGAAGCGCGTATCCGAGTTCACGATGGCTAGTCATTGGCATTCCTCCAGTGATCAACGCGCCCGCGCACCGCGTAACGACACCGGGGCGCAATAGTTTGTTCGTAAAGGCTTATTTGAGGGTAAAAAGGGGACTGCAAATTAGTTGATGAGTCAGGCTGAGAATTGGAGGTCTAATTTGCAGTTGCGGTTCTAATGTTATTCAAAAGATAATCGATTTGCAAAAGAGTGTGGCTTATCGTCTGCAGGGAAAATTGATAGGGCTGCATTGGAACAAATGGCTAAAACGATTTCGCTTAAACAGTTGACGTTGAAGCGCACGCCGCAAAAGAAAGGGCCGGCCCTTTCAGTCTCAGAATTTCTCCGTTTAAAACAGCCTAAGGGTGATCTAATTATCGACGTGGAAGGGCAACCTGTTTCTGTAACCAGCCTCGATCGCATCTATTGGCCGGACGAAAAAATCACCAAGTTTGAATTGCTTCGTTATTACCTTCAGGTCAGCGCATACATCTTGCCTTTTCTGAAAAACCGGCCCGCAATCCTGCAGCGCTGGCCGCGCGGCATCAAGGCGCCGATGTTTTTTCAGCAGGACCTGGAAAGCGCCCCCGCTTTCATCAAGACAGTCAGACTGACAAATCAGCAGGGCAGAGAACTTGACTACGCGGTTTATACGACGACCGCGTCGCTGCTGCACTTCGTGAACCTCGGAAGTATTGAACAACACCCGTGGCATTCAACGGCTGCGAAACTCGACAAGCCTGACTGGCTCGCCATTGATCTCGATCCGAAAAAAGCGCCGTGGGAAAATGTCTTGCAGGTCGCGGTGGTGTGCAAGCAGGTTTGCGATGAGATTGGTCTGAATGCGTTTCCCAAGACTTCCGGCTCGTCAGGCATACACATCTACCTGCCGCTTACACCGACAAACGATTATGCAAAAGTGGCGGAATTCTCGCGCTTGCTGGCGAGCGAGATCGCCCGGCGCGCGCCGAAGATCGCCACGGTTGAGCGAAGTATCGACAAGCGCAAACGCGATCAGGTTTATGTGGATTGGATGCAGAACGCGCGCGGCAAGAGTTTGGCGGCAGTTTTTACCGCGCGTGCCAAACCCGGCGCGACCGTTTCGATGCCGCTGACGTGGAAACAAATTGAGCAGGGCGTGAAGATTTCTGACTTTACAGTCAAAAATGTTCCTGCCCTGCTCAAGAAGAATGGCGACGCGTGGTCCACTTTTTTCGACCAGCGCCAGAAGCTGAAACTTAAATAGCGCAGCCCCGGGGTCCCCAAGCGGGCAGCCCGCTTGGGGTGGTGGATTACTTGATCTTCACGCCTGCCGAGAATCGCAAACCGTCTTCGCGGTGGCCACTACGAAACACCGGCAAGTAGTCAACCTGGATCGCGCGAATATCAACATGCCGCGTTGCCTGAATGTCGAGACCGCCACCAAGCGCCATAGCAAATGCAGTATCGCTGGTGTCCGGGCAAGTGAAATCGTGGTTGCGGAAATTGGCGTGATAGCGACTTACGCCGAACAGCGCATGGGCATACGGAATAAACGGCGAAGAATTACGCCAGTTGAACCGTGGTCCAAACAGTAAGGTGTATCTGGACACGCGCGCATTAAACTGCCGGCCAGTTAGCGCATCGACGAAATTAGTATTCGCGAAGGTCGCCGCGAAGTTTGCCACCAGTCCGATGTTGCGATGCACGTTGGCAACCACTTCTGTGGTGACGCCGTTGTAGGGTATGCGCTTGGAGACGAAATCGGCGCGCTGAGTGCTGCCGTTTGGGTTAATGATGCGCCCGCGCGCATCGAGCCGGTCGGCGCCGTTGTTAGCCCGCTCGTGAGCATAGCCAACAAAGAATTCCCAATCTGAGTAGCCGCTCTGGGCAAAACCCGCTGGGGCACAGACGAGGATAATCGCGAAAAGCAGAAATAGCTTACGCATGGGCGGTAGTCCTCCTTGACAATTTCCCATCAACACGTTGTGGTGATAAGAAAAATAGGAATCCGCACGTGTTTCCGATTTTTCCTGTTGATTACCCGTTTATTTGAAAGGGGCACTCTTTTAACATGCATTCACTGAGACAGGCAAGCGTAAAAGTGGGTGGGGTTTTGGTCAGGCTTTGGCTGACCTGCGCTGTGCTCGCGCTCGTTAGTTCTCAGGCGGCGGCGCAGCAGCCGGCAAGTACCAGATCGCGGGTCACTGGCAGAACTCCGGTGAGCGCGACCGCCAATAAGCCGGCCAACAGCTCGGCGATGACAGACGTCGATAAGCTACTCGCCTTAGGTCAGGACGCTCACCAGGCCGGCCGCCACGACGAAGCAATCGCAGCGTTCAATCGCGTCATGACTTTATCCGCAAACAAACCTGAGACGGCGGCAGTTGCGAGTTACCTGATCGGCAACGTCAACATGGTGCAAAGAAAATTTGGGAACGCGCAGATTGCCTACGAGCGCGCCACCACGCTCAATCCCAATTACGCTGAAGCCTGGAACAGCCTGGGTGAAACGTTAGGTGAATTGAAACAGTTTCCGCGAGCAATAGCAGCTTTCAACAAAGCAGTTGCCTTGGATTCAACTTTGCTGAAAGCAAAGTACAACCAGGCGGTCACCTACGATCGCATGAAGAACTTCCACTACTCGGAATTTGTATTTCGCAATTTGATTAAAAGCAATCCAACTTATTCGCTCGCGTATGACGGTTTGGCCGTCACACTTTCCAAAGCCGGGCGCGTGAAGGAGGCGATTCCGCTTCACGAAAAAGCGATTGCCCTATCGCCTGAGGAACCGTCTTACTATTTCAACTACGCCATCAGCAACCTCATGCTGGGGAACACTGCCAAGGCCCTCGAGCAACAGGAAAAACTCAAGGCCATCGATCCCGTTGTCGCCGATCGTCTGGCCAGCATGATCGTCAAACACCAGATGTGAACTCCTTCGGATGCTTTTGAAATTTTTGGCAGACTTTATTCCTTACTCCGCCGCGCTCTTGCACACAGATCCTTTGCTGCCTCGCGCCAGGTGGAAAACTCAAAGACGAAGCCTGACTCCAGTAGCCGAGTAGGAACGCCTCTTCTGCGGTTTAGATATTAATTCGGTTTCGCTTCCCATCGCGGCCGCGAGCATAGGGCCAAGCTTGGCAGCCGGCATCGCCCGAAAATACGACGGAGTCGAACATTACCCTTAAACCTTGACCTTTCAAAGATAGGTGGTTATTCTTCACGCGTGCGCCAGGGCAAACGCCTTTTCAAGTGATGATTAATCAACCGAACAGCTATCGCTATTATTGGTATTACGGCCCGCTCTCCGTTTGGAGGGACGGTCGGGTGATGGGCTGTCGGCGTGCGCTAATCAGGTAGCACTAAGACAAGTTTCCAACGAACCGGCCATTGGTCCTTCTAACGGGAGGATCGGTGGCCGGTTTATTTTTTGGATGTCTACAAGGTTTTGGAGAGTTCTTTCCGAACCTTCGGATATTTCTTTGGACCATACTCGTCGCGAGGCTTGATTCTCGCGCAAACGGACATGACATCTCTTTTGATGTCACGGCATTTGGATTGCTGAACACCAGGTATCAAAAATCCTTTTGCCGTGCGCGCAGGGACGCCGATTGCCCATCTTTGATGACCCAGGCGGGTCTGTGATCTTAACGAGAGGGCCGTGAATGTTATTAGCCGGCGCGTCAATCTTACTGATCCACTTTCTACGAAGCGGCTCAATTCGAGCGCTGCCGCTGAGACGCCGTTCGCTCTCTTCCAACCAACAGGAGGCATTTATGCGGAAACCAAGTTACAAGCTAGGTGTATTTTTCGTGTTCGCGGCAGTTTTGTTTCTTCTGCCAGGTGCCGTAGCGCGGGCGCAATCGACTTCGACTCTGCAAGGCACCATTACTGACGAAAAGGGCGCAGTCGTTCCTAATGCCACCATAGTAGTGCGCAGCCAGGCGACTGCTCTCGAACGAACCGCTCAAACTGATGAGGCGGGTAATTATCAAGTCGCAGCCTTGCCAGCCGGCTCTTACCATCTCGAAGTCACAGCGCAGGGTTTTGGCACGCAAACAGTCGACAACCTGGCTGTCGAAGTTGCCAGAACCGTTGTCAAGGACTTTCAACTGAAAGTTGGCGACATCTCTCAGCATGTAACTGTTACTGCCGACACTTCGTTAATCGAAACAGCGACGACATCGGTAGGAACGGTTATCAATCAAAGGACGGTCCAGGAAATTCCACTCAACGGCCGCCACTTCGTCGATCTGGGTTTACTAATTCCGGGTTCAGTCACTCCGCCGCAAAACGGCTTTCTTACTGCGCCTCTTCGAGGCCAGGGTTCGTTCGGTTTGGTTACTGCCGGGGGCCGCGAAGACACGGTGAACTTCATGATAAACGGGGTGAATTTGAACGACATGGTGCAGAACCAGATCACGTTTCAACCTTCGATCAATACAGTTCAGGAGTTCAAAGTTGACAACTCAACCTTCAGCGCGGAATACGGTCGGAATTCGGGGGCCATCGCTAATATCGCAACCCGTTCCGGCACGAACGACTACCACGGCGAGCTGTTTGAGTTTCTCCGAAATAGCGCATTGGATTCTCGCAACTTTTTCGAGAGCACTCCCCATCCGGCTCCGTTCAAGCGAAATCAGTTCGGTTTCAACCTGGGCGGCCCAGTTATTTTTCCGCATTTCGGCGAAGGCGGATCGGCTCTGAGTTACAAGGGCAAGAACAAGACCTTCTTCTTCTTCAGCTATGAAGGAACGCGCCAAAGGCAGGGATTGACGATTGCCGGCGTCACCGTTCCAACACTTGCGCAACGAGCGGCGGTCACCGATGCGGTGGTTACCAAATTACTGCCGCTGATTCCACTTCCGAACGTTGGAACTTCCAGTTTTAGCGGCTCGGCCACAGCACCGGTGAACATAGATCAGTGGACCAGCGACGTGAGCCACGCCCTTAATAACAACGACAGGCTGCACGGTTATTACGCCTTTCAGCGCGACCAGCGCGGAGAGCCTACGTTGCAGGGAAACAATGTTCCGGGATTTGGCGACACTCGCCGATCCCACCGTCAGATATTTACGTTAAATGAAACGCACACCTTTGGCTCTGCTCTTGTTAATGAAGCAAGGTTCGGTTTCAACCGCATCCATATCACGTTCAGCCCAAATGCAAAGCTGAATCCAGTCGACTTCGGCATTAAGGACGGCGTCACAGACCCGATTGGATTGCCGCAGATTGGCGTTGGCGGCGGCGGTATCAACATGGGCGGACCGGCCGGCTTTCCCCAGGGACGATCCGACACGACCTTCGTGCTTTCCGATACTCTTAACTATCTGCGCGGCAACCATTCGCTCAAATTCGGCGGCGAATGGCGACGCTTCTATAACAACAACACCAACAGAGACACTGGCACCTTTACTTTCGCTAGTACCACAACTTTTTTGGCGGGAAATGCCAACGGATTCAATGTCACGCTCGGCGATGTTTCGACTGCAATCGCCCAGGGAGCGTTGGGATTGTTCGTCCAGGACAACTACAAAATGCGGCCGAACCTGACGCTCGAGCTCGGCTTGCGTTACGACTGGCTAATGTCGCCGACCGAGCGCTTCAACCGCTTTGTTGATTATGTCCCTCAGACTAACTCGCTCGTTCAGGTTAATAATGGGATCGCGCCCGTCTACCATACAAACTGGAAAAACTTCCAACCGCGCGTCGGCTTCTCGTGGGATCCTTTCAAGAACGGCAAGACTTCCATACGCGGAGCCTATGCGATTCTTACCGATCAACCAGTCACCAATCTCGTAACCGGTAATGCCGCGAATCCACCGTTCGCAACCGCGGTGGCCTTGCCGAATACTGTTCCAACGACTCACCTCTTCGACGCAACGGACCCCGGCCACGCCGTTCCCGGAACTACCGTTTCTCCAAGCTCCTCAGATCCAAAATTCAAGAATGCCTACATTCAGTCGTGGAATCTGAACGTGCAGCGTGAGGTTCGGCCCGGGCTGGCCGTTACCGTCGGATACTTTGGATCGAAAGGAACACACTTGCGGCTTACGCGAAACGTGAATCAGACCTTTTTGAATTCGGCGCTAGTCGCAACCCGGCCCTTTCCAACCCTGTCTGCAAGCAGCCCGATAAAGCCCGGCATTCCGCTGTTGAACATTACTTTCCGCGAGGGCACGGGCGTCTCAAGCTACAACGCTCTATGGGTGACTGCGAACAAACGGTTGTCGCGAGGACTACAATTCAACGCGTCGTACACCTGGTCCAAGTCAATCGACTACAATTCGCAGAGTTCCCAGGCTGTAACCGTGCAAGACAGTTATAACCTCCGGGGCGACCGAGGGCTTTCCGACTTCGACGCACGCCACAGGTTTGTTATCAACGGAATCTACGAGTTGCCGTTTCATAAGAACCAACTTGTTGGTGGCTGGCAGCTTTCATTTATCACGCAATCGCAGAGCGGAAATCCGGTGAATCTCCTGGCTGGAAATGCCGGAGCTATCACGGGAGGAGCTCCGTCCGCAAATGCCAACTCTTTGACAGGACTAGCCACTCTGCGTCCTGACGCAGGGGCCGCTGCTACCGTCCTCGGCACTGCTGCGCCAACTGGAATTGGCGTCCAGTGGTTCCCCAATCTAGTATGTGATCCTCGTCCTAGTGGTTCTTGCCCGGCTGGTTCAGTTGCCATCCTGCCGGTTGCTTTCGTCAGCGGTAAGACCATCTTTCATTTCGGAAACCTCGGGCGCAACGTGATAATCGGTCCAAGGTTCAACAACACCGATTTCTCGGTTATCAAGCGTACGAAGCTTGGTGAGAACAAACTCGTTGAATTCCGCGCGGAGTTCTTCGATCTCTTCAACCACGCAAACTTTGGTCAGCCAGGCCGCGTTGCGCAGGTCGGCAGCACGTCCTTTGGCGTTGTTAACAACACGCGCTTTCCGACCGGTGACTCCGGATCTTCACGGCAAGTGCAGTTCGCTTTGAAGTTCAAATTTTAGGTTGGGCTCATCAGGCCACTTATTGCGCGCACCGGCCAGAAATGGTCGGTGCGTTTTTGTATCCAAACTGCTGCCGTCATTCAAAAATCAATGAGAGCAGCGGTTATTCTTTTGGCTTCGTTATGCGCTTGATGAAGTGATCTAAGGAAAGGCGATCATCTTCTCGTGGCAACAGCAAAATAAACAGCAGTAGGGCGAGACGCGGAATGACGTGCGTATGGAATTCGTAAAGCGGATCTTTCAATAGATGGCCAAAAGTTACTACCACTAAGACAGCGCCCAGCGCGATCAGCGCTTCGCGCGCCCGCAATCCCAGGATTAATAAAGCGCCGGCAATTAATTCGATGAATGGGATCACGGTGCCAGTAAACCATAGGGACCAGACCGGCAAGAACGAATCGGCAAATGGTAGAAAATATTTGCGAGCATGTTCCAACGGGCCCAGGCTAAAGACTTTCCACACGCCTGCCATAAAGAAGATTAATCCGAGCACAAGCCGTGCGAACAAGAGCGCCCAACTTTTTGCCATTCGTTTAGTCTTCTGAAAGTTCAGTCGCCGGAAGGTTGCTCAGTAGCAACTCCAACATTTGTGTTGAGGTGATGGAGTTGACTGGCGTCAATCAGGTTGAGGCCTTTCTCGCGCACATTTGTGAAGCCTGGAAGGATTTCTCCTTCGAATGGTTTCATGCCCGCAGGGTTTCGCTTGTGGCCGGCGAAGTCGAGGTAGAGATGTTTGCGCAACAGGCGTTCAGGCGCTCCGGCGAAACGCGCCAGCGGATACTTGATGACGTTGCCAAACAAACGCTTGCCGAGTTTGCCGTAATAAATTGGAGCGCCCAAACTGAATTTGGCGTTCAGGCTCTTGCGGTTGCCTTTCCAGAATTCCACATTGTATTTCCAGCAGGTAAAGAAAAACTCCCACTGCAGCTCGGTCATGTCGATCATCTTGGCGCTGTCCTTCTTTTGCATGCGCGTATCTTCAAGGGGAACAAAAAATGTGGGCACAAATGTTCCCTTAGCGTCGCGCAAATCGTAGAGCAGGTTGAGCGACTCTTTAACGTCCGTATCAGTTTCACCAGGCAGGCCGATAATGAACGTGCAAAACGGAAACCAGTTATGCCGGTTCAGAATTTCCATTCCCTTCAACACTACATCGCGCCACTGATGTCCTTTGTAAGGATAGGCTTTGCCTTTCATGTAGGTGTTGAAAAGGCGGGCGCTGCCCGTTTCGAGACCGATAATCGGGTCCGCCGCCCGCTGATCCGGATCCGTCGAGTCTCGGTGCTGCACGTGTGAATACGGAACAACATAAGGCGTCAGCCGCTCGATGATGCTCGGGTCTTTAACCACCGGGGCCATGGTGATGTGCGACGTTTGAATCGTCTCGATACCGGGAACGGCAATCAGGCTCTGAAAAAGCTTCTCAAGTGCCGGCGCGTTCGTTTCGAAGTTTGGCAATTGCTCGTAGAGAAACATGTCTTCCGAAGCAATCATGATCTCGGTTGCGCCTTCGCGCGCGTTGACCTTGGCACTCTCGACAATGTGTTCCAGCGGAAACGAGCGGCCCACCTTTGTTGCCGGACCACAGAACTGGCAGCCGCGGCCGCAGCCGCGCGTAATTTCAACGACCCCGAAAGTGGAGCGATGACGCACGACGGGAATTTCTTCAACCGTCGCCTGCATATCTTTGGGAACTTTAATAATTCTTGGCAACGACGGATCGCCGGCCATGATCCGTTTGAAGAGGTCGCTGAAGGCGCGCTCGATCTCGCCGTCGATCAGGTAATCGATTTTGAATTCATCGAGCCGGTTAGCTTTCTCAAGCTGCCAGGCGCCGGGACCACCAACAACAATTTTTGGCCGGTACTTTTTGATTACCGGATGCGTAACGATGCGAATGAATTCATGCGCGTTGAGAGGCATCAGGTTTTCGCCGAAGATTTTCGCGTAGACATCGGTGGCGTAAGAGATGCCGAGCGGATTGTGCGCGTGAATGGCCAACACTTTGGTTTCCGACCCAACGAATTGTTCGAGGTTATCGGTGTAGCAGGTAACGACGTCGTCTTCCGCGTATTCGCGCAGCAGCAGCGTCTCAACCATACGCAGACCGTTGGGCACATACTTCGCGCGGCCGTCGGGCCACGATTCGTTTTCGAAGAAAACTTTGTTGAAGATGCGGTTACTGAATTTATAAGGCACCGTTGCGGACATCATCTGTTGCCAGATGCTGTGGTGCCATTCACTTGCTTCCGTCGATGAAGCCGTTAGGACGATCAGAGGTGAAGACACGGGGCGAGCCCTCCTGCTAAGAATTATGATTATCTTTGAATAAGACCCACCCTGGTTCGTAGGCACTTCGGTTAACCGTGGAACAAACGGTCGGATTCTAGCATCGGCTTCCCGCGTTGCCAACGCATTGTGCTTGTTTCAGGAGGCTCCAGCCGGCAATCCGGCCTACGAGTCACAACGTAAGCAGGAAGCGGCAATCTCTTCCGCAATCTCAACCGCGTCTCTGCCCTCGCAAACAATGCGTTTCTGGGCCAATTCGTAAATCGGGCGGCGCTCGAGGTAGAGCTGATGCGCCTGCTCACGCGAACTGGCCAGCGGTCTGGTTTCGTACCCCGCTTCAATTCCTTTCCAGCACAAGTCGAAAGAAGTATCCAGCCAGACTGTGAGCGCTTCCCGTTTGCCCAACATTCGGCGGTTCTCCGGCATGGTCCAGGCGCCCCCGCCCAGCGCGATTACCCGAGCGCCGTCCTTTCGCAAAACCTCACCTAGTGCATTTGTTTCAATCTCACGAAAGCGATCCTCGCCTTCGGTTTCGATGATCTCCTTGATCGTTCTTTGCTGCTGCGCGGCGATTAGGTCGTCAAGATCCACAAACTCGTAATCTAACCTGGCTGCGAGTGCTCGAGCAATCGTCGTTTTACCCGATGCCATGAAACCCGTAATCGCGATTAGCAGATGAATCATATTATTAAGAATTGCGTCCGATCATCTTTCAACCAACGATTCAAGTACCTCGAAAAAGTTTGGGAATGAAACAGAGACGCACTCGCTGCCAATGATTTCTGATTCTCCTTCAGCCAGCAGCGCCGCCACGCTGAATGCCATGGCGATCCGGTGATCAGCAAACGATTCGAGGGTGGCGCCTTTTAGACGTGCAGCGCCGACCACGCGAAGTCCGTCTTCAAACTCTTCGACTGCCGCACCCATGGCCTTAAGATTTTTTGCGGTGGCGGCGATGCGATCGGTTTCCTTAAAGCGCAGCTCACGCGCGTCGCGAATCATCAGCCCAGCGGAAAGCTGACTGCCAATAACCGCAAGCAAAGGTAATTCGTCGATCAATGCTGCGCTTAATGGCCCACTTATCCTCAGCGATAACTCTTTTTCAATGTTTTCTCGCAAGTTTCCGCTCACGCGAATACTGCCAACCGGTTCGTTTGACTCATCCCTCTTTGAACCAATGTCGATCTCCGCCCCCAATGCTCGCAAGGTATCCAGAAACTGTGTGCGTGTCGGATTAAGTCCTACTCCCTCGATTTCGATTTCGGAATTTGCTAGCAAAGCTGCGGCGGCGATGAAAAACGCGGCGGCCGAAAAGTCTCCCGGCACCCTGACATCTCGCGCTGAAAAACTGGCTGGACCAACTACCGCACAGGTCCTCGCTCCGGTTTCGTCGTTGTCACTCCCAATCTCAATCGAGGCGCCAAACCACTGCAACATGCGTTCGGTATGATCGCGTGTTAAGCCGGAGGGTTCGACGATTTCGGTGCGCCCGATTGCGTACAGTCCTGCCAGGAGCACACAACTCTTTACCTGCGCGCTCGGAAGCGGCAACACATAGCTTATCGGCTTTAGAATTCTGTTGCCGGTAATTTGCAAAGGCGGATGACCATCGAGGGAAACAATCTGTGCGCCCATTCTTTCGAGTGGCTCAATGATTCGCTTCATGGGACGCCTTTCCAGCGAATCGTCGCCTGTAAGTATGGTTGGAAAATCCTGCGCCGCGAGCATGCCGGCAAGCAGCCGCATCGTCGTAGCGCTGTTGCCGCAATCGAGCGGGAGCGAGGACGGACGCAAACCCCGAAGACCTTTACCATCAACTGAAATCCGATTTCCCTGTCGTTCAAGCGAAACTCCGAGCCCCCGCAAACATGAGAGCGTTGCAGCGCAATCCTGACTGGGAGAAAAATTTGAGATGTGTGAACTGCCGTTCGCCAACGCGGCGATAAGTGCTGCTCGATGCGATATCGATTTGTCTCCAGGCAGATGGCAGCGGCCACTTATGCGTCGCGCCGGCTTGATTTTCATTAGTCAATATTACCTTGCGAAGTGGTGCACGGCGAAGGTCTAAAGAATAGTTAGGAAAACATTTAGCCGCCCAAAGCGCAGGCGAATTCCGTCTTTGCAAGCTTCTTGACAGGCGATAGCAGAGCGTGTTAAACCCTCGGTCTTCCGGGTAGCTTTTGGAGTTTCACTAATACAGCCCAGGATCCGCACGCGATGGCTCTGGGAGCGGCCATGTCTTTTAATTGTGACTCTTGAGACAACTGAGCTCAGATTGCCCAGCCGCATTGAGGCCGTTTCCGAAGCTGCTGCAGCAGTTGCTGAATTCATGAACCGGCTGGGGATCGACGAAGGAGTGGCCTTCGGCGTGGACATGGCAGTGCGTGAGGCAGTAACAAACGCAGTGCTTCACGGAAATAAACTCGATGAAGCGAAAGTCGTTGATCTAAAGCTGAGAAACTCGCCGGAAGCTTTTGAGATCATTATTCACGACCAGGGGCAGGGATTTAATCCGAACGACATCCCAGATCCGACCCAGGCAGAAAACATTCTGAAAACTTCAGGCCGTGGCATTTTTTTCATGCGAAATTTCATGGACCTGGTTGATTGGTCGGCAGATCCAAAAGGTGGAACCATCGTGCGCATGATGAAGAAACGTTAGAATTTTTTTTGAGTTGTGATTTTCGATTTTCGATAATCTGAGTACTCCGCAGACTTGATTGGGCCGAAGGCAGCGCTCGACAGCGAAAATCTGAAATCAAAAATCGCAAATCCGCTTAAGGAGATCGCAGCAATGGCAGAACTAAACATTTCGGAACGCCAGGCCGGTGACGTAACGGTTTTGGATATGGACGGCAAAATCACGATCGGCGAAGGTAGCGTGGCGCTGCGTACTGTTGTGCGCCGCCTGCTTGAAGAAGACAAGAAAAAGATTCTCCTGAATCTGGCGCGGGTCGGCTACATCGATTCGAGCGGCATTGGTGAATTGGTCTCCAGCTATACTGCGATTAACAAGGATGGCGGCCAGTTGAAGCTGCTTAATCTGACGCAGAAGCTTCAGGACTTGCTGACAATTACAAAGTTGCTTACGGTCTTTGACGTTTACGATACCGAGCCTGAGGCATTAAGTAGTTTTAAGTAAACGCGGCAGTTTCTTTACAAAGGGAGATAAGACATGGCAGAACTCGAAGTCAATGAAAGACGGGCAGGCGATGTCACCATACTCGATATGAGCGGAGCGGTGCGCATGGGCGAAGGCAGCATCGAGTTGCGCAACGCCATACGCGGCCTGGTTGACGGCGGCAAAAAGAAAATTCTGCTGAACCTGAGAGGCGTAAAAAACGTCGACTCAAGCGGCATCGGGGAATTAATTGCAAACTATACGACCGTCAGCCGCGACGGCGGGCAACTTAAGCTCTTGAATCTGACAGAAAAGATTCAAAACCTCCTGGTCATCACCAAGCTGCTGACTGTCTTTGACGCTTACGATAATGAAGCGGAGGCGCTGAATAGCTTCAAATAAGTACGACAGGCATTCCTGCCTGTCGCTGTAAGGAGGGACAGGCAAGAATGCCTGTCCTACCAGATGTTTCGTTCTACCTTTCGCCGTTTGCTTGCGCTGGACGATCCGCCTGAGCGAACGGCGCTTGCTTTTTCAATTGGAGTTTTTATTGCCTTCTCGCCACTGCTCGGCCTGCACACAATCCTGGCTACACTGATTGCATTTCTTTTTCGCTTCAACAAGATCGCCGTCTACGCCGGAACCTTCATAAACAATCCATTCCTCACGCTGGTTCCCATCATTATTTCATCTTATGCCATCGGCGCCTTTCTGCTTGGCCGGCCTCTGCTAATTCCCACTCAAGGGTTGGCGCTACTCGAAGAACCACGCCTGTTGACTGGCGATTATTATCGCAAGTTGTTTCATGAGAGCTGGTACATCGTTTTGCCATTCAGCATTGGCGGTACGGTGCTATCCGTCGTTTGTTCGCTCATTGCTTATCCGGTAACATCTTCGCTATTGCGAGCGCGGAAGCGCACCAGTAAACCGGTGAGCCCCTGAAACTTCGTGCGTCCTGGCATCTGTTTCGCATCCGCATAGCATCTCTGGAATCTCCCAAAGCAAAACAGCAAAGCCGTTATTGGCGTCAGTGTCCCCATGAAAAAGATTGTCTTGTCCATTACCTCATTGATTCTGTTGTGCGTCGCGAGCATGGCGCAACCAAAGCCCGTTCCCACTTCTTCTCCGCAGCCAACACCACGCGCGCCATCGTCGCAGCGGCAGCCCGCCTCGTTTGACTTGACAACGTATGGAGTCAGTTTTGCTGTCGAGCCGCGATTAATCATCATGATGGCGGCGCTCGAAGCCGCCGGGTTTGAAGCTACGTCCTCAGTTGCCGGGACTACCCTATTTCGAGCGCAAGTGCGAAACGAGCTTTCCACACTTGATCCCGACCTGCGCGCTCGTTTGCATACATTTTATGAACGCAACAAGTTACCGGCGCCGGCCACGCCGGCAGACCAGGCCGCGCGCTACGTTTCACTGGCGCTGGCGCTTGGACCACCGCCTTTGCTCGAAGCGCCCGAACGCTCGGAACAACTGCCCGGGAGTTTGCTTGAGGTGCTCGACTTTGCTCCGCTGGTGCGCGAGTTTTATCGCCGCTCGGGCATCGATGAAAAACTGACTGCTTACACTCGCGCTTATCAAGCGGAAGGCGATCGGTTGCGCCAACCTACGGCCGATATGGTCCAGTCGGTGTTGTCTTATTTGCACACCCGGCCAATCACAGTTGCGACCGAGCGCGTGCCGGTAAAAGCGCCCTCCACGAAAAAGAAGAACCAAGAGCGCCTCTATACCACTCGCCAGCACGAGCGCCACTTCTTTATTGTTCCCGACTTGCTGGGCGTACCGGGCGCGATTAACTTTCGGGTAATCGCCGACGATTATTACGCCGTCGTTCCGGAAGGAACTGATCCTACCTCGTCGGAGCTGCGACGTGGTTATCTGCAATATGTGATTGATCCGATGGTCCTCAAGTTTAATCGGCAGATTGCCGACCGGCGCGAGCAGATCAAGCAAGTGCTGGCGGAACGAGAAAAAGCAGGCGCATCAGTAAGTCCCGACGTCTTTCTTTCTGTTTCACGCTCGCTGGTCGCGGGCGCCGATGCCCGGTTTGATGAATACCGAAAAACTGAACGAGTGACGTTAGATGCTCGCGCCAAACTCGCTGACGCCAAAGATGACGCTGCGCGTCAGGCAATTGTAAAAGAGACTCAAGCAACCCTTGCAGCAATCCAGGATGAGGCGATTGCGCGGCTGGCTGATGATTATGAACGCGGCGCCGTGCTGGCGTTCTCCTTTGCCCAGCAGTTCAAAGACATCGAAAGCTCCGGTTTCGATATTGGCAACTTTCTTCCAGACATGATCTCTTTATTCGATCCGGCACGTGAAGCGAACCGGCTGACCGAAGTCGCTGAAGCGCGGAAGCGCGCCCTGGCTGCGCGCCAGGCTCGGCTTTCAGCACGAGCCGCAGAGATTGAGCCGCCTGTCTACTCCGAAGCTGAAGCGTTAAGGGCTGCAGCACTGGTCAAACAACTGGGCCAGATCGAACAGATACTACAAGCGAAAGACTACGGAACCGCCGAGGCCCGTTTGAAAGCGTTGCTGCAAGATTATTCGCGCGAGCCGCGCATCTTTTTCGCACTTGCTCAAACTTCCAGCGTTGCCGCTGCTGATGCCACTGATGAAGAGGTGCAGGCGCAACGACTCAAGGCCGCGCTGACGAACTATCGACTGGCGATTGAGGCCGCATCGCCAGAAACAGACCGCGCGCTGATCTCACGCGCGCATGTGGCCATGGGCCGGATCTATTCGTTTCTCGAGAACAACTCAGAAGCAGCAAAGGAATTTGACGAAGCGATCAGAATAGGCGAGGTCGCGGGCGGCGCTTATCGCGAAGCGCTGGAAGGCAAAAGCAAACTGCCAAAATAAGTAGGACAGGCATTCCTGTCTGTCCTTTTTCAGCCACTTTAGAACAATTTGCCGCCAACAAGACGGGGACAGCCAGAAATGCCTGTCCTACTTTCTTTTTATATCGGTTGCTGTGAAGGTGCTTTGACGATACGCACTCTTGGCGCTTTGGTTGGCAATTGCACTTCGATTTGCGGAATCGTTGGCAATTCAATTCGTGGCACCGAAATATTCATCTCAGGAATTGCCCCGAGTTCAATTCGCGGAATAACAATTCGCCGTGCCGACTGCGGCACTGCGCCGGGCGCCGCCATTGGCTTGACCTCTGTTGGTGTGACGGTAATGGTTCGTTGGTTCCCTTTGCGGATGACCGTCAAGGTCACGTCGCCGTCTTTCTTCTTGTTAATGCCGCGTGCGACATCGCCTGCGCCGTCAACCTTTTCGCCGTCGATTGCAGTGATCACATCGCCTGCTTTAATGCCAGCCTTCGCCGCGGGACTATCTTCGGCAACCGAAGTCACCAGCACGCCCTGACCTTCGGCAACTCCAAAGTACTCGGCGAGTTGTTTGGTCAACTGCATCGTGCTCACGCCGATGCGCCGATTGTTGTCAAACGCGAAAACCATATCTCCGCCTTGCCCGGGTCCCTCCCACTTCCAAACATTTCCGCCCGGCCCTTCGGGAGCCATCAAACCACGCAGGCCCGGGAGATCTTGCATACCCTGCAGAGCGCGAAAACCTTCGCCGGCATTCATTGATTCATTACGCTTACCGATCGTGACTGAAACTTCCTGCTCTGATCCGCTGCGACTGATCCCCAGGCGCACGCTTTGATCGGGAGCCACTTCCGAGACGAGCCGATTGAGCTTTCTGACGCTGGTAACATTTTCGCCGTCGAATCTCAGAATCACATCATCTTTTCGCAAGCCCGCTTTTTCCGCGGGGCTGTCTTTTACGACTTGCGTGATTCCCACGCCGCGTACTTCACGCAGGTTGTAGCGGCCCATGTTGTCCTTGCTAACGTCCTCGGCGTAGACACCAAGAAAACTGCCTCCCGCGATAAAAAACGGGAAATTTTGCGGCGCGTCGGGCGGCATCGGCATCGCGGGCTCGCCGGGCGCTGACGGCGGCGCGGGCGCCACTTGTTGGGCCAGGACAATGGTGGCCGCGAAAAGTAGGGAGAACAAAAGGCCAACAGCATTTCTAAGAGTCATAACAAGAGAATCCTCCGGAAAGATTTTTATGGCTTACACGCGGGAGTGGAGCGAGGGTTCCAAAAAGAGTATCCGCAGATTTCGCAGTTTACACAGATTCAATTTCAATAAAATGCCCGAAAGACCTGCACTATGGGGCCGTTAGGTCATAACCGCACTGACATCTGCCGTTTTCTGTCGTTCTGGGTAATCTGTGTAATCTGCGGATAAAGATTGTTATGCCCTGCGATAAACTTCTCTGCCGCCGGCAAACTCAACCGCAATTCTTCCTTCTGAATGCGCCAGGTCAAGATGAGCAACCGCTTCGGAAACTGCCAGGAAGCGATGTACATCGTCCGTCTCCGGAAACATCGCGCGCGAAACGTCCCAGGCGCTGACTCCAGCTTTCGGGACCAGCTTGATGACTTCCGCCTGGCGTTCCCGGATCGCGCGAAAATAGCGATTGCACAACTCCTCAAAGTCGTGCACCGGCCCACCATGTCCGCCATGCACCAGCGTTGGCGAGCAGCTGCGCAAGCGCGCCAGGCTGACCAGATATTCCGCCAGCGATGGAAAGCGCTTGGTTGGATCGATCGGATCGGGTGATAGCACGGGATTGGGCGTGATGCGTTTAAGAACGCAGTCGCCGGCAATCACCGTGCGATCTGCTTCGCGCAGAAAAGAACACGAGCCCGGTGTATGACCGGGCGTATGAATGATTCGCAACGCCCCAGTCTCAAACTGCAATTCTGATTCATCCCAAAGGGGCCCATACTCGTTCTCGGCAAACGAGTCGGCATACTTGCGCACGCCTTCATACATCTTGCGCATGCCTTCGATCTCGGCGTCAGGCACACCAGCGCGCGCCAGCAGCTTGCGATGCTCTTCGTATTCGAGCCGGCCGACGCGATGCCCGGTTTCCCATTCGTGAACTAAGACTTCGGCATTCTTCGCTTCGTCGCGCAACGCGCGCGCCAGCCCGCAGTGGTCTTCATGCGCATGCGTCAGCACAATGCGGCGAATGTCAGAAACGCGGACGCGCGCTTTTCTGAGTGCTTCGCGGAGCGCTTCGGTGGCTTCTTTGGTTTTGGGACCGGTATCGATCAGCGTGATGGGATCTTCCGCGATCAGATAGACGTTGACAGGACCAATGTAAAACGGCGTTGGGAGTGAGATGGGGACGATGCGCATGAAGTCATTTCCGATTGCCGATTGCCAATTTCCGATTTTCAAACGCTTTCAATTTACGAATCCGATTTATGGTGACCAGCAATTGATAATCTGCATTCACCACATAAATCGGCAATTGGCAATCGGCATTTGGCAATGCTAGTACGCCCACTTGTTCGCAGTAATCAGCACATCCGCAATGCGCTGCCGCGCCGTGATTGTGTTCATCGGCGTAAGCTTGGTGAAACGACGAAGCGCCGCCAGCAACGTGCGCAGCTCATCCCCGTCCGCCATGCCCGCCAGTGTATTCTTCGCGCGCGCCTCAACTCGTTCAACCGCGTCGTTGCAAAACACGCGCGTCATGTCGATGTAACGCGCCGCCGCTTCTTCACTCTGCGACGCTGCCAGTTTTTGCGCGCGCAGGATCGCTGATTCCATCGCGTACGCATCCATGATGACGTCGGCAATGCCAAGCAGAATCTCCTGCTGGTCACCCAGCTTCGTCATGTATTTTTGTGCCGCCGTTCCCAGCGTCATCAGCGCCACTTTCTTGGCGTTCTGAGCCAGCTTTTGCTCGACCGCCAGTACGGCTTCGTCGTCCTCAAAGCTGGCCATCGGCGGCGTCAGTATTTCGTCCATCAACGCCTGCGCCGCCGGCAGTAACGCCAGATGGCCGCTCAAGGCCGCCTTCATCAATCGGCCGGGGATCAACATGCGATTGATTTCGTTGGTGCCTTCGAAGATGCGATTGATGCGTGAATCCCGATAGGCGCGTTCGGCCGGATAGTGCGCAGAATAGCCGTAGCCGCCGTAAATCTGGACCATCTCGTCAGCCACAAAATCGCAATACTCTGAAAGCGCGACTTTGATGATCGAGCATTCAGCCGAATATTCTTCAATCGCCTTCATCTTGGCATTCGGATCGTTGGGGTCCGTGATCGCCGCTTCGATCATTCCCAGCGTCCGGTAGGTCATCGACTCACCGACCCAGGTGCGAATCGCCATCTCGGCAATCTTCGACTTGATTGCTCCGAATGAAGAAATTGGTTTCCCAAATTGCTGCCGTTCGTTTGCATAGCGCACAGCTTCATGAATCATCAACTTCATTCCGCCGACGCACATCGCACCGAGTTTGAAGCGGCCGATATTGAGCGTGTTGAAGGCAATCTTGGCGCCTTTGCCCACTTCAGCGAGCATGTTTTCGACCGGCGCTTTTGCATCAGTCAGCACGAGCGGGGTCGTGCTCGAACCCTTGATGCCCATCTTGTGTTCTTCGGCGCCGGGCTGGACACCTTCCTGCTTCTCCACGATGAATGCAGTAAATTTGTCGCCGTCTACTTTCGCGAACACGATAAAGATGTCCGCGAAGCCGCCGTTGGTAATAAACATCTTCTCGCCGTTAAGAATGTAATACGTGCCGTCTTCACTCAACCGCGCCGTCGCTTTCGCCGCCATAGCGTCCGAACCCGAGCCCGCTTCAGTCAACGCATAGGCCGTGATCAGTTCGCCGGACGCGATCTTTTGCAAGTACTTCTGCTTGGCTGCTTCCGTGCCGAAGTAGATGATTGGCAAAAGACCAATGCCGCTTTCGGCGCCGAGCGTGGTGGCAAACGATGCGCAACGGCCAATATTTTCACCGACCAGCGCTCCACTGGTCTGGTCCAGACCGAGCCCGCCGTATTCTTCGGGAATGTTGGCGCCGATGAGACCGAGGTCAGCCGCCTTCTTCACCAAATCGCGCGCGAGTTTCCAGTCGTGATGCTCGAGGTCGTCGATGTGCGGTGCAACTTCGTTATCGATGAACTGCCGCGTCGTCTCGGCGATCATGCGGTGCTCTTCGGTGAAGTCTTCCGGCGTGAAAATATCTTCGGTCGTGCGTTCTTCAATCAGAAACGCGCCACCTTTGACTATCTGCTTTTGTTCAACTACGGCTGACATATCGCTATCCTTTCATCTATGGACAGAATCAATTTTCTTCAATCTGTTGGATAATCGTTGGCGGCATCATGTCGCGAAGTTCAGGATACTTCTCGGCAATTCGAATTAGATCCAGTTCATCCTTCTTACGTTTGCTGAGTCTCCGCGAATCGTCAGCCCAGGCCCACATTTTTCCGCGGACTATATTTGCAAGTGACGCCACCGGAACTTTCTGGCCCAGGACTTCATGAAGTGTTGTGGTGTTTAAGAAGTCCTGGTATCGCGCATCAGTGGTGAACTGAATGCGAAGATCACTACCCGCCATTGTCGCATTAAGAGAGTGCGGAAACTCTTCAACCGAAAAATCCGCGCGTTCCAATTCGTTTTTTATCTCAGGCAAATCCGAAGAAACAACAACGATGTCAGCATCGAGTGTGTATACAGGCTCGACGTAACAGTTGACTGCAAGGCCGCCAATCAAACACCAGCCACTGTGCCGATTGAGAATGCCGACTACGGTTGCGAAGTCAGTGCTGCCACCGCCGGTTACTGCTTCAAATATCTCCGACTCGGTCATAATTCTAGAAGGCTACACTATTCGGTTACGCTCCCGGCGAAGCGACTAACACGACTGACAACTGACGGTCTCACAATCTTTCAAAAATTCCGGCTGCGCCCATGCCGCCGCCAACGCACATCGTCACCATGCCATAAAGTCCGTTGCGACGTTCAAGCTCGCGCAAAATGCTGGCAGTGAGTTTTGCGCCGGTGCAACCAAGCGGATGGCCCAATGCTATGGCGCCACCGTTGACATTAACCTTGTCGATATCGAGACCAAGCGTCTTGATCACCGCCAACGACTGCGCGGCGAATGCTTCATTCAACTCGATCACATCGATTTGATCTAGCGTCAAGCCGGCCAGCTTCAACACTTTTGGAATTGCAAAGACTGGCCCGATTCCCATCTCCTCAGGCGGACATCCGGCGGTTGCGTATGCAACAAACCGCGCCAGCGGCTTTACACCCAGGCTCTTCGCCCTTTCATCGGACATGACAATCGCCGCAGCCGCGCCATCAGACATTTGCGACGCGTTACCGGCCGTGATCGTGCCCTTCATGCTGAATGCGGGCTTTAACTTTGCAAGCCCTTCGATGCTGCTGTCGCGGCGTACGCCTTCGTCTTTATCAAAAACAACTTCGCGCTTTTGCTTGCGACCTTTTTCATCCAGCTCTTCAAACGTTACGGTTAACGGCACCGTCTCGTCTTTGAATTTATCGTTATCAAGCGCGGCTGCGGCTCGTTGATGTGAACGTAAAGCAAACTCGTCCTGCTCTTCGCGGCTGACGTTGTACTTGCGCGCCACATTCTCGGTGGCTAAACCCATATTCAAATAGAAGTCGGGATAATGTTCGACCAGATAGGGATTTGGGCGAATGGTGTGACCGCCCATCGGAATCATCGACATCGTTTCCAGGCCGCCGGCGACGATCGTCTCGGCGCCGCCGCTGCGAATTCGGTCCGCCGCCATGGCGATCGACTGCAAGCCCGACGAACAGAAACGATTGATGGTCATGGCGCTGGTTTCGACCGGCAAGCCCGCGCGAATTGCTGCCGCCCGCGCGACGTTCATGCCCTGCTCCGCTTCCGGCATAGCGCAACCCATGATCACGTCTTCGATTTCCGTTGCTTGCAGACCAGGCACGCGAGCCATTGCCTCCTTGATGACTGCCGCGCCCATCTCGTCGGGACGAGTGTTTCTTAAAGTGCCTTTTGGCGCTTTGCCAACTGCCGTGCGAACTGCTGAAACAATTACTGCGTCGTTCATAAAACACCTCTGGAATCCAGAATACAGAAGACAGAATTCAGAAGGCCGGAGTCAGCGAATAGAAGTTCTAATCGCAGCCGAATAGCTGCCGAGCAGTTTACTGACTTCTTCCAATTGACCCGACAACTCCAGCGAATCTCCATACCCGAGATCTCGTGTCAGAATTAGATAATACCGACATTCTTCAAGCGACCCCTCTGCAACATTCATGAAACGCACTTTGTCTGCTCGCCCTCGTTTCTTAAATCCTTCAGCGATATTTGCCGCTACAGAAATCGCTGCGCGTCTGAACTGCGAGGTCAAACCATAAATCTCTTCGCGTGGAAACGCTTTGCTTAGCCGATAGACACCGAGAACAAACTGATGAGCTTTTCGCCAAACGATCAAATCTTGAAAATTTCGAGCTGGTAGCCGCTGCATAAATCCTCCCTGCCGAACGTGGATTAGGGTGATTTGAACGATTTCCAATCTAGCGGCTTTTAGTAACTTAATTCAGTCTCCTGTCTTCTGTCTTCTGTCTTCTAGTTGCGGAGCGGTTTCCCGGTTTTCAACATTGCCGCCAGCCGCTCCTGCGTCTTGCGGGTTCCGGCCAACGACAAAAACGCTTCGCGCTCGAGATCGAGAAGGTATTGTTCCGAAACTCGAGTTTCGTGATTTAAGTCGCCGCCGGTCAGTATGCGAGCCAACTTTTCTCCAATCAACGCGTCGTGATCCGAAATGTAACCGCCGCGCTTCATCTGGTGAATGCCGAGTTTCAAGGTTGCCAGCGCCGCATTGCCAAGCGCGAGAATGTCGGTGCGCGGTTGCGGCTCGACATAGCCACTTGCTGCCAGCGACAACACTTCTTTTTTCGCGTCAGCGATCAAACGATCGCTATTCATTGAAATCGTGTCGTCCGCGGAAAGAAATCCCAGCGTGCGTGCTTCCTCAGCCGATGTTGCCACCTTTGCCATCGCGATTGTTTCAAAAGCTCGCTTCACAAAAGGAAATGGATCGGCATCGTCAACGTTTTTCGGAATTGAATCGAGCGTGCGCAGCAGGAGTTCCTTCGTGCCCCCGCCCGCCGGAATGATCCCGACTCCGACTTCAACCAGGCCGATGTAAGTTTCCGCCGCCGCACGGACTCTGTCGCCGTGCAAAACCATCTCGCAACCGCCGCCAAAAACCAGATTAAAAGGCGCGACCACGACTGGCTTCGGCGAGTAACGCAAACTCATCGTTGCGGTTTGGAAAGCGCGGCCCATCATGTCGAGTTCTTCCCAGTTTTCTTCCTGCGCCTCCATCAGCATCAACATGATGTTCGCGCCGACGCTAAAATTTGCACCTTGATTGCCGACAACCAAACCAACAAAATTCTTCTCCACTTCGCCCAGCGCAAACTTCAACATTTGCAGTGTGTCGCCGCCGATGGCATTCATCTTCGAATGAAAGTCGAGGCAGGCAACGCCGTCGCCAATATCGATCAGCGAGGCGCCGGAATTTTTCTTGATGACGCCCGTGCGATCCTTAACTGACTTCAGCACGATCACGCCCGGTTGCTCGGCAAGCGGCAGGTATTGTTCGCTGGCAAAGTCGAAATAGAACTGTTGTCCATCGTGTTTCTTGTAGAAAGATTTCGCTCCGGCTTCAAGCAACTTCTCGACGTTTGCCGGAATCGGCAGACTTTCTTCTTTCATGCGCGCGACGGATTTTTCCACGCCAATGGCGTCCCAGGTTTCGAAAACGCCTAACTCCCAATTGAAGCCCCAGCGCATGGCCCGATCAACTTCTATGATCGTGTCGGCAATCTCAGGAATGTGATTCGCGGCGTAGCGAAATGTCCGCGACATCGTCTTCCACAAAAACGCGCCCACCCGATCCTTGCTCCAGACGAGCGCCTTGATACGCTCCGGCAAGTCTTCAATGTTTTTCGCCATGTCCAGCGCCGGCAACTTCACTTTCTCTGATGGCCGGTAATCAAGCGTAGCGTGGTCCAACACCCAGATGTCCTGTTTACCGCCTTCGCCCTTTTGACGTTTGTAAAAACCACCTTTGGTTTTGTTGCCGAGAATTCCGCGCCCGATCATCTGCGTCAGAAATTCCGGCGCGATGAAAACATCGCGCTCATCGTCTTCAGGCAGCGCTTCGTAAAGGTTCTTCACGACGTGACCAAAGACATCCAGACCAACCAGATCAAACGTGCGGAACGTTGCCGTCTTGGGCCGGCCGACTGCCTGGCCGGTAATCTTGTCGACTTCCTCAATTGAATAGCCGTCTTCGAGCATCGTCTTGATAGTTACCATGGCGCCAAAGGTGCCGATGCGATTGGCGATGAAGTTTGGCCGGTCCTTGGCTACAACCACGCCTTTGCCGAGGCGCTGATCGAGAAAGCCAAACATGAAGCACGAAACTTCCGGCCTGGTCCATACAGTGCGAATAATTTCGACGAGATGCATGTAACGCGGTGGATTGAAGAAGTGGGTGCCGAGAAAGTGTGCGCGAAAATCTTCCGAACGTCCTTCGGCGAGTTGCTTGAGGGGAATGCCGCTGGTGTTTGACGCGATGATGGAACCCGGCCGCCGCTGCCGCTCGACGAGTTCAAACAAACCCCGTTTGATCTCAAGATTTTCAACTACCGCTTCAATGATCAGATCGCAGTCTTTCAGCTTAGGAAGGTCGTCTTCGAAATTACCGATACTGACGAGGGCGGCAGTGCCCGCCGTGAAGAACGCGGCGGGCTTTGCTTTTTTGGCCGCTTCGAGTCCGGTTCGGGCGATACGATTGCGAACTTCTTTTGACTCTAACGTTAGACCCTTGGCCTGTTCTTCGGCGTTCAACTCGCGCGGCGCGATGTCGAGCAATATTGTCGGCACACCCGCATTTGCGAGGTGCGCGGCAATCTGCGCCCCCATCGTTCCCGCACCCAGGACTGCTGCTTTTTCAATCCGCATAATCAGTAGGACAGACATTCCTGTCTGTCCGTTTTCCTTTTCATTCCTGACCAAAAGACTACTGAGATGAGTAATAATAATAACTGAATGAGCGTTCATTCAGCAAGGTTCCCATCTGCTCCAGCCGATCGCGCGTTTGTGCCATCATCTCCAGCGAGCCGCAGACCAAAGCGACCGGCGATTTCAGATTCGGCAACACATGATCGAGCAGCGACTGCACATACCCGGTTGGGCCGGACCAGTCGTGGCCGTCTGGCTTTGAGATCACCTGGCGCAACTCAACTCCGGCATCTTTCCAACCTTCGATTTCCTCGCTATAACAAAAGTCGTCAGGTGTACGGGCGCCGTAAAGGACTACCAGTTGTCCAAATTCCTTTTTTCGATTTAACACATGCCGCAGCGCTGACCGCAGCGGCGCCACGCCAGTGCCCATGGCGACAAAGACGAGGTCGTTGCCTTTCTGAGCGTCAAGATCAAACCCGTGCCCGGCGACTTCCAGCAGTTCTACTTTTTCGCCGCGCTGCATCTCGAATATCAAGTCGCTTGCGCCAGCTTTCCGTTTCACCAGCACTTCCAATTCCCTGTCTTCCGGCGCGCTGGCAAACGCAAAATAAGCGGGCGCCTCATCAGCGACAGACAGCACTGCAACCTGGCCAGGCACAAAATGCACGCCATGCCCTGCGCTTATTCCCTCAGGCATCAAATCAAAGGAACGAATCGTACGCGCCTGATCACGTACTGCTGTGATAATGAGTGAAGTCAATACTGGTCTGATCCCGAATGATGAATTTTCAACCGGCTTTGTGCGTCGACGAATACAGAACCGGGGGCGGTAGCGACCGGGTCTGCGAAGCGTGGAATCAAAGTCA
>WNFT01001222.1_pt1 | contig 33725 bp, 33 predicted proteins | sample 5400191 | NCBI WGS metagenome assembly WNFT01 (sample SAMN13153359, study PRJNA577476) | soil metagenome | isolation source: 80 cm saprolite under Madrone tree | place: USA:California | collected 2016-06-14 | reverse complement strand
ACTCTTTGCGGAAAAAGATTGGTTGCTTTCGCCGGACGCGTTTCCAATCGAGAAAAAATTTGTGGCAGAGCTCGAACAGCTTGGGCACCAGCTCTTTGTTTTTCAGCGCGCCTGCAACCAGCTCTATCAACTCAGTATTAGGAACAAACAGCCGGAATGGATCGCGCGCTACCTCGATGCGGGGAAACCAAAAGAGCTGATCGAATTTTCACGTCGCAAAGAAATTCGCGATGATTTGCCATCGGTTATTCGTCCGGATCTTATTCTCACCGAGAACGGCTATATCATCGCAGAAATCGATTCGGTTCCCGGCGGGATTGGTTTAACCGCGTGGCTCAATCAAACCTATTCGAAGTTCGACAACGAAATCGTTGGCGGCCCCGAAGGGATGCTGGAAGGATTTCGCAGCGTGCTGCCCGAAGGCGGTGACATCGTCATCTCACGGGAAGCGGCAACCTATCGACCGGAGATGGAGTGGATCGCGGCGCGTTTGAAAGATCGAGATCGCGAAATCGGTTGGCGCGTGGTCTCTGCGGAAAACTACGAGCCGCAAAACGGGCGCGCCGTGTATCGCTTCTTCGAACTGTTTGATTTACCAAATATTCCAAAAATCGAAAACACGCTGCACGCGAACGCTGAAGGCCGCATCACGATTACGCCGCCAATCAAACCATACCTCGAGGAGAAAATGTGGTTTGCCCTTTTTTGGATGCAACCGCTTCGAGAATTTTGGCGACGCGAGCTTGGCGAAAGATATTTCATCAAATTACAACAAGTCATTCCGTACTCCTGGCTGCTCGATCCCACGCCATTGCCACAGCATGCGGTCATCCCACGACTGGAAATTCACGATTGGCGCGAAGCGGCCAAATTCAGCCAGAGAGATCGAGATCTTCTTTTGAAGATAAGCGGTTTTTCTCCGCTCGGTTGGGGCAGCCGCGGAATCGCGCTCGGAGCCGATCTTCCACACGCGGAATGGGAACGGAGGATCGACAACGCCCTAGCCACGTTTGAAGGGTCGCCCACAATCCTGCAACGTTTTCATAAGGGCCGCCTCTTCGAGCACCGATATTGGGATGCCGATTCGGTGGAGCTAAAAACAATGAAAGGCCGTGTTCGGCTTTGCCCTTATTTCTTTGTTGAGCAGGGTCGCGTGAAGCTGCGGGGCGCCTTGGCCACAATTGCTCCGGCAGACAAGAAGTTTTTGCACGGAATGCGCGATGCGATTCTGACCCCGTCCCGATTCGGCGGGAGCTTTAATTCTCGGTCGAAAAGCAGCCAAGCCTAAAGGCCAGCGCCTAGGCGATTCGCAGCTGGTCAGTCACTGCACCTTTCTGGCCATCCAATGCAAGGCCAGAGCTGGCACAAGAAACAGAAATACCAGCACTAGACGCAGTTCCACAAAAAACATCAAAACCAGCCTTCCAAGTTCTTTCTCGTCTGTTTTAAAGAAGTGAGTCGCCCACGAAGCCCACGTGTCCCAAAAAACATACGTCGCGACAAAATAGAAAAGGGCAAACGCAATACCGATGACAAATGCCCGGAAGAAAAAGTTCCGGAAAAAAATGATCTTTTCGTATTCCATATCGCTACCTTCTTACAGCTATTAGTTATTTCAAAGAAGCCAGATCAATGACAAATCGGTACCGAACATCGCCCTTTACCATGCGATCGTATGCCTGGTTTATTTGCTGGATCGGAATGATCTCCACATCTGGCGTTATCTTGTGTTTGGCACAGTAATCCAGCATCTCCTGCGTTTCCGGCAATCCACCGATCAGCGAGCCACTAATGCTCCTTCGGGCGAGAATGATATTCTGTGGCAAGACGTGTGCCAGGTCAGGCGGGAGACCCACGCAAATCATTACTCCGTTCGTACGAAGCAACCCAAGACATGCATTGTAGTCATGCGCGGCCGACACGGTATCGATAATAAAATCGAAATAATTGCCGAGCGCTTTCATTTTCTCCGGGTCGCTGCTCAGGGCAAAATCGTCTGCTCCCAACCGTTTGGCGTCTGCTTCCTTCGAAGACGACGTGCTCACGACGGTTACCTTCGCTCCAAAAGAGGAGGCCAGTTTGACTGCCATGTGGCCAAGCCCTCCCAGGCCAACAACCCCTACTTTATGTCCTTTACCGATTTTCCAGTGACGGAGTGGAGAATAGGTAGTGATCCCGGCACATAGAAGCGGCCCCACTTTCTCCAGCGGAAGTTTCGGCGATACTTTCAATACATAATTTTCATCCACTACGATCTTGGTGGAATAACCACCTTGGGTAACGGTTTTCCCATCCTTTTCGTAACTGCTGTAGGTCATTACAAGGCCGCCCTGGCAATACTGTTGTAACCCCTCCGTACAGTTGGAACACTTTCGGCAGGAATCGACGAAGCAACCGACGCCTACGATGTCACCTGCTTTGAATCTTTTTGCCTTGTCGCCAACGTTAACAACTTTGCCGACGATCTCATGGCCCGGCACCATGGGGTAAATCGACTTGCCCCAATCATTACGAACCAGGTGCAGATCGGAGTGACAAATTCCGCAATAAAGGATATCGATCAAAACATCGTTCGGACCGGGCTCGCGCCGCTGGAAATTGAACGGCGCAAGGGGCGAAGTGGAATTCTGTGCCGCATAGCCTTTAACGGGGATCATGACGCCAGCAATTTTAATTAATGGGATGACTGCCAGCAAATGTACTGCAAGACGCGTTTTTTTTGAGCGTGCAAATCCAACCGGTTTGCCCCAGGAAAGAAACATGAATATCACCAAAAATCTTGGAATGCTCCTGCTGGCAATCTATCTAATCCTAGTTGGGATCACTGCACTCGTTCACACAATCGCTATTCCCGTAATAGTCACCGGGATTTTGGCGCTCGCGGCCGGCATTCTGATTCTCATAGGCAGATAGCGCGATGCGGCGGAACAGTTACAGAACACCAATTGCGCGCGAGATCAGCAGCACGACGATACTGAGCGAGATAAAGATCTGAATCATCGCGAGAACTTTTGCCCAGCGCGCCAGCAGCGGCGCGTCGGTCGGGCCAAATGTAGAACTCTGGGTGAAGGCGACGAACAAATAATCGATGAAGCGCGCCCGCCAGCGCACACATTCAAATTGGCCACGCTCGTCATGCGGGATTTGCATCTGCGGGAAAAGAAAGCTGGTGCTCCCGAATTTTTTTTGCTCGTGGCGCACGGTGGGGCCACCGCCGTCGAGCCGCCAATACCAGAGCGCGAAGACGATCACATTCGTCAGCCAGAGTAGCCCGCCTGAGCGCAGGAGTTGCATTGGTCCTTCCCGATGTGAAGGCAGCGCGCGCACGAGCAGAATCACTGATCCAATCAGCGCCAGCGTGGTGATACCATTAATAATGATGCCGAGGGCGCGATTGAGGGAGCGTTTTCCGACGCGATGGCTCACCACCGTTGGCACGAGCAAAACCACAATCAAGGTTGGCAACAACCAGATCGGGCCGATAATGAGATTGCGTGGGAGCGCGAGATAAATTGCGCCCACCGCCAGAAACGCGAGAAGTGCCTGCCAACGCGGCTCTGGTTTGTCGACGTGCTCGGCCCGGTCACCCATTACCTTGGGCTATAGCCAGGATTTAACGCGGCGCGAGCAACAAACACAGGGGAGAGAACGTCGGATTGCGCGAGCGTGCTCGACCGCGCGCAAAACCGCAGATACAACAAACTCGTAAACGCTTCGTGTTCGTTCCAAATAAATAGTTCTCGTTATGCGAAGAATCCTGATCACGCTTGCGATCCTTGTTGTATGCATCGCCGCACTCTCGGCGACCTGGATCTTCCGCGGACGTCAGATTTCATTGTTCCTCGATCGCTTCGGGACTATCGAAACAAATTCAGCACGGATTCATTCAATCGTATACGAAGGCAACGGGACTGGTGGGATCCTTCACATTAACGATCTCGCGCTAGGCCTAAACGACAAGAATGGTCCGACTCCCAACATCGGCACAACAAAGGACAATCAGCTTGGGCTGGCAGAAGGCGGAAAAGTTTTCCCTTTCGGTCCACCGCGATCAGAAGCGGAGAATCTTGCTGCTGTCCCGCCCGCAGGCGACGATGCTTTCATCAAAATCCGCCGGAGCGCTCTCAGTTGGCCGACGCCGTTCGATCTCAATTTCATGACCGGTCATTCGCCGTCATGGAAACGGCATATCTATTATCAAGTCACCTGGACGAAGCCTTCCGGCGCGAAATTGGAAATGCTCTGGCGTTACGAACAGTATTTCTATTCGGGTGAAGGCTGGACCAGCGGCTTCATGACTCATGAAGGTTCGACTGGTCTGATCCGCATCGATATCCGCCAGTAGCGAAAGCGCGGCTTGTCTGTCGCCCACTTAGCTGCATCGTTTTCGGATGCGAGTTTCGCGGAAGTTCCAAAAGTTGTTTTCCGTCGACGCAATCGAAAGCCTTTGGGAACACGCGTGTCGTTGGACCCACCCGGTTAGCTCTCGCCGGATCCTGGCAACACTCGACCGCTCAGAATTAGCCAGATTGCGCGAGCAGTATCCCTACCGACCAAACGCGCGAAAGATTAACGCCTACGAAAACGCCGCCTATTGGATCGGCATCAACGTCGAGCGCGCCCAGGATCTCTGGCTCGATCGCAGCCCGCCCCTGCGCATCCTCGATCTTGGATGCGGCGCCGGATATTTTCTTTATGTCTGCCGGTTCTTCGGTCACGAAGGGCTCGGCCTCGATACCGATGAGGAGCCGCTCTTCCGCGGCACCACCGAATTACTCAATGTGCGTCGCGCGGTCTCGCGAATTCACCCGCAAGTTCCCCTGCCCGAACTCGGAGAAAAATTCGATCTGGTGACGGCGCATCGGGTCTGTTTTCACCGAGTAGGGCGCGCGGCAAACGGAGCGTGGAATGAATGGGCGTCCGCGGGGAAGTTTTTCATCGACGATATTCGAAGGCGCTTTCTGACACGGAACGGTCGTCTCCTCTTGGATTTTAATCCGCGTCCCAACGGTTCTTCATTTTTTACCAGCGAACTGCGCGCCAGTTTTCTCGCGCAAGGCGCGCGCATCTTTCGTTCGAAAGCGCTGCTCGCAACGGACCCGGATCAGCGTCCGCGTTTTAGACAAACGAGACGCAAGATCGACAAATCGTTGTAGAGGCGTTGTGTGCAAACGCCTATTTTTCGGCTTCGGCGCTTGATACAAGCGCCGCTACAGTTTCCAATCGGAACAATCCCAGGAGAGCATTTGTTCGAGCTTCGCGATGTCGTCCGCGAAAACGTTGTAGAGGAAAATTCTCTCCTCCCAATTCATCGCGCGCTCATATGGCACAACGTTCCTGTCTTTGCTGCGCATCGAACGCAGCGGCTCGAGACCGAGAAATGAAAAAACGGAAGCGAGCGTCTCGCGTTGTTTGTCTTTGAACTCTTCAAATTTCACAACCTTCACTTGCTCGCGCGGAAAGAATTTGAACAGACGCTCGAGTTGCCGGGCATAGAATCCTCGATCGACATAAGCAAAACGGCGCGCTTCGGTGGGCGGCGCCCCGGCGATGCGGGTTTTCTCTTCTCTCACCGCATCGAAGAAGTCCAACGGCTCGCGGCCTTTGAATCTTTGCATGTTCCAATGGGCAAAGGCGCGTTCGACGGGATTGCGCAGAAGAACAAGCAATTTGATTTTCGGGTTATATTTCCAAATCCGTTCCGCGGCTGGTTTGTGATAAATGTAACTTGGTGTGCAATCACCGGCGATGGTCGATGGGGCAAGCAGCAGATAATGTTTGTGTAATTGTTCATAATCGACTTTGTCAGCGAACATCGCTTCGTCATCGAAGAAATGAATTTCCTGCTGGTCGCCCATCGTAATGTTCGGATGTTTTGCCAGAAAATAGTGCAACGCGGTTGTTCCCGATTTTTGCGCGCCTGCCACTATGAAATCGAGTCGCTCGATTTTTCGCCGTCTGGTCTGAAACATCGACACGTTCTATAACCAATCGCAGGGCAGTTGTCGCGTTCTTGTGGGCGTTCTATGCTGCCCGATGCTTATCGCTTTTACGAATTCGCGAAAACGGAGCGCAATCATTATCACATGCCTAATTGGCCTCGCCACCGCAGCAATCGCTGATGAAGGGATGTGGCTCTTCAACGTCCCGCCGCTCAAACAACTAAAGGAAAAGTATAATTTCGAGCCGACAGCGCAGTGGCTCGAGCATCTCCAAAAATCGAGCGTTCGCTTCAACTCCGGCGGAAGCGGCTCTTTCGTTTCATCGAACGGCCTCGTGATCACGAATCATCACGTCGGCCTCGATACCCTCCAGAAGATCAGCAGCGAGAAGAACAACTACGTGCGCGACGGATTCTACGCGAAGAGCCAGGCGGAAGAACCGCGCGCGACCGATGTGAAGGCCGGCATGTCTCCTGACGATGCCACAAAAGCGCGCAGCAACGCCATTGCCGAGGTCGAGAAAGAGAGCAAAGAAAAAACCGGGCTGCGTTCCGATGTAGTCACGCTTTATCAGGGCGGCGTTTACAATCTTTACCGTTTCAAGCGTTACGACGACGTACGGCTTGTCTTCGCTCCCGAACAGCAGATCGCTTTTTATGGCGGCGATCCGGATAATTTCGAATATCCGCGCTTCGATCTCGATATCTGTATCTTCCGCGCCTACGAAAACGGCCAGCCGGCAAAGGTCGAGCATTTCCTCAAATGGAATTCGGATGGGCCGAAGGACGGCGAGCTCACGTTCGTCAGCGGTCATCCCGGAAAGACGGACCGCCAGCTTACATACGATGAACTGGTGGACATGCGCGACCACGAGGTGCCGTACCTTCTCAATATGTTCAACCGGCGCGAAGTGTTCTTCACCGCGTTTGCGGCCCGTAGTTTCGAAAACGCGCGCCGCGTCCGGGAAGATCTGTTCGGCATCCAGAACAACCGGAAACGCTACGACGGTTACCTCGCCGCTCTCCTCGATCCGGAGATCGATCGTTCGTTGAAGGCGCGCGAGCAGAAATTACGCGACGCGATGAGCAAGGACGCGAAGTGGAAAGGCACGCTCGCCGCCTACGACCGGATCAAAAAGGCACAGGACGAGACCGCGAAGGTCCTGCCGGTCTACAATTATTACGAGACGTTACGTGGCAAACAGACCGCGACCTATCGCGCGCCGCGCGGCTTTTACAGCACGCTATTTAAATATGCGCGTCGCCTTCTGCGCGCCGGCGATGAACGCCCGAAGCCGAACGGCGAGCGCTTCCCCGAATTCCGCGACAGCAGCCGCGAATCGCTCGAGCTAGATCTTTTTTCCACCGAGCCGGTCTACGACGACATGGAGCAGGCTATGCTGACCGATTCGTTCACCGATCTGGCGACACGTTTCGGTTACAACGATCCGCCCGTGCAAAAAGTTCTCGCCGGAAAATCGCCCTCGGCGCGGGCCGCGGAGCTGATCAAGGGCACCAAAGTGAAGGAAGTTGCGGTGCGGAAGCAGCTCTATGAAGGCGGCGCCGCGGCGGTGACGGCGGCAAAGGATCCGATGATTGAGCTCGCGCGCCTGATCGATGGGCCGGCCCGCGTAGCACGGAAGGTTTTCGAGGCGCAAGACGAAGCGAAACAGCAAGCGTATGGCGACATCGCCAAAGCGCGCTTCGCGATCGAAGGGACCAGCAATTATCCGGATGCGACGTTTACGCTGCGCCTCTCGTATGGCGCTGTGCGCGGTTACGAGGAGGATGGAAAACAGATTCCTCCGTTCACCGACTTCGCCGGTTTGTATCGACGTTCCGCCGAGCATGATAACAAACCGCCATTCGATCTGCCGCAGCGTTGGATCGATAAGAAGTCCAACCTCAATCTTTCAACGAAATTCAATTTCGTTTCCAATGCTGACATCATAGGCGGCAACAGTGGCAGTCCGGTCGTAAACAAAGCGAACGAATTCGTTGGCATCATTTTCGACGGCAACATTCAATCGCTCGTGCTCGACTGTATTTTCTCCGACAAACAAGCGCGCGCAGTTTCAGTCGATTCTGCCGCAATCACCGAGGCGCTGCGAAAAGTCTACGATGCGCAGCCACTGGTTGACGAACTAACCGCCGCGAAATGAGAACCGGACGCGAGTCATGAGCGCGGCAGCGAATCGTAAGCTGTTGCTCGATGTTTTCCGCGCGATCGAGCAACGCGACGACAAGAAATTCCGCGAACTGTTGCATCCCGATTTTGAGCTTCACTGGCCGCCGTCGCTTCCTTACGGCGGAAGCAAGGCGCGTACCTGGAGCGAAATCTGGGAACCTTTTCAACCCGGCGAGACCGAGCGAAGGATGGATCCGCGCGTCGTGGCTGCAGGCGAAGATGAGGGAGTAGTTCTTTGGCGACAGCGCGGAGTGAGCCCGTCGGGGGAACAATTTGATGGCGAGGTGCTCGGCCTCTATCAACTCCGTGATGGGAAGCTGGCCCGCGCCCAGATGTTTTACTTCGACACCGTCGCGGTGGCGAATTTCCTCAAGATGGCCACGAGCAGATGAATTGAACCGGAAGAAATAACTGGTAGGGACGCAGCGCTGCGGCGTCCGCGGACAGCGCAGCGCGCTGTCCCTGCCGATTTCACAATTGTCTGAGCAACGTTTTCCAGCGGGCCCAGGCGTCGTCGCGCGCTTTCTTGTTCGCTTCGTTTGCATTTGGCATTTCGCCTTCCCGCATGAAGCCGTGGCCCGCGCCCTTGTAAATCACCGGCTCATATTTCTTGCCGGCCGCTTTCATTAGCTCTTCCGCTTTTGGAATGGTCGCGTTCACCCGCTCGTCGTTCTCGCCGTAAAAGCCATACACAGGACACGAGATGTTCGCGACTTTTGATGCCTCGTCCGGCGCTGGCTGAATTCCACTATACTGCCCCATAAGGCCGGTCAAGGTAACCCCCGCCAACCCATAAAATGAATATGCCGCTTTCAATTTTGGATTTTCAGTCGCGTAAGCGAAGGTCACACCCCCACCCCAACAGAATCCACAGACTGCAAGAGTTCCATTGCTTGCGGGAATTTTTGAAGCGTAATCGGCTGCTGCGTCGAGATCCGCTTTGATCTGCTCCGGTTTCAATGCAGAGATCGCTTTGCGCGCTCCATCAACATCCGAATAAGTTTGGCCGGACAAAAGATCAGGCGCGATTGCGATGACGCCATTCTCGGCGAGTTGGTCGCACACGCCTCGAATCCAATCGGACAGCCCGAAAATTTCGTGAACGACCAGGACGACGGGCGTTTTTTCTTTGCGTTCCGGATAAACGACGAACGCTTTGATCGTACGCTCGCCCGACTTGAGATCGACCCAGTCGCCGTGACGGGGCGAATTGTTCAGGCGCGACTTCGCCCAATCCTGGGCAAGAGCATTACAAAGAGGATCGCACATGATTATCGCAACCAGCGTTGCGCCGAGAAATCTTCCTCGCACGTATCTTTGTCTCATCGAGTAGAGATGCCGACCTTAGTATTGGGTCAAGCGGCTGGCGTTGTCGTTGTTGAAGTTGTTCTGCCTTTGCACCACAGCGCATCGATGCTCCAGCGTCCAGCGCCATAAAACACGACGAACAAGAAAAACCAGCAATAGAAGATAGCCAGTTCACCTTTGTTCGAGACTTGTGGTCCGGCGCTCGAAATCGGAAAAAACTTCGCCATCGGAGTCTGGGCGCTGGCCACGTGAATCATGAAATAAGCCACTGCCATCTCGCCGCTGCAGATGAACGCGGCCAACCGCGTGAGTAATCCAAATGCAATAAGCAAGCCACCGACGAGTTGAATCCAACCACCGACCTGCATCATCATGTTCTCTGAACCGGGCATTCCGCCGAACATGCCCAGCACTAATTGCCCCCCGTGAGAGGCAAACATCAAACCGACGATCAGCCGCGTAATGCAGTAAAACGGATCCGCAAATCGATTGAGAGAGTTCATGGCCGAAGTCAATGAGTCGATCTTAAGCGGCCGATGGAGTCGTTGCGAGCGCATTTCTGCGAAACAACATTGCATCGATGCTCCAACGTCCCGGGCCGTAGAAAACCATAAAGAAAAATATCCAGCACAAAACCACGGCCAGCTCTCCTTTGTTCAGGATGGGGAAAAATTGCTCGATTGGGCTCCCGGCATGAGCGAGCGCCTTCCCCGCGGCGTGTACCATAAAATAGGCAACAGCCATTTCACCGCTGGAAACAAACGCAGCTAGACGTGTAAACAAACCAAATGCGATCAAGAGACCGCCAACGAGTTCAACAATTCCGCCCACGAGCATCAGGCCTTGCGCGCCGCCGTGTCCACCACCGGGAAAACCGAGAAGCTTTTGGCCGCCGTGACAAGCATAAACCAGCCCCACGATTAGCCGCATGACGCAGTAAACTGGATCCGTAAATCGACTCAGGAAGTTCATCCGGCGAGGTTGGTGATGTCGATCTTTTCTGTCAAGCTAATGGTGTAGAGGCGCGTGTCCTCACGCGCAGAAATCGATTTGCGGCTGAGGACAGCCGCCACTACAGCTACGCTGCTTTTTTCGCGTGGTGCGCGTGTTTCGCGCGATGTTTCCTTTCTGTTTTCTTCTTCGCGCCGGTTTTCTCCAAGCTTTGCTGCAAGACTGAAACAAGATCGATCACCTTGGTTGGTTGTCTCTTCGGCTTTGGTTTTTCTTCAATCCCTTTTCCGCCGGCTTCCACTTTTTCTTCGATCACTTCCATGAGTGCTTCGCGGTAATCGTCGCGATATTTCTCCGGATTCCATTTCGAGCTCATGCTGTCGATGAGCGCCTTGGCCATGTCTATCTCGCGTTTTCCTGGCTCGATTTTCTTCGGAACGTGCAGCTTGCCGCTGTCGGCAAGTTCTTCAGCGAAATGCATCAGCTCGAGCACCAGGACACTGTCCTCGGCTTTCACGCCTGCGAGATATTGGCGCGTCTTGATTACGACCTTCGCGATTCCCACTTTCTTGCTCTCCTCGAGAGCATCTCGTAAAAGCACGTAGGCTTTGTCGCCTCCTTTTTGGGGTTCCAAATAGTAGGGCTTGTAGAAAAACATCGGATCGATCTCGTCCTGATCGACAAAATCCTGGATGTCCACGGTCTGGGTCGCTTCCAGATCGACTCGCTGAAAATCCTCGTCTTTTAACACGACGTATTTTCCCTTTTCGTATTCGTAACCTTTAACGATCTCGTCCCACGGAACCTCCTTACCGTCAGCTTCGGCGACGCGCTTGTAATTGACTGGGCTAAGATCCTTGGAGCGAAGCAAACGAAACCTTAGGTCCTCTTTTCGCGTCGCCGGAAAAAGAGCGATAGGAATGTTGACCAGGCCGAAGCTGATGCTGCCTTTCCAGATTGCGCGCATAACTAGAAGATATTTCGCGTCTGGCACCGAAATCGCGCGGATGAAGTTCTTGTAAAGGCGCGTGTCCTCACGCGCACAAAAACGAATTTGCGGCTGAGGACAGCCGCCACTACAGATGCCGATTTTAGGCGGCGGCGTCGAGTTCGTAGCGGGAGATCCCGCGCAACTCAAAAAGCCGGATCAATGTTTCTTCGATCAAATTGTTTGGGCAGGATGCGCCAGCCGTGATTCCGATGACAGCAGGGCAGTGCGGCAGCCAATTTCTCGCGATTACTTCACACTTCTCATGCAGATCATAGTGTTTGATCTCGTCGCTCGAAAGAAGGCGCGAGGCGTTGAGCACAAAATAGGTCGGCAGTTTTTCTTCACCCATCTCGGCAAGATGCGATGTGTTCGAGCTATTGTAACCGCCGACCACAAGCAGAATATCCATTTTGACATTGAGTAACTCGCGCAAAGCATCCTGCCGCTCCTGCGTCGCGCCGCAGATCGTATCGAAAAACCGAAAATTCTTCGCCGCAAGCTCCGGCCCATCTCGATCGATGATGGCCTGTCGAATCCTCCGCTGCACCTCCTCGGTCTGCGAACTGGTTGCCTTGGTCTCTTCATGTTCGGCCTTGCCGTGAATGATTGAGGTGGCCGATTCGCTGGCGTATTTGCGCACGCGCTTCCAAACGCTCATCACGTCTCCGCAAGTGGTATCGACGATCTGGCAGCCGCGATCCTTGATCTGTTGCTGGATCGATAATTCCGTTCCGAACGCCGGCACAATCACCACGTCTTCCGGTCCGAGATCGGAAATATCGGCCTGCTTGTTTTGCCCCGTGAGGTTCTTTATACCTAACGAGGCAATTTGTTGATTGACCTCAGGATTATGAATGATCTCGCCGACGATGAAGAGCCGGCGGTCCTTGAAAACTTTGCGCGCGGCGTAGGCCAGATCGATCGCACGCTCAACACCATAACAAAAACCAAATTGTTTCGCCAGGCGCACGGTCGTGTCGCCCACGGAGATGATGCCGCCCGCGCGCCGCACTTTTTCGACGATGTCGCTCCGGTAATGCGATTCCACCTGTTCCTGCACCGCGGCCATGACGTCCGGCGTGCGCAAATTCACTTTTTCGCGCGCTGTCGTGCCGCTGGAAATAAGATTCGTGCTCACAATTAAAACGGACGGAGCGCCCGCAGAATATGCCTACTGGAGAAGCGGACCGCTCGGTTTCTCGAAAGCCGCCGACGTGATCATCAGGCTCGGACTTGGATCGGGCGTTTTCGAATCATCGACGCGCTGCACTTTCGATCCAAGTGTCGCATCTTCCGGCTGCGAACTGGCGATGTTCACCGGGGTGCCAATTTTTACGAGGGCGAAAAATTTCGCCGCAGCCTCGCCGTGCAAACGGATACAACCGTGTGTGCGCGGGGACGGATGCACGAAGCCTTGATGAAACCCATACGCTGGTGCGAATTCGCACCAGTATCCCATCGGATAACCGACATAGCGTCCTGGTCCACCCCCGGTAGAAGGGACAACACGATTACCCTGCACGCTAAATCCGTAGGAGCCGGAACGCTTTTGTTCCTGCTTTGCGTAAATCCTGAAAGTGCCTCGCGGCGTCGGTTTGGCCGGGATGCCAACCGAGCAAGCCACCGCCATCAGGCATCGGTCGCCTTCCATGACGTAGATATTCTGTTTCGCGAGCGAAACTCTCACGCGCACGGCCGACGGGTCGTGCGGCCGATAAGCCGTCACATGATAAGGACCTCCGCCCGCAACCCGCCCTGTCTCGCAACCGGTGAGGAGCAAAAGCGAACCTCCAGCCGCCAGTAAAATGAATCGGGAAAGGTGTCGCATAAGTTCCATACTGGAAAAGCTTGGGGGCACTTTGTCAACCACCGGTAAGAAGGCAGGGCCGGTTCACTCGTTCTCTTCCGCTTACTCGCCATTTGGCCTTCCCGTCTATGTCGCTCGACTCTCGGCGCTTCATTCACCTGAACCGCTCGCAGGCAATTGAGGTCGCTGCGATTAGTTAGATGGTTTTTTCTGTTTCCTTTTCTTTCAAAAGGTTTGCGATAAGACTGGTCTTGAGCGACGCCATCTCGTTTGAAGCATCGTTAACCTGCAGGGATAGGTCAGTAATGCGACCAATCGAACGCTCATAAAAATTTACAGCCCCGTGCCCTGACGCTGCTTCGACCTCTTTGAAACCCAGGATGGCGCAGCAGGAGAAGGACTTTCAGGCCAAGCTCGCGGAGCAGCAGAAGCGAATCAGAGTACTCATTTCTGGCTTGGAAAAAGTGAACAACCAGCTTGAGCTGAACAAACCTGCGCCGCAAATGGTCGACAATAATCGGTAGAGCTATCATGACGTAGGGGCGCTCGCCGTCGGCGAGCGCCGGAAAATGGAGGGACGGTCTTTGGCCCCGTCCAGGTAATTGGACGCGACCCGCCACGGCGCGCAGGCTCAGGCGTACCTCCAATTTCTCACCGCGCGGCGGCTATTTGTTTTGCTTCACGGCGCTTGGTCTCGTTGGAGCATATCTTCGAATGGCCGCAGATAGTTCGCATAAAATGGGTAAGGCCGATCGGCGTTTGCAGGGAGGTAACGCCAATGTTTGTACATCCAGAGCCATGGCGCCGGGTTTTTCAATAGGTAAGGCTCGAACGAATTCCAACAGGCTTGCGCGATCTGCTGATGAGTCATCCCGGTGGTGTTGTTGATCTTTGGGTGAAAAACGAGGCGATAGCGTCCATTTGAGAGCGGTTCACAGTGCGCCGGAACAATCGGGACACCGGTCTGTTCGTGCAGCCAAGCGTGCGCGGAAGTCACGCTGGTTTTTAATCCAAAACAATCGATCGCGACGGCGCCCTGGCTTGGCGGCACGGTAAGATCGACAAGCAACGCCGTGCGGCCCTTTCGCCGGAGCACCTTATAGAGGCGAACGAGGGCTCGCTCGCGCGGAATCAGCTCATGCCCGGATTGTTCGCGCAGCTTTCTGAAGATTGGATCCAGTAGCGAGTTCTTGAACTCCTGGGCGATGATTGTGCCTTTCAGATCGAGAAAACCGCAGGCCAGACTGAGCCATTCAAAATTACTGTAATGATAACAAGCGATCATCACGCTGCGTTCGGGTACGGTGCCACGCGCAATTTCATCGAAATTCTCCAGCTCGATGTAGCGAGAAAAATTTTCGCGTGTCAGGCGCGGGCTCCACAGGAGATCAAGCATCGTTCGCGCGAAATGTTCGAACGACTCGCGAGCAATCTTGCGCCGCTGCTGGATCGACAATTGATTGCCAAATGCGACCTCCAGATTGTTCAGCGCGACGCCGTAACGATGCCGATCGAAGATCGACATCAGCATGCCAAGGAAACGCGCAAGATAAAAACAGCCCCTGCGCGGGAGGAGCGGGACAAGCTTCACCGCTAGCCGAAGCGCGAGCCACTCAAGACGATAACGAACTCGTTTCCATCGGGAACGCATCTCTCAGTGTAAACACGGCTCGGAGCGGAAGGCGAGATTCGGAATATGCGGTTCGGATTACTGTCCCTGGCCCGGATTAACTACCGGAGGAAGACTCTTTCGAAAATCAGCCTGCTGCCGCTCCGCTTCCCGTTGTCGCTCCAGTTCCCGACTCTGCTCCTCAGGACTCGGACCTGGGGTTCCGCAGCCTGACAAAAAAACGACTACGGCCGACGCAAGAAGCACTAGCATTGGAAGCTTTTTCATAAAAAGGGACTTAACCATAATCAGGTCAACCGATCCGGCAATCGTTCCAGATCCATTTCAAGACCGTGCCGTCATGATCGCGCCGGGTCCCTATTCACGGTGCTTTTCCGACGTCGCTCGTAGAGAATCGCGTTCAAGAATCTTTAACCGTTGAAGAATCTCCTGCAGCGCCAGCTCGTTTTTCAAATTCACCTGGTAATCAATTTCGGAGCGAAGCCGATCCTTGTGAGCCTGCCGGTTCTGCGACATCAAGATGATAGGTGCTTGGAGGACGGCAAGCATGTTAATCGCAGTACTAAGCAACAGGAAGGGATAAGGATCGAAGCCGCGTTTCCCAAGAACAAGAAGCGCGCTGTTTATCAGCACCCACAAGTTAAAAAAGAGCACAGCTGCAATAATGAATTTCCAACTGCCGCCAAACTCCGCGAGGATGTCGGCGGCGCGGTCGGCCAAAGTAAGGCGCGCCGCCATTTCCTCGTTCACATTCCGCGTCGTGCTATGGCGCAAAAGCTCATCCGTGCGGCGCAGGCGGTTCGCAAGTGCACTAAGCATTTCCAAGGCGACGTTGGGATTGCCCCGCATAATAAAAGAAAGAAAATGCTCGCGCGACAGAACAGCCAGTCGCGCTTCCTCGGCGACCACGGCGTTGGCCGAACGCCGCTGCCCATCGGCGAGCAACGCCATTTCGCCGAAGAAATCGCCGCGTCCCAACTCCGCTAGCGTCAGTTCATGTCCGTCTGTGGCCTGCACGCAAATGCGCACTTTCCCACGCTCGATTACGTACATCGCGTCACCGGCATCGCCGGCGCGGAACAAGACTTTCTGCACTTCGCAGTCGAGCGTCTCAAGTAATTCGCACAACTGCTTGGCCGCGTCGTCATCGAGCGATTCAAACAGTGGCACTTGCCGCAGGGTATCGATGGTCATTGGAGAAAAACGGATCGCACAGTAATGCAAACAGCAACGTGCATGAAATCAAAGAAGCGCATGGCTATCCGCCAAGAGTACCGGAAATTACCGCCTCCGAGAAGCGCCAATTATGCTGAGCTGACACGTAATTTTTGCGTAGCTTCTGCCGGTCCGACTTGATATTTCTGCGCAGTTGATTTTTGGTCGCAGGACTCAAAAGGAGGAAATCATGCTTCATCTCATCTGGTACGTAATTGTGGGATTTCTCGCCGGCTGCGTCGCTAAAGCACTCCTGCACACTCATCTCTCTATTACCTGGACAACGTGCTTGGAATTGTGGGCTCAATTATCGGCGGTGCCGTGACTCATCTATTTTCCCCGTCAAGTGGAGGAGGCCGATTCCATCCCGCCGGCTTAATCGTCTCCATACTTGGAGCTATTCTGGTTTTATATCTTTGGCACAAATTCAGGCTACAACTGCCCGGGGGGTAGAATTTCTTTTGACTGATTTTCAGGCGAGCGGGGCATAATGACCGCATCTCGCGCTGAAACTGCAGCGCTGAAGCCGCTCCCGCATTCGGCAAATTGACTCGGGCAGGTTCGATCCTAGGTTAGAATCGCGCTCGCTCGCGCCGCCCGAATCGTGAAAAGCGTCCTTTTTGTCTGCACAGGTAACATTTGCCGCAGCCCCATCGCGGAAGGTATTTTTCGCCAGCTGCTTGGAAATCGGAAAGATATCGAAGTCGCCTCGGCAGGTGTGCACGCGGTGCACGGTCAACCCCCAAGTCTCTATGCCGTGCAAGTCTGCGAAGAGGAGGGTGTGGACATTAGCGGTCTTCGCAGCCAACCGCTTACGGCCGCGCTAATCGATCGGGCGACGCACATCTTTGCCATGACGGGCGCGCACCTGGAAACGATCCAGATGCTCTTCCCCGATGGCGCCGAAAAATCCTTTTTGCTCCGCGAATTTGAAGAGCCCGACACAACGGTATGGCGCGACGTACCCGACCCGATCGGCCTCGGCCGCGATGTTTATGAAGTCTGCGCAAGCACGATCAAAAACGCTTTACCCAGCGTGCTCGCCTTCGTAGAACAAAGCGAGTTGGCGCCCACTTCGCGTGGCCCACGGGCTTCTGCTTACCTAATGAGCGATCTTCCGCATCCAATCCAAACTGGAGCCGGTGGATCGACGTCATCCGCTGGACTCGGCGGCGACTTGCGCAAGGTGGATCCTGAAATTTTTGCTGCCATCGCTGCCGAAGAGAAACGGCAGCGCGAAAACATCGAGTTGATCGCCTCGGAAAATTTCACGAGCCGCGCGGTCATGGAAGCCCAAGGCAGCGTCCTTACAAACAAGTACGCGGAGGGTTATCCGCGAAAACGCTGGTACGGTGGTTGCGAGAATGTCGATGTGGCCGAGCAACTCGCCATTGATCGTGCAAAGCGATTGTTTGGCGCAGAGCATGTGAACGTTCAACCGCACAGTGGCGCCCAAGCGAACATGGCGGTTTATTTCGCCGCAATTAAACCCGGCGACAAGATTCTTACGATGAACCTCGCCCACGGCGGTCATCTCACCCATGGACATCCGGCAAATTTTTCCGGCAAATTTTATCAAGTCACCCATTACGGCGTCGACGAGAAGACCGAGCAAATCGATTACGACGCGTTACAAAAGCAGGCCGAAGAGGTGCAGCCAGTCATGATAACGGCCGGCGCGTCCGCGTACCCACGCATCATTGATTTTCCGCGGCTGCGGCAAATTGCCGATTCTGTTGGCGCGATTCTTTTCATCGACATGGCGCACATCGCAGGGCTGGTGGCAGGCGGGCAGCATCCCAGCCCGATTCCGCACGCGCAATTTGTTACGACTACGACGCACAAAAGCTTGCGCGGCCCCCGCGGCGGCATTGTCCTGTGCGAGGAGCAATTCGCGAAACAAATCGACTCCATGCTTTTTCCAGGAGTGCAAGGCGGTCCACTCATGCACGTGATCGCGGCGAAAGCAGTTTGTTTTCACGAAGCGCTCCAGCCGCAGTTTCGCGATTATCAGCGTCAAGTCGTCATCAATGCCAAGGCTCTTGCGGCTGGGCTCGCCAAACACGGTTACCGCATCGTTTCGGGCGGCACCGATAATCACCTCGTGCTTGTCGATCTTCGTCCGAAAGAAATTAATGGGAAGGAAGCGCAGGAGGTCCTCGATCGCGCCGGCATCACCGTGAACAAGAATGCGATCCCATTCGATACCTATCCAATTTTCAAGCCGGGCGGCATCCGCGTCGGTACACCAGCCGTTACTACGCGTGGCATGAAAGAAGAAGAGATGCTCGAGATCGCGGACCTGATCGCAGAAGCGTTAAGTAATCGCAGCGACGCCGACGCGCTGGAGAGAGTGCATGGAAAGGTGCGCGAATTAACGAGAAGGTTCCCGATTCCGTTCTAAAGGCCGCGCGACTGTAGTGGCAGCCGAGTCGACGGCGGTCTGCATAGATTTGCAGGCGGCACGTCCGCCAATCGGGCGGACTCGTCCGGTGGCGAGCCTGCTGCTACAGAAGATTCGCTCTACCTAAACGGCGAAAATCTGCGTAGTTTGCCGATCGTCCCATGAATCGAGCCGCCGAACAACCGGAGCCGAATCCATTGCGTGAAGGTTTGTCGGCCCGCGCGGTGCCACAGCCGTGCATCATTGTCATCTTCGGCGCGACCGGCGATCTCACGCATCGCAAACTGATCCCTGCACTGTACAACCTCGCCGCCGATGGCGACCTACCGCCCGCGGTCGCAATCGTCGGATTTGCACGACGGGAGAAAAGTGACGAGGAATTTCGGACTGAGCTTGAAGAAGCGACTCGGAAATTTTCGCGTCAGGCCGTCCGCGACGAAATTTGGAGGACGTTTGCGCAATCGATCTTCTATCACCAAAGCGAGTTCGGAGACGAGGCCGGCTACGAAACATTGGCGAAGCGTCTCGACAAAATCGATAAGGAATGCGGCACGCGGGGCAACCGGCTTTTTTATTTTGCGGCTGCTCCTGATCAGTTCGAACCGATTCTGAAACATCTGAAAGCGGCGGGTTTAAACGAGACCTGCAAAGGAAGCTGGGCTCGCGTCATTGTCGAGAAACCGTTCGGAACCGATCTGGCTTCGGCGCGCGAGCTCAATCGCATCGTCCGCAATTCCTTCACGGAAGAGCAGACTTACCGGATCGATCATTTTCTGGGCAAGGAAACCGCGCAGAATATCTTGGTCTTGCGATTCGCGAACGCGATTTTCGCACCGCTTTGGAACAGACATTACATCGAGCACGTGCAAATCACGGCAGCGGAAACGCTCGGGGTTGAGACTCGGGCCGGTTTTTATGACCGCACCGGCGCTTTGCGCGACATGGTGCAAAACCATTTGCTCCAGCTTCTTTGTCTTGTCGCGATGGAACCGCCGATAGATTTGAGCTCCGACAGTATTCGCGACGAAAAAGTCAAGGTGGTCCGATCGCTTCGTCGTTTTGCGCAGGGTGAGATCGCGGCGAACGTTGTGCGCGGCCAATACGCCCAAGGCGCGATCAATGGGAAACCGGTTGCGGCTTATCATCAGGAGCCAAACGTGAAGCCTGCCTCTCAAACGGAGACATTTGTAGCTTTGCGTCTTTACATCGACGACTGGCGCTGGGCTGATGTGCCGATTTACATGCGCGTCGGGAAGCGCCTTCCGAAATCGGCCACAGAAATTTCCATCCACTTCAAAAAAGCGCCCGCCGTTCTCTTCAGCAAAGACTTGACTGACCAAAACGTACTCGTCATTCGGATTCAACCCGACGAAGGAATTTCACTACGGATACAGGCAAAGGTTCCGGGCACGAGCTTCCGCATTGAACCGGTCAAAATGGATTTTCATTACGGAACGTCATTCGGGAAAGCCAGTCCGGAAGCGTACGAACGCCTGCTGCTCGATGCGATGAGCGGGGACGCCACGCTCTTTGCCCGCCGCGACGAGGTCGAGGAGGCCTGGGCTTTTATTGACGTTATCGAGCACGCATGGTCGGCAAAAAAGGACGCGCCCGGTCTCTTCTTTTATCCTGCTGGGTCATGGGGCCCGGACGAAGCCGACGATCTGCTCGCGCGTGACGGTCGCGCATGGCGGCGATTGTGACATATGGCCGCAATCGCCGAAAATTATTCGTTAGGCCTTCAAGTCGAGCTCGGCAAGATTGACAGCGAGCTAAAGAAACTGTGGGCGCAGAGCGAAGGCGCGATGACGCGCGCTTCTCTGGTCAATCTTGCGGTTTACAGCGAGGCGCCAGGGTCACTGGAAAAGAACACGCAGCTCATTGCGAAGATTGCTGAGAACCATGCGTGTCGCGCCATTGTTATTGGCGCTGATTGCAAAACGAAGGAAGATCGGGTCGAAGCCTGGATTAGTGCGCATTGTCATATCAGTCGCACCGGCAGCAAGCAAATCTGCTCCGAACAAATTTCATTTCTGCTCGAAGGACCGTGTACGGATCTGCTGCCCAGCATCGTATTCTCGCACCTCGATTCGGACCTGCCGTTTTATCTTTGGTGGCAGGGCGAGTTTCGTGAGCCGATGGATCGGCAGCTTTGGGCGTGGGTCGATCGGGTGATCTACGACAGTCAGACGTGGAAAGATTTTCACGCGCAAATGCGATTGGTTGAGTCCGCGCAAATGGAAGCGAAACAGCGTATCGTGCTTTGTGACTTGAATTGGACGCGGCTGGACCGGGTCCGCTTCGCGCTTGCCCAATTCTTCGATCACCCGGCATCGTATCATCGCTTCGCTAAAATCAAAAACGCACGCATCGAATTCGCACCCGGATTCAGATCGACAGCCATGCTCTTTGCCGGTTGGTTGGCCGCGCAATTGAATTGGCGCGTCGAGAAAACGATAGGCGGCGGCGTCCTTCAATTCCTTAATTTAAGTGGCCGAAAGATCGACATCGAACTACGCGAGCGAGCTGGCGAGCCGATCGGTGAAATCATTCTGAATTCGCGTGAGGTGGAGTTCGTCGTGGCTCGTGCAAAATGCGGTGATCTCCTCGAGGTTTCGCGCGGTAAACCGGGCGAGAAACGCATGCCGCAACTGATGCCGGCGGGGAGCAACGATCCGGTAAGCTTGATGAGCGAAGAACTCATGCGCGGAGGGCCGCATCATGTTTATCTGCGCGCCGTCAATTGCGTTCGCGATTTATTATAGTGGCGAGCAACTCGCGCACATTTTTCTCGATCGAGAAAAGTTCGTTGGCGCGTTTGTAACCGTTCTCGCCCAAACGCCGCGCCAATGAAAAATCGGCAATTACTCTTTCAATCGCACTTGCGAGCGCACTGGAATCACCGGCCGGGACAAGCACTCCGGTCTCATTTTGCACAACCATTTCCGGAATTCCACCAATCGGTGTCGAAATGACGGGCAAACCGGTCGCCATCGCCTCCATGATCACGGTGGGTAGATTATCCATGCCGCCACTGGCGTCGATCAAACTCGGTAGAACAAAAACGGTTCCCATCGCTAGGTGCTCTGCGATTTCATGTTGCGGTTTTGGACCAAGAAGCTTGACGTAGTTTTGCAAATCAAGGTCATGGATCTGCTGATGCAATTCTTTCTCAAGTGGACCTTCCCCGATGATCTCGCAGCGAAATGATCTCCCACGCTCCATCAGCAATCGACAGGCGCGGATCAAATCGGCGAACCTCTTCTTGTCGATCAAACGACCGACCGCGACGATCAGTGGAGAAGCGGATGAAAAATTTGCGCGCCTGAATCCGGCGATTGTTAATCCATTGTAAATACGGTGGATTCGATCCGCATGCTCTGGAAAGCGCTCTCGCAGAAATTTCTCGGCAAAATCGGTTTCTGTAACAATTACCCGCGCCGCATCGACAAGGCTACGAAGTCCGATCTCGAAATTTCGCGGTGCGAAAATATCGTTGGCGTGCCCTGTGAAGCTAAAGCTAATTCCAAAAAACTTCTGGATCCAAAAAGCGGTGCGGGCAGCCATCCCAGCGAAGTGCGCATGAACATGCTCGATTCGCATTTGTCGTAAGCGCACGCCGACATGAACAGCCTGGTAGAGACGGAGAAAATCAGGGCGCCGCCCCCATTCACTCAACGCAGCGATGACTTCTCCGGTTAACCTCTCCTTCTGCGAAGCTCGGCGAACTTCGTCTAACAATTCCTCCTCCTCCGGCAGGTAATCGACACCCTCAACAATGCGTTTATCCCAATCCTGCGGCGGCTCGTCCTTGGGCTTGCGGATAGAGAAGATAGGCGGCGTCACGCCTTGTCGAGCGAGCTCTGCGACTTCTCGATAGCAAAACGTCTGTCCGAATGACGGAAATCGCTCAAAGAGATATGCAAACTGCGTCATCGATGCGCGACCGATAACAAGTTCGTCACGGTGCTTCTCGCTTTACGGGAATCGGTCTTCCGGAATCGTCCACAGCCACGTGGGTAAAGACACCGCGCGTCACGCGAATCTGTTTTCCGTGCATGTACCGGCGCACCCAGACTTCTACAGGAATGACCATTGAAGTGCGGCCAATTCGCTCTACCCAGGCGTAACACGCGACTGTGTCCCCCACTCGAACGGGTTCCAGGAAAGACATTCCTTCCATGGCTACTGTGACGACCCGGGCTTGCGCCATTTTTGCCGCGAGAATGCTGCTACCCAGATCCATTTGCGACGTCAACCAGCCGCCGAAAATATCGCCATTCGGGTTTGTATCCTTGGGCATGGCAATTGTTTGGATCACCAGCTCACCTTTAGGTTGATCGGCATCGTCCATTCGGCGCGAAGAATAACACAAATTTACTGTAGAGGCAGCCGTGTCGGCTGCACCCATTCAAAGTTCTGCAGGCGGCACGCCTGCCACTACAGCTTGGTTTCCGAATTGGGAACTCAAATGATCAGCATACAATCGCCATAGCTGTAGAAGCGGTAGCGTTCGCGAATTGCCTCCTGGTAGGCCCGAAGCAAAAACTCGCGGCCTGCAAATGCACTCGCGAGCATGAGCAAAGTCGAGCGCGGCAGATGAAAATTCGTAAGCAGCAGATCGAGATGTTCAAATCGATATGGCGGATAAATGAAGAGATTGGTTGAGCCTTCCTGAGCAAGAAGTCTGCCGTTTTTCCAACGCGCTGATTCGAGAACACGCACGGTGGTTGTTCCCACAGCAACGATGCGCTCGGCATTGTTGATCTGGTTTGCTGCTTCGGCCGAAATGAAAAAACTCTCTGCAAACATTCGATGCTCGGCGAGATTCTCCGATCGCACCGGCAGAAATGTTCCAATCCCCACATGTAGCGTAACTAAGGCGTGCGGAATCTCGTTCAAGATTTGCTGGGTGAAGTGAAGACCGGCAGTGGGCGCGGCCAACGCGCCAGGCATCTGGGCAAAAACGGTTTGGTAACGTGCGTTATCCTCCGCGTCACTCTTGCGCTCGATGTAGGGCGGCAACGGCATCGAGCCACCAGCGTAAAGATCAATATCCTTGTCCAACGACACAATCCGCTCGCCATCCGGTAGGATTTCTTCGATACGCAAAATTGCATTCCCGACCTGTGCACTCGCGCCGAGGCGCATTTTTCTACCGGGTTTGACGAGGCATTTCCAGCGCCTTGGGCAAATACGACCGATAAAGAGGAATTCAATTGCGCCGTCATTGGAAAATCTTCGGGCCGGGACGACCAACGTATCGTTCAAAACGAGGAGATCCCGTGGGCTAAGAAACGTTTTCAACCCGGCGAATTGCCGATGCTCGATTGTTTGGCCCTCGCGACGAAGCACCATCATCCGGGAATCTTCGCGGCGTTTGGGCGGCCGCTCGGCAATCAATTCCCGCGGCAGATCATAATCATAATCGCTCAGGCGCGCGTTCATGGTTTAATCTGAAACATAACCATCCTGACTGTGCGTCATGTTTCGAAAAAAATTGCGGCACGGCGCAAAACTTCAGATGATCTGGAAAATGCAAGAGGCTGCTCTCGATTTTGTCATCGCGGCGCTGGAGAAGATTCGCGAAACGAGTGATCGATTACCGCGCGCGTCGAGACTTTCGGTTGAGCGATTGCGATTCGCCGCGCCGAATAAAGCGGATTTGCTCGCGCCGATTCGGGAGCGCGTGCGCATCTGCACAAAATGCCCACATCTCGCCAGTTCGCGGACACAGACCGTCTTCGGCGTGGGAAATCCTGATGCGGAGTTGATGTTCATCGGCGAAGCACCCGGCGCGGACGAGGATAAACAAGGCGAACCATTTGTCGGTCGCGCTGGCCAATTGCTTACCAGAATTATCGAAACGATGGGATTCGCTCGTGGGGAAGTTTACATTGCTAATATTTTGAAATGCCGGCCCGATACACCGCTGGCACCGTTCGGCAATCGGACACCGACGCCACTCGAAATGCAAACCTGCCGGCCCTATCTGGTCGAACAGATTGAGATTATTCAACCGAAGGTTCTGGTGGCACTTGGCGCAGTCGCCGTCGAGGGATTGCTCGGGTCGCGAGGGACGATGCGGGAACTGCGCGGCAGATGGCACTCCTACAGCGGAACACCGCTAATGATCACCTATCACCCAGCCTACTTGCTTCGAAATCAGACGCCTTCGGAAAAACGGAAGGTCTGGGAAGACATGCTGCAAGTCCTTGAGCGCCTCGAACGGCCGATTACCGAGAAGCAGCGGAATTATTTTTTGTGAGCTCAGGGGCGGCTTGCGACCGTTATATTTCTAATCTTCGGCAATCGCAGGCGAGCGCAAAAGGGTCGCGCGGCCAAAAATCGCATCAATCCGCGACTGCGATGCCAGGGTGACGGCGAGCCAAACGATAATTCCACGCACGGAGCGGCGCGAGACTTTGACTCTGCGGTCCAGCATGGTTGCGCCGGCATCGTGCAACAGGGCAAGCGTGCGTGCTCCAATCAATGCGGGCAAAACCGTGGCAGCACGGACACGCCGATTTCGGATCGCACGCGAGTAGTGCATCCCGCACGCCAGACCGCCCTCGGCCTTCTCGGCCCAATTTCGAAAGATCGGCTGAAATCGTTCCGGTTCTAAGAGAATCTGCGCCGCAGTCATGCGGGCAGAAGTCAATTCCTCCTCTGGGAAATAACATCTGCCTGCTCGGAGATCAGAGCCAGCGTCGCGCAAAATATTGATCAACTGAAGTGCCATGCCATAGCGTTTCCCGAGCGCAAGCATCTCGTCTTCGCTTAGCGTGGCAAACTTCCGAACATGCCGGAAGCAGAGCCGCGTCCAGAATTCGCCGACACAGCCTGCGACGAGAAACGTGTATTCATCGAGGTCCGCTGCAGTGCGAAGCGCGGCAATTTTAGCGGTGTCAGCGAAACGTTTCAGATCGAGCATTTGACCCTGGGTGATTTTCTGGAGGAGAGTGCGAATCTCATTACGATCGGCCGTCTCCAGGTGGTCGAGCCATTCCAAACAATCTGGCAACGATTCAATAAGTGTTCGTTCGGTCGCATGCTGCTGCAAAGGTGCGAATGAAGCGACAAGATCGACAGCGACACTCCGAGAAGCTTTGCCTTGAATCGCTTTCGATAGCGTTTGAAGAGTTTCCACTCGCAGGGTTCCTGAAATACGTGGCGTATCCGCCACCGTATCCGTTGTCCGCGCGAGCAAATAGGCCAGCGCGACTGGTTCGCGTAATTGCGCTGGCAAAAATCGGATGGAAAGATAGAACGACCGCGAAACGGAGCGCAGAATCGCTGTCTGCAGCCGGCGAGTACAGGCGCTGGATCGGTCGTTCATGACCTCTTGCGTCGAGGAGATTTCATCGTCCGATATTTTTGATTTCGATCCGATTCGCCGCCGCGTTACCCAAACCGAGCGCGCTGGCGAAGCCGACGTAATCGGCCGTGTGGCCGATGACCGGCAGACTCGCGCGCACACGCCATTGCTCTAGGCGTTTCAACGCGATGGCGTCCAAAGCCACTGGATCTTTGCTCGCGTATAGCGTGGCGTGATGCACGGCGTAATTCGGCTGCGACTGCGGCCCGCCGGCATATTGCGCGACGAGACCATCCATCAAATTGAAAACGACTTTCTTCGAGATGAGTTGGTTACTGTAAATTTCTGCGAGGCTCTCCGCACCAAAACGAGAGCCTTGGGAGAAACGCCGCCAGTTGTCGATGTTTGGAATTGTCACATTGTAAAGGCAACCGGCGATGCCGTTCATTTCACTGCTGCTCATTACCGGCACATTGATGATTTTCGTCACCTCAGTCGAAACGATACGCGAGAAATGACTGACGTTACTTGTGTTCTCAGTGTCGGAAAGGATCGACATTTTCACTTTGTCGGCCCTATAATCAAAATCACCCCAAACCAGTTTCCCAATTAACGGCGCGGAAAGAACTGCCTTCGGATCATATCCGTCGCGTGGCGCGATTGCTCTCAGCTGATAACCATCATTTCCCGGTCGATAACCGGCGTCTTTAATTCCACCAAGAGAACGATCCCAAACGATGATACTGCTGCGCGGATGTCCAGCCGCAACGAGGCCATCGACAATCGTATTCACGACGTCATGGTGCGTTGTGAAAAGTTCGCCACCCGCTGCACAAATTTTAATTCCGATCTTGTCATTCGGAGAAACCAGAGACGTCCACGCCTTCGCCACGTCGGGCTGGCCGGTCGCAGCGAGCAGGAGCCGATCGACCATCGTGCGCACGATCGAGGGATTTGTCTTGTAGTCTTTGATTGCGTCCGAATCGTGCATGGTATACACGACCGATGGCGTGGGCATCGGTCGCGGGGTTTGCCCAAATCCGGAAGCGGTGGCGCAGAAAAAAACAAGAACTACGTTTCGCATCGATAAGGTGCTTTGGCAGTGACAACGGATTTTATGAGCAACAGCGCGAATCACAACTCGTCGGTTGTAGTGGCAGCCGGGCCGGCTGCTTTCTCACGCAACGCAGGCGACACGCCTGCTACAGGCCCGATTCGACATCTATACGTTCATATTCCGTTCTGCGCGCGCATCTGTCCGTACTGTGCGTTTTACAAAGACCTGCTCGATCGTTCGCAAACGGCGCGATTTTGTGAGGCTATTCTGCGCGATCTCGACAAGCAATGCGCCGCGTTCGCCATATCGGCCAAGACAATTTATTTCGGTGGCGGGACGCCAACGGCTCTTACGACTTTGCAGTTGGAATTTCTGCTCGGAGGTTTTCACCAACGACTCGACCTCTCGACGTTAGAAGAATGGACAATCGAAGCGAATCCTGGGAGTGTTTCCGCACGTAAAGCAGCGCTTTTGCGCAAGCTCAAAGTAAATCGAATCAGTCTCGGGGTTCAGTCTTGGGATGATCGATTGCTGAACATTCTCGGACGCGAGCACAATGCGTCGCAAGCTGAAAGGTCATTCCACACCTTACGCGATGCCGAATTCAGGAACATTAATATCGACATCATGTTTGGGCTTCCTGGCCAATCGACCGAGCAATGGAAAGCGACGCTGGAAAGAACAATCACGCTGCAGCCCGAGCACATTTCTGCCTATTGTCTGACCTACGAGGAAGACACAGAATTTTTTCTGCGTCAGTCACGCGGCGAACTGAAAGCGAATCCGGATTGCGATGCAGGCCTCTTTGAAATGACAATGTCGATCTTGGAAGCCGCCGGTTACCAGCAGTACGAAATCTCAAATTATGCGCGTCCCGGTTTTTCGTCAGTGCACAATCGCGCCTGCTGGTCGGGCAAAGATTATCTCGGCATCGGCCCAAGCGCATTCTCCACCGTCGGAATGCGCCGCTGGCAAAATCTTGCCGATTACCGCGCGTATGCTGATCGCGTTCTTTCCAGGCAATCACCAATTGGCTCGACAGAAAATCTTACGAGCGAGATGAAACGGGCCGAAAGAATCGCGCTTTCACTACGAACAGGCGAAGGAATCTCGTCCGCTTTGCTGAATGATCGGCAACAGACAATCGAGGAATTCGTTAGTCTCGGTTTGCTTCGACAATCGAACGGCTGCTTCGTGTTGACGCGAGCGGGCAGGTCGCTCGCGGATTCCGTGGCAGAAGCTTTTCTGTAGCCGTCGCCTTGTGGGCGACGCGCCACGTGCCTGTTTTGCTAGGTTAAGGTCGCGCTTCGCACAGCGAAGCGGATACAGATTATTCCACCACGCCGTAGCGACGTTGCCGGCGTCCAAATTCTTCTACTGCGGCAAAGAGGTCTTTCTTTGTGAAATCCGGCCACAGTTTGGGCGTGACATACATCTCCGTGTAAGAGAGCTGCCATAGAAGAAAATTGGACAAGCGCATTTCGCCTGAAGTGCGAATGAGCAAGTCGGGATCGGGATAATAGCGCGTGTAAAGATGTTTGCTGAACATCTCGACATCGATCATTGCTTTGTCGATGTGACCGAGTTCGACCGCGCGAAGCAAGCTTTTGATGCCGTCGATGATCTCGAGCCGCCCGCCGTAGCTCAGCGCCAGAATGAGGGTGAGCCCGTTATTACCAGCGGTTTGCTCAATCGTTTTGTGAAGTTGTTGTTGTGAACGTTTCGGAAGGTCAGTCAAGCGACCGATCGCCTGAAGCCGAACATTCTTCTCGATCAGCTCCGGCGTCTTCTCTTTCAAAAACTTTTCTAGCAAACGCATCAGCGAAAAGACTTCCCTTTTGGGACGCTGCCAGTTTTCTGCCGAAAAAGCGTAAAGCGTGAGATATTCGACTTTCAATTCACCGCAGGCCTCCACGCATTCACGAACGGCTTGCGCTCCCGCTTCGTGGCCTTTGATGCGTGGGAGACCACGCGTTTTGGCCCAGCGACCGTTACCATCCATAATAATGGCGATGTGACACGGAATCGTTTTCGCGGCAGAGGGCATGACTACAGAATGATAGTCTCGCCGCGCTCTGGACCCACGCTGACCATGGACAATTTTCCTCCCGTTAGGTTGGAAATGTATTTAACGTAATCCTGTGCCGTGGAGGGTAACTGAGAAAGTTTGCGCGCAGCACGCGTCGATTTGTTCCAGCCGCGCAGTTGTTGGTAAACCGGTTTGCAATTAGCGAGCTGCGTCGCGTCGGATGGAGGAACATTCAGGCGTTTTCCATTCAATCGGTACGCCACGCAGACGCGAATTGGATCGACATGATCCAGCCCGTCTAGGTTCGTAATCGCGAGTTCGTCAATCCCATTGATCATTGTCGCGTAACGGGTTGCTACGACGTCGAACCAGCCGCAGCGCCGCTTGCGGCCGGTGGTTGCTCCAAACTCGCGTCCCAATTTGTGAAGCCTTCCGGTGAATTGCCGATCTTCAGTCGGCAGTGCTCCCTCGCCTACCCGCGTGGTATATGCTTTCATCACTCCAACTACGCGATCCATCCGATGCGGCGGCACGCCCGTGCCTGTGCACGCGCCGCCCGCAGTCGTATTTGAGGAAGTGACGTAAGGATACGTGCCATGATCGATGTCCAGAAATGTGCCTTGCGCACCTTCAAAGAGAATTTCTTTCCCGCGCTCGAGGGCACGATGAAGATAAACCACCGTGTTCTCGATAAATGGCCGCAACTTTTCTCCAGCCGCGAGATAACTTTCGTTGACCTCACGAAAACTGATTGGCTTTGCACCGAGCGCCTGGAGGATTCTATTGTTCTCGATCACCTTGGCTTGCAGTTTTTTTGAAAAAACAATCGGCTGCACCAAATCAGACATCCGCAGGCCGGTGCGCGCAGCTTTGTCGCCGTAGGCGGGACCAATTCCACGTTTCGTAGTACCAATTTTGGCCCGGCCCTGGCGCAGCTCGCGTTGCTCATCCAGCAAGCGGTGGTAAGGCAAGACCAAATGGGCACAATCGCTAATGAGCAGATTCTTGCCGATCATGATGCCCAATTTGCGAAGGCTGTCGATCTCCGCGACAAGCGCGATGGGATCGACAACAACGCCATTGCCAATCACGCAAATTTTTGCGCGGCGAAGTATGCCCGAGGGAATAAGATGCAGGATGTATTTGGCGCCGCGATGAATGACCGTGTGTCCGGCATTATTGCCGCCTTGGCTGCGGACGACGATGTCGGCCTTGGCCGTGAGCACGTCGATGATCTTCCCTTTCCCTTCATCGCCCCATTGCGCGCCGATTAGGATCGTGTTCGCCATCGAAATTGGAATTGGAAATGGGCAAAAAATTTTCCCGAAGCATCCACCAGGACACACTCGGGACTGCCGACGAATAATATGTTGGCAGTGCCTGCCTGCAAGAGATTTCCAGTAAAGAGACGGCTGTGCTCGACTGGAAAAACGGTCCGTCGGCCATTCCTTTATGAAATCCAGATATTGGGCGCGAGTAGTCAGCGCCATGATTTGGGCATGAGGAGACGCCCTCTACAACGGGGAGAGAATAAAAGGATTGTCACGTCGCTGTTCTCTCAAATAGCCTTCTCAAATGCGAACACTTCTGCTGATTATTCTCATTCTTCTGGTGATCGGAGCTTTCCCTACCTGGCCTTACAGTACCGGCTGGGGTTACTATCCGAGCGGCGGGCTTGGCCTGATCTTAGTGATCGTGCTGATCCTTGTTCTGCTGGGCGTAATTTGATGTTGAAGCGTTCAAGCGTTCAGCAATAAAGGTCGACTCTGCGACGCTTCAACAAGCGTCACGGGTCTGAGCGAGCGAATCAAACAACTTGCGGACCAGTATTCATTTCTCTTCGCGCAATTGGGCATGCGCGCGAACAATTCCGTCGGTTGACGTTCGTTTCGAAGTTGGCGGAAAATTACAGCTTCGCGTAAACGCCGAGCAAAGGACGGTGCGATGGTGTTTTCGAATAGAAGTCGCTGACAAAACCGTCCCTTGTGCGGATCTCGACATGACCGGCAGCCCGGTTGGCGCCGTAGACGAGTACCGAACCGACCGGCGCGGCAAATGGATCTCCCACCGGTAATTTTTTGAAGCCGTAATTACTGACGAGGTCCTGAGCGGCGTCTTTCGCGAGTTCGCTCTTCGGGCGCGAATCGATAACGCCGGAAGCGAGCAATGCCTCTTTGACATAATGCCAGCACATCGAGCGCGAATGCGCATGGGCGCGTTCCTGCGCGATCGTCGCCGCCTGCATCAGCTTGCCATCGATGTGCCGATCGATCTTGGCAAACGGGTAAACGATCCGCTTGGGATAATACTGCGTGATCACGGGAGCTGATTCCTTTTTGCCCTCTGGGGTTTTGTAGCTGTAATGGGCAACCGTTCGTGTCCTTTTCGCTGTCTTTTCTTTCGTGGTCTCCTGATCGCGACTGGGAAGATGTAATTCTGAATGGGCCGATTGAGCAGAGATTGCATCGGGTTCACGCGTTGCGTTGTTCATCCGCTGGGACACCGTTGTTGGCTGCTTACGCAATGACCCCGAAAGCGTTTGGGGTTGAGGCGCGCTCGTTTGCACTCTGCGAACCTCTGCCGGCTTGGAAGCAGCTGGTTCCTGTTTTCCAGATTCGATCATCGTCGGGCGAACCGGGGCGACTGCTTCCGATTTGGTGGTCTGCGAAGTGGATGCCCGTGATGTGTTCCTCTGCTCAGCGCGAGTTTCCTTTTTTTGCTCAACGGCGAGCGCTCCCGCTTTTACAGTTGGTAAACTGGGCCGACTTGTTGTGCTCGCTTGCTCAACGCGACCTTGGTTTTTTTGTCGCTCGGCAGCGATTGCTCCCGCCATTCGCATCTCCTCGACCGTAAGGGTAATTGAAGCTGATTTCTTTTCGCGAACGGTCGCCGTCTCCGATTCTGATTTCGTTTCCTCAGAAACCGGCGCTACTCGTTCGGAAGAATTTGGTTTTGCTTCGCGAGCGACGACCACTTCTTGCGCGCAAATTTGTCCTGCAACAGCAAAGCCGCAGAGCAACGCGGTGAAAAGTTCTCTCAACATTAAAAGCGCCGTGATAAATGAATTCGACGCGATTGGCAAGCGCCAAATGCAAAACGCCCGGGAACTTAAACAGTTGAACGGGTGATCTGAATCACCGGCAACGGAAAGCGCAGCCTCAATTCGTCTTCAAGATAGATCTCGACGTGATGCATCCCATATTGTTGGAACTGCACACCGCCGAAATAATGAACGTTCGTCGCGTGCCCTTCCATCTCCTTCAGCACGAACTCCACTTCGGCCTGCGCGATCACCTGTTGCTCGTCAACGCCCACAATCCGCGATTTCTGCCGGAATTTTCCCGCCCCGCTGCACCAACGCGCCCAAATGCAGAGCCGCATATAATTGATCGGCAGCGCCGGCGCAGGAATGACATTGAGCACGCCCACGAGTGTTTGCATCCCATTGAATTCGCAGCGCACATCTTCACAAAGAACGGCACTCTGCAGATCGGGAAGAACAACGTCCGTTTCCATTTCCAATTGATCAGATCGTTCCGCGCACCAGCAGCATCAATATTCCGATCCCGAGCACGATTCGGTAGACAGCAAACGGCGCAAATCCCCGTGCCCGCACCCAATGCATAAACCAGGCGACCACTCCCAGAGCTACGAAAAAGGAAACTATAAATCCGATTGCAAGCACGATCCATTCATGGCCATTCATTCTCAGTGGCGCGAGATTCGCCTCGTGATGATACGGCATCACCGTCTTCACAAAATCATATCCGGTGGCCATCAGCATCGTCGGCATCGACAGAAAAAACGAAAATTCCAGAGCGGCCGGACGCGACATGCCTGCTACTTGCCCGGCGGCGATCGTGCACATCGACCGTGAAGTTCCCGGAAAGATTGCCGAAAGAATTTGTGCTGCGCCTATCCAAACCGCCTGCGGCAGGGTCATTTCCTCCATGTGCGCGACGCGCGGCCGCGTAAAAACGGCATCAACCACCCACATGATTATTCCACCGATAATGAGCGCCCAGGCCATAACCCAGAGATTTTCCAGGTTTTTGCCGATCTGTTTGGTTAAGGCCCACGCCGGAACCGCGGTAACGACAAATGCAATTAGCGTGAGACTCAATGGATGGGTCAAGATCGTGCGATCGCCACGTTCGCCTCTTGGAAATGTGCGGAGAAACTTCAGGATGCGTTCCCGAAAATAAACCGGGAGCGCCAGAATTGCGCCCAGCTGAATGACGATCGTGTACATCTTCCAGAAACCATCATGAAGATCGATTTTCAGCAGGGCTTCCGCGATCCGCAGATGCGCGGTTGAGCTAACCGGAAGAAATTCAGTGAGCCCTTCGACGATACCGAGAAAAACCGACAATAAGAAATCGTGCATTTGTTGGGACGCTAAGACATTGAAACCGATAACAGCTAGAGCGCCTCCGCACCGCGTTCGTCCGTTCGGATCCGGACCGCTTCTTCCACTTCCGCAACGAAGATCTTCCCATCGCCAATCTTTCCGGTCCTCGCGGCGGACAAGATTGCTTCAACGGCACGCTGTGCGCGATCGTCCGGAACCACCATCTCGAATTTCACTTTGGGCAGAAAATCGACCGTATACTCGGTGCCACGATAAATTTCGCTGTGACCTTTCTGCCGACCAAAGCCTTTCACCTCACTCAGAGTCATTCCTTCGACGCCCACTGCGATGAGCGCTTCTTTCACCGGCTCGGTTTTAAAGGGCTTGATGATCGCTTCGATTTTTTTCACTGCGCCAAACTAGAACCGGCACTCCAAATGGCAAGCCGGGCGGCTGTAGCGAAAAGACCGCAGTATACATTCATCGCATATTTGTATCCTCACCTGCTGCATCCATCGCCCAACCAGCTGGAATG
>WNFT01000479.1_pt1 | contig 33733 bp, 32 predicted proteins | sample 5400191 | NCBI WGS metagenome assembly WNFT01 (sample SAMN13153359, study PRJNA577476) | soil metagenome | isolation source: 80 cm saprolite under Madrone tree | place: USA:California | collected 2016-06-14 | reverse complement strand
TCGGGTCCATCTTCAAATTCATCGATCCCAACCCGAACAACGCCGCCGACATCTGCACTCCTGATCAGACTGCGCCCTTTTTCCATAACCGTCGCGTGACTGGCCGCAACACGCCCCCCATGATCAACGCCGTCTTCAACCGCCAGAACTTCTGGGATGGCCGGGCGAACGACAACTTCAACGGCAACGATCCCTTCGGAAACACCGACAACCAGCTGGGCCAGATCGGCCCCACGGTGACGAACAGCAGCCTCGCCTCGCAGGCCGTCGGCCCGCCGAACAACAACGTCGAGATGTCGTGCGGCGGCCGGAATTTCAATGGCCCCAACAGCCTGGCCGCCAAGCTGCTGGCGCGCCAGCCGCTGCGGCTGCAGAAGGTTCATCCTCAGGACAGCGTGCTGGGTGGGCTGTCGAACTGGCCGAACCCAGGCCTGAACCGGAGCTACTCCCAGCTCATCGCCGACGCCTTCGGTCCTTTCGTGGCGGCGAACGCTCAGAACACGTTCTCGCGAATCTGGGGTGAGGCCGTCCAGGCCTACATGTCGACCCTCATCTCCGACCAGACGCCGCTCGATCGCTACCTGGCCGGCGACAAGAAGGCCCTGACCTCCAACCAGGAGAAGGGTCTCAACCGCTTCACCGGCAAGGGGCAATGCAGCAAGTGTCACCCCGGACCCGAGCTGACCGACGCGTCGATCAGCTTCTTCAACAAGAACGGCGCCATCAACGAGGACGGCGGCGATCAGGGCTTCCACAACATCGGGGTCCGTCCGGCCGCGGAAGACGCGGGCCGGGCTGGCCTGGGCCCCAACGGCGCGTCGTTCTCGGAGAGCGGCTCGCCTGTAGACAACGGCGCCTTCAAGACGCCCGGCCTCCGCAACGTCGGGTTGCGGGCGCCACATATGCACAACGGCGGTAAGAAGGACCTGGCCGCGGTCGTCGACTTCTCCTCCAGAACGCGCTGACCGATTGTCGGGTGGCAAGGGAAGAAGCTCCCTTCGACCATCCATCGCTCAGCCCGCCGAACGGGGCATTCGTCCCCGCGACCGGCGGCGGTCACACCTGCCACTAGCAGGGACGAGGTTTTCGCCAGCAGTAGAGGGGGCTGGGTCGCAGATCTAAAATCTGCGGCCCAGCCCATCCGGGCCGGCGCGCTCAGCCTCGGCACTCGAAATTTGCTCTCCGCGCGCGCCGCACGCTAGCCTGGTGGTATGCCTGAGCCACTCGTCATCGTGATGGCGGTGTTCGCCGTACTCGGAGTCGTCCTGCTCGTGGCCGCGCTAGCGACCTTACGGAAGCGCCGCTGGCTCGGCACCGGGATGTCGATGATGCTGGCCGGCTTCTTCCTGGCCCTGGCAGCGCTGGCCGCCACCCTTGGCATCGCGATGCAAGGGTACCGGGCACTCACCCGCGAGGTCGTCGCGGCGACCGTCGTGACCCGGCCGACCGGTCCGGAGCGATTCCTGGCCACGTTCACCTTCCCGGAGGGCCGCCGCGAGCAGTACGAGATCACCGGGAACGCGCTCTACGTGGACGCGCACATCGTCAAGTGGCACCCGCGCGCCAACATCCTGGGGCTTCACACGGCGTATCAGCTCGACCGTGTGTCGGGGCGCTACGACCGGCTCGAGGACGAGCAGACGAAGCCGCGGCGCATCTTCTCCCTCTCGCGCCCGACGCCCGTCGACATGTTCCAGGTCGCCCGGAGTCTCACCTTCCTGCGACGGTTCGCGCGCCTGGTCGATGCCGAGTATGGTTCGGCCACGTTCATCGCGACGCGAGAGCCGACGCAGCTCGAGCTCCGCGTCTCGACGTCAGGTCTGCTCTTCCGGCCCGCCGGACAGACGCTTCAGGGCGCGTCCGCCTCACCGATCCCGCAGCGCTAGCGCCGTTACTTCCCGTCCCACAGGACCATGCGGCGGAACGCCTCGGCGTGCTCGACGCCGGCCTGCTGGCCATCGCGCACAGCCCAGCCTCGTAGCAGACCGTCGACCCATTCGCCCTTGCCCACCTGGGAGACGTGCGCTTTGAGCGACGCGCACTTCGTCGCCAGCGTGTCGCCGATGTCGATCCACGAGTCCGGCGGGAGCGCGCCGCTGATCCAGACTTCCTTCACCTTGTGAGGCTCGAGGCCCTCGGCCAGCAGCTCGGGAAAAATCGCGCGTGTCTCGGATGACGGAAATACCGCGTCGAGCGCCGCGCTGGCCACGGCCCGGTGGTCGGGGTGGTTCAGGTACTCGTTGCCGTAGTAGCGGACCGTCGGATCGCCGCACACGACCACATCCGGCCGACAGCGACGGATGACGCGCGTAAGGTCGCGGCGGAGGGCGATCGTCGGCTCGACGACGCCGTCCTGGTAGCCGAGAAAGATCACCTCCGTCACGCCGAGGATGCGAGCCGCCTCGCGTGACTCGCGCTCGCGGATCGGAAGCAGGCCCTCGCTCGACGGCGTGTGCTCGTTGGTGCCGGCGCCACCGGTCGTCACCAGGCAGAAGGTCGCGTCGCGGCCCTCACTCGTCCACCGGGCGACGCTGCCGGACACCGTGAATTCGAGGTCGTCCGGGTGAGCGGCGATGCAGAGGATCCGGCGCAGCGCCGCGCCCAGCGTGGATGGCGCGCGTCGTTCACGAGTCACGCGCGTAGCATCGCACGCTGCGCAAGTTGACACCCTTCGTCGCCTGGACATAGGATCAGCGCCTCGACGGCGCCGTCCATCCCGGTGAAGGAGGCTCTATGCCCCGCATGATCCGCTCGCTCGCGACGCTCCTGATCCTCCTCGTGACCGCGACGACGACGGCGTGGGGCGCCGGCGAGCGCGAGGTCACCATCGCCCAGGGCATCGACGCCGAGTTCCTCGACGTGCAGATGACCAACAACGTGGCGACGATCATCATCAACGGCTCGATCTACGACACGCTCCTGACCCGCGACAAGCAGCTCCAGATCGTTCCGCACCTCGCCACGTCCTACAAGCTCGTGAGCGACAAGGTGTGGGAGGTGAAGCTCCGGCCGGGCGTGAAGTTCCACAATGGCGAGGCCTTCGACGCCACCGCCGTGAAGTTCTCCGCCGAGCGCATCCAGCGCCCGGATTTCAAGTCACCGCAGAAGGGCTGGTTCAGCACCATCGAGCAGGTGGAGATCGTCGATCCCTTCACGGTGCGCTTCCACACCAAGGTGCCCGATCCCGCCATGCCCGCCCGCATGACGCTCATGTTCCAGATGCCGCCGAAGTACATCGGCCAGGTGGGCGACGCCCAGGCCAACCTGAAGCCCGTGGGCACCGGCGCGTTCAAGTTCGTGGAGTGGCAGAAGAACGAGCGTATCGTCGTCGAGGCCAACGACGCCCACTGGACCGGCAAGCCGGCGGTGCGCCGGGCGACGTGGCGGCCGATTCCCGAGCTCGGCTCTCGAATCGCTGCGCTGCAGACCGGCCAGGCCGACCTGATCGTCAACGTGCCGCCGGATCAGATCGCGGCGCTCTCGCCGAACAAGAACATCCGGATCGAGAAGACGCCGAGCTGCCGGATCGTCTCGTTCGCCATCGCGCAGATCAAGGGCGGAGCGCTCGGTGACAAGCGGGTGCGCCAGGCGCTCAACCATGCCGTGGACATGCAGGCGATCCTCGACGCGGTGCTGCTCGGCAACGGCAAGCGTCTGAACTCCTGGATGCCGCCCAACGTGTGGGGATACGACCCGAACCTTCCCGTCTACGAGTACAACCCCAAGAAGGCGAAGGAGCTGCTGGCCGCCGCCGGGCAGTCGAACCTCACGCTGACCCTCCAGGCGCCGAACGGGCGCTGGGCCATGGACAAGGACATCGCGCAAGCCGTCGCCGGCCAGCTCACCGAGAACGGCATCAAGACGAACGTGAAGGTCATCGGGGAGTGGGGCGCGTACGTCCGCACCATCCTCGACCACAAGACCGAGGACATGTTCATGTCGGGCTGGTGCCTGCCGAGCCTCGAGCCCGATCACTGGGTGACGCCGAACCTCTTCACCGGCGAGCCGGTCTCGCAGTACTCGAATCCCGACGTCGACAAGCTGATCCTGGCTGCCCGCGCCGAGATGAACGTGGACAAGCGCAAGCAGCTCTACAGCCAGCTCCTCCGGCTGATCCGCGACGATGCGCCGTACATCTTCGGCTACCAGCAGATGGACATCTACGGCGTCAACGCCCGGCTCAAGTGGACGCCCCGCGGCGACGAGTCGATACGGCTGACCGAAATCAGCTTCTGATGGAGTGGGGGGCCCCGACATGGCCCCCCACACCCCCCCGCGCTCGTCGCGCCCCGGCAAAGCCGTGGCGCGCCTCGGGAGCCGCCTGACGCTCGCGGCCTTCGTCGCGCGGCGCCTGGTGCAGAGCCTGGGCGTCCTGCTCGGGGTCTCGGTGATCGTCTTCGCGCTCCTCCACCTCACCGGCGATCCGACGCGACTGCTCCTGCCGCTCGAGGCCCGCGAGGAGGACGTGCGGCAGCTTCGCGCGCTGCTCGGCCTCGACGATCCGCTGTGGATACAGTACGTGCGCTTCCTGAGCCGCGCGGTTCGCGGTGACTTCGGGCTCTCCTTCAAGCACCAGGTCCCGGCGCTGACGCTGATCGCGCAGACCCTCCCGGCGACGCTGCAGCTGACCGCCGCCGGCCTCGGCCTCGCGCTCATCGTGGCGGTTCCGGCCGGCATCCTGGCCGCACTGAAGCGTAACTCCGTCCTCGACGCGGTCTGCTCCGTCGGCGTCCTGCTGGGCCAGGCCATGCCCGTCTACTGGCTCGGGCTGCTGCTCATCATGGTCTTCGCGGTGGGGCTCGGCTGGTTCCCGGCGGCCGGGCGCGACGGCCTCGCCTCGCTCGTGCTGCCGGCCACCGCGCTCGGCGCCTTCTCGATGGCCCGCATCGCGCGCATGGCGCGCTCGGGCATGCTCGAGGTGCTCGCGCAGGACTACGTGCGGACCGCGCGGGCCGCCGGCATCCGCGCCTTCCTCGTGACCTACAAGTACGCGCTCAAGAACGCGGCGATCCCGCTCGTCACCATCGTCGGCCTCGAGTTCGGCATCCTCCTCGGCGGCGCGGTGATCACCGAGACGATCTTCGCCTGGCCCGGCGTCGGCCGGCTCGCCGTGGACGCGATCTTCAGCCGCGACTACCCGCTGGTGCAGGCGATCGTGGCCGTGCTCGCCACGCTGTTCGTCGTCATCAATCTCGTCGTGGACCTCGTCTACACGTACCTCGACCCGAGGATCGTCTACGTGCGGAGCGCGCCGTGAGCGTGATCGCCGACGCGGCGGCGCCCGTCGCCGTCCGGCCACGACGGCGCGTGAGCTTCCGCGCCGTGTTCGGGCTGAGCGTGCTGCTCGTCATGGGCGCCTCCGCGGTGCTCGCTCCGCAGCTCGCGCCGTGGGATCCGGCCAAGCAGATGCTGATGAAGCGCCTGCGCCCGCCGATGTGGCAGGAGCGCGGCCTGCGCGAGCACCCGCTCGGCACCGATCACCTCGGCCGCGACATCCTGAGCCGTCTCCTCTACGGTGGCCGCATCTCGCTCGGCGTCGGCCTCACCGCGGTGACGCTCTCGGCGCTGCTCGGCGTGACGCTCGGCCTCCTCGCCGGCTTCTTCGGCGGCCGCGCCGACGCCCTCATCATGCGCATCGTGGACGTCTTCCTCGCCATCCCCTACATCCTGCTCGTCATGGGCGTCGTCTTCGCGCTCGGCCCCAGCCTGCTCACCGTGATCCTGGTGATGGGCGCCACCCGCTGGGTGCACTTCGCGCGGGTCGTGCGCGCCGACGTGCTCTCGCTCCGCGAGCGCGAGTTCGTGGCGGGCGCGCGCGCCCGTGGCAACCGACCGCTGCGGCTCCTGCTGCGCCACGTGCTCCCGAACGCGCTCACCCCGATCATCGTGATGACCACCCTCGAGCTGGCCTTCATGATCATCTACGAATCAGCGCTGTCGTTCCTCGGGCTCGGCGTCCAGCCGCCGACGCCCACGTGGGGCTGGATGCTCTCCGACGGCCGCAACTACCTGGCGACGGCGTGGTGGCTGGCGACGCTTCCGGGACTCACCATCATGCTGACCGTGCTGGCCGTGAACCTCCTCGGTGACTGGCTGCGCGACACGCTGGATCCACGGCTGAAGGTCTAGGACCGTGGCGCCGTTACTGTCGGTCGAAAGCCTCCGGACGCAGTTCGCGACGAGCGCCGGCCCCGTGCGGGCGGTCGATGGCCTCAGCTTCGCCATCGACCGCGGCGAGGTGCTGGGCCTCGTCGGCGAATCCGGCTGCGGCAAGAGCGTCACGTCGCTCTCGATCATGCGGCTCGTGCCGCCGCCCGGCGCGATCGTCGGCGGCCACATTCGCCTCGACGGCGACGACCTCCTCGACAAGGACGCCGAGGCCATGCGCCGCGTGCGGGGGGCGCGCATCGGCATGGTGTTCCAGGAGCCGATGACGTCGCTCAATCCGGTGTTCACCATCGGCGACCAGATCGCCGCCGCGGTGCTCGCGCATGCGGGCGGCAGCCGCCGCGCGGCCTGGGAGCGCGCCGTCGAGATGCTCGACCACGTCCAGGTGCCCTCGCCGCGCGAGCGCGCCCGCGACTATCCGCACCAGCTCTCCGGGGGCCTGCGCCAGCGCGCCATGATTGCTCTCGCGCTCGCACCCGGGCCGCAACTGCTGATCGCCGACGAGCCGACGACCGCGCTCGACGTGACCATCCAGGCGCAGATCCTCGATCTCCTGCGCCGGCTGCAGGCCGAGCGCGGCATGGCCGTGCTGCTCATCACGCACGATCTCGGTGTGGTCGCCGAGCTCTGCCACCGCGTGGCCATCATCTACGCCGGGCGCATCGTCGAGATGGCGCCCGTGGCCAGCATCTTCAGCGAGCCGCTGCACCCCTACACGCGCGGCTTGCTGCGGTGCCTGCCGCACCCGAGCCGGTTCGGCCAACCGCTCTCGTCGATCGACGGAGCGCCGCCGGATCTGCGACAGGTCGACGGCGGATGCCGGTTCGCTCCGCGCTGCCCGCTCGTGCAGGAGCGGTGTCGCCACGACGAGCCCGCGCTCGCCGAGAGAAAACCCGGGCACGTCGTCGCCTGCCCCGTGGTCACGGTGTGATGGCGACACCGCTGCTCGACGTCCGCGGGCTCGAGAAGCGCTTCGCCGTCGGCGGCGCGTGGATGAGCGGCCGGCGGCGCGTCATCCACGCGGTGGACGGTGTCAGCTTCACGATCGAGCGCGGTGAGGTGCTCGGCCTCGTCGGCGAGTCCGGCTGTGGCAAATCGACCACGGCCCGACTGATCCTGAGGCTCATCGAGCCATCGGCCGGCAGCATCCGCTTCGAGGGCCACGACCTCGTCGCGCTGTCGCCGCCGAGACTCTGGGCGACGCGCCAGCGGATGCAGATCGTCTTCCAGGATCCGTTCGCCTCGTTGAATCCGCGCATGCGCGTGGGAAGCATCATCGCCGAGCCGCTGGCCATCTACGATCGTGCCAACACGGCCGAGCGTCACCGTCAGGTGGGCGACCTCCTGGAAGTCGTGGGACTCGATCCCGCGTTCGCCAGCCGTTACCCGCACGAGCTCTCGGGCGGCCAGCGCCAGCGGATCGGCATCGCCGCCGCGCTCGCGCTCCGGCCGAGCCTGATCGTGGCCGACGAGCCCGTCTCCGCGCTCGACGTCTCCGTCCAGGCGCAGGTGCTGAATCTCCTGATGGCGTTGCGGCGCACGTTCGGCCTGACCTATCTCTTCATCTCGCACGATCTCCACGTCGTCCTGCACATGTCCGACCGCGTGGCCGTGATGTACCTCGGCGAGATCGTGGAGATCGGTCCGCGCGACGCCCTGCACCGCGCGCCCCAGCATCCCTATACGCAGGTGCTGTTGTCGGCGGTGCCGGTCGCCGACCCGACGCTGCGACGCGAGCGGATCGTGCCGAAGGGCGAGGTCGCGAGCCCGCTCGCGATGCCGGCCGGGTGCCGGTTCCACCCGCGCTGCCCGTTCGCGTTCGACCGATGTCGGGTCGAGCGTCCGGTGCTGCGCTCGGTCAACGCCGGCCACGAGGCGGCGTGTCACCTGCACGACGGGCGCTGACGTCGGACCGACGCGTGTCGGTCCCGCCCTACGCCACTTCGCGCTCGACGCGTCGGCCCGCCTGATAGACGTCGAGCACGTCCCACAGCGTGGTGATGTCGCGCGTCGGATCGCCGCGCACGACGAGGGCGTCGGCCTGACGCCCCCGCGCGAGACGTCCGGCGAGCGCGCCGACGCCGATGGACTCGGCGGCGCCTGCGGTGCCCGCGACGACCGCGTCGGCATAGGACAGTCCCGCCTGGGCGAGCATGTGGATCTCGTGGACGAACTCGCCGGGCGCGTACCAGCCCCACGGCGAGTCCGAGCCGGCGGTCATCCGCACACCGGCCTCGCTCATCCGGCGCACGGCGTCCACGCGGACGTCCAGCGCGCGCCTGGCTGCGTCGTGCTGCGCGGTGAGCTCAGGCGTCAGCCGTCCCTCACGCTCGCGCACCTCGCGCTGCCGCTCGATCCCGGCTTTCATCACGTAGAGCGTCGGGTTGACCCACGCCCGGGCGGCGGCGAGCCGCGCGACGAGATCCGGGCGAAAGCGATACGTGCCGTCGGGCTCGTTGAAGACGCAGTGGATGATCATGTCCACGTCGGCGTCGAGGCAATTCTGGACGGACTGCGCGGACGTGCAGTGAGCGGCGGTCAGCTTGCCGTGGCGGTGGGCCTCGTCCGTCATCGCGGCCAGCTCGGCGACGGTGTACGAGGCGCGATTCGGGTCCGACGTGCGCGTGGAGCCGCCGCTCGCCACGATCTTGATGTAGTCGGCGCCTTCCTTGAGCAGCTTGCGGACTTCGGCTCGGACCGCCGCCTCGCCGTCGGCCTCCGAGCCGAAGTAGCCCATGTGCCCGCCCGTGATCGCGATCGGACGCCCGCAGATGACCATGCGCGGCCCCGGTGCGAGTTGGCGGCGGACGCCCTCGCGCAGCGAGAAGGCCACCTTGCCCTTGGCGCCGTTCTCGCGCAGCGTCGTGACGCCCGAGTGCAGCAGGGTGCGCGCGTTCTTCGCCGCCTGCAGCAGGAGAATGTCGTCGTCTTCCCGGGCGACGTCGTCGCCGAGCGTGCCGTCACCCGGCGCGACGAGGTGCGTGTGGGCATCCACCAGCCCCGGCAGGATCGTCGCGGCCCCGTAGTCGCGTCGCTCGACGGACGCGCCGTCAGCCACGTGGACGTCGCTCGCCCGACCGAGGTCGGCGACCCGATCGCCGTCGATCAGAAGCGCCGCCTGCTCCACGGCGGCCGCGCCGGTGCCGTCGAGGAGACGGGCCGCCGTGATCAGCGTGAAGCGTGCGGAGGGCTGGGTCATTCGGTGCCGGGAGAGTATCACGCGCCCATGCTCACCCCTTCAATCCGCTGAGCCGGACGCCCTCGACGATACGGCGGTTGGCGACGAGGAACACCACGAAGAGCGGCAGCGCGCTCAGTGCGGCGCCTGCCATGATCGGTCCGTACGACTCCGAGCTGTACGCGCTGCGGAGCAGCGCGAGCGCCACCGGCAGCGGGAACATGTCGGGCTTGTTCACGGCGATCAATGGCCACAGAAAGTCGTTCCACGCCGAGCGGAAGGCGAAGATGCCGAGCGCCGCCAGCACCGGCTGCGACAGCGGCAGCACGATCCGCGTGAACACCTGCCAGGCGTTGGCGCCGTCGATCCGCGCCGCGTCCTCGAGCTCGCCCGGCATCGTGAGGAAGAACTGCCGCAGGAGGAACACACCGAACGCGAAGGTCGTCGCCGCCTCGGGTACGATCAGCCCCTGGAACGTGCTGAGCCAGCCGAGCTGCTGCACGAGCACGTACTGCGGCACCAGCACGACCGCGTTCGGGATCATCAAGCTGCCGACGAGCACGGTGAAGACGGTGCCGCGCCCGGGGAATCGCAGGCGCGCGAGCGCGTAGGCCGACATCGCGCTCGTGACGAGCACGACCACCGCGGTGCCGACCGCGACCACGATGCTGTTCGCGAACGCGCGGCCGATGCGCGCCGTGCGGGAGCTCCCGAGCAGGACCTCGTGATAGTGCGCTCCCGTGGCCGGCCACGGAATCCACTCCGGGGGGACCTTCACGATCTCGGCGGTCGTCTTCAGCGAGGTCACGACCACCCAGACGATCGGCAGCAGCCAGAGCACCGCGAGCGCGAGCAACGCGGCCGTCAGCACTACCCGCGCACCATCGACGCGGCGGCGCACGTCAGTATTCCGTATGACCGCGGAGCAGCCGAAACTGGAGGATCGAGAAGACCAGGATGATGGCGAACAGGACCCACGCCATGGCCGACGCGGCGCCGAACTGGAAGAAGTTCTGAAACGCGGCCTCGTAGAGATGCTGCACGACCGTCCGCGTGGCATCGCCCGGGCCGCCGCCGGTGAGGACGAAGACCTGCCCGAAGAGCTGGAAGGAGCCGATGATGTGCGTCACGACGACGAAGAGCAGCACGGGACGCAGCAGCGGCAGCGTGATCGCCCAGAAACTTCGAACGCTGCTGGCGCCGTCGAGGGCGGCCGCTTCGTAGAGGTCGCGCGGGATGTCCTGAAGCCCCGCGAGATAGATCACGAGGTAATACCCGGTCACCCACCACACGGTCGTCGCGATGATCGCCCACATCGCCGTCGACGGATCCGCGAGCCACGACCGGGCCGGCACGCCCGCCGCGCGCAGGTAATAGTTGAAAGGCCCGACGACGGGGTCCAGCAGCCACAGCCACGTCAGCCCGACCGTCACGACCGACAGCGTGAACGGAAAGAAGAACACGCCGCGCAGCACGGTCCGGAGGGCGCCGCGGTTGAGCGCGAGAGCGAGCCCGAGCGGGATGACGAGGATCGGGAGCGTGCTGGCGATCGTGTAGAAGGCCGTGTTCACCAGGCTGACGTGAAAGCGCGTGTCGTCGAGCAGCCGCGTGTAGTTCGCGGCGCCGACGTAGGCGAGCGACGGGCGACCGAGCCGCGCGTTCGTGAACGACAGTCGCAGGCCCTCGAGCAGCGGGTAGACGCGGAAGACCACGAACAGTAGCAGGCCGGGCGCGAGGAACAAGTACGCCGTGCGTGCCTGTCGTCGAGCCGCGCCCCGGGTCCCCCGGGGCGCGTGCGAGCGCTGGGGGGTATGGGGGGCCATTTCGGGGCCCCCCATGTGTCAGTCGGGTAAGCCGTTGATCTGCTTCGCGAGGTCTTCCATCGCCGCCTTCGGCGGCTTCTGGCCCGTGTACATGCTGTCGATGACCGGACGCGTGACGTTCTCGGCGGCGACCCACTTCGGGGTCGGCTGGCCCACCTGCCAGTTGGGCGCCTGGGCGAGCAATGTCTTGAGGACGGGATCGGCCGTGATCCGCGCGTCCGTGTGCGCCTTGCGGTACGCCGACACCTGCCCGGCCTTCAACGTCCACTCGGCCACGTGATCCGTCATCCAGCGCACGTGCGTCCACGCCGCCTCGCGCTTGGCGCGATCCGCGGCCTTCGACTTCGGGAAGCTGTACTGATGCGGCATCGACCACACGACGGGCTGCTTGAAGAGCCGCGGCACCGGCGCGACGGTGAAATCGACCTTCGCCTCGCGCAGGCCCGTGAAGTTCCACGACCCCGCGATCCACATGCCGAGCTTGCCGGCGATGAACGCATCGCGGCAGTTGGCGTTCGCCGGCGGCGCGACCTTGTGCTGAGTGGCGAGGCCGGTCCAGAACTCGGCGACCTCGATGGCGGCGGGATCCGCCACCGCGGCGCGCTTGAGGTCCGACGTGTAGATGTTGGCGCCGTTCTGCCAGAGCAGGTTATGGAAGCCCCACGTGTAGCGGCCGGGGTTGACGGTCCCGATCGCGAAGCCAAACGCGTCCGCCTTCGTCATCTGCTTCGCCATCGCGACGAGCTCGTTGCGATGGCCCGGCACCTTGCCGGCGAGCCCCGCGTCCTTCATCACCTTCGAATTGAGGTAGAGGATGTGCTGCGGCACGTCGAGCGGGAGCGAGTAGCGCTTGCCCTGGAACGTCCCGCCCTGCCACGTCGCCGGCAGGTAGTCGTCGCCACGAAGCCCCTTCTCCGCGAGCGTCGCGTCGTCGATGGCCTCCAGCACGCCATCGTGCGCGAAGTGCGGCACCTCGACGGTGTGAATGAGCGCCAGGTCGGGCCCTTCGCCGGCCGGGACGGCCACCTGGAGCTTCGCGTACAGCTCCGCCCACGGCAGCCGCTGCTGCTCGATCCGGATGCCGGTCTCCGCCGTGAAGCGATCGACGAGCTCGTCCATCACCTTGCCGTCGGCGCCCGTCAGCCCGTTCCAATAGGTGATCGTGGCCTTCGCCTGGCCGCGCGCCTGCCGCGCCGGCGCCAGGCTCGACGCGGCGACGGCGCCGCCGAGGAGAAATGCGCGACGGGTCACATGAACGCTCATGGCTCGCCCTCCGGTCTCCGCTGCGTGTGGCGCGAATCTATCACCCGTCGCGTTGACACGCCACGCCGGCATCCCGCAGACTCCGCCGCATGGCGCGCATCGGCATCGACCTCGAGCGGCGCATCGGCACCGTCGATCGCCGCATCTTCGGCCAGTTCATCGAGCACCTCGGCCGCTGCATCTACGGCGGGATCTACGACGAAGGCTCCCCGCTCGCCGACGCGCGCGGCTTTCGTACCGACGTCCTCGACGCCGTGCGCCCGTTGCGCATCCCCATCCTGCGCTGGCCGGGCGGCAACTTCGTCAGCGGCTATCACTGGCTCGATGGCGTCGGCCCCCGGGACAAGCGGCCGCGGCGCTCCGAGCTCGCCTGGTACGCCGAGGAGTCGAATCGCTTCGGCACCGACGAGTTCATCGAGTACTGCCGCGCGATCGAGGCCGAGCCCTACATCTGCGTCAACATGGGCTCGGGCACGATGGACGAAGCCCAGGCGTGGGTCGAGTACTGCAACGGCACCGGCAACACGTCGTGGGCAAATCTCCGGCGAGCCAACGGTCACGCCGAGCCGTACCGCGTCAGGTACTGGGGCCTCGGCAACGAGATGTACGGCGGCTGGCAGATCGGGAACATGAGCGCCCACGACTACGTGAAAAAAGCGCGCGCATTCGCGATGGTGATGAAGCGCACCGATCCGACCATCCAGCTCGTCGGCTGCGGCCAGAACGGCTGGAGCGAGTGGGACGAGATCGTCCTGGGCGGGCTCGCGGAGCTGGTCGACTTCCACTCGATCCACCTCTACACGGGCACCCGTGACCACTACACGACGGTCTTCTCGTCGCACCAGGCCGAGCGCGCGATCCGCATCTGCGCGGCGCTCATCGAGCGCGTGCGCAAGCTCCAGGGCATCACGCACCCGATTCACATCGCGTTCGACGAGTGGAACGTGTGGTACCGGACGCGCAGCCACGAGGATCGGGTCGGCGGGCTCGAGGAGCGCTACGATCTCACGGACGCGCTGGCGATCGCCTCGTACCTGAACGGGTTCATCCGACACTGCCGCGAGGTGCGGATCGCGAACTTCGCCCAGCTCGTCAACGCCATCGCCCCGATCTTCACTGACGCGAAGAGGGTATTGCTCCAGACCATCTATCACCCGCTCCGCCTCTACGCCGAGCACATGCAGGCCGTCGCGCTCGACGTCCACGTCGCCGGGGAGGCCTACGATCTATCGCCGGCGCAGGAGGCGGCGAGCGTCGGCCGCATCCACCACGTCTCGGATCTCGGGCCGTTCCAGCTCCTGGACGCCGCGGCCACGTGTGACGAAGCGGGGCGGCGGCTGACGCTCGCCGTCGTCAACCGCGGGCGCGATCGAGACCTGGCCGCGACCGTCGATCTCGGAAGCGCGACGGCGGGGAGCACGGCCGACGTCTGGGAGGTCAATGGACCCCACGTCGCGGCGACGAATTCCTTCGAGTCACCCCGCGCCGTCGACGTCCGCGCGAGCCGCCTCGACCTCCGCGGATCACGCTTCGACTACACATTCCCGGCTCACTCGATCACGCTGCTGCATCTGCCGATCACCCGCTGATGCTGCCTCGGCGGCTCAGCGCGCCAGGCCGGGAGCTCCGGCCGGCACGGCGTAGAAGTTCATCGTCAGTGACACGGCCGTGTAATAGCCCATCAGGACGATCATGTCGGTGACACCCTCGTGGCCGAGCGCCTTGACCGCCCGGTCGTACAGGCCCTGAGAGACCAGCCGACCGCCGGCGAGCGTCGTCGCGACTTCGTACACCACCTGCTCGCGCGCGTCGCTGAACGAGGCCGGAAGGCCGGCCATGATCGCCTCCACCGTGGCCGCCGGCAGGCCGACCTCCTTGGCGCGCCGCTCGTGCGCCGCCGCGGGATAGGCCGAGTGCCATCGATTGGTGATGACGACGACCGCGATCTCGCGCTCGCGCTCCGACAGCGACGACTGGCCCGGCGTGAAGTGGTCTCCGAGCGGTGCGGCCGCCTGCAGAAGCTTCGGGTGGTGCACCCACACCTTGTACGGGCCGGGTAGCCGGCCGCGGGGCCCGTCGATCATCGACCGGTATCCTTTCAACTGATCCGGCGTCATCCGGTCCACGGGAATCTCGGCGTATCGTCCGAACGTCGGCGCGTCGCTCATTCGTTTCCCTCCCTCGGCGCGCCTACGCTCGACGATCTCGCCCATCAGGTCAAGCCGCGCGCATCGACAGCCGCACGCATCGACGACCGCCGCGCGCGTCCACGAACGTCCGCGGCACCGGTGTTATGCTACGCGCGCGCGTGGGAGGTGCGGCATGGCAGGATCCCGAGCACTCGTCGAGTTCAAGAGGCTCACCCTCGAGACGCTGCGGGTCGGTGAGGAGTTCGTCTCCGACGATCATCTCGTCATTCCCGAGGACATCACGGCGCACGGCTTCGCGGTGGACGACGACCATCCCTGGCTCGCGGACGGCGTGGCGCCGCCCACCTTGATGGCCAACCAGGCGCTGCACCTGCGGCACAGCCGGTACATCGTGCACGCGGGGTTGCACGCGAGGATGGAATTCAACTTCGTCGAGCCCATCCGGCTCGGCATGCGCGTGCGCACGCGCGGCAAGGTCATCGACAAGTACGAGCGTCGGGGCAAGCCCTACATGGTCACGGAGTACGTCACCGAGGACGAGGGCGGCCGCGTGCTCGTGCGCGGGCAGTTCACCCAGATGATCATCCCCGAGCCGGAGGCGAGCCATGGCCACGCGCGTTGAGACCGAGACTACGATCGGGCAGGCCCTTCCCTCTCTCGTGAAGGACGTCTCGCAGCGGCGGATCGACGTTTACTCCGGGGTGAAGCCGCATTCGATTCACAGCGACGAGGCGTGGGCACGCCAGAAGGGTTTCCGCACCTGTCTGGCCCAGGGCATGATGTCGACGGCCTACGTGTCGCAGATGATGGTCAAGCTCCTCGGCCCGGACTTCGCCCGAGGCGGCACGATGTCCATGGCCTTCATCAAGCCCGTCTACGCCGGCGACCGGCTCACCGTGCACGGGATCATCAAGGACAGGCAACCCGACAACGGCGCCACGCGCGTGGTCGTCGACGTATGGGTCGAGAATCAGCACGGGGAGAAAACCGCCGTCGGCCACGCGACGGGCCTCGTGTCGTGACCGTTCGGGAATAACCGAGGTCGGGACCCCCAGCCCGCGTTCCACCCATTTCGACCTCTCAGGCGTATACCACGGTGAGCCTCAATTCAGCGCGGGTTCGCTGCGAGCAGGAGGACACCGTATGCGCCCACGAATCGGTCTTTCCGTCATGCCGCTGGAGACACGACACGAAGCGATCGTCGGTCTCGCCGCCGAGGGCGATCGCCTCGGCTACGACGGCTTCTTCTTGCCGGAGACGTGGGCGTACGACATCACCGTGTTGCTCGCCGAGGCGGCGGCGCGCACGAGGCGAATCACGCTGGGGACCGGCATCGTCGGCATCTGGAACCGCAGCGCGGCGACCATGGCGATGGCCGCGGCAACGCTGCACGCGGCGTCCGGAGGGCGCTTCGCGCTCGGTCTCGGCGCCAGCACCCCACAGCTCGCGGAAGGCCTGCACGACACGCCGTTCGAGCCGCCGCTGCTGCGCATGCGCCGGACGGTCACGCAGATCCGTGCGCTGCTCCGCGGCGAGCGCATTCCCCTCGCGGTGACGCCGACCGCCCGCGCGCTCAGGCTCAACGTGCCGCCGACACCCGAGCTGCCCATCCACATCGCCGCGCTCGGCGATGCGATGACGCGGCTCGCGGGCGAGCTGGCCGACGCATGGGCGCCCTTCCTCTATCCGTGGTCGCAGCTCCGCGTCGGCGTGGAGCGGCTCCGTGAGGGCGCGACGCGGGGTGGCCATCCGGATCGCCTTCCGGAGGTTCATCCCACGGTGCCGGCCGTGGTGGCCGACACCGACGCCAAGGGGCGTGAGGGGGCGGCGTGGTTCGTCGCCTTCTACGTGACGACGATGGGGACGATCTACCGCGACTCGCTCACGCGACAGGGCTACGGCAAGGCCGTGGAGGCGGTGCTCGCCGCCAATGCGCCGAAGTTCACGGGCGTGGTCCCGGCCGACGCGGAAGAATTACTCGAGCAACTGATCGTCTACGGCACCCCACCCGAGGCGCGGCGGAGACTCGGCCGCTGGCACGAGGCCGGCGCCGCCTTCCCGGTGTTGCTCCTCCGCCCGAACCTCACGCCGGAAGAGCGCGCGCTCACGCTCGAGGCCTTCCGTCCGATGCTCCGACACGGAGCCTGAGCGGTCGCGTCGTCACACGCCGGCGAACACGTCGGCCCACTCCTCCAGCATTTCGGGATGGCCGTGTCGGATGTGGATGGAGAAGTGGTTGTAGCCGGCCGCGCGCAGCTCGCGGATGCGGTCCTGGAGCTCGGGCCTGGTCGCCGTGAAGGTGAGCATGCGGATCAAATCGGCGGTGCAGACCTCGTGCTCTTCCGGCCGTAAGAACATCAGATGCCCGCGGTGATTGGTGAGATAGCGCGCGTCGGCGGGCTCGTATTTCCGGTACATCTCGCGGTAGCGCTCGAGCAGCGGCTTCAACTGCGGCGGCACGCTCCGCCCCATGTTCCCGAACTGCTCGACCTCGACGAGATTGTGGAGTGCGATCGTCGCGTGCGGCCCGGCCTGGGCTTTGACCCGCGGGCTGTCGAAGGCCTCGCCGTCCTTCAGCACGGCGCCGCCGGTGAACGCCGTGGCCACGCGTGAAGCCGGATCGACGCCGGCCGCGCGCCAGGCCGCCTGCATGTCGCCGACGGCAGCCTTGGCGGGCTCCATGCCGCCGGTCGCGTAGAGCCATCCGGCGCCGAGCCGGGCCGTGAGCTGACGGCCGCGAGGCCCCAGCGCGGAGAGGTGCAGCGGGATCGGATCCTGGACGTTGAAGACGCCGAGCTCCGGATTGAGGAAGCGGATCTTCCGGCGCTGGGCCTCGAACGTCCACTCCAACGTGTCGCCGGCCAACAGCCCCTGCACGATGCGGATGTATTCCTCCATGTCGCCGAGCTTCACCGGCCCGAGGCCCATAGCCCGGCGCGCCGTGAACCCGGTGGAGATGCCGAAGTCGATGCGGCCGGGGGCCAGCGCGTTCAGCGAGGCCAGCGCGCTGGCCGCGACCGGCGCGATGCGATTGGAAGGAATCAGCACGCCCGTGGCCAGACGGATCTTCGATGTCTGCACGGCCGCCGCCCCCATGGCCACGAACACGTCGGCGTTGAGCATCTGCGTGTCGTAGAACCACGCGCGCGCGTAGCCGAGCTCTTCCGCGCGCTTGACGATCTTGAAGGAGTCGGCCGCCGTCGCCAGGTTGATCCCGAAGTCCATCGTTGGTGCCCTCCTCGCCAGCCGCCTCCGGCGACCGTGAGACGCCGGGGAATGTAGGGCGTCGGACGAGGAGGGTCAAGGCGTCGGTCTGGAGAAGAATCGATCGCTGACGGACAATGCGAGAGCCATGGCAGCGTCTCTCGACGTCATCGTCATCGGGGCCGGCATATCCGGCATGTACCAGCTCCACCGGCTGCGCGGCCTGGGCCTGCGCGTACGGGTGTTCGAGGCCGGCGACGGCGTCGGTGGCACCTGGTACTGGAACCGTTACCCCGGGGCGCGGTTCGACTCCGAGTCGTGGACCTACGGCTACTCGTTCTCCGACGAGATCCTGCGCGAGTGGGAGTGGAGCGAGCACTTCGCGGCCCAGCCGGAGACGCTGCGTTACTGCAACTTCGTGGCGGACAAGCTCGACCTGCGCCGCGACATCGAGTTCGGCTGCCGGATCAAGGCCGCGGTCTACGATGAGGCCGCCGGCGAGTGGGAGATCGAACGCGAGGACGGAAGGCGGGCCCGGGCCCGGTTCCTGATCACCGCGATCGGACCGCTGTCGGCGCCGACGTTGCCGACCATCCCGGGCGTCGAGAGTTTTCGCGGGGAGGCCTATCACACCGGCGTGTGGCCGCACGAGCCGGTGAGCTTCGCGGGCAAGCGCGTCGCGGTGATCGGCACCGGGGCGACCGCGGTGCAGGCAATCACCGAGATCGCCAAGACGGTCGGCCACCTCACGGTGTTCCAGCGCACCCCGAACTGGTGCGCGCCGCTCCACAACAGCCCGATCGACGCGGCCACCCAGGGGCGCATCAAGGCCACGTACGCGGACATCTTCGCCCGCTGCCGCGAATCGTTCGGCTGCTTCATCCACGACGCCGATCCGCGCAAGGCTCTCGAGGTGAGCCCCGAGGAGCGCGAGGCGTTCTTCGAGAAGCTCTACCGCGAGCCCGGCTTCGGCATCTGGATGGGCAACTTCCGCGACGTGCTGATCAATCAGGAGGCCAACGCCACCATCACTGAGTTCATGCGCCGGAAGATTCGCGAGCGCGTGAAGGACCCGGCCGTCGCCGAGAAGCTGATCCCGACCAACCACGGCTTCGGCACGCGCCGGGTGCCGCTCGAGAGCGGCTACTACGAGGTGTACAACCAGCCGAACGTGCGCCTCGTCGACATCCGGGAGACACCGATCGAGCGGATCACGCCCGCCGGTGTCAGAACGAGCGACGCGGAGTACCCGGCGGACATGATCATCTACGCCACCGGCTTCGATGCCATCACCGGGGCGTTCGACCGCATCGACATCCGCGGGCGGCGCGCTCTGCGGCTGCGGGAGAAGTGGGCGCAAGGCCCACGCACCTACCTGGGGCTGCAGATCGAGGGCTTCCCGAATCTCCTGACGCTGGTCGGGCCGCACAACGCGGCCACCTTCTGCAACATCCCGCGCTGCATCGAGCAGAACGTGGACTGGGTGACGGCGCTCATCGCCTACATGCGCGACCGGGGCCACACCCGCGTGGAGCCGACCCCGGAAGCGGAGCGCGACTGGGTCCAGCACGTGCACGACACCGGTCGGCGCATGCTCTTCACCCAGGTCGACTCGTGGATGATGGGCATCAACTCCAACGTGGCGGGCAAGGACAAGCGCACGTTCATCGTCTACGCGGGCGGCGCGCCGAAGTACCGAGAGAAGTGCGACGAGGTCGCCGCCGGAGGCTACGTGGGCTTCGCGTTCCGGTAGGGCTCGCGCGAGCCCGTGCTCTCGAAGGGATCAGTTCGAGCTCGAGTAGAGGTGGCAGGCGACGAAATGTCGGGACGGGCCCTCGCGGAGCGTGCCTGCGCATCACCGCAGCAGTCCGTCGGTCGCGTGCCGGCCGAACACGAAAGGACAGGGACGGCCATGGGCTTTTCCTTCGATCCGACTGAATTTGCCGGCAAACGTGCTCTCGTCACGGGCGGCACGAAGGGCATGGGCGAGGCGATCGTCCGGCGGCTCGCTGCGGGCGGCGCGAGGTTGGCGACGACGGCACGGTCGCCACAACCGAACGGTCGAGCCATGGAGGTGTTCGTCCAGGCCGACGTCGGGACCCGAGCGGGTGTGGATCGCGTGGTCCGAGACGTCATGGACCGCTTCGGCGGCCTGGACATCCTCGTGAACAATGTCGGCGGCTCGTCGGCCCCGAGTGGCGGCGTGCTCGCTCTCAGCGACGACGACTGGCAAGACACGATCAACGCGAACCTGCTCGGCGCCGTCCGCCTCGATCGCGCATTTCTTCCCGGGATGCTCGGGCAACGGTCTGGAGTCATCATCCATATCTCGTCCATCCAGCGACGTCTGCCGCTGTTCGAGGCCACGCTCGCCTACGCCGCCGCCAAAGCCGCATTGACCACGTACAGCAAGGGCCTCTCGAAGGAAGTCGGGCCGAAGGGAGTACGCGTGAACACCGTCGCGCCGGGCTACATCGAAACGACGGCGGCCACTCACCTGGTCGCCCGGCTCGCCGAAAATGCCGGCACGACGGAGGACGTGGCTCGGCAGCGCCTGATGGACTCGCTTGGAGGAATTCCTCTCGGGCGGCCGGGCCGCCCCGAAGAAGTCGCGGAGCTCGTCGCCTTCCTCGTCTCCGAGCGGGCCGCCTCGATTCACGGAAGCGAATACGTGATCGACGGCGGTACCGTGCCGGCGGTCTGACGACGCGTGACGGGAAAGGATTAGCATGGGGCCGTGAACCTGCCCTTCTCCCCGCCGCTCGCGCCGATGCTGTCGAAGGCCGCGGACGCCCTGCCGGGCGGCGACGGCTGGCAGTTCGAGCCCAAGTGGGACGGGTTTCGCACGCTGGTGTTTCGCGACGGCGATGAGATCGTGCTGCAGAGCCGTGACGAGAAGCCGATGAACCGTTACTTCCCCGAGCTCCTCGCCCCTCTGGCCAAGAGGCTCCCCGAGCGCTGCGTCGTCGACGGCGAGATCGTCATCGCCGGTGCCGGTGGGCTCGATTTCGAGGCGCTACTCCTTCGCATCCATCCGGCCGCCTCGCGGGTGAAGCTCCTGGCCGCCGAATCGCCGGCATCGTTCGTTGCCTGGGACGTGCTCGCGCTGGGCGATGAGGACCTGCGCGAAGCGCCGCTGGCGGCGCGGCGCGAGCGCCTCGAGCAGGTACTGGCCGACACGGCCCCGCCGGTCCACCTGTCGCCGGCCACGCGCGAGCGCACACTCGCCGAGGACTGGTTCCGCCGCTTCGAGGGCGCCGGGCTCGACGGTGTCATGGCCAAGCGTCTCGACGCCCCCTACCGCGCCGGCGAGCGCACGATGATCAAGGTCAAGCACGCGCGCACGGCCGACTGCGTGGTCGCCGGCTTCCGCTGGCACAAGAACGGCGTGGGCACGATGGTCGGCTCGCTCCTGCTCGGCCTCTACGACGGGGCGGGCACGCTGCACCACGTTGGCGTCACCGCGGCGTTCACCAACGCCGTGCGCAAGCAGCTCGTCGCCGACCTGGCGCCTCTTCGAAGAAACGCGCTCGACGATCATCCCTGGCGTGACTGGGCCGAAGCCGAGGAGGACGCGAACGCGAAAGGGCAACGCCTGCCCGGCGCGACCAGCCGTTGGAACCGCGGCAAGGACCTGAGCTGGGAGCCGCTCCGGCCCGAACGCGTCTGCGAGGTCGCCTACGATCACATGCAGGGGACTCGGTTCCGTCACGCCGCGCACTTCGTTCGCTGGCGTCCCGACAAGCGACCAGAAGACTGCCGTTACGACCAGCTCGAGGTCACGCCGGCCTATGAGCTCGAGCGTGTCTTCGGTACGCGCGAGGGGCGCCGGCCGGATCCCGAGTCGCGCCAGGGGTCGTAGTCGGGATCGGGCGGTTCCTCGATCGGGCGTTCGCCCTCGGGAACGTGACGCAGGTTGACTCGGATGCGCGTCCACGTGCTCGAGCGACCACGCATCGTGTCGATGAGGACGTCATCCACGTGCAGTCGATCGGCGGCCTCCGGATGTCGCGCCTTCCACCGTTCGAGGCCGGCGAGCGCGTCCGTCCGATGCTCTGCCTTGGCGATGGTGAGGAGCGGGTGTGTCGACTGGCGGCGGCCACGGCCCGTCTCGGCGTCGGTCGCGGCGCGCTTTCGTCTCGACGGCGCGACACGCGGCGGCTCGTCACCCTGCTTCTTGTAGTGCGGCGGCCAGGGCGCGTCACCGAGACCGGCCGCTTCCTGCGCGGCGGACAGCGCGAGGAGTCGATCGAGCGAGCCCGCGGCTCCGTCGATTCCCGCCGCTGCGTCGCCGCGCTCGGCCATGCGCGCCGGTGTCGTGACCAGCGTGAACGCCGCCGGATCGCAGTCGGCGACCTCGTCCCACGTGAGCGGCATCGAGACGCGCGCGTCGGGTGTCGGGCGCACCGACCACGCGGAGGCCACCGTCCGATCTTTGGCGTTCTGGTTGTAGTCGAGAAAGACGCCGTGCCGTTCCTCTTTCCACCACTTGCTGGTCGCCAGCTCGGGCGCGCGCCGCTCGACTTCACGCGCGAGGGCGAGCGCCGCGCGCCGGACTTGATCAAAGGTCCAGCGCCGCTCGATTCGCACGTTGACGTGCATGCCGCGTGAGCCCGATGTCTTGGGCCAGCCGCGCAGGCCATGGTCGTCGAGCACGTCACGGACGACGAGGGCCACACGTCGCACGTCGTCCCAGCTCACGCCAGCGCCCGGGTCGAGATCGACGCGCAGCTCGTCGGGATGCTCGAGGTCGTCGGCGCGGACCGGGTGCGGGTTCAGGTCGATGCACCCGAGGTTGACGATCCACAGGAGCTGCGCCGCGTCGCGGACCACGATCTCGCGCGCCGTCCGACCCGACGGAAACCGCAGCTCCACCGTCTCGACCCACTCGGGGTGTTGCGACGGCGCGCGCTTCTGAAAGAACGGCTCGCCCTCCGCGCCGTCGACGTAGCGCTTGAGCACGATCGGACGCCCGGCGATACCCCGGAGCGCCCCGTCGGCGACGGCCGCGTAGTACCTGGCCAGGTCCAGCTTCGTATGACCGGAATGCGGAAAGAACACCTTGTCAGGGTTGGTGATCACCACCTCCCGACCGGCGACTTCCAGAGCGACCTGGCGCGCGCTCGCCATGGCCAACAGTGTGAATCGTCGCGGCTAGGAGCTGCGGGGCGGCCACGTGATCCCGAGCGCGTCGATGCGTCGCAAGCGATCCTGACCGAGCGCCGTGTCGTAGACGTCGGCGAGCGCTTCCGGCGTCCACCCCTCGCGGCTCGTGATCGCGCGGATCGGCGCCGGGTGCGACCAGAGCGACACCTGGTTGCCGCGGACGTGCAGGATCTGCCCGGTGACGTGGGCCGCGCGATCGCTCGCGAGAAAGGCCACGACCGGAGCGATCGCTTCGGGCGGTGCCGCTGCCTGCGCCCGGCGGCCATCCGGGAGCCGCTCCGTCATCCGCGTCTCGGCAGTTGGCGAGATGCAGTTCACGGTCACGCCGTACTTCGCCATCGCGAGTGCCGTCGAGCGCGTCAGGCCCACGATCCCTTCCTTGGCCGCCGAGTAGTTCGGCTGGCCCGGGCTGCCCTCGAGCCCGGCGGTGGACGTGAAGGTGACGATCCGGCCATAGCGCCGCTCGCGCATGTGCTTCGTCGCCGGACGCATCACCGTGAAGTGGCCCTTCAGGTGGACGGCAACGACGGAGTCCCACTCTTCCTCGGTCATGTTGAAGATCATCCGCTCTTTCAGGATTCCGGCGCAGCAGACGACGATGTGGAGATCGCCGAACGTGTTCAGCGCGGCGTCGACCATCGCCTGGCCTCCGGCCATGGTCGCGACGCTGTCGGCGTTCGCGACAGCCCGGCCGCCGCCCGCCTCGATCTCCTTGACGACCCCCAGGGCGCGCTCGCTCGACGGGTCACGTCCGTCGACCGTCACGCCGTAGTCGTTGACCACGACGCTGGCGCCCGCCGCGGCCAGCCCCAGCGCGACTCCACGACCGATCCCGCTTCCCGCCCCCGTCACGACCGCGACCTTCCCGTCCAGGAGACCCATGGCTCTCGCCTCCGCGATGGTTTCTGCCGAGAGACTATTCGATTTCGATGCCGGACGCTCGCCCGCGATCCTACATCTCGCGGCAGCAGGACATCATGGACGGCGCTGTCTGGCGCGACCCTGAGCACGTCCAGGAGTGGGTCGGTGAGGTCTCGAAATCGGATCCGGTCATCGTGTTCTGCGCGTACGGGTTCCACGTCGGGTGCAAGACCGCCATCGCGCTGCGCGAGGCCGGCTTCGACGCGAAGTACATGAAAGGTGGCCACTCGGCCTGGAAGGCGATTGGAGGTCCGATCAAGCTGCACTCGTAACGACGGAGTTTCAGCTCAACGCGGGGAACTCGACGACACGACCTCGCGCAACCGTTTTTCGAGGTGCCGTCGCTCCGCGTCGTTGTTCACCAGCGCCAGCGCCCCGCGGTACGACTGCGCAGCCTCGGCGTGGCGGCCAAGGCGACGCAGCAGCTCGGCCCGCGCGACGGGCAACAGGTGATAGCCGGCCAGCTCGCCACGGCGCTCGAGATCATCGACGAGCGCGAGGCCGCGCTCGATTCCGCTCGACATCGCGACCGCGACTGCGCGGTTGAGCTCGACGACGGGCGTCGAGTGCACGCGCGCCAGGACGCCGTAGAGCGCGGCGATTTGCGCCCAATCGGTCTCGGCAGCCGTGGGAGCCTGCGCGTGGATCGCCGCAATCGCGGCCTGGAGTGCATACGCGCCCGGCGGCCGGCCGCCATCGCGCAGCGAGGCCTCGACCAGCGCCGCACCCTCGTCGATCTGTGCGCGGTCCCAGCGCGTTCGGTCCTGCTCCTCGAGCAGCACGATCTCGCCGGCCCCATCGAGGCGGCTCTCGCGCCGCGAGTCGTGCAGCAGCATGAGCGCGAGCAGTCCCTTCGCCTCAGCGTGAGCCGGCAGCAACTCGACCAGCATGCGCTCGAGCCGGATCGCCTGCTCGCACAGTTCACGTCGCACCAGCCGCTCGCCGAAGCTGGCGGCGTAGCCCTCGTTGAACACCAGGTAGACGACCATCAACACCGCCTCGAGTCGCCCGGTCAGCGCGTCGTCGGGCGGCACCTCGTAGGGAATCCGCGCGACGCGAATCTTGGCCTTGGCGCGCACGAGCCGCTGCGCCATGGTCGACGCGGGCACCAGGAAGGCCCGCGCGATCTCCTCCGTCGACAGTCCCCCGAGCGTGCGCAGCGTGAGCGCCACCTGCGCCTCCGTCGCGAGCGCCGGGTGGCAGCACGTGAAGATCAGGCGCAGCCTGTCCTCCGGCACGGGCGCCTCCTCCTCCGCAGTCGAGAGCTCGATGTGCCGCGCAATCTCCGCCTCTTTCCGCGCGAGACGCGAGCGCCGGCGGAGGCGGTCGATGGCCTTGTGCCGCGCGGTTCCGATCAGCCAGGCCACCGGGTTCGTCGGGAGGCCCGCCGCCGGCCATCGCTCGAGCGCTGCCGCGAACGCCTCCTGCAGGGCGTCCTCGGCGACGTCGAAGTCTCCGAGCACGCGGATCAGCGTGGCCAGGATCCGGCCGTACTCCGTGCGGAAGATCTCGTCGATGCGCATCGTCGCCCGATGGGCAGGCTACCCCACCGGGCGACTGCGCGCACGGCACCGGCTATTTCGGGAAGTCCATCTCCATGATCGGCCGAACCTCGATCGAGCCGCCCACCCGCACCGACGGGATCCGCGCGGCGATGGCGATGGCCTCGTCGAGGTTCTTCGCCTCCACGATGAAGTAGCCGCCGAGCTGCTCCTTCGTCTCGGCGAACGGGCCGTCCGTCGTGATCGTCTTGCCGTTCTTGCCCCGCACGGTGGTCGCCGTGCTGGTCGGCTGCAGCGGATCGCCCGCCAGGAAGGCACCCTTCTTGCGGATGTCGTCGATGAACTCGCCGTACTCCTGGTGGATGGCGCCCCGCTCCGGCTTGGACATCTTGGCCAACTTGGTCTCCTCGTCGTAGATCAGCAGCATGTAGCGCATGGTCGCCTCTCCTTTCACCCTCTAGTCGAACGAGGGCGCTCCAATCGACACCAGCTTCGGCGACTCCATGCCCGGGCTCAACCGGGGGGTGGCGGGCCCCAAAGCTGACGCACCTTTACGCGCGACGAAGGTACCGAGGAGAGTAGGCCACGACGTCGGTGATCGGATCCGTGATCAGCTTCACGAACCAGACCATCGCGAGACGAGCGCCATGCGTCCACACGAGGTACGCGACGCGGCCGCCGACGACCACGAGTGTCCACAGAAACCACTCCACCCCGACGGCGGCCGCGATCGGTCGCATGGCCTCGACGGTCCAGACGCTCGCCGACAGGAGGTGGACGAGGGGAATGAGCAAGTAGGCGCCGAGGATCAGGGTCTTGTTGCGCGTGTTGAACCCGAGCAGCAGAGCTTCCTTGTCATGACAGGGAGGCTCGAGGATCGCGTGCCCGATCTGACGCAGGAAGAGCGCGGCCAGTCCGGCCCACATCGCGGTGGTCAGGTCCCAGAACGCCAGCGCATAGCATCCGATGAAGACACTGGAGCTGATGATGTGGAAGAGCTGATTGGTCAGGTTGCTGTGGGACGCGTGATGGTCGTCTTTCTTGCGCCTCATCACCTCGGTGTAGAAGGTCTGCAGGGGCCGGGGCACGCGAACGAGGCTGAGGAACGCGTCCTGCACGAGACGATTCCGCATGTTCTTCTCCCTCTTCGGGTGCTCGTCGGCGCTCAGCCACCATGCGTCGGCCTTCATGGCGCGGGCGGCGGCGACGAGCTTGGTGGCCAGGGCCTCATAGTCCTTGTCGGTGAAGTCCATGCTGCTCAAGCAACGGCCGGTGCCGACCCAGCTCAACGTCACGCCCTCGGCGCGCAGATAGTATTGGAGCAGCCAGTTGTAACGGCCGGGCTCGCTGAAGAGCACCGTCCAGACCGTGCCGAGGTGCACCACCCGCACCGGCAAGGCGGCGTCGAGGAGGCGTCGATTCGTGGCCTGCACCCATTGCGCGCACCGCTCGTTCATCTCCGTGTAGAGCTGCGCCGTCGAGGGCTCGACCACCCACCGCAGGAACTCGTTCATCGCGCCCATCACGACCGGGTGAGCGGAAAAGGTCCCGACCACGTACGCGATGCGCATGGGCCGCTCGGCATCGAAGCGGCGCATGAGCGCCTTCTTGCCGCACACCACGCCGATGGGCATCCCGCCGGCGACGGTCTTGCCATAGACGACCATGTCGGCTGCCACGCCGAAGTATTCCTGGGCGCCACCGGGAGCGAGTCGAAAGCCCGTGTACACCTCGTCGAAGATGAGGGGGACGTCGCACTCGTCACAGACGGCCCGCAGGCGCCGCAGCCACTCGGCATACCGTGCCGACGGGTCCTCCGTCCGGCGGACACCGCTGGTCAACAAGATCGCGTCGCTGGGTGGCGGCGCATTGGGATGAAAGGACTGCACGGGATTGACCAGCACGCCGGCGATCTCCCCGGCGCGCCTGCGGATGGCCTCGAGCGACGCCTCGTGAAGGTCCTTGAGGGTCAGACAGTCGTCGATGCTGCGTTCGCTGCCGAGCCCGGGCTGCACGCCGTCCCACCATCCGTGATAGGCCCCGGCGAAACAGACGATCAACTTCCGGCGGGTGTTGAAGCGGGCCATGCGCACGGCCGCCATGACCGCCTCGGTGCCGCTCATGTGAAAGGAGACTTCGTCGAGGCCCGACACCGATTTGAGCAGCGTCGTGTTCTCGGCCACGACGGGGTGAAGCGGCCCCAGCACCGGACCGAGGTCTTGCACACGCTCCAGGCCCCTGGCCATCCACTCCTTGTAGCGCGCGAAGCCGGCCACGTTGACTCCGTACGATCCGCCGACGTCGAGCGTCCAGTGGCCGTCGAGATCTTGCAAGCGAGGCCCGTCGGACGCCGTCACCACCGCACACTGATTGAAGTGGTCACGCATGAAGCGGGCGAAGGGAAACGGCACGCGATTGGCATCGGTGAAGCGCAGATCGGAAAAGCTGGTGCGGAGCGCGTCACCCCAGTCGGCGCAACGGGGATACCGGGCGCGCAGAAAGCTGGCCAACCGGGCGAGGCCCTGTTGGCGCCGTTCGACCCACCGCTCGGCCGCGCCATCGGCGCGGAAGAACTCCTCGTCGGAATAGCTGCGCGGCCTGACCCATCGGGACAGGCGACGCGAGAGTGTCGGGGTCACCGCCATCGCCCGAAGGGTCCAGAACGCGGTGACGGCGCGGCGCGCGACGAGCGCGGCGACGATCGAGCCGACGAGGAGTCCGGCGACCAGCCACTCCACACGGAGTCCTTCGTTCATCACGATGGTGTCCTCCTCTGTCCGAGAGCATCCGTGAGAACTGCTTCGAAACGGTCGATCACTCGGGGCCAGGCCACGCTCGCCAGAGACGCGGGGGCCCGTCGGCGGATCCGAGCGAGACGCAGCGGCGACCGAGCCAGCTCGACCGCGCCCGCGACGAAGGCGGCCGCCTGTCCATACGGGATGAGCACGCCGGTTTCCCCGTGCGTCACGTGCATGCGCGCCGCGGCGTAATCGTAGGCAACGAGGGCGAGGCCGCTCGCCATCGCTTCCAGGACCACGTTCCCGAACGTCTCGGTCTCGCTCGGGAAGAGAAAGACGTCGGCCGAGGCATAGTGCGCGGCGAGTTGCTGGCCAATGATCGCTCCGCAGAAGACGAGGTCGGGGTGGCGTTTCTGCAACGCGGCCCGCTGGGGTCCGTCGCCGACGAGGACGAATCGTCGCGCTCCGCCGACTCGCTGCATCGCGCGGTACGCGTCGACGGCGAGCTCCAGGTTCTTCTCCGGTGCGATTCGCCCGACATAGAGCGCGACGATGTCGTGGTCCGACGCGCCCCATGCTGCTCGTAATGCCGCACACCGGCGCTCCGGCATGAACAACGCGCTGTCGACGCCACGACCGAGGACGCTGAGATTCGTGAAGCCCAGCGCATTCAACCGGGCGCGGAGGTCGGCGGTCGCCACGACCGTGGCCGTCGTGCGGTTGTGAAAGCGGCGCAGATAGCCAGCCACGACTCTCACGAACCAGCCTGCGTGATAGTGCTTCGCGTAGCTGTGGAAGTTCGTGTGAAACCCGCTGACCACCGGAAGCCGCAGGCCTGTCGCCGCCCGCACCGCCGACCAGCCGAGCGGCCCCTCGGTCGCCACGTACACCACGTCGGGACGGTGCCGGGTCCAGTGGCGGCGGAGCGCACCAGCCGCGGGCAAGCCGATCTGCAGTCCACCGTAGCCGGGCAACGGCGCGCCGCGAACCAGGAATTCTTCGGGATCGCGCGGGGGGCCGCGGCGATCGACCCGCTGGCGGGGACGGACGACCGAGACGGCATGGCCGCGACCCCGCAATCCGTCGACGAGGCGCGCCAGGGTCATCGCCACCCCGTTGATCTCGGGCGGGTACGTTTCGCTGACGACACACACCCGGCGTCGAGAACCCGGGGCGGGACCCGGTCCGATCTCGAGCCGTGCGTGGGCTGCACCGCCTCGGGGGTCTCGGTCGATGGTGCTGATCATCGTGATGATTGTGGCGGCTGGGAAAGCGAGATCGGCCATGAAGAACGGGCTACGCGGTTGCAGCCGAACTGCATCGGTTTCTTAACCCAATCGTAACGATGGCAGGTCGTCGTTTCGGCCAAGCGCTCCCGGGCCCCTACGACACCTCGATGGGCCGTCGGTTGAGCCGGACGAAGCGCACGGCGCTTCGCCACTGCATGCGAAAGTGCCGCGGCATCTTGTCGAACGTCCATGACCAGCGGGCGTGAGCACGCGTCTGGCCGGCGATGAGATCGCGGCGCAGTGCGCTGGCGTCGCGACCGTGGAAGCGCGTGAGCGCGCCGCCGACGTACCAGACGTCGTGGGCGTCGCTGCCTCCCGTCACCGGAAGCATCCATTCGACGTTGCGGAGCGCGGCCCACGCGTCGTAGATGCGGGAAAAGATGCCCGAGTTATTGACGACCTCGACGGCGTCCATCGCCAGGTGCGGGATGAGCGTGGCCAGTGGCCGATGCCCGACGCGGTGATGCGGAATCGGATGGAACGGATGGGCCGCCACGGCCAGGCCACCTTGATCGTGGATCAGCGCGATCGTGCGCTCGGCGCTGAGCCCCGGCGGCACCCGCTCCTCGATCCACAGCGCGAGCACGTGGCCATTGAGGGTGCTGACCTCTTCGCCGATCACGACGTCGACCCCGAGCTCAGAATGAGCGCGAGCGAACTCCCGGGCCTCCAGCGCCCCTCGGATCTCGTCGTGATCGGTGATGGCGAGCACGTCGACCCGGCCGGCAGCCGCTCTGACGATCACAGCCGGCGCCTGGGCGCCGTCACTCCAGGTGGAATGGACGTGAAGATCCGCCCGCCCGGCCGGCACGGCCCGGTCGCGTCGGGGCAAGACGCCCCGTAACGCGGTGGCGAGCCGCAGAGGATGTTCAGCGCCAAGACTCTCGCCCATCCTCATCCAGAATGGCGAGATCGTGTGACCGAAGCGTTACGCCATCGGTGAAGTTTCTGTGACGTTCGATCCGAGGCCCCGGTCTCACCTGCACGTGACCACGTGGCATCGACGGAGTCACGCCGGCCGTAACGCTCGAGTCTTATACTCCGTGTGACGCAGCGTGAGCGTTTCCGACTTCAGGAGGGAGATGACGATGGCACGAAAGCCAAAGCGAGCGCGACGAGCGGCCCGATCTGTGTCGAGCGGCGCCCGCGCGCGCAAGAACCGTTCCGACGCCCGCAGCGTCCAGCGCACCATCCAGGGTACGTTCAACCGGAGCGATCTCGTCGCCGTCGGTGTGTTGAACCTCGTACGTGACACCATCGTGACGGCGTTCGCCGGCGCGAAGGACGTCGGCGTCGAGCTGCGCGGCGCTGCGGTCGCCGCGGCGCACGGCGATCAGGGCCGCCTATCGCATCAGCGGAGACCTCGGTGCGGTGGCTCGCGAGGCTGTCCGCGGAACGATCACCGCGGCGAATCAGATCGGCGGTGACGCCAGAGGTGCCGCGAACTCGGCGGCGCAAGGTGCCGTGGGGGCGGCCGATGAGGTCCGCGGGGACGTCGCGACCGTCGCCCGTCGGGCGGTCGCAGCGTGGCGGCGGCGCGCGAGATTGGCGACGATGTCGGCACTCTCGCGAAGAATACGGCGGCCGGTGCGATCGAGGCGGCTGACCGGATCGGATCGGCGGCGGGCCGCGCCGTGAGGACGACGCTGTCGCAGACGGTGGCTGGCGTGCGTGCGCTCGTCAGCGACGCGCGGTCTGGGCCGGCCGACGCGACGCCCGGCGTGCAGCGAGCACGCCGAGCGACCGGTCGACCGCGGCGCGGCATGAAGCCCGCGCGGGCGCGGGCGCGCTCACGCCGGCGGCCGCGATGATCCGCTGATTGGTCGCCCCCTCACCCCTACCCTGGCGATCATCGTCCGATCCGAAATCGAACATGTCGAACAGGTCGCCGATGGCGGGCATATTGAGCGGCACGTACGGGTTGTCGTGCGCTGACCGGGGATTCGGCAGGTTGTCCCGGCTGCGACCGGTCAGCGGTGCCAGGCGCCAGTTTCGCTCGATGAACTTCAAGATCGACACGTGATCGGTGTAGCTGTGCACGATCTTGCCGCCCTTCGAGAAGGGGGACACCGCGATCAACGGAATGCGAGGTCCGTCGCCAAAATAGTCGAGGGGCTGGATGAACCCGGAGTCGTAATACCCGCCCCCCTCGTCAAAGGTGATGACCATCCTCGCCCTCCTGGGCCTTCGGGACAGCTACGTCCACGACGGCCGCGTGCTCATCGAGAACCTCGAGGGCGACGCGGTGCCACATCGGTTGCGTGGAGACTCGCATACGGTGCGTGACCTCGTGGCGACCGCGGCCCTCGTCAGCAATTCGCCGAACGACGCGACCTACACCGTGCTCGAGAGCAAGATCGCGGGCTGGGTCGTCCGTCGTGACGAGATCGCGACCAGTATCCGCACGTTACTCGACGGCGCCACCTTCAAGGACCAGCACTTCGATGACCATCAGGCCAGGCAGCTGATCGCCCAGGCCCGGTCGCTGCTGACCGAAGTGAGCCGCTGCGCGGCCGATACGGTGCGCTGCACCCAGTAATGTTCCAACGGCGAGAAAACGCGAGGGCCGGTTCGCCCGGCCCTCGTGTCGCGGTCACCTCCCACCTGCGTGCGGTCCGTGGAAGCGGGCCCCGCTGGCGCCGGGCCGCTACCCGGTGCGCAGCGCGGCGGTCACGGGGAGGCGAGCGGCGCGGATAGCCGGGAGGAGCCCGCCCGCGGCGCCGATGACGAGCGCGCCGGCGAGGCCCTGGGCCACGAGGCCACGCGTGACGCGGAAATCGAAGGCGACCTGCGAGAACGTGTTGAAGTTCAGCGTGGAGAGCGACGCGCCATCACAGTAGACGTAGGCGAGGGCCGCGCCGGCGGCGCCGCCCAGCAGCGCGAGCACGATCGCCTCGACCATCACCGAGGCGACGACCGGCGCGCCGCCGAAGCCGATCGCTCGCAGGGTGGCGATCTCCGTCTGGCGACTCGCGATCGCGGAGTACATGCAGTTGAGCGCGCCAAACGTGGCCCCGATCGCCATGAACATCGCCACGCTGTAGCCCAGCACGCCGATGAGCCGCGAGAGGATCGAGGCCTGCTTCGCGTAATACTCCGGCTCGCGCAGCACGTTGATGGACAGCCGGCGGTCGCGTGCGATCGACTCCTTGAGCGCGGCGAGGCCGGCGGCCGACGGATCGGCCAGCGCGGCGGTGACCGATTGAAAGCCGGTCCGGCGGAACGCGGACAGGGCAACCTCGGCGTCCGCCCAGATCTCCGACTCGTGGACGTCGCCGCCGCTCTCGAACGTCCCCACCACCCTCCAGTCGCTGTCGCGGAAGGCGATGCGCGAGCCGACGGCGAGGCCGGCAAAGGTGCGGGCCGCCTTGCGGCCCACGATCACCTCGCGCAGACCGCGCTCGAACGGACGCCCCTCGACCACACGCACCTCGTCGCGCACCGCGAAGACGATCGGCTGCACGCCGCGAAAGGGCACGTTGTTGGGATCGCTCTGCCCGTGGCGGGGCAAGTCCACCATCACGACGAGCTCGGCCGACACCAGCGGCCGGCCGGTGGCGTCCCGAGCGACGCCGGGCAGGTTCGCGAGCACCGTCGCCTGATCGCGTGCCACGCCGCTCGTCATCTCGGCGTCGGAGCCGGCGCGCAGCATGATGACGCGGGTGGCCCGCCCAGTGCTGGCCAGCGTGTGGCGGAATCCTTCGCCCATCGCCAGCACCGAGACCAGGACGCCCACGACGCCGGCGATGCCGATCACGATGACCAGCGACGTGCCGAGCCGTTGCGGGATGGTCCGCAGATTGATCAGCGTGACGTGCACGACCTGGTTGAGCGAGGTCATCGGCTCACCGGTGCCCGGCCAGCGCATCCACGATGCGCAGCCGGTTCGCGCGCAGCGCGGGCGGCAGGCCGATCGCCAGCGCCAGCGACGTCGCCACGCCCGCCGCCCACGCCCAGGTGACGCCGCTCACGAAGAGCGGCGGGAAGCGGCCACCGGTGGCGCCGTTGAGCGAGGGCAGGAGGGCGACGGCCGCAGCCATGCCGAGACCGGCGCCGATGACGAGCAGCAGGGCCGCTTCGCCCAGCACCAGCGCGGCGACGGTGGCGTTGGAGAACCCGACGGTCTTGAGAATGGCGAGCTCGGGAACGCGCTCGCGAATGGCCTGGGCCATCGTGTTGCCGGTCAGGATCAGGATCGTGAAGAACACCGCAAAGAGGATTCGTGTCACCAGGGCACCGATGTCGCCGATCTGCTTGGCGAAGCCGAGGGCGAACTCCTTCTCGGGCGCCGTTTTGGTCTCGTCGGGGGAGTTGGTGAACATGGATGTCGG
>WNFT01000660.1_pt1 | contig 33810 bp, 30 predicted proteins | sample 5400191 | NCBI WGS metagenome assembly WNFT01 (sample SAMN13153359, study PRJNA577476) | soil metagenome | isolation source: 80 cm saprolite under Madrone tree | place: USA:California | collected 2016-06-14 | reverse complement strand
GGATGGCGACCGCGCGAGGATTACATCTCTCGGTCGTGTCGCTGCGGCTTTCGACGTCGCGCCTGATTCGACATCGCCGTGAGCACCGCCCAGAAACTCACGCCCGTCGTGCGTGCCGTCCCGCCGATGCACGGCCCGCCGTCATGCGCCGTGATGTCGGCACGCCCGTTGCTCTTGGCCCACGTGCACTCGCTCGAGCGAGGGATGGTGGTCGCGGAGGGTTCTATGACTGAGCAACAGAAGAAGGAACGAAGGACGGGCAAGGCGGTCGAGGAAACCGACGGCGATGGCGCAAGCGCAAAGCTCGCCAAGAAGGGCAAGAAACTCGCAGCAGACGCCGAGAAGATCCTCGACGAGATCGACGCCGTTCTCGAAGAAAACGCCGAGGAGTTCGTGAAGAACTACGTGCAGCGGGGAGGCGAGTGAGTTGGCCAGTAAACGCTACCTCCCAATCGCGTTGGCCGTGCTCGTGGTGTCGTCGATGGTCGGGTACTACCGGCTCGTGTGGTCCCGGCGAGCCGGCGCGGAGCGATGATTCGCTGATGGTCGAGCGATGACGCGTGGTCTCGTGCCGGCGCAATCTCGGCACGATCCCACGCCGGCCCGCCACGGCGTCAGCGCGCCCACGGTCGCTCATGCATGAGGATCTCGTCGAGGCCTTTCTCTACTCACGACCCGGTGGCCGCTTTTGTTCGAAGTGCATCGGAAGAGCGATCGGCCTGACGTCGATCGAGGCCTTCACCGCCGCCAACACGTCCCGGATCCACCGTCGCCATCTCCACGTCGACCTGTCAGCCTGTACTGGCTGCGGCACGACGAAGGGAGTCTTTTGGTCTGAGTGAGGTATAGTGCTGACCGAGCATGGCGGCTGACCGCATCCTCGAGGGGCTCAACGAGGCGCAGCGGCGGGCCGTCACCCACGACACCGGGCCACTGCTGATCGTCGCCGGTGCCGGAACCGGCAAGACCACGGTCATCACGCGACGTATCGCCTGGCTCATCGCCACGCGCCGGGCCCGGCCGGACGAGATCCTCGCGCTCACCTTCACCGACAAGGCCGCCGCCGAGATGGAGGAGCGCGTCGACACGCTCGTGCCCTACGGCTACGCCGACGTCGAGATCGCGACGTTCCACGCCTTCGGCGATCGCATCTTGCGCGAGCACGCGCTCGAGATCGGTCTCACGCCCGACTTCCGCGTGCTGAACCGCGCCGAGCAGACCATCTTCTTCCGCGACCGGCTCTTCGAGCTGCCGCTCGCGCACTACCGGCCGCTCGGCGATCCCACGCGACACCTCCAGGCGCTCATCACGCTCATCAGCCGCTGCAAGGACGAGGACATCTCGCCCGAGGAATACCAGGCGCATGCGGGACGACTCGAGCGTGAAGCGGCCGCCGCCGTCGACTACGAGGAAGCGCGTGAGCGCGCCGCCCAGCAGCGCGAGCTGGCGGCGACGTACGCCAAGTACGAGGAGCTGATGACGCGGGACGGCTGCGTCGACTTCGGCGATCAAATCGTCCAGGTGCTGCGGCTGTTCCGCAGGCGGCCCTATGTCCTCGGCGCCTACCAGCGCCGCTTCCGCTACATTCTGGTCGACGAGTTCCAGGACACCAACCACGCCCAGTTCGAGCTGGTGAAATTGCTGGCGGCCCGTCACAGCAACGTGGCGGTCGTGGGCGACGAGGACCAGGCGATCTATCGCTTCCGAGGCGCCGCGATCTCGAACATCCTGGGATTCCTCGACGTATACCACGACGCCGCCCAGATCGTGCTCACCGAGAACTACCGTTCGACGCAGGAGATCCTCGACGGCGCGTATCGCTTGATCGTGCACAACAACCCGGATCGGCTCGAGGTCAGGAACGGCATCAACAAGCGGCTGACGGCCGTGGCCGGGCGCGGTCATCCCCCCGTGCACTGGCACTACGAGACGGGGACCCAGGAGGCCGACGCCGTTGCCGAGACGATCCGCGAGAGGATCGCCGCCGGCACCTGGAAGCCCGACGACGTCGCCATCCTCGTGCGCGGGAACGCCGATGCTGATCAGTTCCTGCGCTCGCTGAACGTGAAGAGCGTGCCGTGGACGTTCTCTGGCAACTCCGGCCTCTACGATCGTCCCGAGATCCGTCTGCTCATCGCCTTCCTGCGCGCGCTCGTCCACACCGACGAATCGGTGAGCCTCCACTATCTCGCCTCGTCCGATCTCTACGAGGTCCCGATCGTCGATCTCACCCGCTGCTCGACCCACGCCGACCGCCGGCACGTCCACCTGTTCGACGTGCTGCGCCGGGCCGGCGAGATCTCCGAGCTGCGCGACCAGATCAGCGAGGCCGGCCACGCGGCCATCCGGCACCTGGTCGGCGACCTCGAGCGCTACATGGAGCTCGGGCGCGAGATGCCGACGGGAGAGCTGCTCTATCAGTTCATCAGGGACTCGGGTTGGCTCATGCGCCTGTACCGGGAGGAAACGGCGCGCGACGTGGCCGAGGCCAAGAACATCACCAAGTTCTTCGACCGCGTGCAGGCGGCGGCGCGCACGCTCCGCTACGACAACGTCCGCGAGTTCGTGAAGCACCTGGACGCGTTGATCGACGCCGGCGAGGACCCGGCCGTGGCCGAGGCCGACGTCGAGACGCCGGCGGTCCGGGTGCTGACGGTGCACAAGGCCAAGGGGCTCGAGTTCCCGGTGGTGTTCCTGGTGAACCTGGTGCAGGAGAAGTTCCCGTCACGGCGCCGGCGCGACGCGCTCGACCTGCCGATCGACATGATGAAGGCCGTGCTGCCGACCGGGGACTATCACCAGCAGGAAGAACGGCGGCTCTTCTACGTCGGCATGACCCGGGCTCGGCGCGAGCTCTATCTCACGAGCGCGAGCGATTACGGAGGCACCCGCGAGCGCAAGGTCAGCCAGTTCGTGCTGGAAGCGCTCGACCTTCCGCGCGACGCGACGCGGCCGTTCAAGGCGCGCCCCGTCGAGGAGATCGAGCACTTCGCCCCCGCGCCGGAAGCCGTGGAGGCGTTGCTGGTCCCGCTGGCGCCGGACGCGGAGATCACGCTCAGCCACAAGCAGATCGACGACTACCAGACCTGTCCGCTCAAGTACTTCAACGTCCACGTCAAGCGGATCCCGATCCGTCGCCATCACGCCGTGGCCTACGGCGCCGTCGTCCACAAGGTCGTCGAGTACTACCTGACCCGTCGCGCCGTTGGCAACTACACGCCGCTCGACGATCTGCTCGCCATCTACGAGCGGGCGTGGGCGGGCGAGGACATCCTGCACGACCGGCCCGGCGTCAGCCGGGAGCCGGCCGAGGGATTCCTGACGCGCGAGCACGAGGAGGCCCGCAAGGCGGCCGGCCGCGACGCGCTCAAGCGCTTCTGGAACCAGGAGGAGGCCGACGGCATCAAGCCGACCTACGTCGAGAAGGAGTTCGGCTTCACGCTCGGACCGAATCGCGTGCGCGGGCGCTACGACCGCGTGGACGAAGACCTGCTCGGCACGGTGATCATCGACTACAAGACCAGCGAGGTCACGCGCCAGAAGGACGCCGACCGCCGCGTCGCCGGCAGCCTGCAGCTCAAGATGTACGCGCTGGCCTGGCGCGAGATGACGGGCGCGCTGCCCCAGCGCGTCGAGCTGCGCTTCATCGACTCGGCCGTCGTCGGCCGCCACAGCCCGACGGCCGAGGACGCCGTGGCCGCGATCGCCGCCGTCGAGGCCGCGGCCGCGGGGATCCGCGCGCGCCGCTTCGACGCCACGCCGTCGTGGGGCGCCTGCCGCTCGTGCGCCTACAACCAGATCTGTCCGTACACCGCCACCAGCGAATAGCACGATCCACCGCAAGGTTCGCTATCATCGAAATCGGGGCGATCCCGAAACACCGTGCGCCTTCTATCAGCCGTCGCGGTCTCCACGCTCGCGATCTTCATCGGCACCGCCGCCGCCCAGGTCATTCTGCGGCCACCGGGCGCGCCGAGGCCGACGCTGGAACGCTCGGCCGGTCAGGTTCCGCGTGACGCGCCCGATCCCGACGCGCCCTACGACCTCACGATCCGCCTTTATCTGACACCGCACGATGCAACCAAGACGCTCCTGCCCGGGCAGGGCGCCGATCTGATCGTTACCGACCCGAACGGACGGCGCTTTGGCCAGGATCCGTACGAGAAGACGTTCTATCGCGAGATTCCCGGCGGAGCACTCGAGCCCGTGATCAACACGCAGCCCAACCAGCCCATCGGACCGCGGGGGCTGTTCGGCAGCGGCGTGCGCATTCGCCAGCCGGTCGAGGGACGCTACGCGCTCCAGGTGATCGGGCGCGAGTGGGCGAACTACGAATACGTCCTGCAAGCCTGGGACCGTACCGGCCGGGCACGCTGGACCCACATGGGCCGGGGAGGCACGGAGCCGGGCGGGATCGACGCCTACGAGATCAACTTCTCGACCGCGCTGAACCCGCCGATCTGGATCACGGAGCAGCGCGACAATTCTTACCTGACCGTCCATCTCTTCAGCGACGCCGCCAGTGGCGACCAACTCGTGAGCGAGGCGTTGCTGACCGATCCACGCGGCCGTCGGCTCGGCTTCTCGGCGGCCGACCGACGGCGATACGCCGAGATCCCGCGCGCGATCTACGGCGACGGGACGTCCGACACGCCAGCCCGCGAGATCGAAGTGCCGGCGCCGCTGCCGGGGACCCACGTGATCGAAGTCGCGGGCACCCGGCGCGGCCGCTACACGTTAGAGATCAGCGGGTCCGATCGGACCGACGCTTCTGGCCATGCGCTGGTCGAGAACGTGCCGACGCTCGCCGGCGCGCGTCACCGCTATCGTCTGGCCGTCGGTGGCTCGCCGGACGCGCCGATCGTGCTCACGGGCGCGTTCGGTGGTGCGCTGCTCCGCTATGCCTGGCCGATCGAGCCCACCACGCGCGTGCCCGTGGCGCAGGCCACCGTTCCGCTCGTCCTCTTCTACGACGCCGCTCTCGAGCCGACGACGTTTCGCGCGATGTTCAACGCCGCCGACATCACGACGCGCTTCACGCCGAAGCCCGGCACGCACCAGGTCGTGATCCTGCCCCTGTCTCCGGGGATGAACACGCTCGTGCTTTCGGGTCAGGGCCGCGCGGGCGCGACGACGATCGACCGCCTGATCGTCGAGCGCGGTAGCGCCGCCCGGTAAGATGGAGTCATGATCGAGCTGCGCTGCCCGTGGTGCCGCACCGTGAACCGCATTCCCGAGACGCGCACCGGCTCGCCGGCGCGCTGCGGCCGTTGCGGCCAGCCGCTGGCCACGACGCTGGCGCCGGTCGGCGTGACGGACGCCAACTTCGAGACGATCGTGACGCGCGCCAGCGCGCCCGTGCTCCTCGACTGCTGGGCCGACTGGTGTGGTCCCTGTCACGCGCTCGCCCCGACGATCGACGACATCGCGCGCGCCCACGCCGGCCGGCTCGTCGTCGGCAAGCTCGACGTCGATGCCAACCCCGAGACGGCCTCGCGCTTCGGTGTCCGGAGCATCCCGACGCTGCTGCTCTTCAAGGACGGCCAGCTCGTCGATCGGCTGGTCGGCGCCCAGCCGCGCGGCGCCATCGAGGCGCGGCTCCATCCGCTCATCGCCGGAGTGACCGCACCGTGAACCGGAGTGACCGCGCCGTGAGCCTGGTGACCGCGCCATGAATCGCCACGCCGGACCGCCGGGCGCCCCCGACGCTCCCGCCGTCCCCGAGCCGACGTTCGCCGAGCGCGCCCGCACGCTCGTCGACCAGGCGCGTAGCGGGTCGCTCGCCACCGTCTCGCGCAAGCATTCCGGGCATCCGTTCGCCTCGGTCATGCCCTACGCGCTGGACGCCGAGGGCCGCCCGCTCGTTTTGATCTCGTCGATGGCCGTCCACACGCAGAATCTCCACGGCGACGCGCGTGCCAGCCTGCTCGTGACCCAGCCCGGCGGAGCGAGCGACCCGCTCGCTGCCGGCCGCGTGACGCTGATGGGCGAGGCGTCGCGCGCCGGCGACAGCGATCTGGCCGCCGTCCGCGCCGCCTATCTCGAGCGCCACCCCACCGCGCGGTACTGGGCCGACTTCGACGACTTCAGCTTCTGGAGGCTCGAGGTTTCCGACGTCTACTTCGTGGGAGGCTTTGCCGCGATGGGATGGGTCGACGCTGCCGACTATCGTCGGTCCCGGCCCGATCCGCTCTCCGACGCGGCGGCCGGGATCATGGAGCACATGAATCGCGACCACGCCGACGCGCTCGTCGCGTACGCGCGCTTCTTCGCCGGCGCCGAGGCCGACGAAGCATCGATGACCGCCGTGGATCGGCTCGGCTTCAAGCTGCACCTGCGCCAGGGCGGCCGGCGCTGGAGCACGCGCGTCGCGTTTCCGCGCGAGGTGAGGACGGCGGACGACAGCCGCGTCGTGCTCATCGAGATGCTCAAGCAGGCCCGCGGCCAGTCCTGATCCGGGCGGCGCGGATCGCCTCCCACACGCGCTGCGGCGTGAGCGGCATGTCGAGATCATCCACTCCGAGCGGCGCCAGCGCGTCGAGGACCGCGCTGACGAAGGCGGCCGGCGCGCCGATCGTTCCCGACTCACCGCAGCCCTTCGCGCCCAGCGGATTGTGGGTGCAGGGCTGGCTCTCGTCCACCTCGGTGGCGAATGACGGGAGCGCGTCGGCGCGCGGCAGCGCGTAGTCCATGAACGAGGCCGAGAGGAGCTGAGCCGTCTCGGCGTCGTACGCGCAGCCTTCGAGCCACGCCTGCCCGAGGCCCTGGGCGAGGCCGCCGTGTACCTGGCCTTCCACGATCAGCGGATTGACGACGACACCGACGTCGTCCACGACCCAGTAGCCTACGAGCCGGATCTCGCCCGTCTCGGGATCGACCTCGACCTCGGCGACATGCGCCCCGTTGCTGAACGCGAAGTTCGGCGGGTCGTAGAACACGGTTTCTTGAAGACCCGGCTCGACGCCGTCGGGAAGGTCGTGGCCGAGGTGGGCGGCGCGCGCGACTTCGGCGAACCGCACCTGGCGGTCGGTGCCCACGACGCGAAACGTCCCGTCGCGGAACTCGACGTCCGGCTCGGCGGCTTCCATCACGTGAGCGGCGAGGCGCCGCGCCTTGGCGAGGACCTTCCGAGCGGCGCCGTCCAGCGCCGAGCCGCCGACGGCGATCGAGCGCGAGCCGAAGGTGCCGGTGCCGTGCGGCACCATGGCCGTGTCGCCCTCGACGATCGCGATGCGATCGAGGGCGACGCCGAGGCGGTCGGACAGGATCTGTGCGAACGTCGTGGCATGGCCCTGCCCGTGATTGTGAGTCCCGAGCATGGCGCGCACGCCGCCGGTCGGGTCCACGCGCACCTCGGCCGACTCGAAGAATCCGACACGCGCACCGAGGGCACCAGCCAGGCGTGAGGGCGCCACGCCCGATGACTCGACGAAGCACGCGATCCCGAGGCCGCGCCGCCGGCCGTGACGGGCAGCGTCCTGACGCCGCGTCTCGAAGCCGTCGTACTCGGCGGCCTTCAGCACGCGAGCGAGGATTCGCGGAAAGTCGCCGCAGTCGTATACGGGTCCGATCGGCGTCCGGTACGGCATGGCCTCGGTCGGGATCAGGTTGCGGCGCCGGATCTCGGCGCGGTCCAGGCCGCACGCGGCCGCCGCGCGATCGGCCAGGCGCTCGAGGACATAACAGGCCTCGGGCCGGCCCGCGCCGCGATAGGCGTCGGTGGGCAGCGTGCTGGTGAAGACGCCGGTCACCTCCACGTGGATGGCCGGCGTGCGATAGACGCCGGCGAGGAGCGCCGTGTAGATTGCGCTCGGGATTGCGGCGCCGAAGGTGGACACGTAGGCGCCGATGTTGGCCAGCGTGTGGACGCGCAGCCCCAGGAATCCGCCGTCGCGGTCGAGGGCCAACTCGGCGGTGGTGAGGTGATCGCGGGATTGGGTATCGGCGACGAAGCTCTCGCTCCGCGTCGCCACCCACTTGACGGAGCGGCCGAGTCGCCGCGCCGCCCACGCCACGATCGTCTCCTCCGGGTAGTGCTTGCCCTTGTATCCGAAGCCGCCACCCACGTCCGGCGCGATCACCCGCACGCTGCCCTCGGGAAGACCGAGCTCAACGGCCACGGCGCGCCGGATGAAGTGAGGGACCTGCGTCGCGGAATAGAGCGTGAGCGCACCGTCGATCGTGTCGGGGACGGCGATGACGGCGCGCGGCTCGATGGCGGCGCCGGCCAACCGGTTGTTGATCAGCTCGAGGCGGACGGTACGCGTGGCCCGGGCGAACGCCGCCTCGACCGCCGCGGCGTCGCCGCGCGTCCAGCGGAAGCAGACGTTTCCCGGCGCGTCGGCGTGGAGGGCCGGCGCGCCGGTCGCGATCGCGTCGCGGGCGCTGACGACGGCACGCAGCGGCTCGTAGTCGATGGCCACGTGCTCGGCGGCGTCGGTCGCCGCCGCGACGCTCTCGGCGATGACCACCGCAACCGGCTCGCCCACGTGACGGACCGTGTCGCGCGCGAGCGCCCAGCGCGGCGGCTCGGCCATGGGCGGACCGTTCGGAGCCCGGATCGGCCAGAAGCACCGCAGCGGACCGACCTCGTCGGCAGCCATGTCACGGCCGGTGAGCACGGCCACAACTCCTGACCGGCCCGCGGCGGCCGACGTGTCGAGGGCGACGATGCGCGCGTGGGCGTGGGGCGAGCGCACGATGTGACACGCGAGCTCGGCCGGCACGGTGAGGTTGGCGACGAAGCGCCCACGCCCCGTCAGAAAGCGCGGGTCTTCGCGTCTGCGGACAGCCGCGCCGATGCCTTCGCGTCGCGGCACTGCGCTAACCGAGCTCCTCGCGGAGCAGCTCGAGACGCTCGTACACGGCACGGTCGGTGACGACGAACAGGTCGGCGTTGCCGCCACGCGCCTGGTGCGAGGCCCACGTCCAGTGCGGGATCGTGAAGACGTCGTGCTTCGACCACTCGAACGTCGCGTCGCCGATGGTCGAGCGGCCCTCGCCTTCGACCACCAGACAGACGGCGTTGTGCGTCGTCCGTTTCCTCCGGCTCGAGACGCCAGGGGTGAGGCGCACCGCGTAGCAGTCGAGCGTGGGCATGACGCTGCCGCCCGTCAGTGGATCGACGTAGCGCACGGTCAGCGTGTCGTCGGCGCCGGGTGACACCTCACCGAGCCGGCGACGAGTGACCTCACCGGAATGGCGATAGCCGGACTCGTTGCCTTCGTCCACCTTGAAGAACTCTGCGTCGTCGCGCCGGCCGGGCTCGAAGAAGCTCGCGTCGAGCGTGTTGATCAGCGGCATGTTGGCGGCGTCGAACCAGATGGTCCGGTGATCGCTCTCGTTGATGTGGCCGTGCCAGCACAACGGCGGCGTGAGGATGAGGTCGCCGGGGCGCATGGCGAGCCGCCGGCCGTTGACGATGGTGACCGCGCCCTCGGCACGCGTCGAGAACCGGATGGCGGCCGCCGTGTGGCGGTGAGGCACCGCGTGATCGCCGGGCTCGAGCACCGTGAAGGCCGCGATGAGATTGCTCGTGGTCACGGTCGCCCCACCGAAGGCGGGGTTCGCGAGGATGATCGCGCGACGCTCGACGTCGTCGATGGGCACTTCCGCGGCCGCTCGCGCCGTGAGCGGCTCGAGGTCGCGCCAGCGCCAGAGAAAGGGCGCGTCCTGCGCGTGCGGCGCGACGGGCGTGATCCGTTTGTAGCGGTCCCACAGCGGATGGAAGTTCGCCGACTCGAGCGTGGCGATGAGCGCGGCATCTGGTCTCTGCGCGGTCGACACGAGCTTGGCCATGTCGTCTCCTCAGCTCCGCGTGACGCGACTGATCGCGTCGTCCACGTTGGCGGGATCGATGATCACGTGCTTGATGAAGACGCGCTGTTCGGTGCGCTCGCCCTTGAGATAGGCGGCCAGCACGTCGACGCCCAGCCGGCCCCAGAGCACGGGGTTCAGCTCGACCGTCATCCCCACGTTGCCGTCCTTCACGGCTTTGAGCGCGGGCGGCACGCCGTTCATCCCCGTCACGATCGTCTTGCCGACCCGCCCGCTCGCCGCCACCGCCTGGGCCGCGCCGAGCGCGACGTCGTCGTTGGCCGTGTAGATGGCCGCCAGGTCCGGGTGCGCCACCAGCGCGTCCTCGGCCACCTTGAGGCCACGCTCGCGCGTGAGCGCGCCTTCGTTGCGCGCGACCACGCTGATGGACGGATACTTGGCCATCACCTCCAGATAGCCCTCGTTGAGATTGCGAAACGTCGGCGCGCCGGGCGGCCCGCTGATCATCGCGACCTTGCCCTTGCCGCCGATGCGCTGGGCCGTCCAGCTCGCGATGTCGCGGCCGATCTGCTTCTCGTCCATGGCGACGTGCAGCGTCTGGTTCGGCGACGCGGACCCGCGCGCGATGGAGATGATCGGGATCTTGGCCTGGGCCGCCGCGTCGTAGGCGGCGTTGACGCCGACCGCATCGATGGGCGAGATCAGCACGCCTTTGACGCCCTTGGCGAGCAGGTCCTGAACGCCGTTGATCTGGCGCAGCTTGTCCTCGTTGGACGAGACGGAGGCGACCTGCCAGCCGAGCTCCTGAGCGCGCGCGCGGATGCCCTTGAGCATGGCGATGTAGAACGGGTTGTCGTCCTGCGGGAGCGACACGCCGATCGTCACCGGCTGCGCCGTCACCGGCAGCACGGCGAGGCCGAGCATCGTCATCACCAGGGATACGGCGAGCAGCTGCTTCATCAGTCGTCTCCTTGCTCTGTGGTCACCGCTGCGCTCTGCGCTCATCGCGGGGCCTGGCCGTCACCGCCGCCTGAGCCCGCCGACCGCCGCCGCCGCGATGATGACGCCGCCGATCGCGACGCGCTGCCAGTACGAATCGACGTTGAGCAGGTTCAGGGCGTTGCCCAGGACCACCATGATAAAGACGCCGATCACGCTCTTGTAGAGCTGGCCTTCCCCGCCGTGGAGCCCGGCGCCGCCGAGCACGACGGCCGCGATCGCCGTGAGCTCGTAGAATTCGCCCGCGGTCGGCTGACCCGATTGAAGCCGTGCCGCGAGCATCACGCCCGCCACGCCGGCCAGGAGCCCGCACCAGGCATACGTCGACGTGACGATCACGTTCACCCGGATCCCTGAGAGATACGCCGCATCTCGGTTGCCGCCGGTGGCGAAAATCTTCCTTCCGTAGGGCGTGAGGTTCAGCACGCCCGAGAGCACGGCCAGCAGGATCGCCGGCACCCACACGAGGTCGTGAACGCCGAGCACGCGCTCGGCGCCGAAGCGGACGAATGCGTCGGGCAGCCCGAACGCTCCGGAGATCGCCTGGCCGCCGGTGAGCAGGAACACCACGCCGCGGATCAGCACCATCGTCCCCAGCGTCGTGATGAACGGGTTCACGTTGAACGCCGTGATGACGAGGCCGTTGGCGAGCCCGACCAGAGCCCCGGCGGCGACACCGGCCGCCACGCCGGCCGCGATCGTCGTCTTCAGCATGACCAGGGCGGCGACGCATCCGGACAGCGCCGCCACCGAGCCGACCGAGAGATCGAAGCCGCCGGCCACGATCACGAACGTCATCCCCATCGCGATGACCGACATGATCGATGATTGCAGCAGCAGGTTCGTCAGGTTGATGGACGAGAGGAACCGGTCTGTCAGCAGGCTCGTGACGGCGGCGAGAGCGAGCAGCGTGACGAGGGGAAGCTGACCCGTGAGCGTCATCCGTCGCAGCCGAAGAGGCGCCTGCAGCGCGGCCTTGGCGTCGGTGCTCACGCGTCAGCCTTGAAGCGCCGCCCGGAGATGGCGCTCGGTCAGGCCACCCGCAGGCAGCCAGGCCACGACGGCGCCCTGGCGCATCGCCAGCACGGCGTCGCTCGTGGACAGCACCTCGCTGAAGTCCGTCGATGCGAAGACCACGCCGCCGCCTCGCGCGGCGAACTCACGGATGAGACGCTGGATCTGACCCTTGGCCTTGACGTCGATGCCCTGGGTCGGCTCGTCGAGCAGGAGCACGGTGACGTCGGCAGCCAGCCAGCGCGCGAAGAGCAGCTTCTGCTGGTTGCCGCCCGAGAGCTCACGGACCGGACGATCAGGGTCGCGAGGGCGGATGTCGAGAGCGTCCATCAGCGCGCTCACGATGGCGTCGGCGGCGGCGCGGCTCCACCACACTCCGCCGGGGCCCCGGCCGGCGCGGTCGAGAGCGGCGAGCAAGATGTTGTCGCGAACGCTCGCGCCCTGGACGATGCCCTGAGCGCGGTCGGCGCTGACGTACCCGAGGCCGGCCTCGACCCCGTCGGCGGGCCCACGGAGCAGTCGGCGGCGGTCGCCGCGTTCCACGGTGATCCTGCCCGCGGCGCCGAAGAGACGGCGCAGGACGCGGTCGGCGCCGCTGCCGAGGAGCCCGGCGATCGCCAGGACCTCGCCCCCGGCGAGGCTGACGCCCTCGCCAGCGAGGAGCGGCGTGCCGACCGGCCGGCGTCGATCCACGCTCGTCGCCTCGACGTCACGGCCCGTGATGTGACGCACGAGGCTCGTGAGATCGAAGGCCGACCGCTCGATCGTCGCCACGGCCCGGCCGTCGCGGAGCACCGTGCACCGGTCGCCCAGCTCGAGGACCTCCTCGAGGCGGTGCGAGATGTAGATGATCCCGACGCCGTCACGCTTCAGCGCGGCGATCGTCTCGAAGAGCCGGCGGACTTCGCGCGCCTCGAGGGCGGCGGTCGGCTCGTCGAGGATCAGCACGCGCGCGCGGCGGCTCAGGGCTCGCGCGATCGCCACGAGCTGGCGCTCGGCGTGCGCCAGCGCATCGACGCGTATCGTGGGGTCGCCGCGGAAGCCGAGAGGGGCGAGCAGGACACCGGCCCGCTCGTTCATCGACCGCCGATCGACCACCGGGAGGCCGAGCCGCCGCCGGAAGGGCAGGTGACCGAGCATCACGTTCTCGGCCACCGAGAGTGCGGGGACCAGGCGCAGCTCCTGCGGGATCAACGCGAGCCCGGCGCCGAGCGCCTCGCGCGGGCCGCCGAATCGGCGAGCGACACCATCCACGAAGATGCGTCCGGTGTCGGCCTGGTGGATGCCGGCGAGGATCTTGATCAGCGTGGATTTGCCGGCGCCGTTCTCGCCGACGATCGCGTGGACTTCGCCCGCTGCGAGCTCGAGCGAGACCTGGTCGAGAGCCTGAGTGGCGAAGAAGCGCTTGCTGAGCCGCTCGGCGACGACCACCGTCACCGCGCGACGCGCGGCACGATCATCTTGGGATCGACGACCCGTCCGCGCTCGATGATGACGTCGCCGTCGAGCATCACCGTGCAGTCCCGCATCGGCACGTCGTAATGTCCCTTCGTGGCTCGGTTGCCGCCGCCCTGGGTGTTGGGGCCGGTCGAGAACAGGAAGTTGCCGGCGAACGCGCGCGCCCCGGCGTGATGGCGATCGGGATCGTCTCCATGGAGCGCGATGTCGTACCAGCGCGCCTGGGGATTGAGGCCCCAGCCGAGGTGCGACACCGCGTGGCCGTCCAGGTCGTCCGGCGACTGGCGATTGTCGTCGAGCCACTCGGTCATGAGCTTGGCGTCGAGGCCGCCCTCGATCTTGCGGATGAAGCCGCCCGCGATGTGCAGTCGGACCTCGTCGTGGACGTAGCGGCAGTACGGCAGGACGACGATGTCGCCCGGCTGCAGCACGACCACGCCATGCGCCGAGCCCTCGTTGGGAAACGTGTGCACCATGCCGGCGCCCCAGTGGTCGAAGCGTCCCGGTAATTCGGCAAACCCGTACTGCGCCATCACGGGGTACGCGCCGCACTGCACGCTCAGATCGGTGCCGGCGTCGCTCACGACGCGCATGACCCGGGCGCGGGCTAGCCGTTGCTCGGCGTGAAGCACGGCGTCCTTGAGACCGGGGGGCGACATCAGCCGCTCGAGGTCGTCGGGCCCGTCGATGATCATCAGCACGCGCGTGCCCGCGGATCTCACCTCGGCGAGCCACCTCGTGAAGAGGGGAATGTGCAGGCAGATCAAAAGATCGATCGCCTTGAGCGCGTCCACCGTGCCCTTGCACCGGCCGACGGTGGCCACGCCCACGCGGTCCCACGAGGGCACCGCGTTCACGCACATCTCGTAGATGTCGGCGCCGAGCGCCTGGGCGGCGGCGAAGGCCGCCGAGACGTACTCGCGGCGCGAGGCCAGATCGCTGAGGACGGTGATCGTCTCACCCGGACGCACGTTGCAGAGTTCGAGCTCTGCGCGGAAGAGGGAGGCGAACGTGGCCGGATTGAGGATCTGAGGTCGCATCCAAGACCTCCGAGTGCCGGGATGATGCGCGCGCCGACCGCTGGAAGTCAACTTGACACGTTTCACCGTTCGGCACTAGCGTACGCAGCACACCCGAGGAGGCCACGATGATCCGCGTCAGCGTGCTGTACGCCAACGAGCCCGGGAAGAAGTTCGATCACGACTACTACAAGAACCGCCACATGCGGCTGGTGAGCGAGCGGCTCAAGGACGCCGGGCTCGTCCGCTACGAGGTCGACAAGGGCATCGCGGGCGGCGCTCCCGGTGCACCGGCGCCGTTCATCAGCGCCGGCCATCTCTACTTCAACTCGCTCGCCGACTTCCAGAAGGGAATGGGCGCCCACGGCAAGGAGCTGATGGCCGACATCCCGAACTACACGAACATCGCGCCGCAGATCCAGATCAGCGAGGTCGTGGCGTAGCGTGAGCGCGCCGGCGAACGCTTACGACGTCGTGGTCGTGGGTGGCGGTAACGCTGCTCTCTGCGCCGCGCTCTCGGCACGCGAGCACGGCGCGCGCGTGCTCGTGCTGGAGAAGGCGCCCGAGGAGTGGCGGGGCGGGAACGGGTTCTTCACCGCCGGCGGCTTTCGCTTCGCGTTCTCCTCGTTCGAGGAGCTGTGCGCGCTCGTCGGCGACCTCTCCGACGAGGAGAAGGCCGCGATGGAGGTGGAGCCCTACACCGAGGAGATGTACTACGACGACCTGATGCGGGTGACCGAGGAGTGCGCGGACCCCGACATGGCGATGCTGCTCGTCCGCCAGTCGCAGCCGACCGTGCGCTGGATGAAGGAGCGTGGCATCCGCTGGATCCCGATGTTCGGCCGCCAGGCCTACAAGGTCGGCAACCGCTTCCGCTTCTGGGGCGGCCTCGTGCTCGAAGCGGTCGGCGGCGGGCCGGGCCTCATCGACATGGAGTACCAGTCGGCGGCCAAGGCCGGCGTCACCGTTCGCTTCCAGGCCAAGGCCATGCGGCTCGCCGTCGACGATCGCGGCGCCGTCACGGGCGTCGTCGTGCGCACGCCGCAGGGCATGGAGACGATCTCGACGCGCGCGGTCGTGCTCGCTTCCGGCGGATTCGAGGCCAACACCGAGATGCGCACGCGGTATCTCGGCCGCAACTGGGAGCTGGCGCGCGTGCGAGGGACGCCCTACAACACGGGGGACGGCATCCGGATGGCGCTCGACATCGGCGCGCTGTCGTGGGGCCACTGGAGCGGCTGCCACGCGGTGCAGTGGGATCTCAACGCGCCCTGGCACGGCGACCGCAAGGTCGGTGACAACTTCCAGAAGCACTCGTACCCGCTCGGCATCATCGTGAACCTGCGCGGGGAGCGCTTCGTGGACGAGGGCGCCGACTTCCGCAACTACACCTACGTCAAGTACGGCCGCACCATCATCGAGCAGCCGGGCCGCGCCGCGTTCCAGATCTTCGACCAGAAGGTGGTGGCGCTGCTGCGCGAGGAGTACCGCATCCGTGAGGTGACGAAGGCCGAGGCCATGACGATTCGCGAGCTGGCGAGCAAGCTGGAGATCGACGTGGACGGGCTCGTGCGGACCGTCGAGGCCTTCAACAAGGCCGTCGTGGCCGCGCCGTTCAATCCGGCCATCAAGGACGGCAAGGGGACTCGGGGCATCACGCCCCCGAAGTCCAACTGGGCCCAGCCGCTCGACACGCCGCCGTTCGTCGGCTACGCCGTGACGACCGGCATCACGTTCACCTTCGGGGGCCTTCGGATCACGTCCGATGGCGAGGTGGTGGACTGCGAGCAGCGAACGATTCCCGGGCTCTTCGCCGCCGGCGAGATGGTCGGCGGGCTCTTCTATCACAACTATCCGGGCGGGGCGGGGCTGATGGCCGGTGCCGTCTTCGGTCGGATCGCCGGGCGGTCGGCGGCCCGCGCGGCGGCCAGTTAGCGTCGACGGCGCGTGACGGCGCCGCGACGCTCGGAGGCATGACAGCAGAACCGCCGGCCGGCTTTTCGTATCATCCCGAGTTCCTCACGACGTCGGAGGAGGAGGCGCTCGCCGAAGAGATTCGGCGGCTCGCGTTCGGTGAGGTGCGAATGCGCGGCATCGCGGCTCGCCGGCGGGCCGCTCACTTCGGCTGGCGCTACGGCTACGAGTCCTGGAAGATCGAGCCCGGCCCACCGCTCCCGGAATTCCTCGCGCCGTTGCGCGCTCGTGCCGCCACGCTGGTCGCTCTCGATCCCGACGCGTTCGCCGAGGTTCTGATCAACGAGTACCCGGCCGGCGCCGGCATCGGCTGGCATCGTGACGCGCCGCAGTTCGGGCCGGTGGTCGTCGGGGTGTCGCTGCTGGGTGCGTGTAATTTCAGATTTCAGCGCGGGCGGGGAACGGCGCGCCAGACGTCTGCGCAGAGTGTCGAGCGACGGTCGGCCTACGTGCTGGGCGGGGCGGCGCGATCCGCGTGGCAGCACGCGGTCTCGCCGACGAAGACGCTGCGGTACTCGATCACGTTCCGAACGTTGCGGCGGCAGCGCGCCGCCGGCTGATCAGCGCTTCCAGGCCTGACGAACGGCGTCGATCGCCCCTCGCATGGCGTGGCGAACGCGCTCACGATTCGCCTCGGCGTCGGCCAGCAGCAGGATGAAGCCCACCGGCGTTCCGCCCAGGAAGACGGATCCATCGCCGGCGGCGAAGTTCGCCATGAGGAAGCTGCCGCGGCGCAGTCGGGGCCCGCGGACTTCGAGCTCGCGGCCGAGCGTCGCGGCCAGCGCCGACAACGCTTCGACCGGGATGTGAGAGGGTAGCTCGGAGGCGATGAGGAGGCCGTCGGGCGCGACGATGAGCCCGCCGCGCACGTGCTCGACCGTGATCAGCTCGCGCAACAGCGCGCGCAGGTCGCGGCCGCTGGTGGTCGGCGCCGAGTGCCCGACGCCATTGGCCACCGTCATCACGCGACCTGGGACGAGAGCTCGGCCCGGCAGTTCGTCCACACGCGTTCGAGGTGGGTGAGGGCAGCCGCCGTCTCGATGTCTCGTCCGAACGTCAGCGAGAGCATCGCATCGCCGTCGGTCCGGAGGTACGTCGTTTCGGCGGCGCCCTCGATGATGGCGTGGTGGAGCGCGCCGAGCCCGGCGCGTGCGACCAGGGCAGCGGCCAGCCGGTGGAGGTGAGCGGTGCGCGTCGCCAGCTCGCCGCTGCGCGGGCCGCGGGGCTGGGCGAACACGAGCGTGGAATCGGAACGAGCGATCACGGTCTCCCGGCTCTCCGACGGAACGCGCAGGCGGTCGGGCTGGACGACCGGCGCCGGACTCGAGGGCCGTGAGGGGCGGGCGGGTGCGGCAGTGGTGACGACCGCCAGCAGCGCGGCCGCCTCGGGGAAATCGGGGTAACGGCCGAGCGCGCGGCGCAGCAACTCGGCCGACCGATCGTTCTCGTCCTGCTCCATCGCAATGCGCGCCAGGCCGAGCAGCGCGCGGGGCTGCACGGGATCGAGCGTCAACACGCGCTCGAATTCCGCCTTGGCGCGATCCATCTCGCGAAAGACCGCGTGAAGTGACCCCGCCATCAAATGGCCGACGATATTGTCGGCATCGGCCTTGAGTCCACGCTCGACCAGCGCGACGGCCTCTTCGAAGCGCCCGGCATCACGGTAGCGTCCGGCCTGGCGAAACATCGCCATGACGGTCTCAGGCTGCCGCGAGCCCGTCATCGCCTTCAGGAGTCGCGTGAAGACCATATGTCACGCGTGCATTCAAAATCCCCGCCAATCCTCCAGGCGGGCGTAAATCCAGCGTCCGCGCGATCGCGCCCGCATCATTCAGTGCTTCGCATGCCAGCGTGTCAGGTGGCCGAGCAAAGTTGTCACGCGATCCGAGGCTCGACCGCGATCGGCGCAGCGATTTCGGTCCGTGGAGACGAGCCGCAGTCGCGTTTTCCTTGAAGTAACGCCACATCCCCACCACCGGCAGGCTTGGCAGATCAGTTGCACAACTGCCCCCCGTCTCACACGGTCGCGGCCGTGTGCCCAGAGGAGGTTTCGGCTCGGGATGGGCAAGGTGATGGTCGTCGACGACGCGTACTCCGAGATCCAGGTGATGGAGTCGATCCTGAGGGCCGCCGGGCACCAGGTGCTCTCGTACATCGACGGCGAGGACCTCGAGGACAAGATCGCCTCGGAGCGGCCCGACGTCGTGCTGCTCGACATCGTCATGCCCAAGCGCAACGGCTACGAGATCCTCCGCGGCCTGCGTCGTGACGAGCGCACGAGGCAGACGCACGTCGTCATCGTCTCGTCGAAGAACCAGGCGTGCGATCGCGTCTGGGGCCTCCGCCAGGGCGCGGACGACTACCTACCCAAACCCTTCAGCGCCGATCAGCTGCTCACAGCGATCCGCCGGTTCGTGCGATGAGCGCCACCGCCACCGTCGTCAACACCGCGGCGCTCGAGACCCTCGTCGGCCTCCGCGTCTGCATCTTCGCGGTCGGCGCCGAGCCGTTCGCGTTCGACCTGCGCCGCGTGCGCGAGGTCGTCGTGCTCGACGAGCTGACGTCGGTGCCGGCGGCGCCGCCCCAGATCGTCGGCGTGGCCAACCTGCGAGGCGACGTGTTGCCGATCGTCGACCCCGGGCGTCTGCTCGGCGCGGTGGTCCGGCGCACCGGGCGTCGTCGCCGCGCGCTGGTCGTGACCGGCGGTGGCGCCCACGTGGGCCTCCTGATCGACGACGTGCTCGGCCTCGAGACGTTCGACGACGTCCTCGAGATCGGCGACACCACCGACCAGCCCTACGTGGCGTGCGCCCTGGGCCGACTGCGGCGCAGCGACGGGCTCGTCACCCTGCTGGACGCCGACAAGGTCATGGCGGCGCTCCGCCGTCGGGAGGACTGAGATGGAACGGCGCCGCGCGTTGCAGGCGATCGGGTGGGGCGTCGCGAGCGCGCTGGTCCCGCGCGAGCCGGCGTGGTCTCAGGCGGTGAATCCACGCCCCGGCGGACGCGATGCGTTCCTGCCCGACCGCGGGGCCAGCGCGCCTGGCGTCACCGCTCGCGACATCCGCATCGGCATGACGGCGGCCTTCAAGGGCACGGCGGCCGGCCTTGGCACCGAGCTCTATCGCGGGGCCCAGGCCTGCTACGCGGAGATCAACGCGCGGGGCGGCATCCACGGCCGGATGGTGTCGGTGATCGCGCTCGACGACGGCTACGAGCCGACGCCGTGCATTCGCAACACGATCGACCTCATCGAGAAGGAGCAGGTCTTCTTCCTCTCGAACTACGTGGGCACGCCGACCCTCACCCGGGCGCTGCCCGTCATCAAGCGTTACGCCGACCACCAGGTCGTCCTGGTGGGGAACTTTACCGGCGCCCAACCACAGCGCGAGGAGCCCTTCGTCGACCAGGTCTTCAACATCCGCGCGTCGTACCGCCAGGAGATGATGGCGCTGGTCGAGCGCTTCTGGCAGCTCGGCGCACGGAAGTTCGGCGTCTACTACCAGATCGACGCCTACGGCCGCAGCGGCACCGACGGCGTCGCGCGCGGACTGGCGCTGCGGGGCGCGCGGATCGCCGCCGAGGCCACCTACAAGCGCGGTGCGAAGTTCGACGAGGACATGACGCCGGCCGTGAAGGCGCTGCGCCAGGCCGGCGTGGATGTCGTGCTGTGCACCGGCGCCTACCAGGGTTGCGGCGCGTTCGTGCGCTCGGCGCGCGACGCCGGCTGGGGCGTGCCCATCGCCAACGTCTCCTTCGTCGGCTGCGAGGCGATGCTGAGCCTGCTTGTCACCCACGGCAAGACGAGCGGCCGAGACTACACGCAGGCCCTCATCAATTCGCAGGTGGTGCCTTCCTACGACGACACGAGCCTGCCCGCGGTCGTCGAGTACCGCGCCCTGATGGATCGGCACGCGCCGCAGGTCCCGGAAGCGCTCCGCGACGGCAAGTACGCGCCCGAGCCCCACAGCTTCCGCAGCTTCGAGGGATTCGTGAACGCCAAGGTGATCGTGGAGGCGCTCCGGCGGGCCGGCGCGAACCCGACGCGGCCGTCGTTCCGCGCCGCGCTCGAGTCCCTGAAGAACGTCGACCTGGGCATCGGCGCGCCGCTGACGTTCGGGCCGGAGCGCCATCAAGGACTGGACAGCGTCTACTTCACGCGGGTCGAGAACGGGCGCTGGGTCCCCGTGACCGACTGGTCGGCGGCGGTGAAAGCATGACGAAGGAGCGGACGACGCCGGTGAGCCGCGAACGCACGGTCCGCTTCGGGCTGCTGCCGAAGATCATTCTGTTCCTCTTCGCCGCCCTGGTCCCGCTGGCCGCCATCACCTGGTACGTCTCGGTCCAGACGCTGCGCCAGAAGATGACCGAGGAGTTCACCTCCAAGGGCATGGCCATCGCCAAGAGCCTGGCCTCGTCGTCGGTGGACCTGCTCCTCACGCGCGACGCCTCGACCGTCCAGAGCGCGATCGACCAGTTCGCGGCCATCAGCGGCGTCCAGTACGTCGTGGTCTACGACGCGGGCCGGCAGCTCGTCGCCCACACGTTTGCGCCGCTGGTGCCGGCGGGCCTCGTGGAGAAGAACGTCGTGCCCGGCGACGTGGTCCAGCAGGTCAAAGACGTCCAGTACACCGATCCGGTCACGGGCACCGAGAGCCACATCATCGACATCGGCGTGCCCGTCCTGGCCGGCCAGCTCGGGACCGTTCGGGTCGGCATGGACCGGGCGATCATCGAAGCCGCCGCGGCCGGGGCCGGTCAGCGGCTGCTCTTCATCTTCGCCGGCGCGGCCGTCGTCGCCGTGCTGGCCGGCGTGGTCTTCGCCCGCCGGATCAGCAAGCCGGTGGGCCAAGTTGTGCGCATCGCCGAGCGGGTCGGGCAGGGCGATCTCTCCAAGCTGGTGCCGGTGACCTCCCGCGACGAAATCGGCCAGCTCGCCCACACCTTCAACGACACCGTGGTCCGGCTCCGCTCGCTGGTGCAGACCGAGGCCGAGCGCGACGACGAGCGGCGCAAGCGTGAGGACCTCCAGCGCAACATCACCCGCTTCCTCGACATCGCCACCGAGATCGCGCAGGGCGACCTGAGCAAGCGTGGCGACGTCACGTCCGACATCCTGGGCAGCGTCGTCGACGCGATCAACGTCATGGTCGACGAGCTCGGCGCGCTCATCAAGGACGTGCGCCAGTCGGCCCGCCAGGTCTCGGGCAGCGCCAACGACCTGATCGTGACCATGGACCAGATGACGGCGGGCGCCCAGGCCCAGTCGCGCGAGGCGATGGGCGTGTCGAGCGCGATGGAGGAGCTCACGCTCTCGGTGCGTCAGGTCGCCGAGAACGCCGAGGCGTCGGCCAGCGCCGCTCGCCTCACGCTCGATTCCGCGCAGAAGGGCGGCGACGCGGTCAAGGTCGGTCTGGTCGGCATGCAGCGGATCCGCGGCGAGGTGCAGGGTATCTCGAAGAAGATCAAGACCCTGGCCGATCGCTCGCTGGAGATCTCGGAGATCGTCAACACGATCGAGGAGATCTCGTCGCAGACCAATCTGCTCGCGCTCAACGCGGCCATCGAGGCCGCCGGCGCCGGTGAAGCCGGCCTGCGCTTCGCCGTCGTGGCCGAGGAAGTGCGCAAGCTGGCCGAGCGCTCGGCCAAGGCCGCCAAGGACATCGTCGTGCTGATCAAGACGATCCAGACCGAGACGCAGGAAGCCGTGATCGCGATGGAGGACGGCACCAAGGAGGTCGAGTCGGGATATCGCACCGCGGTGCAGACCGGCGAGAGCCTGCGCGACATCGGCGACATCTCTAAGAAGTCTGCCGAGCTGGCCCAGGACATCTCGCTGGCCACCCAGCAGCAGGTGCGTGGCGTGGAGAGCGTGGCCGTCGCCGTCCAGTCCATCGCCGGCGTGGCCGTGCAGACCGAGAAAGGCGTGGTCGAAGCCCGCAAAACGATGGATCACGTAGTCAAGCTCGCGGAGGAACTGATGACGAGCCTCACACGCTTCAAGCTGGCGAATTAGCGGGAAGGACGAATAGCCATGGCGCCCACTCCTACAGAGCTGCAGCGGCTGGCCACGGTCATTTCCCGACGCACCGGGATGGCGTTTCCGTCCACGCGTCTGCCCTTCCTCACGGCCCGTGCCCGCGCCGTCATGGCGTGGGCCGGCGCGGACAACTGGGACAGCTGGCTGAGCGAGCTGGAGGCCTCGGCCGGCAACGACGACCGTGTCGGTGAAGCCCTGGAGGAAGCGCTCCAGGTCCACGAGACGTGTTTCTTCCGCTATCCGGGCCACCACGCGCTGTTCAGCGACGTGGTGCTGCCCGATTCCCTCGCCGCGGGCGCGACGCGCCTGCGGATCCTCTCGGTCGGTTGCTCGACGGGACAGGAAGCGTACTCGCTGGCGATGACCGCCCGCGAGAACCTCGGCGGCGATGCGCATCGCCAGGTCGAGATCCTCGGCGTGGACGTCGGGCGGGCGGCGCTCGCCGCGGCCCGCCGTGGCGTCTACGGGCCACTGTCGGTGGCCAGCGTGCCTCCGCTCTATCTCGAGCGCTACTTCGAGCCGGAAGGACCGGCCTTCACCGTGCGGCCCGAGCTGCGCGCGATGGTGCGCTTCCTCCGCCACGACATCCGGCGTGAGCTCTATCTCGGAAAGTTCGACGCCATCCTCTGCTGCAACGTCTGCTTGTACTTCATGCGCCCGACCAAGGACCAGATCCTCACCCGGCTCACCGCGGCGCTTCGCCGCGGCGGCTATCTCTTCCTCGGTCACGCCGAGGGCGTGACGCCTCCCGTCGACAACTTCCGCGCGATTCACCGCCCGTCCGGCGTCGTGTTCCAGAGGATCCCTGCGTGAACGCAGTCCCCGATCGCCAGTTTCTCGTCAGCGTGTTCCTCATGGAGGCCTGGGACACGCTCGGCGAGATCGAGGAGCACGCGCCGGCGCTCGTGGCCGAGGGCCGCGTCGAGCCCCTCCTGGTGCTCACCCACCGGCTCAGGGGTGCGGCGGCGCTCAACGGTTTTCCCGGCGTCTCGGCCATCGCCTCGACGATGGAAACGATCGTCCAGAAGTCGGCCCCGGCCCCCGCGGCCGACCGCCTTCAGGCGGCCGCGGTCCTCGACGATCTGATCGCCGATCTCAAAGTGGCGCTGGACGCCATCGCGGCCGGCGGGGACGAGGACACCGCCACCCTCATGGCCACGGCCACCACGCACACACCGACGCCGGCGGCTCCCGTCGAGGAGCCACGGCTCGGTGAGCTGGCGAGCTTCTTCGCCGAGAACCCCGACGTCCTCGAGTACTTCGGCCCGGAGGCGGCCGAGCACCTCGACGCCATGACCGCGTCGCTACTGAAGCTCGAGCGCGCTGGCGCCAGCGACGCCGAGCTGGCCGCGCTCTTTCGCGCCGTCCACACGCTGAAGGGCGCCGCGTACACGGTGGGCTGTCGCGTCGTCGGCGACCTCGCCCATCGGATCGAGGACCTGCTCGGCGGCGTCCGCGAGTCGCAGATCGAGCTGACCCCGGCCGTCATCGAGGCGGTCTTCGCGGGGACCGACGCCCTGCGCGCGATGCTGGCGTCGGCGGAAGGCGCGCCGACCGACCTCGACATGCTGGTCGAGCAGGCCAGGCAGCTGCTCGACGTGCTGCCGATTCCCGCCGAGCCGACGGCGCTCGTGCCGACCGCAACTGCGCTGACACCGCTTCCACTCGCGCCGATTCCCGCCGACGACATGACGGTCGAAGAAGACACCGCCGAGCCCCGGCCGATCATCCGTCCCAGTATCCGGGTCCACCTCGACCGGCTCGACGCCCTCATGAATCTCGTCGGCGAGCTGGTGATCGCGCGCAGCCGCCTCGAGCGCCGGCTGAGCCAGTTCGAGCGCGTGAACGAGCTCCTCGTCTTCAGCCAGTCGCGCATGACGGCCGTCGTGCGCGACTTCGAACGCAAGTACCTGGATCCACGGATCGACGAGGTGAGGGTGGCCGGAGGTCCGCCCGGGTTCGATGAGCTCGAGTTCGATCGGTACGACGACTTCAACATCCTGGCCCGCAGCGTCGGTGAGATCTCGAGCGACGTCTCCGAGATCCAGGCCCAGCTCGCCGCCGTCGTGCGAACCGTGCGCGACGACACCGGTCAGGTCCAGCGCCTCACCCGCGATCTGCGGCGCCAGATCACGCGAGCCCGGATGGTGCCGGTCGGGCGCCTGTTCACGCGCGTCTCGCGTCAGGTTCGCCAGGCCGCCCGCCTCGCCGGCAAGGCCGTCACGCTCGAGGTCAGCGGCGAGACGGTCGAGATGGACAACACCATCATCGAGCAGATCGCCGATCCGCTGCTGCACCTGATCCAGAACGCGATCACCCACGGTGTCGAGCCCGAGGACGAGCGCCTCGCGCGGGGCAAGCCGGCCGCGGGGACGGTGCGTCTGCGCGCCTATCACAAGAGCGGCGCGGTGTACGTGGAGGTGGCCGACGACGGCCGTGGCATCGACGTCGACCATCTCAGGGCCTCGGCCGTCGAGCGCGGCTTCGTGGACGCCGAGACGGCCTCCTCGATGGGCCGCCGCGAGCTCCTCGACCTCATCTTCCTGCCCGGCTTCAGCACCGCGGCGAGCGTCACGACGGCGGCGGGTCGCGGCGTCGGCATGGACGTGGTGCGGACCAACGTGACCAGGGTCGGCGGCGACATCGAGGTCGACACCGAGGTCGGGACAGGGACCCGCTTCACGATCAAGCTGCCGCTGACCATCGCGATCGCCGACGTCTTCCTCGTCAAGGTCGGCGGCGAGGTGCTCGCGGTTCCCGTCTCGGCCGTGCAGCTCGTCATGCGGGTCCGGTCGGACGACGTCCGGCCGATCGACGAGACCCCGACCGTCGTCGTCGAAGGCCAGCCCGTCGACTTCATCCGCCTGCCCGATGTGCTCGGGCTGCCGCGCGGCTCCGAGCCCACGGCCGTTCCAGTGCTCGTGCTGCGGGCTGGACGCAAGCGGTTGGCGGTCGCCGTGGACGAGCTGCTCGGGAAGGAAGAGATCGTGATCAAGAGCCTGGGCGCGTTCCTCGAAGGCGTCGGGCCGTATTCGGGCGCCACGATCTCGGGCGAGGGCCGGGTGATCCTGCTGCTCGATGCCACGCGTCTGGCCGACCACTCCGCCGGCGCCGACGTGACCGCCGAGGAGATCGCGCCCCCGGCGCGGCCGGTCGCCGACGGGCGGAGGGTCCTCCTGGTCGACGACTCGATCAGCATCCGCAAGTTCGTCGGCCAGATGCTCCAGCGCGGCGGCTTCTCCGTCGTCACGGCCAACGACGGCCTCGAGGCGCTCCAGCGGCTCGGCGAGCTGGAGGTGGACGTCCTCGTCACCGACCTCGAGATGCCCCGCCTGAACGGCTACGAGCTCATCCGCGACATCCGGCGCCGCCCGGGCATGCGCGACGTGCCGGTCGTCGTGCTGACGACGCGGGCGGGCGAGAAGCACGCGGCGCTGGCCCGCGAGCTCGGGGTCAGTCACTGCGTCACCAAGCCCGTGGACGAGCACACGCTCGTCCGGCTCGTCGACGCTCTCGTCGCCGGTTCGGCACTGGAGACGGCGCCATGATCCGCGTGCTCGTCGTCGAGGACTCACGCTTCATGCGGGGCGTGATCAACACGATCCTGAGCCGCGATCCCGACATCGAGGTCGTGGGATCGGCCGCCGACGGCCTGGAGGCCGTGGACGCCGTGTCGGCCCTCCGCCCTGACGTGGTCACGATGGACGTCGACATGCCGCGCGCCGACGGGCTGTCCGCCGTCGAGCGGATCATGAGCGAGCGGCCGACGCCCATCGTGATGATCAGCGCGTACACCCGGCGCGACTCGTCGGCCGCCATCCGGGCGCTCGAGCTGGGCGCGGTCGACTTCGTCGCCAAGCCCTCGTTCACCGTCGATCTCGGTCTCGAGGCCCTCCGCGACGAGATCGTCAGCAAGGTCCGCATGGCGTCGCGGGTCCGTCCCGTGAGAACGGCGAGTCGAGCGACGGCTTCGCCACCCTCCGCGGCTGTCGCCACGTCGAGTGAGCCACCGAACGAGGACCGACGGCACTGGGAGGCAACGCCCTGCGTGCTCGTGGCGGCGTCGACCGGCGGTCCGGCCGCGCTGCTCTCGCTGGTTCCCCGGCTGGGCGGCGACTTCCCGGCCGCCGTGCTGATCGTCCAGCACATGCCGGCGCCGTACACCACCGCCTTCGCCGGTGAGCTGGCCGGTCGGTGCGCCCTGCGGGTGAAGGAGGCCGTTCACGGCGACTGGATCGAGCGAGGCGTCGTCTACGTGTGCCCCGGCTCGCATCACCTGACGCTGGCCCCGGGCGGGCGCGTCGTGCTCCACGCGCCGCCGACGCGCGACAGCGAGTGCCCGTCGGCCGACCTCGCGATGATGTCGATGGCGCGGAGAGTGGGCGCGCGCAGCATCGGCGTGATCCTCACGGGCATGGGCCGTGACGGTGCGGCGGGCGCGCGAGCGATCCGCCGAGCGGGCGGGCTCATCATCGCCCAGGACGAGGCGACGTCGGTCGTGTTCGGCATGCCGCGGGCGGTTGCCGAGGCGGGCGCGGCGAACGCCGTGCTCCCGCTCGACGACATTCCCCCGACGCTCAAGGACTACGTCGACGACATCGTGCGTGCGGTCACGCGAGGCCGGCGTGCCGTTTGACTGGGGCCGCAGCGGCGGCGACGGTGGACCGGGCAGCACGCGCAGCGTGGCGCTGTTCACGGTGGCGTGCGTGGACTACGCGATCGACGCGGCGCGCGTGCGGCATCTGTTCCCGGCCGGACGTGAGGCGGGACGATCCATCGCCTTCGACGGGGCCACGTTCCCGGTGATCGAGCTCCGGAGCATCTTTCGCTTGCCCGCGGGACCGCGGACCGGGCGCGTGCTGCTGATGGACGACGGGGCCGGCCGGACGGCGGCGCTCGTGGTCGACGCCGTGGGGACGCCGGCCCGCCTGGACCAGCGTGCCCTCACGGCGTTGCCGCCGGTGTTCCGCGGCCAGGAGCGCGTGCACTTCGAGGGGCTGGCCCTGCTCGACGACCGCGTCGTCGTCGTGATCGCGCCCCGCGGGTTGCTCGCCCGCGCCTGGCCGAGGCAGGTGGCGGTATGACGGCGGCGGCCGACCCCCGCGCGCTCATGGTCGTCGCCCTCGGCGATCGACGCGTGGCCGTGAACGGGGGCGAGGTGGCAGAGATCGCGCGGATCTCCATGGTGACCCCGGTACCCTGCGACGACCCGGCGATCCTCGGCGTCGCCGTGCATCGTGGCCGCATCGTGCCGCTCGTGGATCTGCGTCGTCGACTGGGCGACGGCGCCACCGGCCTGCCGCCATTCCTCTGTCTGTTCACTCGAAGCGGTGGGGCCGACATCGGAGTGCCGATCGACTCCGTGCTGGAATTCGGCCCGCCAGGCGGCTCGCGGGTGCCCGAGGGTGTCACCTTCGTGGACGTCTCGACGCTGGCGGCGGGCGATGGCGCGGCTGCTGCTCATTGATCCCGATCGCGGCACCGTGGCCGCCCTGCAGAAGGCGCTCGCCGTGGCGGGGCTCACCGACGTGTCCGCGGTGATCAGCAGCTCGTTCGCGCTGACGATGCTCGAGCGCGACCGCCCCGATCTCATCGTGAGCCGGGCGCGCATCCCCGACATCGACGGCTACGAGCTCTGCGGCATCGTGCGGAGCGACCCCGAGTTCACGGGAATTCTCTTCGTGGTGCTGGCCGACGCCGAGGACGAGGTGCCGGCGGGAGCGTTCGAGGAGGGTGGCGCCGACCGGATCCTCGTCGGCGCGTTCTCGCCGGAGACGATCGTGACCGAGGTCAGGAGCCTTCTGGCCGCGCGCACGATCCCCGAGTCCGAGTCCGAGCCGGTGCCGGTGGCAGTGGCGGCGCCCGAGGGGCTGCGCGGCTCGCTCGACGTCATGGACCTGGCCGAGGTGGCCCAGGCCATCGCGCTCGGCGGCAAGACCGGTCATCTGGTCCTCGCGCTGGCCTCCGGGGAAGGCACGGTGGTGTTCGACCGCGGACGCATCGTCCACGCGGAGTTCGGACAGCTCGTCGGCGAGCCGGCGTTTACCGCGCTGGTGGTGACGTCGCATCGCGCGCCGGGCGGGACATTTTTCTTCAACCCGATGGAGGCCGCCACCTCATTCCAGCGGACGATCGAGCGCAGCGTGGAGTCGCTGCTCCTCAGCACCGCGGCCGGCATTGACGAGGGCCGGGCCGACACCGCCGCCGGCGTGTCGAGCAGCTAGGAGGAAGCGATCATGCCGAAGGTCCTGGTCGTGGACGACAGCCTCAGCGTGCGGAAGGTGGTCGAAAAAGCGCTGACGGGGCGAGGCGTCGAGGTCCTGTCCGCGGCGACCGGCACCGAGGCGATGGAGCGGATCGAGCAGGAGCGGCCCGACATCGTCGTCTGCGACGTGATCCTGCCCGACAAGGATGGATACAAGGTCTGCGAGTTCGTGCGCGCGCACCCGGCGGTGGCGCGGATCCCGGTGCTCCTGATCTCGGGCGTGGTGAACAGCACGGTGCTGGCGCGCGCGGCCGAGGTGCAGTCCAACGACGCTCCGTCCTCGCCGGCGCCGCCCGTGCCCCGCGCGAGCGTGGCGCCTCCCCCGGTGCCCGAGCGCGCGCCGACGCCGTCGACGGCGCCACCGCCACCCGCTCCGCCTCCACCCCCGCCGCCGGTCGCGCAGCAACCACCGCGCGCGGCGGCCGGTCGGGCCGCGGCGGAGCCGATCGCGGCGCTCGAGGTCAGTGAGGAATTCTCTGGAGACGATTTGAAGTCGCGGCTCGAATCATTGTGCACCACGCCCGGCGTGCGACTGGCCGCGCTCGCCGATCGCGAGGGGTTCCTCATCGAGTCGGCCGGTGACCACGCTCTGGATGCCGAGGTCGCCGCCGCGCTCAGCGCGTGCGTCGCGGAGTCGTCACACGGGATCGGCCGCGATCTCGCCCAAGGGGGGCTGCTCGGAATGATTCTCGAATATCAGCACGGCATGTTGCTCTTGCACGCCGTCGGCCGCTCGGCGCTCCTCGCCGTGGTCGTGGCCGACGCCTCCGCCCTCGGCAAGGCGCGTTACGTCGTCAGGAAGGCATTACCCGACCTGGAGCGGGCCCTCTGATGGCCTCGCGCGGGTCGGTGTTCTCGTCGCTCCTGTTCGGCCTGGTGGTCTATGGCGGCGGTGCGTACGCGGTCGTGAAGTACGATCTGTGGCAGCTCGCGGGAGCGCCGCTCACGTTGACTCCGATGCACGCGCTCGTCGCGCCCCTCGGGTTCTATCTCTTCCTGGCCCTGACGGCGCTCGTTCGTCGTGTGGGCCTCCGCGCGCTCGGCATCTTCGTCGGTCGCTGCGCGCTCCACCTGATGCTGGTGATCGCCACCGCGGCCGTGCTGGTGCAGGTCCTGGGCATGGCCGCCGAGCGCGCGGTGGGGCTCAGCGTGATCGATCTGCCGCCGCTGGTCGGCTTACAGATGTTTGCCGTCGCGACGAGCCTGGCGCCGCTCGCGGTATCCCGGCCGCGGTCGCGCAAGGAGAAGAGCAAGCGCTCCCAGGAGCGCCCTCACCGGGCAGAGGAGCGTGCACCCGAAGCGACGCGCTCACCTGCGTATGCGTCCGTTCATGCACCCGCGCCCCACCCGGTACGTGCACCAGCGCCTGTTCTCCTGTCGGCGCCAGTCGCGCCGGCGCCGCCACCGGTGGTCGCGCCAGCGCCGCCCCCACATTCCGTGAAGACCGAGATCGTGCCGCTGCGGCCGCCCGCGCCTGCGGTCACGCCGCCCTCCGTCATTCCTCCTTCCGTCGTCACGCCGCCACCGATCGTCGCGAAGTCGCCGGTCGCCACGCCGCCGCCAGTCTCCACGCCGCCAGTCTCCGCGCCGTCTCCAGCTCCGCCGCCGCACGTCACACCGCCGGCGCCTCAACCCGTTCAGCGGAACGAAGGGCCACGACGCGAAGAGGTCACCGTCACGCCGGCCCAGGCGTCTCGACCGCCGCACTCGGAGCCGGCGGAGGAGATGGTGCGCATCTCGTTCGAGCGCATCGCGGGTCAGCTTCCTGCTGACGCGTTTCGCCTGCCGCTCGATCGTCTCGGCGCGAACCTGCTCGAGCCCGGCCATCTGCTCGTTCCACGCCGCCTGCTGGGGCCACAGCTCGCCGAGGGTCGAGCCCGCGTGCAGTGGAGCGTGGTCGCCGAGCAGTTCCCGCGCCAGGCGGTGACGGTGTCCGACGCTGACATCGCGGCTCGGCTCCCGGAAGGGGCGTTGACCCTCCCGCTCGACGAGGTGATCCGTCAGCTACCCGGCGACGCCTTCGCGCTGTCCTCTCCCATCGTCGACGTGCGCGGCATCGAGGACTTTCCGCCGCCGTTCCAGCCCCACGTGCCGCCGCCGTCCGAGGAGCGCCCGGCCGCGCCGGTCGCCGAGGTGGCGCGGTCCCTCACCATCGAGCGCTTCGACGTTACCCGAGCCCCCGAGCCCGAGCCTGAACCGCGACTCGCCGTGGAGCCGGCCGTCTCGGTCGAGCCCGCCGTCGAGCGGGAGGCTGCTCTCGAGCGAGAGCCGGCGGCGGAGCCGGAGCCCGAGCCCGAGCCTGAGCCTGAGCCGGTGATGTCCGACACGATCGTCGCGGCCGAACGTGAGGTCGTCGTCGAGAACGAAGTGGAAGAAGAGCCGGAGCCCGAGCGCGTTCGGTTCGCCGCCGCTACCGAGCGCGAGGTCGTGCCGGTTGCCGAGCAAGAGCCGGAGCCGCCGCGCGTGTCGGCGCCCTTCATCGAGCGTCGCCGGCGCGCCGAGCCGAGCCGTGTCGCTGCGTTGTTGAAGCCGATCCTGAGCGCGCTCGAGGTCCAGGAGCAGCGAGTGGGCCGCCTGACCGTGCTCAGCGTGGCGTCGCCCGAGCTGGCCGCCGACGCGGTGGTGGAGAGCGCGGCCACGCTGGCGCCACTGCTCGACGATCGACGCTTGCCCGCGCCGGCCTCGCAAGCGACGGTTCGAGGCGCTCAGGGCGCGATCGTGCTGACCCCCCTCGGTGTGCTGGCCGAGTCGGCGCCGCTGCTGGCCGTGGCCGTCGCTCCGGGCGCGCCGCTGGCCTATCTCGAGCGCGTGGCGCTGCGAGCGGTCGAAGCCGGGGCGTTGAACGGCCGACGCTCGAGCTCGATGAATGGATACGGCGACGGTGGTGACGACCTACGCGACACCACCGTGCCGTCCCACGTCCGTACGCTCGGCGAATCCTTCCGGGCCTTCGGGAAAGTGGTGCCCACGGTGCTCCAGGACCGCTCGTCGTCGCTGATCTGTTACATGTTCCTGGCGCCAGGGCTGGCGGCGCGGCCGCTCGCTCAATATGCGCGCGCCCTGCGCGAGGCGATGCGCGGCAGCGCGCTGGGCCCGCTCGAGTCCTTCATCCTGCGCATGGGTGAGGACCGACTCGTCGTGCGAGAAGTCGACGCCGGGCGCGGCGCCGCCGCGCTCCTCGTCGCCGGCGGCGGCCCGGTGGATCGCCTGGGGCTGGCCCGGCTGGAGCTCGAGCGCGCGGTGACGCGACTGGGAGCGCGCTGAGGAGGCGGGCGTGTCGATCATCAATCACGCCGAGAAGGTCATCAACTTCAAGGTCGTGTACTACGGCCCGGGTGTGGCCGGGAAGACGGCCAACCTCCAGTACGTCCACAAGTCGCTGCCCCACACCAACAAGGGCAACATGGTGTCGCTCGCCACCGGCGACGACCGCACCATCTTCTTCGACTTCCTGCCGGTGTCGGCGCTCACGGTCCGTGGCTTCGAGACGCGCTTCCAGCTCTACACGGTCCCCGGCCAGGTCCACTACGACATGACGCGGCGGCTCGTCCTGCGCGGCGTCGACGCCGTCGTGTTCGTGGCCGATTCGCAATACGAGCGCTTGCCCGAGAACGTCGAGAGCCTGAAGAACCTCGACGAGAACCTGCAGCGGTATCAGTCCTCGCTCGACGAGATTCCGTACGTCATCCAGTACAACAAGCGCGACCTGCCGAACATCGCGCCGATCGACTACCTCGAGTACCTGCTCAATCGAAGGGCCCGGCGGGTGCCCTTCTTCGAGGCGGTCGCGGTCGAAGGCAAGGGTGTCTTCGACACCCTCAACACGGTGTCACGCATGGTCCTCGCCGGCGAGTTCGGCGACGTGAAGGGGGCAAGATGACGAAGGTGCGAGACATGGTCATCCAGGAAAACGACGCGACACGGATCCGCGAGATCCTCCAGCGGTTCCTCAGCGAGTCGGCCGCGATCGAGGCGCTGCTCATCGACCGGAGTGGCCAGCTCCTCGCCATGGACGGCGTGGCCCGAGCGCTCGACACCGTCTCCATCTCTGCCCTCGCCGCCGCCGCGTTCAGCTCGACCAGCGCCATGGCCCAGCTCCTCGGTGAGACCGAGTTCACGGTCCTCTTCCACGAGGGCATCAAGCAATCCATCCACGTCTCGACGGTGGACGAGGAGGCGATCCTGCTCGCCATCTTCGACGAGCGCACGACGGTGGGCATGGTGCGCTTGTTCGCCAAGGAGGCGGGCAAGGGTGTCGCCGCGGTGCTCGCCGAGACGCGCAGCCGTCCCAAGCGGACGGGTGAATTCGCCACGCCGCTCCGGCCCGGGGAGGTTCGGCCATCGTGGGAGCCGCGCCTGCCCTAATCGCTCATGCCCGACCTGACCCCTGACCAGCGTCGCGAGCTCGGCCAGACGGCCGAGGTCTTCGAGATGATCACCGAGGCCAATCCGGCCGACGTGAGCGCGCTCGAGGCCCTCGCGGAAATTTACGTCAAGCTCGGTGAGCGCGAGAAGCTCGCGAGCGTCACCGCTCGCCTGGTGCGGGCCCGTCGCAACCCGACCGCGGCGACCGCCACCGCAACGGCGCCATCGCCCGCGCCGGCCCCACCGACCCCGGCGCCGACGGCGGTGAGGACGGCGTCGCCGGCCAGCAAGGTGCCGGCGAAGCCGCCGGTCAAGCCGGTGGCCGTGCGATCGGAGCCGCGCGCACGCCTGATGCCGCTCGGCGACCTCCTGGTGGCGGGCGGCCTCATCACGCGCGATCAGCTCGCCCAGGCGCTGCGCAAGCAGAAAGGCTCGACCGAGAAGCTCGGCTCGATCCTCGTGCGGATGCACTTCATCAACGAGGATCAGCTCGCGGGCTTCCTCTCCCAGCAGTACGGCGTCCCGTCGATCACGCTGTCCTCGGTCAACGTGGAGTCGAGCGTCATCCAGCTCCTCCCGGGCGGCATCGCGCGGCGCTACGATCTGCTGCCGATCCAGCGCGACGGCGACAGCCTGACGGTCGCCATGGCCGATCCGGTCAACGTGCACGCCATCGACCACGTCACCTTCATCACCGGCCTGCGCGTGCTGCCGGTGGTGGCCGCCCAGGGCGCGATTCGCGAAGCCATCGAGAAGTATTACGACAGCGGCGCCGGGTCGATGGCGGAGACGATGAACACGATCTCGAGCGACCTCGAGGGCGTGGAGGTCGTGGGCGACGACGACGGCACGAAGATGGACGTCTTCGAGCTGAAGGAGTCGGCCGACGAGGCGCCGGT